>Ga0182738_1000435_pt1 | contig 60688 bp, 58 predicted proteins | sample eDN5th30CBELigMG_FD_128876 | JGI IMG/M metagenome (GOLD analysis project Ga0182738, IMG submission 128876) | Enriched Miracle-Growth compost microbial communities from Emeryville, California, USA - eDNA 5th pass 30_C BE-Lig MG (version 2)... ... | reverse complement strand
TCATTGAACGCCGCAAGGCGGAGATTTCAATTCCACATTGGTTCGATTAAAAGACGGACGGGAGATGTTGGTGGAGGGCCTCAGTACCTCCGATTTCAATTCCACATTGGTTCGATTAAAAGCCACCCTTTTGAAGTGGTTAAGTCCCGATTTATCAAGGAGTTACGATATTGAAACGATGGACATTTCGCGTCAGGTGCCGATAATGCGAAATTGCTGGGCAGACGACGCACCTGATATTATAAGTGGTCTTGGGGTTTTGTGCTATATTTAACCGTGAAATTTAGTATTTTTGATGGTCAAAACGGACAGACGACGCTTAGATAAAGGTATCTGTGGAGAGTTTTTCCTGCCCCATCACCATCTTCTGCCAGCCTTTGGGGTTGCGGATGCAGTAGAACATCAGGCTGTCTTCGTCCAGATCCACGATCTGCTCAATCTCCAGTTGTATCTTGCGCAGATCGGCCTCGCTCACCTCGCCCTCAAACACCGAATTTTGCACCCAGTTCAGATGCTTGCGCAGCGTCTTGCACACTTTTCCCACGCGCTTTTGCCCCACATCGTATACCAGGATTAGATACATAGAGTTTTTAGTTCTTAGTTTTTAGTGACGCGGATAGTTTATAACACTATCCAAAAGTACTTTTATGCGTTACTTGGCCACGGATAACTTAACATTGAGAACTGAAAACTAACAGAATCACCACCAGATTTTGAACGGCTCATACGGCGTGATACCCATCAGGTGTTTTTCCAGTTTATAGCACTCCAATCGCACCAGCCGCCGATACGAGACTTTTCTGCCCAGGTTGCGGTGCTCAATGGTTTGCTTCAGCCGCTCTTCCCATGCCTGCATGAAAATCTTGCGGCCGCTTTCTTTGAGGTAACAGAAATTGAGTTTTTCATCAAAATGTTGCGGGCGGATTTCACCGTTATTAATGAGGCGGAAGATGAGCCGGTCGCAGATGATGGGTTTGAAAATTTCCGCGATATCCAATGACAACGAATAGCGCCGTGCGCCCGGTTCATGCAAAAAAGAAATCAATGGCGAAAGCGGCGTGCGGTAAATCTCGCTCAGCGCCAATGTATAACACAGCGAATTGCCAAAAGACACCAGCGCGTTCACCGGGTTATCCGGCGGACGTTTGACGCGCTTTTCAAACTCCGCCCACGGTGCGGAAAATATCTGCGGCCAGGCCGAATAATATAGCGCACGGATACTGCCCTCAATTCCCATCAATGTTTGGATATCATCAGCCGTTTCCAAATTGGCGCGATGCGCCTCAATAGCCGTGATGACATCGGCCAAATCGCGCCCGCGGCTTTGCGAATTATAATAGCGCAGGTTCTTGAGGATATTGGCGCTGGCGCCATCCACAAAAGCCCGCGCGATCAGCACCCGTTTGCGCAGGTGCGAATAATGATCCACCTGCTTCACCACCAGAAAACCGGAATTGACTTCCTGTCTGGGCATTAGCGTCGAACTATAAAATCCAAAATAATTAAAGAAATGCACCGGCACACGATGCCGCGCCAAAAAATTCACCAGCTTGGTATTAAACTCCATCTCGCCAAAAATAAAAAACGCCTCCACATCTTCGATGGGGATGGGCCGCTTGGAAAGTACTTTTCGCGTGGAGAAATCCGGCTCATCCTCGTCGCCATCCGCATCATTTTCTTCATTGATGTCGTCTTCCAACTGCTCCATCACGCAGGACGCCTGCGTGCCGGCATCCCGCAACGATGCCGCATCATCATCTTCCCGCTCTTCGGCATACTGGTATAAATACACGGTGTTTTGCTTGCGCACCAGACGGCCATTGCTGAATACGTAATATGTTCGTTTCATCGCCTATTAGTCACCAATTCCGAATTTGTCGCTGCAAATATTCTTTCACCAAATCAACTTGTTCTTCGCCACGTGCCGTGGTTTCTACAACCAGCGGTAAGGCATATTTCTCATCTGCCAAAAGTACTTTTAATGTGCCCGTGTCTGAGTCGCTGTCATAGACTCCAGAGCGCTTTTTAGATTTATCACCATTCCCGTCATATCGGATGATTCCAACTTGAGCGATTTCCGCAATGCGTTCTGTAAAATCCTTCCATCCTTTCGGGCGATGATGATCTGTGCCTTCCAACTTAATTTTCTCTTGCGGAGACACTTCGCTTGGTGGTGGCCATACAGCTTTTGGCTTGGAATTATCTTGAATTTTGTAAGCGCCGTAAATTAACTCGCCCACAGTCGATAAAAGCGTATGCCCATCGAGAGTTACTGATGTAAATGTGCGTAATTGTGGGTTGGCTTTCAGCCAATTTTCTACTTCCAAAGAAGAGCGTGGCTCTTCATCAATCCATTCAAAAAAGCGGCGATTGTCTTCTACGATCGAAATATCCCAATCAATAGGAATGGACGGCAATTCCACCAATTCACGAAACTGTTCATGAAGATAATAAACGGGCACATGCGTGAGCATTCCAATCATATTGGCAAACGCTATTTCCGCTTTGAATCCGCCGGTAGCGCATATCGCGACGTTATCCGCCTGTTTGATGATGCTAAAAATATGCTCCATCAAACTTTTTAAACCGCGTGATGTAAAACTTTTCTCTTTATAACTAAGCCCACCTATTTCAAATAATTCACACTTGTGTCCCTGTTTTTGGTAGTGTTGCAAAAGTACTTTTGCACACCATTCTCCTGCAGGCGTGGCAGAGTGCAAAAAGGCAATGGAATCTTGTGGCTGTAGCGAGTTTGGGAGAGCTTGCAATGTGTTCGTTTCAGCGCAGAGAAGTTGTTCATCCGCACTTTCCGCATACTGAGCAGCGGTATTTTCATCCGGTAAATCTTGCCCATGTTGCCATCCATGCCATGGACGTTCATCCGTGCGATTGGTCAAAAGTGATGTGCCGACAGTAACTATTAAGGTTCTCATAATTTTTCACGTTCCAACTAATAACACCACTGTATAAAAAGTACTTTTGTAATAACGTCATTTTCACGCGTTACTTTAGCGATGAGTTTGTGGTCATTCTCATCACCCGCCCAACGTCCCGTCGGAGTATCTCCCGCAACAAAGGCGGGAACATTCATACATTCAAATTCTTCACCGGATTCCATCCGTATCATTACAGATTTTTCTGATATATTCGGTTCCGCAATCATCTCAACGATTTCTTCCGTTTCCGTGATGGCGGCTCGGGCTTTCTCTTTCGCCTCGCGCTCTTTTTGCTTCGCTAACTTTTGAGATTCTTGCTCGCGGCGTTTTTTCCACCTTTCCAGGATTTCCGTATCTTTGGTCATTCTTCCATATCCTGCGGCTGTTTTAGTGCCTGCGCCCAGATGCTCCAACGCCAATTGCAGCAGTTCCATCGCTTTATTCAGATCATAACCATCCTCAAAGTACTTTTGGGACGCACTGCAATTTGGAACAGAAAGCTGGCTTCTTTCACGACAAGAAATGGCACAGGAACGGGCGAATGCCAATCACCAGGAATGCGTGATGCATCGCCGCCGCTGCCATCAGTATTTCTAATTTTGTCGCCTTCCGCGTACCATTTGCCCATGTGCGGCGTCATAACATCAGCAGATAATTCCATTGGTTCCACTGGAATGGCATCGAAGAAAATCAAGCTTCCCGCTTGATGTTTTTCATGATCTGTTTCGTTAGGTTCATTTCCAAACCACGACAAAAGTACTTTTTCGCGCGATTCTTCATCAGCAAATTCCTCCCATTGCTCAATCCACGCCCGCAACATTCCTTTAATGCTGCTCGCTGGTAAATAGGGAACACCAAGCGTATGATGCCAGCAAAATCCGTTTTCCACCGGATGCGAATAACCTAATCCCGTGGCGAAATGCCAGTTGGTTCGGAAGAAGTTCTGCTGTGCGTTTTGCGCAGCGCCTAAATCATATTGACGCCGCGCAAACCGTTCAATCATTTGCTTTTGGCCGCGTTGCCCTTCTACAGTTCCGATCCAGCGCACCTTGCCATCAGGTATTTTGTTCCGCGCATCGGCTGGCGTGATTTCCGTAAAATTATATTCGTAAAAATGGAAAAACTTTTCCCACCACAAACCGGCATTTCCCAATTCTGATAATTTTTCAGGCACATTGCGAGAATCAAATAACGGTATCTCCATTGTTATTCACCTCCCATAAAAGCGCGTGAAAATTTCTTCACCCAATCCATCAGCAGGATTGCCTCCGCTTGCGCCGCCATATATTGAGCGCGGCTGCCGCCCGTCACTCCTTCCAGCGCGTCGCGCGCTCCCTCGAATGGCTGCCCCGTTTTGCAAAGCCAATTACTTAAAATGGCATACAAATGGTCGTAACCATGCTCTTCTTTTTTGCTCTTGAAAAACGCTAATGCCTGCCCCAATCCATTGGCGTGGATCATGAACGGCAATTCACTGGCGCGAGATTTGAATTCTTTATGACACGACGCATCTTTCGCGTATTCTTGCACTTGCTCTAACGCATATTTGGCGCGTTCTTGTTGAAATGTTTGTGTTGCCATGATTTAACCTCCAATAAATTTTGCTTTGCACCAGCCCATTCCCACAGTTTCGTTGCCACCAAGACGAAAATAAGGATGCTGGCCGAAAAGGTCATCTTTGACGTATCCCAAAATATCGTCAGCGCTGGAATTGCCATCCTGTTTGCGCGATTTTTGCGCATGCAAACATGTATAAAGCACTGTTTCCGGCGGCAATGTTTCCTCATACCAAAGAGCGCCTTGTTTCACGATTTTAGTTTCATTATTAATAGCGATATGCGCCGCAACGGGCGTGGCAAATTTGGCAATATGCGCGAAATTATCATCGCTGACAATGACAAGTTGGTTCTCCAAAGTACTTTTCGCGTCGTCATTTGCGATAGTACTCGATAACAAAATGGTTAAGATATTTAGATCTTGCGGAATTTGCTGAAAACTCAGCTCCTCAAGAAACAATCGGTCATTAGAAGTACCATCAATTTTTGTATGTACGATTGCTTCATCATTATTACGAACTGTAGGAATCGGAATTTCCGGCAATCCTAACTGCATCCGTTGGCAATCTTTTGCAAATCGCTTTAAAATTGCAGGGCACGTTACCCATTTGAAATGACTCGTCAATGAGCGCACAGGAAACAGTAATAATTTCGCATCACTCACCGCAAGTGCGCCCGCAAAATCTCCAGCATTATTTGTATCTGGACCAAATATCTCCGAGATACGATCTTCGCCCAGATCCTTATCTTCCGCTGCCGTGCGCAACGAACCTTTTACACCTGAACCATAAACCACCGGCCATCCCGTGTGTGCCTCGCGCTGAATGGGCAAATCGATAACGCCTTCCGATGTGCTTGCTCCCGCGTGAATCGCTGTTTCTGCTAATAAACCCATAATTGTATTTGCCATCATTGTTCTCCTAAAAAGTACTTTTACCAACATCCCGCAGCTAATTCGCCGCGTCCGATTTGGCTCTCTTCGCCAATTTTAATTCCTTGCAATTGATCGATTGCATCTTGTGCTGTGCCGTTTGTCACTTCGCAAAAATAACAACTTCCTGCGGGTACTAAACTCTTGAGCGCACGTGATTTGCGGTTTGCCACATCCCAACCGCCTTCGCGCACTGGCTTTCCGATAATTGCGGAAAGAATATGTAGTCGCACTCCATTAATTTCACCTTCCCACACATCACAACCATCATGCGTTTCATTTCGAAATCCTGGCAAGACCCAATCGTCACTAAAGTCACCTGCGGTCAGTAGCGTTAAAAGTACTTTTGCACTGCCGCTTGGCGCAGTAATTTTAAATCTTTCGTTTATCGAATCTCCATCTATTTCAAATGCGCCAAGTCGCCCTTCGCCGCCTAATTTACTTACGCCATTTTGTAAATTTCCTCGAAACGCATCGGCCAGTCCTTCCATATATATTCCGACGGAAACTTCAGGTTCAGTGCGAATGTGGCGCGTCTGATAAAGTAAATTTTCGATATTAGCTCGTGAACAATTATCCCGTCCAATGCCGAGCCGATCTTCTTCAAGATAGATGGAATCCTGCTCATAAATATCACTGATTCCAGGTGTTTTGCCCGAAAGTACTTTTTCCAGTCCAGCTCGCGTCAACCAACAATTCTCCAATGGTTTCGCACCGCGTTCCGCATTATCCAGAATAGGTAAAAGTACTTTTCCTAAATCACAGTGCACAGCCTTATCGCCTGGCCTCAAACGATAAAATTCCCAGTGTTCTCTGTCCTCACCTTTCTTCAATAAGGTTAATGGCGCGGGATATAACCGTTCACGGTCTTTCATTAAAAACGGACCCCGAAAATCCAGCTTGCCAAACCCGTGCGCATCGCCCATAGATTGGCGCAAAGATTGATACTCTTCACCAGTCTGATATTTGTGCCAATTGACGCCGTTTGCTTCGCCGATGGCCGTACGCATTGCACCCACAATTGTTCGCACTGGTGGCGGAAAAGTACTTTTGAGTTGCGCTCCGCCGATGGTATCGAATGGACGCGATTCGCGAAAAAATAGCGTATCGATCGCCTCAAATTTCCATAATTGATTTGTCATTTATCGCCTCACATCCTTGCCTTTGTATGCCAAAAATCGCACTAATAACGCTCCGTCCACTTTTAATAATCCCGTTGACTCTGGTTTGCCTGTCTCGAGATTCCGCACTTGCGGACGACATTGCGTTAATAACGGCTCGATAATTTCTTTAGCTTCTTGGATAGTCGTTTTGCCCTCATCTACCGCACCCGAAGAAAGATATTCCGCCGCAATCAAACTGGTGATTTGATCCTCGCTGAAAAGTACTTTTCCGTCCTTTTGAGGATTGAGTAATTCAAACTGTTCGCGGATTTTATAAAGGAATTTGCTGGAAAATATACTTTGTTCCCCATCCTCGTGATTCTTACGTAAATCCTCCACAGTTTTCTCGATTTCTACTTCTCCATCTTTAAGCGCAATATCCCACGGTTGTGCCCAGGTAAACGCAATACCGCCAGATTTCCAGGCGCGAATCGCGATGGCATCGCGTCCGCAGCCGTCTTTTGCTACGTCATCCAATAATCGGTGCGCATCCTGCAAAATCGCACCAAGCGGCGTTTTGAAATGCGCAAATTCAATTGCCCCCGAAAGCGTACTGGGGATATTGGTTCCCTTGAAGCTCTTGTCATATTCGGAATGCAGCTCTTTTGCACAATTCAGCGCATCCTCCAACGGCAAAACCGCCAGCACATCATCACCGCCAGCATACACTAAAAATCCGTTATTTCGCTTGACGACCTCCGGAACATTGTTTGTGAATTTATTCAATGCATCCGCAATTTTTGGTTGATTATTTTCATCGCCCATATGCACACCAAGCGAATCGCCATCCATCAGCAAAAGCGCATAAAATGGCGACGGTGATTCAATTTTTAGCGCACGAAAAGTACTTTTGATATCACTGTCCTGCCAGCTTGTTTCAAAAAACGTTTCGCCATCAAGCGCGATATCTTTGCGATGCAAATCCGTGCGTCTTTGTAATGCCGATTCAAGGCAATGGATGCGCGTATCCCATTCGCTGTATCCCTCAGAAATTTCGCGCAGAGAACGCAGCGCTTTTCGCGATTTTTCCTTGTCGTCGTGGAGTAAGATTTCCTCAATCCAATGCACAGCAGCCAAATATGCAACAGATGGACGCGTCGGCGATAATTGCCAGCCGCGCAGTGAAATGCCATCAGCATCATGTTTGAAATCAGCAAAATAGCGTACGAAACGCCGCTTCACAAACGCGATAGCGCATAATTTTTCATTGTCCGACAAATCCGTATTGATGCTATTGCTACCATTTTTGTGCAAAGCTTCCCAAAAGTACTTTTGCTTGTCTCTCTCCTTTTTCGGTGAATGTTCGTAGCCGGAAATCTCCTGCCAGCCGTCCATAACCATGCACTTGCTGCCAGGCTCAGATTTGGGAAAATGGGCACGCCAATTTTTGCGGCGATCCAGGAAATTGTTTTCATTTTGATCAGAAATCACCCAGCTAATTTCCCAGAAATCAGCAATTTGCCGTTCCCAAATTTGGCGTGTGTCCTTGCCATGTTCAGCGATCTTTGCTACATCTCTTTGCCACACGCCTTCCGCCAATTCTCGCCATGCAGTTTGCACTAATTTAACTACCGCATCGGGATTAAAATCATCAGAAACCGTCGCTGTAAAGCGGTTGGGAATCGATCCATGTTCTGGCGCATCACCTTTTTTATCTCCCTGAATCCAATCAAGGTAATTTTTCGCTGGCGTCGGGAATTTAATGGTGCCACCTTGCTTTTTCACTGCGACCATGGCAACGCCTGCCATCCACGAAAGCAAAAACGAGCCTGCCCAAAAATCGCGTGTGCGCCGTGCCTGTGAAACGAAGCCTTGCACAGGACCAATGGTGAAATAAAAGTACTTTTGTCCACTCATGAAATCACCTGCTCATATTCAGTATTTTTATCAAAACGATCCATATATTTTGTAATCACGCTCCAATCAATATTAGGAGTAATAGGTTGTGGACGCCCGCGTCCTTTCATGGCGATTTTATCTCCATCAGGTAAAAATAGCGCCGGTAGAAATGTTTGAATTGCGCAGCACTTGCCATCAGGAAATTGATGAATATGTATAAATAGAGGACTTCCACGGCGTCCGTTTCTAATCGGCTCTACATCTAATTTATTTTTGGTGCTGGAAAAAAAGTAATTATGCGGTAGGCCAAATGCCACTCGTCGTGGATGCGTTTTTACATCACTTCCGGCAGCTGCGGCTTGCGCAAGATCATGATCATCTCGAAAATTTTGTTCCGCCGGTTTGCCATTTACTTCTCCGTTTCGCCCAAAACTGCGGTGCATTTGCATCTCATTACCAATATCATTTAATAGATTGAGTGCGTTTCTCCCTGTTTGAGAAATATCAATCCGCGTATCCTTAGAAAACGCCGTGAATGGCGGTTCTGCCGCCACGCATTCTCCAATCACTTGGATTAACGTACTCTTCAGCCCGGCGGCATTCTGAGGAACTTTGAGATTATCTAAATCCATACCATCTGCTTCGATAGATTGAATCGCCACCGAACCGAAACCTTTGCGGGCGCGACTGCCCAAACCACCTAATAATCCCCACAATAAAATAGCTTGAGTCAGCGACCGCTGATCTTCAATCTTGCTATTTGGCTTAAAAAGTACTTTTAAAGTAAATGTGCCTGTTCCTAACGGATCTCGATTCAAACTGCCGCCTTTTCCAGGACTCCACAATCCTTGCCCCAGCAGATATTGATGGCCATTTTGTGGTTTGCTAAACGTATTTTTATCAATGAGGGAATTATCGACGGATAATAAAAATATCCCTTGTCCACCTTTTTGGTCTTCCACTGCTGAACCAAAAACCCGCGTTTCATCAGCATGTAAATTTTTTAACGCTTGTGCGCAATCGCCTTTTGCCCTTGCAAAAGTACTTTCCCACACTAACGCGCGCCACCAGAATCGCAGCGCACCTTTGACGGAAGGCGGGCGAATGCTTGATGATTTTTGGTGTGCATCACCAAGAAACATCGGTGTGGGGATGGCAAATTTTGCTGTTATTGTTTGCATAAAGCTTCTCCTTGATTTGATGATTGGTTATAGAGAGTATTTAGCTCTGTGATATATGTCACGACTTGTTGGATTAACTTAACCGTCTGGCCTTTTTCTTCACGCATCCCGCAATGTGCGATATCATTGCGTAAACCTGATAATTTATCCCACAAGATTATTTTTGCTTCGCAGTTATCAAGCTTTGAGACACATTCAATCAGCGGATGATCATCGTACTTCTCACCGCGTCTTTTGCGCGAAATCGAACTAATAGCCCTCGTTACAGATTCTCTTGTTTTCCTTTCAGACACTTCTAATCCCAATTGCTGACATGTCCATGAGATACACCATTCATTTGCCAGCGTAACCGCCTGCACTTCCTGGCCACGTTCAACATACCAATTCACCAAATCCAATTGTGTCTTCAGCGAATCATCAGAAAAGGGAAGATATGCGTTGCTGATTTGGTCTAAGAGAACGCCGAACGGCGGCGCATAACGGTTCGCTTCCTCTTCCACGCCTTGTATCCTTTCCGCAAGCTGCGCGGAATACTTCGCCACTTCTTGCGGACGCGTCAAACGCAACGCATTAGATAAATCTCCTAACGTTCCAGACAATCCGCTCAAGCGCGTTGGCAGTTCGGATTTAGGAATGTTATCTTGCATGTGCGGCACTTTGTTCGCTTCTTTCAATAATTGCCCCAAATCGTTTGCATCACCTGATTTAATAAATCTATCAGTTGCCGTAACCCAATCAAGTAAATTCATAAAAGGCATCAGTGAAAAAACGGGAGCACGATTAGTCTCTTCCTCGCGCGCTTCATACGCGCCATAGACAACATCGAGCATTGTAATTCCGCGAGCAACCCGCAGATAATTCGCCGCTAAAAGAGCTAAGACTGGAAGTGAACGAAATGCGTGCGTGACATCAAAAAGTACTTCTTCACCCTGCTCAAATTGCCCCGCAAGCGCTTGAAATATCTCCCATAGTTCCGTTTCGCTGCGACCATCTGGAATATCGACACCCCTAAAGTTGATATCCGATTGATGGAGAATATCCTGCAATTTTCCCCAATTTTCTTGTTTTTTCGCAGTCGGCGTCAGCATAATCAAAACTTCGTCCGGCTTGTGCCATTCCGCAACAGCTTGAACAAAAAAGCAAGTTTCAAATTCCTTGCCGCTATCGACATAAATAGCAGGCTGATAATTCCCCGTCCCCAAAAATGTAATTAATTTCATGATGATTATTCTGTCAAAAACTCAAATTTATGTATTAAAACTAACTCCAGCATAACTCAAAATAAGCACATTTCTCACAAACCCGTTTTTTCTCCAATCGCGGCGGGGCTTCGGGGTTATCCACGATCTGCGCAATCTCTAAAAGTACTTTTTCGATATACGCTTCATCTTCCGCCGTCAGTTCCACATCCTCGCGCCGCTTGAGCAGGGGATAATCAATCTCGCCGCGCGCCGTCACGCCTTTTTGCTTGAGGTAATAAATGTAATACAGCACCTGCAACCGGTGCGCCTGGTCAAACGATTTGCTTTTCTTGGTTTCGTGAATGGTCAAAACGCCGTTTTCATCCACAGAAGAATCCACCCAGTCGATCACGATGCGATTGTCGATATTGACTTCTTTTTGCTGGCGGGAATAGGAAGAATCGCCCACCATCTTGCCAATCCGCACATTCTCATTCTCCCGCTCCATGTGGATGTCGTGCGAAAATAGCCACAATTTGCGATGGCAAATGAGGAAATAATTAAATTGGGTGCCGGTGAATTTGGGAGTATCCATAGTTCGGCCTCTGTTGCATGGAACACGTAACACCTGCCATAAAAGTACTTTTGCGGACTTGCGCAAAAGTATTTTTATGGCAGGGCAAATTTAGCTATTGTTGTTCGTAAGGAAATTCCGTCATCAAAGCGACGAGCTTTTCTTCAGCTTTTTCAATGGCTTCATGCGACTCGCTTTGTGTATCAAAATAACCGCCGCCTGCTAAGGTGACAAAGGTGTCTACGTTTGGAATGGAATCATCCACAATCGGCGTGGCGCGCGGCTTTTCTCCTTCCACATTTAACTTGGCGCGGATGCTTCCGGCGATTTTATTAGCATCCTGACTAACCGCAACAGCCAATACTTCCATCGGGCTAAAGGTGCGCGCCTGATTAGTAGTGATGCGCCAGTTAATTAACGATTTTGCGATGATGGGAATAAGCTGTTCGCGACGTTCCTTTGGAGCAGCGAGGCATCCTCCAAAGACATTCTTTGAGACAACCCAGCCTTTCTCTTTCAAGGCATCGATGGTTTCTGGCGATAATTCTGGTTCTAATTCATTGGTGGAAACACAGAATAACGTGCGCAGGTCAATGGCGATATCATAGATAAAGAGGCCACTGGTGCGGCGATTTCCCTGAATCCATTTACGGCGCAGGCTGCGGTCAGAACCTTGAAGTAATTCCAAGATTTCTTCTTCCCCGAGTTCGTTGCCCTTTTTATCGGTTACGATAACTTTATGGATATCTGGCCTGTCGCTGCGGTCGAATGAGAGGTTCTCTTCGGAGATATTACTAAGCAGCGGGTGCAAAGCGCGCAATGCTGAAATGGACAGCGGGCTGCGGCGTTTAATGGTTCTATTGTTTCCGCCCGCTTTGGCGATCATCCAGCCACCCAATAATTGATCTGCAAATCGCGGATCGCCGGGTGTGGTAACTTCCTTTTCTCCGAGAGTGGGCGCCTCAAAGTAAAATGTTACCGGAGCGGGATCTTCACCCAAACCATTGGTTACTTCTTCCAGGACGGAACGCTTGACATGTTGGCCGCTGCAATATGCGACCCAGCGTTGAAATTGTTCGTCCCAATAACGCTTTTGTCCCTCAGCGACATTGAAAACAGTGTGATCGGCATGGCGCAAGCCACGTAAGTAAATGTACGGATTCATAAATTTTCTCCTTGTTGTTGGTTCTTCCAAAAGGCATAGCGGAATTTGATGAGTGTTTTGAAATACCGGAAATTGTCTTCTGGCATCAGATGTATTTGCTCGACAATGTCTGATATTTTCTGTGCGACTCCTTCGGCATTTTCAATGACTTCAATATTGGCCTCAATGAAGGTGCGTTTGTTGGTTGCATCCAATATCTGGTCAATTGCGTTTGTGCGCTGCCGTGAGGCTTTCTTGCTGCCTTCCACATATTCCAAATATGCTTTGGCGGCATTGTCTGCGTGATCCCAAAGTTCTTTGTTGTTAAGCATAGCTAATAACCACGTTTGATAAACCTTAAATGTAATTTCCTTTTCCTGATCTGCATTTCGAAAATCAGGAGTTTTCGCTCTTCCTCGTCTTGGTTGCATGTATTGCACGAGGTCTTTCGGTTCTAATGCCGATGTTCCTATCACTCCTTTTTGGCAGGCACTCCGAAACGAATGCGCAGTGCCATACATCCTGGTAATTTTTGTTGTGCTGTCCAGGAAATCATTTTCCCCAAACAGTTCGCTATAGAATTGCAACGGCCGTGCAATATCAGGAAGTTCAAACGGAATAAAGCCGATGGTAGTATTCATTTGTCCGAGGGAGAACACATAACCTGTGATTTGCGATTCCTTGAATTGCCGCGCAATCCCAAACATCACCTCCGTCCATTGCTGGGTTTTGAATTGGATATTTCCTCCGGCTGCCGGTTCAAGGGCGTTGCGCATCCCAGTTTCCGGGAATGCGGCATTAAACTCTTTGGAGCAGGCGTAAGAAAACCATTGTCCGTTCCATGTGTCTATTTGATTGGGCCTCAGATTGTCATATTCTTCCAAAAAATTGCGGTATAAATTCCATCCCTCATACACTTTCCAAAGGATTTCGGGATGATTGAAATAGATGGAAAAGCCACCTTTTATTCCAATTCCCAAACCACCGCCAATCCAGGAAGCATATATATCTTCATCTTCAACAACAGGCGAAAGCGTTGTTACCTGGCCGGAAGTTGTTCCAGTTTCTCCTGCTGCCGGAAAGCCAATCGCAAAGCTTGCGTCCGGTTCATCGTCGCCACTGATCTTCTGTTTTAGATTAGCCAATTTTTCCAAACGGATAGTTTTGTCAGGCGGAGAAGCACTCCTATAACCTTGTACAAAAGGGCTATTTGTCATCCACTGCATATACTTCTCATGGTCATAAAACAACGGGTGATAAATCTTGTCGAAAAATTCCTCCGCCGAATAATCCGTCTTCTCACGCCGGTTATATTCTTTCAAAAACGTTTTACCAATAACTGATGCAATCATGTTAAATCATCACACTCGCTGAATAGTTTTCGCTGCTGGCTTTGTCAAGTTGTAAGCCTAAAATGCTGTCATATGCTTCATCCGGCACGATAAACGGGTTGGTGCCATGTTGCTTTACCTGTTCTAATCCCCGATAACCGATGGATTTGAAGGGCACTGGAATTTCCAGGTTGGCGCGCTGTTCAAAAGTACTTTTCTGATAGGTATATTTATCGTCTTGCCGAATGCAACTGGCCGTTTCTATTTCCATCACATCCAAAAGCACCGAGCGGGATTGATGCGTCAATTCTTTTTGTAGAAACCGCCCGTCACGAAACGCGCTCATCAAATCAATGGATGCTTCGTTGATATTGTGAAAAACGGAATCTATTAATTGTTGCGTTTCCCGTTCATGCAATACATCGCCATCAGGCAATGCCGCGTAACTCCGTTGCACCAACTCATGATCGTAAGGCCGGCTTTCTCTGGCATTTTCCGAAGGCGCGATAACGTAAACAGGTTTATATTTGTGCAGGGTGTCTGCATTGCGCCGCCGGTTGATGCGGCCAAAACGTTGGATCAAACTGTCTAATGGCGCGGCTTCGGTAATCATCACATCGAAACTAATATCCAGACTCACCTCCACGACTTGTGTGGAAACCACAATGCAAGGACCGGGATTCTGATCAAAATCCTCTTTGAGCTGCTTTTCCAATGCGGCTCGATGCCCACGCATGAAACGGCTGTGAATTAACATCGACGGCATATCGGAATAGACATCATTGATGCGCTCAAATAATTCCTGCGCTCGCTTCACCTGATTCATCACAATAAGTACTTTTTCGCCTTTCACCAGCGCCTCATCAATCACGGCAAAAGTACTTTCCGCATCCGGTAATTTGTGAACGACATGCCGGTCAAAAGTATCTAATTGCTTCTGCGGCAAAGTGACTTCAAAGGTATCCTTTTCTCCCAATAATAAAAGTACTTTTTGCTTTAATTCCGTGGGCATGGTTGCCGTGCCTACATGAATGCGGCAATCATATTGACGGAGCACTTCGATAATGCGCAACACGATGGCGCGGGAAATATCGGTATAAGTGTGAATCTCATCCAGGATGACATCGCAGCCTTGCATATCAATGAGCATCGATTCAAAACCTTTCGTTCCAAAGGCGATTGAAGCCACCTGATACGGAGTAAGTACTTTTAACGGAGCGCCAGCCTTATCCTGAATCGCCTTTTCCGCCCAGTTATCCGCGGATGCCAGAATTAAACGGGAAGCGGCATGCAAGATTCTGACAGCATTCGTTCCGGGAACGGTGGATTGAAACCGTTCAAACATCGCGTTAATCGATGCCTGAAACGGCAGCAAATAAAATACGCGTCCCTTGCAGCGCCGCAACAGAAAATCTGTTTTTCCGGCTCCGGTGGGAGCCGTCACCAATGTGTGTTTTCTGGGATCGTTTGTATCGATGACCGACAATGGATATAATGTCGATTTACGATGAGGATCGTGATACCAGGACAAATCAGGATGCACAAAGGAATCCTCCAACACAGCATAGATTTTTTCGTTTACCGAAGAAGCCAGATGATCCGCCGAAACTAACAATCCCTTCCAGAAGGAATAGCCATCTGGTTTTGATTTGCAATAGTCAACTGTATCATAGAACGTGACAAAAGCTTCATCCCGCGAGATCGGCCGGGTCTCGATATCGAAATATTCCAGGATCGAATAGACATCTTTGCTCCATTCATCCCAATTGCCGAAGTGCATTTCAAAGACTTTTCCGCCTCTGTCCTTTCGCTCATACTCTTCATCCAAATCTGCGATTCCTTGTTTGCGCGCGTCGCCTTCCGAAGAACGATGATGTGCTACGATCATATCAATCACATCGTTGCGCAGTTCGGGAGGCACAAGCGGGACAAAGAAGAGCGAGCCCAACTCATGCCGGTATGGATCATCGATTCTTTCGCGCCTATGCGTCAAACGATACTGAAAAATCGGATTTGCTTTTCCCATATCATGCAAAATGGCTCCCCAACGAACAACGGCTTTATCTCTCTCATCCAACTTCAAATAATCCGCAATTTTCTCCGCGGCAGCCAACACGTGTTCCGTGTGATCAACCAAAGTGACATTTCCCTGTTCCGCGCTTTTGGCCATCAGATGCGGGCATGGCTTATTCATAATGAAGCACCTGCTTCAGCGGATTTCCGGAAACAGAAAGTTTTCCATACATGGGAGAGCTTTCTGAAAAGCGGTTATATCCGACCAAAAATGAATCATCGCCCTGTTCAAAAATCAACTCAAACCCAGGAATCGCATCAAAAGTACTTTTATCCATATCGCCCAAATTTTCACTGGGCAATAACAGGTCTTCATTCCGCGCCAGGCAAATATGTTGCTTAAAGGCCTTTTCCGCATCTTCCGAATTGGAGAACGCCAGGTATAAATCCGGCTCCAACATAACGCCGCGCTTAAGAATGGAACGGTCACGCGTATATAACTTCTTGGTTTTCGCGTAACTCCAGGCTTTTGTATGTGTGACTTCCTGTTGCTCGCTGATATTGACATACGTTAATTTATGCCGCGCAATTTCGGATACTTCCAGCTTTTGCCGAATGCCTTCAATGATGGATGGCGTCAGAAATTGCTGGCTGAACGTTTCGCCGTCACGCACCGCTGTCCAGGGTTTGATAAATCCAAACGGGCCGGAATATCGAATAACGAAATACATGGTAATCTCCTTAAATCAATGCACCAAAGCCGCTACCTGTCAAATGGCCAATACCAACATTCCAGGCAAATTCCACAGCTTGCGGCGGGCCTTCGACTATTACAGGACAAATGCTGGCGCGGTTTGCAATGCCACTGATGGTCACTAATTTTGTATGCGCCTTTGGATAACTGCGATCAAATCGCACTTGCGTTTCTACCGCCAGATTACTCATACCAGCCTTGTCTAATTTATGCCGGAGCGTTTGCGTCAGAACCTCATCCGCTTCTTCATCCGAGAATATATAATGCCGCACTTTCTCTTCTATCTTTTTACTTCGTGCCAAAACCGGGCTTGCCACGCGAAAGTAATGGCTATTTTTCACCTGCGGCGGCGGAAGAATCTTTATTTCGACCACTTCCATCCCGCAACACACTTCCGCTTCCTTTGCCGCACGGAGACAAATTTTGTGCAACATCTGAGGATCATGCGCTGATATAAACCAAGTCGCGCCTTTCGGGAAATTCAAACCATTACCCTCTTGCCTGCCACCATAAAGCCAGCTTAAGGAATATAAGCTGATGTCGTTGTGTACATCATTATTTCCCAGCCAAGCATGAAATCTACCTGTCAATAGATGCTGATAATCGTAAGGAACAATCTCTGTATTCGCGCTTAATGTAAAATGTAATCTCATTATCTTTCCAATCAAAATAATTAGTTTGCTCGAAGGGACATTATCTCACAAATTTTCTATGAATCAAAACACAAGTCAAGCAATAATTTTTATTACAGTATTTCTACTCCAATCTTCTGCTGTGGCCGAACCAATCTCTTCTCGCGAGATTTTACATTCCCCCACTGCAATATATCTTCAGTCGTCTCTCAAAATAAATTTTTATTTTCCGCTCACTTCCACCATTCCAAATCCGCCTGAGTTTTTCTCTCCCGCGCCGGTATCGTAGAGGAGTTGAATGAGTTCTTCTGATCCGGTTAAGCGGAAGGGGGCAAAGGCGCCTCGGATAAAAGTACTTTTATATTCGATTAACTTGGTGCCGCGGCCACGTTGGAGATAATTGGTGTCCCATTGCAGGGTCAATTGATCATCGGCCGGTGGGCGGCCGTGAAGGGCGATAAATTTGCGGATGAGGTTACAGCGCACGGCATTGCCAAAGCAATCATCGGCGGGGGTGAGATAGCGGGCGGGTTCGCCATGTTGGTGAGGCCGCGAACACACAATTGGCGTCAGGCAGGAAAAGCAGATGGGAGATATTAATGGTGGAGATTGCAGCGTTTCCACGGCGCTCACCGGGAGGCATTTTCCTGTTACTTCGATGTGCGTCTGGCGCAATAGCCCCAGGGAAAATTCGCGCAGGAATTGCTCAACAGGCGAGGTCACCAGCCACTCCACTTCGCCCGGGCCCAGGCACAGCGAGGCTCCGCTCACCATGCGATAGCGGGAACGCAGGGTGGAAAAACAGAATAATTTGAAACGGCGCGAATCGCAATTACTACTGGCAGCATAACCATCCCGGTGCAAAAAGGAAGCGTAATCGGTATTGGCATTTTTCAAAAAGTTGTATACCACCCCGCTCAGGGCATACTGGTGATTGATGGGAAGAGAAACCCTTCCCCGCAAATCCATGCGAATGCGAATTCTCATTTTTTCCCCCTCGCTGAGATCGATTCCGGGGCATATAGCTGTTGCATGCGGACAACTTCATCGCGCACCATTTTTTGCAATACCGCGGGCTGCAACACTTCGGCGTGGCTGCCATATTGCATCACCCAGCGCAACACTTCGCCCAGACCGCCCGCCTGAAACTTCAGGATCAAACTGCCATCTTCTTGTTCTTCGATCACCTGCTCTGGATGCCAGGTGCGCTCGCGGATATAACATGCCTGCGCGGCGTCAAAGCGGATGCGCACTTTATGCGTTTTGTCCGTTGTCTCGATGCCAAAGGAATTTTTGAACCACTGTTCCGCCTTAAATCCGGGAAGCGGCTGAAAGCGTTGATCGGTTCGCACATCCAGTTCGCGGATGCGCCCCACATTAAACGTGCGCACTTCTTTGCGCGTCTCGTCCATGCCGATGATATACCATTCGCCATTAAAATGGCGCAGGTGATAAGGATCGACCTGGCGGCTGCTGACCTTGCCGCTGGAAGCGCTGTAATAAGTCATGCGCACCGGATAATAATGCCGCGATGCGGTGTATAGCTGAATCAGCTTCTCCTCATCCACGATGAGCGAATGCGGCGTGGCGAATGAGGCAAATTGGTCGAGCTGAATGCTGATAGTTTCCGGAAAAAGGCGGGTGATTTTATCCAGCGACCTTTTCAGCATCGATTCGTAGGGCGTGCCGATATATCTTTCCGCCACCTCGATGCCGATGAACACCGCCAGCATATCGCCTTCGGTCATAAAGACCGCCGGCAAAAAGAAACTGCCCGGGCCGCCTTCATAATACCAGCCACCATGTTTCGCATCCCACTGAATGGGCGCGCCCAGTTGTTCGCACATGTACTTTTTATCACCATAAACGGTGCGAACACTGACTTCAAAATCCTTCGCTATTTTTTCTGCATTGGGATAGCGATTATCGCGAATCAAACTATCGATAGCAAGAACACGGCTCAAGGCCGATTTGCCGGGCCAGCCGGATGACGGAATGTCTAAATTTTTGGACACAGTCGTTGCTCCTTCCTATATTTCCACGTATGTGAATGTATTGAAAAGTACTTTTACGCATGATGAAATTACCTTATCTCACTGCAAAATAATTGCAGTCGATCAATTTGGTTTGTGTATTATTTTTATGTATTATTTAAGAGCAGCATTGTTGCACCAACAGGCCAACCACACTTTCGCACACCTGGGAAAATCAGGAACAGGCATCAAAAGTACTTTTGGCCGGGGCCATCATGCCTCACGCCATCTCTTCTTTGAGGCAAACGTCACTCCTTTGTTATCCAACAACACTCACACTTTATTATAAATTATTTTTCACTCACATGTATTCTTACATTCAATTTCAGGACATTGCAGCGGCAGAGCGCGGCGCTATGGCATACACTCTTTGCTTCATTTGCAAATTGTGTGATTATGAAAAGTGGATTTTGTGTATTATGGGGAAGGCCTAATGCCGGTAAAAGTACATTGCTCAATGCCCTGATGGAGCGCAAGCACGCCATCGTTTCGTCGCGTCCGCAAACCACGCGGCACCGCATCACCGGCGTGTTGCACGGGGAAGACAGCCAGATCGTTTTCCTGGATACGCCTGGCATTCACGAACCGCAGCATAAGCTGGGCGAGACACTCAACAAAACCGCTAAAAGTACTTTGGAAGACATCGAATGCATCGTCTTTGTGGTGGATGCATCGGACGCGCCGCACGCCGATGACAAACGCGCCGCCGCCTTGCTGGAACGGCAGAAAGCGCCTTTGATATTGGCGCTTAATAAAATCGATTTAATCGGCGCCTCCGAACTGGCGCATCGCGAAAAACAGTTTTCGGCGTTGTGCAATCCCGCGCATATCGTGCATATTTCAGGTTTACAGCGAACCGGCATTAGCGATTTGCGCGATTTAATTCTCAGCCTGCTGCCAGAAGGCGATCCCTATTTTCCGCCCGACATGCTGGGCGACCGGCCCCTTGAATTCCACATCGCGGAACTCATCCGCGAGCAGGCGCTCTTGCAATTGCATCAGGAAATTCCTCACGCCGTGGCCATCACCATCGAACAAATGGTGCCGCGGCCGCGCGGAGTTTTATATATAGAAGCCTTTGTGCATCTGGAACGTGCCAGCCAGAAAAAAATCTTCATCGGCGATAGCGGTTCCCGCATCCGCGAAATTGGTAAAGCGGCGCGCGGCGAAATCGAAAATTTATTGGAACGTAAAGTCTTTCTGGAATTACGCGTGAAGGTGCGCGACAAATGGCGCGAAAATGATGCATGGATCCGGCGATTCGGGTATAAAGAATAGCAGGAGGCACACATGAAACGAGCACCGAAAACGAACACTGCCGGCCAGCGCCAGATCATGCATGGCTACCTCGGCAAACAACTACTGCGCGACGCCCGCCGCGCCCGCGAACGGCGTTGGGATTATCCGCGATTAATGTGCCAGTGGCTATTGGAAGACACGGCGCGGCGTGTGCAGGAATCGAAAAAAATCTTTGGAGAAAAGTTCTTTCGCGGCGATTGCCATTCACACACCCAGCATTCCGACGGCATCGGCACCGTGGCTGAAACCGCGGAAATGGTAAAAGCAGCCGGGCTGGACTTTCAATTCGTGACCGATCACTGGGGCCTCACCCAGGCGCCCGAATGCCGCGAACACGGCCTCTGGTATGGCCAGGAACCGGTGACCAAAGATCATCACATGTTGATTCTGGGACTGGAAAGCGCCTTTACGCCGCTGATGAATTTTTTGCAGGACATGGCGGATGCCAAAGCACTGGGCGCCACCGTTTGCGTTCCCCACCCCACCGGCTGGTGGCCCAAAAAGATATATACGAAGGAACAAACGAATCTGCTGGATAAACTGCCCGATCCGTTCCTGATGGAAATCCGCAACGGCGCCAATAACATCGTCAATGCCACTGATTTCACCGACGAATCGGCGGTGCAGCTTTGGGACCATTTATTGATGCAGGGAAAAGTTGTATACGCCATGGGTAATACCGATGCGCACGCGCCGCACAGCATCGGCATGGTGTGGAATGGTGTTTTCGCGCAGCGCTGTTCCAAAACCGCCATTCTCAAAACACTGCGCGAGGGACATCATTTTGTCTCCGAAGCGCCGCTATTACATATGCAGGCAGGCAGCGTTCCCATGGGCGGATTTGTCAAAAAGACCAAAACCTTAAAGCTGCAACTCAAGGCCGTTGATACGCGCGGGCTATCAAAAGTACTTTTAATCGCAGATGGCAAAACCATCAAAACCTGGGACATGAAAAATGACACGCAATTCAAAATGTCACTTCCCTTCCCGCCCCGCGCCAAACGCTATGTGCGCCTGGAAGTTATCGCCCGCGACGCCAAACACGGTTTCAGCAATCCCATTTTTGTGACATAAAAGTACTTTTTGTTCTTGCGTAAAAGTACTTTTAAGAGGTTTCTCCACTACGCAATACTATCCGGGCTTTTATCTTGCCTGGTCTGCGAAAATGTCCTGCCGCGACGCATCGACGAAAGATTGCGTTTGGCGATGATTTTCCCGGGTTGATTTCCGTTTGTATTGGCATCGATAGGTTTGCGGCCAGGACGGCGGGAGCGAGTGGAACGATTCTGCGCGGGCCGTGTTTTCAGCGCAGCGCTTGATTGCTCGGAAACCGGCAAGGAGGTGCGGATTAACTTTTCGATTTCACGCACATCTGACTTCTGATTGGGGGCGGCGAAAGAAATGGCGTGGCCACTTTTGCCGGCGCGGCCAGTGCGGCCGATGCGATGCACGTAGTCTTCCGCGTTATCCGGCAAATCGTAATTGACCACCAGTTCGATATCCGAAACATCGATACCGCGCGCGGCGATATCGGTGGCAATTAAGACGCGATAGCGGCCCGATTTGAATCCATCCAGCGCGGCGCGGCGTTGCATCAAATTGCGATCGGAGTGAATTTCGGCCGCCGAATGATTGGCCCGTTTCACAAACCGCGCGATATTGGCGGCGCGCAAACGCGTGCGGGCAAACACCAGAACCGTGCCATCATATTCCAAAAGTACTTTTGCCAGCGCATTATTCTTTTCTTCCTGCGCCACGATGAAAAGTTCCTGACTGATGTCTTTGGCCGTGGTGCCCGATTGCGCCACCTCCACCCGCTCCGGCTCATACATATATTTATTGGCGATATTGACGATGGGTTTGGGCATCGTGGCCGAAAAGAGCAGCGTCTGCCGCTCCGGCGGCACGCCGCGCAAAATCTGTTGGATCTGCGGCTCAAATCCCATATCGAGCATGCGGTCGGCTTCATCCAGCACCAGCGTATCTACCGTGCGCAGATCAATTCCACCCGATTGCAGATGATCGATGATGCGGCCGGGCGTGCCCACGATGACATCGGGATTGAGGCGCAAATCGGCCTGCTGCGGTTTCATTGGCGCGCCACCAATGAGCAATGCGGTGCGAACGCCAAATTTTTCACTGATTTTATGGAGCGTTTCCTCCACTTGAATGGCCAGTTCCCGCGTCGGCAAAATGATCAGGCTGCGTCCGCAATATTTGCTGGTTAGATGACGCTGCACGATAGGCAAGCCAAAAGCCAGCGTTTTGCCGGTGCCGGTTTGCGCCACGCCAATAACATCCTGACCGGTCAAAACAACCGGAATCGCATCATGTTGAATGGCGGTGGGAGTAACGAAACCGAGCCCGGTCAGATGTGCCAAAAGCTCGGGTTGCAGATCCAAATCTGCAAAGCATGAAGGGGCCTCGGCCGTAGCGGCGGAGGTTACGTCGTTTGAACTGATTGTCATTAAACACCTTATGACTCGAGTAGCTGCATGTCATAAAAGTACTTTTAATGAGCAATCCGAGCCGTTCACTTCGCGTATATTCTGAAGTGGAAAAATATTAGATAGGTCCGTGGTGCGAGATTCCTGGTGCGAGATCATCACCTGAGACCAGGAATATCACGCCTAAGACCTGTCGTTAACCATAGCGGAGGAGGGATTCGAACCCCCGACACGCGGATTATGATTCCGCTGCTCTAACCGACTGAGCTACTCCGCCAAACAAGAGGGGGCAATGTGTGGTTTAATCGTCCTGTTGCTGACGACGGGCGCGCTTGCGCTTCTTGAGCTTGCGCTGTTTGCGCTCCTCAATCTTGCGGCGGCGGTCAGAATGCTCGTGCCGAATGGCTTCGCCCAGCTGAGCATCAATCTGATCCAGCGGCGCACGGTCGAAAGATTGTAAATGTGAAATGTCGATAGCTGCCATAAATATCCTGAGTCTATAAATCTACGTAAAAGTACTTTTAGCCCCCGCGGCCAGCATTTTTCATTGCCCCCACGCCGCAAAAGCCTGTAAAATTATATCACGAAAAGAAAGCATGTCAACTTAACCCCATAAATTTCATGTTCCGCAAAAGTACTTTTCTTCTCCTTCCGGCACCCCACATCGCCAAAGTCATTCAATAATGATAAAACTACCGGTATTGGAATTATCATGCGACCTCCTTCTCGTGGTTTTACATTAATTGAAATTCTTGTCGTGGTGGCTATTATCGGCATTTTGGCCGCGATGTTGTTTCCGGTGTTTTCGCGGGCGCGCGAAGCGGCGCGCAGCATTTCATGCAATTCCAATTTGAAGCAAATCGGCATGGCGCTCTTTATGTATGCCGAAGATCACGGCGGCAACTGGCCCATTCCGGGCGGCGCCATCACCTGGGACGAAACTAACAGTCCGGCCATTGAACACGGCTGGATGCAACAACTTTATCCCTACACTAATAATCGCCAGATTTATCGCTGCCCCTCCGATAGCGATTCCGCTTATTCCTATTTCCTCAGCGTGCGCGCCGCTTATGTGGCGGCTGGTAATGTGGCCGCGCCGGTGAATGAACGCCGCATCGATTATGTGACATCATTCGTGGCCGCCGGCGACACCTTTTCCTCGGGAGATAATGGCTTCAGCCCCACCGATGCCGACAAAGATAATTATTCCCAAAATACCGTCGGCGGCCCGGCCAACGGCACGCCTTATGTAGATTGGCGGCGCCACAACGAAGGCCAAAACCTGCTCTTCGCCGACGGACATGTCAAATGGTTTAAAACCTATAGCGCAGGCCAAATGACATTTCGTTACAATGAAATGCATAGCTGGTGATACTTCTAAAAGTACTTTTGAGAGGTAAACTGCCAGAGATAATTTCCAAAATGCGGAATACGCTATGGCGATACTGCGAAAATATCGAAAAGGGATCATCATCTGTGGCGTGGCCATCATCAGCTTGATGGCGGTGGGATATGCGGCGCTATATTACATCACCTACAAATTTTGGAACAATTTTTACAACCCTCCAGCCACATTAATCCAATCCTCAACAGCGCAGGGAACGGCCTATTTCCTGCACCAATCCACCTTACGTGACAGCTCGGTTTATTTTTACGTGCGTGATCCAGCCCGCTTCAGCCACCCCTTTGCCGTGGGAAACCGCCCTTATGGTTACGCCACAGATGGGGAAATTTTCATGGAGCAAGCGGTCTGGTCGCGCGATAAATCAGTGATCGCGGTGCGCGGCGATATTCAGGATAATGATCACAACAAAAACTACGGCACCTTATTTGTGGATGCCTATGATTTTAAAAATCACCAGGAGGTCGGCCGGGGATTAGCCGCACATCCCAAATCATTGGCAATCAAACGCCTGCTTGAACAACGCGGTGGAGGCGGAAGTATCGTGGATCCTTATTCGGAAGGAAAAGATATCAGTCAAAATAAGGAAAAGGAGTTTTTGAAACTATCGCGATAAGCGTAGATCAATTGCCGCTCGGTAGCGGATGCATTAGAATGTTAAGGTGGCTTCGAAGTTGGAATTAACCTTTAATTCATAACGGTAAAAGTACTTTTAAGGAGATTGTTGTTCAATGAATCAACCCGTTCATGTTGCAATTACCGGCGCTGCCGGACAGATTGGCTATGCGTTAGCATTTCGTGTGGCTTCCGGTCAATTGCTGGGGCCGGACACCCCCATTGTTTTACATTTGATTGAGATTCCCCCTGCGGCGGAAGCGCTGAAGGGCGTTGTGATGGAATTGGAGGATTGCGCCTTTCCGTTGCTCAAAGGCGTGGTCGATACTACCGATCTCAAGACCGGTTTTGCGGGTGTGAATTTCGCCCTGCTGATCGGCAGCGTGCCGCGCAAAGCGGGCATGGAGCGCAGCGATTTGCTGGGCATCAATGGCAAAATCTTCATCGAACAGGGCCGCGCCATCGCGCAGAATGCGGCGTCTGACGTGCGCGTTCTGGTGGTGGGAAATCCTTGTAATACCAACTGTTTGATCGCCATGAACAACGCCCGTGAAGTGCCGCAGGATCGCTGGTTTGCCATGACGCGCCTGGACGAAAACCGCGCCAAAACGCAACTCGCCATCAAAGCCGGCACCGATGTTTCCGGCGTGGATCGCCTGGTCATCTGGGGCAATCATTCGCCGACGATGTATCCCGATTTCACCAACGCGCGCATCGACGGAAAACCCGCAACGCAGGTCATCACGCACCGTGCCTGGCTGGAAAATGAATTTCTGACCACCGTCCAGCAACGCGGCGCAGCCGTCATCAAAGCGCGCGGCGCTTCCTCGGCCGCATCTGCCGCCAACGCCGTGATCGACACCGGCCGTTCATTGACAACCGCCACCAAAGGTGACGACTGGTTCAGCGTGGCCCAGGTCAGCGATGGTAGTTATGGCGTTCCAGAAGGATTGATTTCTTCCTTCCCCACCCGCAGCGATGGCAAGAAAGTGGAGATTATCCAGGGCGTGCAATTGGATGATTTCAGCCGCGCCAAGATTCAGACATCGATTGATGAATTGTCACAGGAACGCGAGCTTGTGGCAGATTTGATCAAGTAGTAAAAGTACTTTCGTTGTCAATCAAACATCGATTGCTGGATGGACAGGATTTTACGTAGCATTATTTTATCCTGTCCCTCCTGCAATCGATGTTATTTTTTACGTATCCAACTGAAAGAAATGGCTGTCGGTATCGCCCAGCAGGGTTTGAATGTAGGCGATTTGGCCGTGATGATGCGCCGCTTCAATGACCGGCATTTCCACCACTTGCTGCATCGGCATATCGCCCCACGGGAAATGCACATCACCGGCCAGTTGTTCCTGCGTTAAACCGCGCAATGCTTCGGCATAGGTTTGAGCCGACGCAGTGATGGCGTTTTGTGCTTCTTCGCGCGTCGCCGGCCGCGCCACGTTCTTCTGATATTGCCCGGTGATCATCAAATTAGAAATGGAATCGGTGGATAAGGCGATTTCGTGTGCAATATCCAGCACACTTTTGGCATCCGGCGCCGGCTGCCAGTCGAGCTTGTCATCGGGGACAAAGTTCAGGTTATGATTCACATTTTTCGCAATCCAATCAACCAATCCAATTAACCGTTCGAGTTCTTCCATAAAGACTCCTTTAAAAGCACCTGGCGTATGTTAAAAACAGGCACATCGTTCGTGGCCACGGCTTCCGTGCCGTGAAAAAGTACTTTTATTATACCGTTTTACTGCTCATTGCTCACTGATCATTGTTCATCACCTTCCACGCTTCGCGCGCCAGGTAATTCTCGCCGTTCAAATAATCCTGCGAAATCTCCCAGAAGAACACGCCGCCCACGCCCTGCTCTTTGGCCCATTGTGCTTTGGCGCGCACGGAGGCAGGATCTTCATAGCTGATGCGATAATCGGTTCCGGGCAATCCGATCCAGGGCACTTTCGCTTCATCGTCCCAGTGTTTTTCCCAGCCTGCATCCAGAAGCGGCAGGATCTGGCGATAAGTAATGGCATTGTAAGGCGGTTTTTCATCGGTCTTGGTGCCCCATGCTTTGGTGGCAAAAGCGCGGCCATAGGCAGGAATGCCAATGAGAATGTGTTCTTTGGGCACGCCGCGTTGCAGCCAGTAATTCAGCGAATATTGCAGATTATATTTGTTGCCATCCGCCGGATCGCTGCTGGTGGGAAACAGCGGCGCGAGATATCCGGCATGTCCCCACGAGCCATGAAAATCATAGGTCATGATGTTCCAGTAATCGATATAAGGCGCCAGTTTCGGCACATCAAAAAACTGCCCCGACCAGTAAGCCGCCGGAACGGCCATGGTGATAACGGCATCTTTGCGCCAGGCCGTGAGAGCGCTATGCAGCTCCTGCACAAATTGCACCAGCAGCGCTTCTTGTCCTTTTTTCGGAAATTCCCAATCGATATCCACGCCGTCGTAATTATATTTTTGGGCAAAATCCACGACTTCCTTTAAATAGCGATGGCGTCCTTGATCGCTGGCGGCCATTGCTGCAAATGCTTTTCCATTACTTCCCCCGCCCAGCGATAAAAGTACTTTTGTGCCGTTCTGATGTGCGCACGCCACAAATTGCTGATTATCGAAATCCGCGGAATGCCCCAATTTGCCATCCGCCGCCGCCGGCAAAAATGCCTGCGTCACATAATTAAAGTACTTATATTGCACATCCTGCGGCGGCAGATATTTGGCGCGCCAAGACGGATAATAGCCGAGAATAACAGGAGGTGTTTTAGTATTATTGGTCGAAACCGAATCAGCGCTAAGCGGCAAGGCAAGCAAAACGAGAATTGCGAAAACGAGGTAGTTTTTCATGGGATGAGAGTATACCCAGTGGCGTGTAAAAGTACTTTTATGGAGCTGCATATGGTTATGCTTCAAAGCGATATAATTAATCTCATGGCAAAAATCAAGAATGATCAGCCGAAAATATCATTGGTATTCCTGGACTACTTGTCAGCGTAAAAGACAAACGGTCAGCAACATAAGCTTCAATCTATTTGCCGGAAGGTGATGTGGTTTTCCTTTGCTAATCTTCGAAAGATTTCTGGGCCATCGTCCGTATCAAATTTATCGAATGGGAGCCAAAAAAACAGGTTCTTGTTTACACAAAATAGAAAGCCTTCCGGTGTCTCTACGACATTGCTGTATAATTTCCAGGCTGCTTCAATATGAATGTGGTCGTCACAATGATAAGTGTAACCTTTGCCATCAAATGTCCATTCGGAGAGTTTATTGGCTGCAATATTTTTATTAAATTTTCGCCGGTAAATCCATTCTCCAATTTTACGCCGAAGTAATATCCAGTAAATTGCAAACGAAATGCCCACAATTCCCGAAATGCGTGCTCCAATATCTGCCGAAGAATCAGTTAATATAAAAATACTTAACGCTGCGAGCAGAATGCTAAAGACGCCGATGGCGATGACGAATGATTTACGGAGAAGTTGTTTGTGTACATAGGACATAGATTTAATACAAATGTCCCAGTCCCAAACATACGAGACTTTGCATGTGTTTTCCATGCCAGAATTATAGCACCTAATCCAATGAAGCATAGAAATGCCTAAAAAGGGAACAACGAAAATCGCTGTTCCCTTTTTTACTGTATATAAAAGTACTTTTACAACGTACTTTCCCTGCTTATTTCTTAGCGCCCTCACGGCCTTTGCTGAGGATTTCTTCCTGCACGTGAGACGGCACAGCTTCGTAGTGCGAGGGTTCCATCGAATAGGTGGCGCGGCCCTGGGACATGGAACGCATGGTGGTGGCGTAACCGAACATTTCAGCCAGCGGCACCTGCGCGTGCACCACTTGCGAACCGCTCTTGTCGACGCGCATTTCCTGAATGCGGCCGCGGCGTGAGCTGAGGTCGCCGATGATATCGCCCATACTGGATTCCGGAGTGACCACTTCGATGCTCATGATGGGTTCCAGAATCACCGGATTGGCGCGTTTGGCGGCGGTGATCAAACCGGCGTTTCCAGCGATGCGGAAGGTCATTTCATTGGAGTCCACATCGTGATAAGAACCGTGCACCAATTCCACCGCAATACCCGTCAACGCGTATCCGGCCAGCACACCGCGTGCCATGGCTTCCTTACAGCCTTCTTCCACCGCTTTCCAATATTCGCGCGGCACCGCACCACCGACCACTTTGGAGGTGAAGGTGAAATTCTTCTCCGATCCATCTTCCTCACGCGGAATCGGCGCGATGTTAAGCACCACGTGCGCGTATTGTCCGGCTCCACCAGTCTGCTTGACGTGCTTGTATTCCACGTTTTCCACAGCCTTGGTGATGGCTTCGCGATAGGCCACCATGGGACGGCCGATATTGGCTTCCACATTGAATTCGCGCTTGAGGCGATCCACCATGATTTCCAGATGCAACTCGCCCATTCCACCAATGATCGTCTGGCCGGTTTCTTCATCCTGCCGCACAATGAAGGTGGGGTCTTCGGTGTAGAGTTTGATGAGACCGTCGGTCATCTTGTCTTCATCCGATTTGGCTTTGGGTTCAATCGACTGCCAAATTACCGGCTCGGCGAAGTTGATCGATTCCAGAGTGATCGGAGCGTTATCGTCACAGATGGTATCACCCGTCACAGTTTGATCCAGACCAATGGCAGCCACGATTTCTCCCGGGCCGACGGTATCGATGTCTTCCTGTTTATTCGAGTGCATCCGCAAAATCCGCGAAACGCGCTCTTTTTTGTCCCGGCGCGTGTTCAAGACATAAGAACCTTTGGTGAGAGTTCCCGAATAAACACGGATATAGGTCAATCGGCCAAACTTGTTGCTGACGATCTTGAAAGCCAGGGCCGCAAAAGGATCCTCCTCGGACGGACGACGCGAGCTGGGCTCACCGGTGGCGGGATCGGTTCCCACCAACGGCGGCACATCAAGCGGCGACGGCAGATATTCAATGACCGCGTCCAACATCGGCTGCACGCCTTTGTTCTTATAGCTCGAACCGCAGATCACCGGCACCATGTCATTGCGAATGGTGGCTTCACGGATAGCCTTTTTGATCTCTTCGGCGGTGATTTCTTCGCCGCCAAAGTACTTTTCCATCAGCGCATCATCGGTCTCGGCGATTTTTTCAATCAGCTCGGCACGGAATTCATCGGCTTTTTCCTTCAAATCATCGGGAATTTCCACGGTGTCATAGGTGCTGCCGCGCTTGTCATCGTCTTTGTAATAAACGCCCTTCATAGTGATCAAGTCGACGATACCATGAAAATCGCTTTCCTGGCCGATGGGGATTTGCAGCGCCACGGCATTGGAACCGAGACGTTCTTTAATCTGATCGAGCACTTCATAGAAGTTGGCGCCGTCGCGGTCCATTTTGTTGACATAGGCAATGCGGGGCACCGAATAACGGTTAGCCTGACGCCACACTGTTTCCGACTGGGGCTGCACGCCGCCGACGGCACAGAATACGGCAATCACGCCGTCTAACACGCGCAACGAACGCTCCACTTCCACGGTGAAATCCACGTGCCCGGGAGTATCGATAATATTGATAGAGTGGGTCGCAATGCGGTCGCCGTTGGCATTGGCCTTCAGGCCCCACTGGCAATAAGTGGCCGCGCTGGTGATGGTGATGCCACGTTCCTGCTCCTGTTCCATCCAGTCCATGGTGGCGGCGCCATCGTGCACCTCACCAATACGGTGAATCCGTCCGGCGTAAAACAGAATACGTTCGGTGGTCGTGGTTTTACCGGCGTCGATGTGCGCGGCAATACCAATGTTGCGAGTTAAGGATAGGTCGTGTGCCATGATTACTCCACTATTTTTAAGTTTAGGTGATTAGGTATTAGGTTTTTAGGTGATATGGTATTCAGGTAAAAGTACTTTTATTAGGATGACCTAAACACCCAAAAACCTACGCACCTAAATACCTAAATTTATATTTTACCCAAGAAAAACGCCCCGCCGTTATTCCCGTAAGAACATCCGGGCTCACTGCGGGGCGTCAACAAAAAGTACTTTTACCAACGGTAATGAGCGAATGCTTTGTTGGCGTCCGCCATGCGATGGGTATCTTCCTTCTTTTTAACCGCAGCGCCGGCACCGCGGGCAGCATCCATAAATTCTGCCGCCAGACGGTCACTCATGGTCTTCTCATTGCGCGCCCTGGCACTGCCAATCATCCAGCGCAGGCACAGTGCCACTTTGCGCTCGGGGCGCACTTCACTTGGCACCTGATAGGTGGCTCCGCCAACGCGGCGGGAACGCACTTCCACCGTGGGCGCCACATTCTTGATGGCCTGAGAAAACACTTCGAGCGGATTCTTGCCGCTTTTCTCTTCCACAATCAGCAAAGCATTGTAGAAAATGGCTTCACTGATGGACTTTTTGCCATCATACATCATGCAATTGATAAAGCGTTGCACCAGAGAAGATCCATAAACCGGATCTCCGGGAGTGGGTAGGCGTCTTTGCGGTCCTTTACGGCTCATACGTTAAAATCCTCAATTGATGTTCTATTACGAAAATAAAGCTACTTACTTGGGGCGCTTCGTTCCATATTTGGAGCGGCTGGTTTTGCGGTCGGAAACTCCGGCACAATCCAAAGCCCCACGCACGATTTTGTACTTGATACCAGGCATGTCGCGGACGCGGCCACCGCGCACCAGGACAACGCTATGCTCCTGCAAATTGTGCTTTTCGCCGGGAATGTAAGCGGTGACTTCCTTGCGGTTAGACAAACGCACACGAGCTTTGGCACGAAGCGCGGAATTGGGCTTTTTGGGCTTGTCGGTTTTCACCTGCAAGCACACACCGCGCATCAACGGCGCGTTGTAGTCAGACGTCGGTGCGCCATGCACGCTATTATAGGCTTCCTTAAAAGCGGAAGTGGACGATATTTTACGCGCCGGCTTGCGGCCTTTGCGGATCAACTGCGAAATTGTCGGCATTAACTGATATTCTCCTATAGTGTCTCTCAACACAACCGCATTCCATAGAATTGCGCGCTAATATTATATAGTGAAATGCGATTATTGGCAAGGGACTATTTCTCGGTTTCTCCTGCGCCTTCCGGAGCATCGGCAGATTTGTTGGCCTGAGCGGCGGCAAGAGCGGCTTTCAACTGATCGGCAAGCGAGTTCTGCAACTGACCGCCGGAGGCCGCGGGGACAGAGACTTGCACTTCATCTTCTTCGGCAGCCACTTCCTGCAACACTTCATCATCCCCGCCATCATCGACGTCTTTCTTGCGATTACCACGCGCCGTCACAGCGGAGGTTTCTGCCCAATCTTCCTCTTCCTCTGCGGCTTCCACGGCGCGGCGCTTGGCCGAATCACGCGTTTTCTTGCGATCGCGCACGCGGTCACGCGCTTCACGCAACTGCTCGCCGAAGATATCTCCCAAGCGCACGCCTTCATCGGAGGTGGCGCGCTGATTGACTTCACGGATGGCGCTGCGCGTATTACGCTGCTCCCGGTCACGCACTGCCGAACGCAGGCTCACTGTCATGCGGCGCTGGCCGGCCTGCACCTGTTTAATGCGGCCTTCCACTTCGGCGCCGACCTGCAGAGCGTCTTCGGGGCTCTTGATGTGCTCTTCGCTGATCTCGCTGACCGGAATAATCGCTTCGATACCATCTTCCAACTCAATGAAAGCACAGGTTGCAGCAAGATGGGTCACTTTGCCGCTGACCACCTGACCAGCCTTGTATTTCTGCCCGGCCGTCTTCCATGGATCACTCTGCAACTGCTTCAATCCCAAAGCCACGCGCTTGCGCTCTTCATCGAGATCTAACACCAGCAATTGCAACTTCTGGCCTTTCTTAACAATGTTCTCGGGATGATCGACGCGGCTCCAGGCCATTTCGCGCACATGTAACAGGCCGTCGATGCCGCCGATGTCCACGAAAGCGCCGAAGTCGGTGATGCGGCGCACTACGCCTTCCACCACTTTATCTTTTTCCAGCGTCTTCCAGGCTTCGGCCTCACGCAGCGCCCGCTCTTCTTCCACCGCAATCCGGTGCGAAGCAATGACTTTATCTTTGCGGCGGTTCAATTCGAGAATGCGCACCTGAATCGGCTTTCCCACCATCTGCTTCAATGAGCGTCCACGGCCCGAAACGTGACTGGCCGGCACAAATGCCGGAACTCCCAGGTCAACGATGATGCCGCCTTTCACATCGCGGCTGACCATCGCTTCCATGTTTCGCCCTTCTTCCTTCGCCTTCTGCAAGTCCTGCCACAAACGCTCGTAATCAGCGCGCCGCTTGGACAAAACGGGATGCCCTTCTTCGTTTTCCTTGTCGATGACCACCACTTCGATGGTGCTGCCGACTTCGATGGGCTCGTCGCCGCTTTCGTTCTTGTAGATGATGCCTTCGCTCTTGGCGCCGACATCCACAAGCACTTCGCCGGTGTTCTCATCAACTTGCATGACAATGCCACTAATCAGGGCATGCTTTTCCAGATTATCAGCGCCACTCAAATAGCTGCTGAATTCATCTGATTCCATAATCTGTGCCATGGAGGGTTGACGCGAACCGCCTTTACGGGGCGACTTTGCGGGTTGCTTAGCCGGAGCTGCAGGGGTTTCTGCGATTGTTTCGGTTGCGGCTAAGGAGGACTCTGGGGCGGTTTCAGTGGAAGTGGGCGCACTCGAAACCGGCGGGTTGACGTGGGTTTGCTCGTTCATCTTCTAATTCAAATACTTTGTGGTCGGGGATTTCACTAAATCTGCGAGGTAACCTGCGAGATTATAGCAAAAGGCATACCTTAGCGCAAGGCCTGTGCGGAAATTTATTTGGGTTAGGAGTTAAAACGAGAATTGGTGGAAAGTGTGTAAAAGTACTTTTGTACGGATTGTTTTGTAAAAGTACTTTTATAGAACAATCAGGGCGCAGCATGCTGCGCCCTTACTCCTAACTCTTATCCCCTGTAGAAATCCTTGCGGTTTTATGGTAAATTCAGGCCACAAAAATATTTTCTTTTTTCTCAGGAGCATTCTATGAAAACCCGTACCAGCAACTGGCGACATCTGGCTCTTCTTCTGGCCAGCGGTGCATGCTGCGCCGCCCTGCTCACCGGCTGCAAAAATGCCGGAACGCAACAGGCCTCGCAAAGCGACACCATTCTCATTGGCGAATATGGCTCGATGACCGGCGCCACCGCCACTTTCGGCGAGAGCACCGATAACGGCATCCAAATGGCCACGCGGGAAGTCAATGCCAAAGGCGGTGTGCTGGGCAAGAAGATCAAGATCGAATTGCAGGACGATGCCGGCCAAGCCGCGCAAGCCACTGTTGCGGTGCAAAAATTATTGGCCGATAATGTGGTGGCGGTATTGGGTGAAGTGGCTTCTTCCAATTCACTGGCCGCCGCGCCGCTGTGCCAAAGTCACAAAATCCCCATGATTTCGCCCTCGTCCACCAATCCCGCCGTCACTCAGGTAGGCGATTATATTTTCCGCACCTGTTTCATCGATCCCTTCCAGGGCACGGTATGCGCCAAATTCGCCGCGGGCCACCTCAAGGCCAAAACCGCGGCTGTCTTCACCGATATCAAGAGCGATTACAGCGTGGGATTATCCAAATTCTTCGTCCAGGAATTCAGCAAAACCGGCAAGATCGTGGATCAGGAATCATATAGCCAGGGCGACAGCGATTTCCGCTCTCAGCTGACCCGCATCAAATCAGCGAAACCCGACATTATTTTTGTGCCGGGATATTACACCGAAGTCGGCAACATCGCCGTGCAGGCCCGTTCGCTGGGTATGAAGCAACCATTGCTCGGCGGCGACGGCTGGGATTCGCCCAAGCTAGTGGAGATCGGCAAAGATGCCATTCAGAACTGCTATTTTTCATCGCATTATTCCCCCGAAAGCAAAGATCCGCGCGTGGTGGAATTTGTGAAAGCCTATAAAAAGGAATTCGGCGGCGAGTCTCCCAACGCGCTGGCTGCCGTCGCCTATGACGCGGCGAATATTCTTTATGACGCCATCGGACGCGCCGGTTCCACCGACGCCGCCAAAATCCGCGACGCCATCGCCAGCACCAAAGACTTTCCCGGCGTAACCGGCAATATCACCATTGACAAAGACCGCAACGCCGTCAAACCAGCCGTGGTGCTACAAGTGCATGGCAAGGGCTATAAATACGTAACAACAGTTAATCCGTAAGAAAAAGTACTTTTATCGCAATTGCTCATTGCTCATTGCTCATTGCATAAAAGTACTTTTATATCCAAATGGAAATCCTTCAACAATGTATTAACGGTCTTTCATTGGGAGCGATTTATGCGCTCATCGCCCTGGGTTACACCATGGTTTACGGGGTGATGAAGCTAATCAACTTCGCCCACGGCGATATTTATATGCTGGGCGCTTACGCTGGCATTTTCGCGGCTGGTTGGCTGGGCGTGCAAACGGCTATTACTTCGCAGGGACATCCGGTGTGGTGGACGGTTATCGCGGTATTTCTCTTTGCCATGATTGCCTGCGCGCTGGCCGGAGTGATCATGGAACGATGCGCCTATCGCCCGCTGCGACATCAGCCGCGGCTGGCCGCGTTAATTACCGCGATTGGCGTTTCCATGTTATTGGAATATGGCGGCCAGGCAGTTTTTTCGCCGGATCCGCGCAGCTTTCCCGCACTCATCTCCGATGTATCCATTATCAATACCGGCAATTTCCGGCTATCGCTGATTCAAGTGGTTATTATTGCCATCGCGCTGATATTGATGATCGGTTTGCAGTTCATCATCATGCGCACCAAAATCGGCAGCGCCATGCGCGCCGTTTCGATGGATCACACCGCCGCGGTTTTGATGGGCATTAATACCAACGCCGTGATCGCTTTCACCTTCGCCATCGGATCGGCGCTGGCTGGCGCGGGTGGCGTGCTGAATTCCATTTACACACCCAAAGTCGATCCGCTGATGGGATTGATGGTGGGCATCAAGGCATTTGTGGCGGCGGTTTTAGGCGGCATCGGCAGCGTTCCGGGCGCCGTTCTGGGCGGCTTATTAATGGGATTCGCGGAAACCGGCGTGGTGGCGGTGGGGAAATCGGAATATCGCGACGCCATCGCATTCGCGATCTTAATTCTGGTTCTGCTGCTGCGGCCAGCCGGCATCCTGGGAAAATCAACGGCGGAAAAAGTCTAATATGTGGCGCATTTGGATTACTCGCATCATCGCGGCAATAGCATTCATCGCCCTCTTATTTGCGGCGCAGCAAGTGTTGTCGCTGACCATCAACGACTACGTGGTGCAGATCATTATTCTGGCCGGCATCAACATCATCCTGGCCGTTAGCTTGAATTTGATCAACGGCGTCAACGGCCAATTCTCGCTGGGACATGCCGGATTTATGGCCATCGGCGCTTATACGGGCGGCGTCTTTTCCTATTATTTTGCTCCCCAACTCTCCCTTCCGCCATCGTTGCAAATGCTGTACACGGTGATTGTGGCGGGGGCATTCGCCGCGCTGGCGGGATGGCTGGTGGGGCTGCCCAGTCTGCGGCTGCGCGGTGATTATCTGGCAATCGTCACCCTGGGCTTCGGCGAAATTACCCGCGTCATCATCATGACCATCAACGAAGTGGGCGGCGCGCGTGGCATGATCGGCCTGCCGCTGCTCACCGATTTCGTATGGGTTTTCGGCTTGATGGCACTGTGCCTGTTATCGATGCGCAACATCGCCGCCTCAGCACTGGGCCGCGCCATGCAGGCGGTGCGCGAGGACGAAATTGCCGCCGAAGCCAGCGGCATCAATACCACCCAAACCAAAGTCTGGGCTTTCGTGATTTCTTCGATGTGGGCCGGCATCGCGGGCGCTTTACTGGTGCATTACAACCAGTCCGCGCATCCTGACACCTTTAACTTCATCGGGAGCGTGATGATTGTGATCATGGTGGTGTTGGGTGGATTGGGTTCCATCACCGGCGCCGCCATCGCGGCGGTGCTTCTCACTCTGCTGGAAAATCTCCTGCGTAGCGCTTCCGGCGCTATTTTGGTGGCAGTGGTTTTGGCCTGCTGCATCAGCGCCTTATTGTGGCAACGCTGGCGCGAAGATAAAAGTACTTTTGCTCCCACCGCCATGTGGCAATGGATCGGCATTAGCCTGCTGATGCTGGGCGGCGTGATCGCTTTGTCTATCTTTGGCAGTGCCTGGCTGGCCACCAATATCTCCGCCCTGCGTTACGTGATTCTGGCGCTCATTCTCATCATCACCATGCTGCTGCGGCCACAGGGCTTAATGGGCCGCAAAGAATGGGGCTGGCATTCAATTCCGTTTCTGAATAAACGCATGGCGCGCGAAACCACGGAATTTGAATCAGCGGATCAAAACATCGAAGGCGCGATATAATAGTAGACAGTTCCTGTTACCGATAAAAGTACTTTTAAACACATCTGCCAGCATAATAACCTGGATTTTACGCGTCCTGATTATCCTGTTTATCGATATTAAAAAGTACTTTCAGAACTTCAGCATACGAGGATTGCGCCAAACAAAAGTACTTTTTCAAATATCATGAAACTCAACATCATCAAACATTTCGTCATCGCCGCAGGTTGTCTTTTGCTCGCAGCCGGCTGTTCCCAGTCACCCTCTTCCACCGGCGCCACAAAAAGTACTTTTAAGGTTGCCCTGCTCACCACCGGCGACATCAATGACGGCGGCTGGAATCAACTGGCATATGACAGTTTGCAGCAACTGGAAAAAAATGCGGGCGTGCAAACGGCCAATCAAGTCACCCCCAAAGCGGCTGATTATCTGCCCGCCATGCGCGATTTCGCGGATCAGCATTACAACATCATTTTTTGCCACGGCTTCGAATATGGCGAGCGCGTAAAATCGATCGCGCCCAATTATCCGGACACCAAATTCATCGTGGTTTCGGGCAATGTCAAACAGAATCCCAACGTGGCAACCATGGTGCCCAAACTGGAAGATGCCACCTATCTGCTGGGCATGGCGGCGGGCGGCATAACCCAAAGCAACGTGATCGGCCTGCTGGGCGGCATGCGCATTCCGGTGATTCAATCCACCTTCGACGCCTTTGCGGCGGGTGCCAAAGCCGTCAATCCGAAAGTCAAAGTATTGACCAGCTACGTGGGTAATTTCGAAGACCAAAACGCCGCCAAAGAAGCCACGCGCGGCATGATCGCGCAGGGCGCGGACATCATTTTCCACAACGCCGATCAGGCCGGAAAAGGCATGTTCGCTGCCGCGCAGGAATCCAAAAACGTGCTGGTTTTCGGTTCCAATAGCAATCAAAACGAACTGGCCCCCCAAGTCTGCCTGGCTTCCGCCGTCATCAATTTGCCACGCGCTTTTGAACAGGAAACCAAAGCCGTGCAGGACGGCAAATTCAAAGCGGATTTCGTGGAATTAAATCTCGCCAACGGCGATATCGGCATAGACTGGAATCCGGCGCTGAAAGCAAAAGTTCCCGCGAAACTGATGGAACAAATCGACGCTGCTGCGGAAGAGATTAAGTCAGGGAAACTGAAGATTAAGCGGAATGTGAAATAACGTTCCCGGCGAATGAAAGATACCATCCAAAGTACTTTGGATGGCATCTTTATTGAAAAGTACTTTTAATCAACTCGATCAACGCTTTGCCATATTTCTCCAGCTTTACTCCACCAATGCCATGAATTTGCGTCAGCGCATTTTCGTTGTAAGGTTGAACACAGGCAAGCTCGTGCAAACTGCGGTTGGAGAGCACCATGTATGCGGCAATATTTTCCGTGCGGGCTTGTTCCCACCGCCACTTACGCAATGCCTCCAAAAGTACTTTTCCCCCCTCGCTTAAATCAGGATCTTCATAGGATGCAGCGGCGGTCTTCACCTGGTGTGCTTTTCCGGGCAAAAGTACGTTTACCGGCGTTTTGTCCTGCCACGCGGCGCGGCCCTTTTCGGTGATGCTGCAAACGAAGTATTCATCTTCACCGCCTTGATGCATCAAACCGTTTTCGATCAATTCCAACAAAAACGCTTCCACCGCCGCGCTGGAAGCCGTTTCGAAAATGCCGAACAGGGGACATTCATCGTTGCGAAAGCGCTCCACATCTTTGGCTTTGGAACCGCGTAACAATTTGATCAAACGCGCTTTTCCCACCGTCGGCCATAAGGCATCAAGGCCTTCCAATACCGAATAGATATCATGGCCTGCGATGCTGGAAGGCATAGGAACTTTGGAAAGCGGTTGATGCACCACCGGCGGTGGCGGTGGGTTGGAACAATTGTCACAGCAAAAAGTACTTTTAGTGGCGTTTTCCTGAGCATCGCCAAAATAAGCCAGCGTCATGCGGCGGCGGCAACTGGTGGTTTTGCAATAATTGACCATTTCCTGCAAACGGCGCAAACGTTCTTCGCGTTGACGATTCAAATCCGTCTCAATCTGCGATAATACCCCGGGTGAAAACTTTTGTTGCAGCACGCGCAGGATCCACTGTTCAGCAGTTTCGCCGGCGCGTTCGACCAATCCGGCGCGTTCCAATTCTCCGATGGCAAGACGAGTTTTCACACTTGTCCAATTGAGCTTTTCCTTCCATTGATCCAGATTGATAATCGCTGTATCTTCGCTGGCAATGCGACAAATCAGTTGCAGCGCAGTTTGAATATCCGCTGCGGTCAACGAATCATTGTCGATAAACCATTCGCGCAAACGGCGATCGGCAAAATGATACAAAATCACGCAGCGGCTGGGCCGCCCATCGCGTCCGGCGCGGCCTGCTTCCTGATAATAACTTTCGAGGCTTTCGGGATGCACATAATGCACCACGAAACGCACGTCCGCTTTATCGATGCCCATACCGAACGCATTAGTAGCAGCCAGCACGGCGATTTCTCCGCTCTGCCAGGCACGCTGCAATTCCAGCCGCGCATCCGCGCCCAGCCCTGCATGATAGGCCGCGGCGCGAATTCCCTGCGGCGCCAAAGCTCTGGCCGCCACCTCGGCTACTTCTTCGCATTGCTTGCGCGTGGCAGCGTAAATCAAACCGCTGCCGCCTTTGGCGCATAATTTGGGCAAGGCACGCGCCAGCATTTCCTGACGCTGTGCGTCATTTTTACAGCGATGCACAGCATAATGCAGATTGGGGCGATTAAATCCGCCAATGAAAGTTTGCGGCTGGCGCATGCCCAGATTGCGGATGATGCTTTCCTGCACGCGCAACGTCGCCGTGGCCGTAACCGCAACCAGCGGTGGACGGCCCAGACTTTCCACGATGCTCTTTAATTGCAAATAATCGGGGCGGAAATCATGTCCCCACTCGGAAATGCAATGCGCCTCATCCACCACAAAGCGCGCCAGACGAATTCTGTCTAACACATTGCGAAACGCCGCCGAACGAAACCGTTCGGGCGATACATAGAGAAGGCGAAGTTGTCCCGCTTCCAGGTCATCCAAAATCATGCTTTGTTCGACGGAACTCTGCAAAGAACTGAGCGCCGCCACGCCGATCTTGCTAAATTCAGGCCGCGCCTGCAATGCCTCCACCTGATCGCGCATCAACGCTACCAGCGGCGAAACCACCAATGTCAATCCGTCGCTAAGCGCTGCCGGCAACTGAAAACACAGCGACTTTCCCGCGCCGGTGGGCATCACCACCAACACATCCGCACCGTTTAACGAAGCCTCAATTGCCTCCCGTTGCAGCGGGCGATATTCCTGAAAACCAAAATATTGATGTAATGCGTCAGGCAGGGAAATAGATTCGTGAAGCAACAACGGCATGCAAGGCAGTATAACGAATATTCTCTATCGCTTCGGACGTAAAAGTACTTTTTATTACGGTTTATTCCGCCATCATACAATTCACAAAAACTTCATCCGGGCGCCCTTTGAGAAACACCACCAGCGCCTGGCGTTTCATTGGCACGGCGCTGTGGCCAAGCGAACCATGGGAAACCCAGAGTCTGTGGCCGCTTGATTCAACAGAGAAAGCTCCCGTTCCGGCATTCAAATATACGGCACGCACCAGAAAAGTACTTTTACCGGACATCTGGGGAAGTGAATGCCCTACAAGGCCTTCTGCTTGTTGGTGCGAAATGGAAACAATTGATTGCTCTTTTAATATGACTTCTGCCTGTGGCAATTTAGATGCAGTTATTTCGTAAAATTCTTTCTCAGTTAAGGAATGGACCGGCTCATCATACGATTTTGTGGCCGGATGATACCACGAATCTACCGTTGTCCAGGCATCCGAAGAATGTTGTTTGCAACCGGACAAAAATAGGGCAATCAACAAGCAGAAAAAAACGAAGTGGGGTTTCATTTTATTGAAAATTCTCTTGGAGAACATTGCCAGTGACTCTTGAAACGGAATAGATGAAAACAAAAACAGCGCAAGGATATATTCCCTGCGCTGTGAATCTTTTCGCGGCTTGCCTTATTTTGCGGCAGCGACTTTCTTGGCCAGACGGCTCTTGCGGCGCGCGGCGGCGTTGCGATGAATAACGCCCTTGGCGGCAGCGCGGTCAATGATGCTGACAGCGGCGGTGACATCGCCACTTTCCAGCGCCTTTTTGGTTTGATTCTTCATTTGTGTCTTGATGATCTGATTATGCAGACGGCGCTTTGCATTCTGGCGCAAGCGCTTTTTGGCGGATGCTAAATTCGGCATTCTTTCTCCTTAAATGAACCGCGTAGATTTTAGCAAGAACCGGCAAATGGCGCAAGGTATGTCCTCGTAAAAGTACTTTTACGAAGCTGCCGTTAATCGGCTTGATGATGCCTGCCCAATGTTCCCGCTAAATATAGGCCGCCCAGAAACAAAACGATGTTGAACGCAATTCCCCAGTTGACGTGCCAGGGCCATTTGAGATGGGGCAGCGTGGCGTTGTGGGTGGGAAAGTACTTTTCTTCCATGGGCTCGCTGCGGCGAGGGTCTTTGCGGAGCTCTGCAGGAATATGTTCAAAATCCGGCAACACCGCTCCCAGCGCCGCCCAAAAAGCCGAAGAATTCCATCCGTGCACCAGCGCGATATGCGCCAAAGTGCCAAACACCAGCGGCGCCTCAGCGGGGCCCATATCATGATGCGGCACCATATCGCCCAGCGCATGCGAACCCATTCCAACCAGCAACGCCAACGGTTTATTGCGCAGCCGTTTGCCAATCATCGCTCCAATTGCCGCGTGTACAGATCCTGTCATGGACTTTAGGTTTTTAGGTAGCGCTTAAAAGTACTTTTAAAAAGTACTTTTCTTAAAACATGTCCGGGGCCAGGGCCTTGTAGCGGTAATATACCTTCCAGACATAACGCCGCACCTGCGCGCCATTGGGAACTTTGTAACCGGCGCGGCGGACAGCGCCGGGGCCGGCATTATAAGCAGCGACAGCAAGCAGCGTACCATTGGGACGGTCTTTATAATCATCGAGATGGCCCCGCAGCAAACGAGCCGTACCAAACACATTCTGGGTGGGATTCCAGGCATCCTTGACGCCCGCTTCCTTGAGATTGAACGGCATCAACTGTCCCAATCCCATCGCCCCCGAACTACTCAGACAATAAATATCATAATCGCTTTCCACACCGATGATGGCCGCGAGAAAACGGGGATCCATCTGGTATTTCAGCCCGGCGCGAATGATTGCTTCAGCGATTTCGTTGGCCTGCGCAGACTTGAGTTTCTTATTGGTGTTGGAAATCATTTGTACATAAGCCGCTTTCTGTGACTTCACCACGGCTTCAACATCGGCCGGCGCACTCGGCGCGCTTTTCCGGGGCGCCTCTTTCTTTTCGGGAGGCGCAGTCTGAGCCACCGCCTCGTAGGAAGGCGTATTGGTGGTTTCTTCCAATTCATCGGGCGGCGCCGGCAAGGCGTCAATAGTTCCAGCCAGTGGAGGCAACACCACGGCACTGGTATCGGGGACTTTAGCAATCTCAACGCTGGAGGACGGCGCATCGATATTCAGCAAACTCAGCTGCGTGGGCGCGTCTGCCACCGCATGGACATTGGCAAGAATACGCACCGTAGCGCCGGGTGATAGAAAGGCTGATGTTTCCAGCGCCTCGGGAACGCGCAGTGAAAGCATGCCTTGATGCAATTGCAGCAAAACGATTTTCTGTGCATTTTGCGCCATCACGCCCATGATCCGGCCTTCGGCATCCACCACATTGCCATTGAGTACCTGCAAATTGCTGTCGATTTGCTCGGCGCTTTCCACATGCGTGGCGTTGAGAGCAACACGTTGCGAATCGAATTCATCCAACTTCGGCTTCACCACTGCCACGTCGCGCTGCGGCGTGGGCGCGGGAGCGGCGGGCGCATTGGCCACGATCCCAGCCGGGGGCAAAGCGCGCACAGAAGTATCCGCGGAGGCGGCCGCGCACGCTCCCGTCACGCAAATTCCCATTAACAACAATTGCCGTTTTATCTTTCCCCGATTCATGTTGCCTCCAAATGATACGACTGAGCCTGTTCAAAAGTACTTTTACCTGTCATCCTGAGCAAAGTCGAGAGATTTTTTTCTCAAACAACAAGATTTCTCCATTCCGCTCGTTCCTCGCTCCAGTCGAAATGACACAGAAAAGTACTTTCCAACAGTTTCCAAAAGTACTTTCAGTCCTTAAAGTACTTTCAGCGGCATAATGCGGCGCGGCGCGGGAGAATAATCCAATGCCACGGCATCGCCCATAAATCCGCGCAACGTCGATTCGCGGGCATGTACTCGCACCAGCGATCCCGGCGGATATTGGTTAACGTCACCTTCAAAAATCATCATCTTGTTGGAACGCGTGCGCCCAAACAACGCCGCATCGTCTTTATCGCTGGCATTTTCCACCAGCACCTCAAAGACATTGCCCACCAGGCCATGATTAATCTCGCGCGAAATCTGGTTTTGCACGGCGATCAACTCATTCAAGCGGCGCGACTTCACATCCGCCGGCACGTCATCGGGCCATTCTCCGGCCACCGTGCTGTGGCGCGGCGAATAGGCGAACATAAACGCCAGATCGAAGCGGATCGCTTCAAATGCCCCAAGCGTGTTGGCAAATTCTTCTTCGGTTTCTCCGCAAAACCCCACAATGGCATCCGTGGTCACCGCCACACCGGGAATTTTTTCGCGCAAACTATCGATGATGCGGCGATATTTCTCGATGGTGTAGGTGCGTTTCATGCGGCGCAGGCAGGCGTCATCGCCACTTTGCAGTGGCAGATGCAGATGTTCACACACGCTGGGCAGCGCCGCGATGGTCTCAAGCAAACGCTCGTTGAAATACATGGGATGCGGCGAGGTAAAACGAATGCGAAATGCGGGATTGATCGCGTTGATGGCTTCTAGCAACCAGGCAAAATCGATGCGGCTGCCACCTTCGAGCCGTTCCAAATCGTGGCCATAAGCATTCACGGTCTGGCCCAGCAAGGTGATTTCGCGGTATCCCAGATCATTCAACTGACGGATTTCATCCAGCACTTCCTGCGGTTTGCGCGACACTTCCCGTCCCCGCGCCGACGGCACCGCGCAATAGGTGCATTTAAAATTACACCCAAAAATGACATCGACATAGGCCGAAACGGAATTGCTGCGCCGCACCGGAGTTACCGGCGTCGGGTCGCTTTCCAGATCGAGCCCGGGCTCCAAAGTACTTTTACCATGTTTATCGGTAAAAGTACTTTGATGCCGCTTGACCAGTCGCGGCAAATGATGGATATTACGCGGCCCCAACAGGATATCCACTTCGGGAACGCGGGCGCGGATACTGGCCGCATCGCGCTGTGCCATGCAGCCGGTGACCCCGATAATCAAATCGGGACGTTCTTCTTTTAAACGGCGAAAGATGCCCAACTCAGAATAAAGCTTGTGCTCGGGCTTTTCGCGCACCGCGCAGGTATTGATCAAAATCATATCCGCCTGCTCGGGGGCGGTGGCAACCTGATATCCCAAATCTTCCAACATGCCAGCCATGCGCTCGCTATCATGCACATTCATCTGGCAGCCATAGGTTTGGATAAAATACTTCGGTTTCATGACAATGAGCTTTTACAATTAACAATGAGCAATAACGGTAAAAGTACTTTTGTCGTAAAAAAGTACTTTTATAGGGACTATGGATAGTCATACCCACCTATAAAAGCATAGCCCACAAACACGTGATCCGTCAACTATGATAGTCGACGGATCACGTGGTTCAGGAGGGATGAAAGTTAGGGATTCATCTCCACCGTCACATAGCGGCGCACGCCGCGGCTGTTGACATAGAGCGCCACGCTCTTGTTATCACCGTGCTGCTTGCTCAGGATGTCCTTGACGGCATTTTCCAGTTCTTTGGGATTGCTGACCGGCGTTTGTCCTGCGCGTTCCACCACATCGCCCTGGCGCAAACCGGAGTTATCGGCCGGGCTGCCGTTTTTGACGCCAACCACCAACACGCCATTCTTGGATTTGATGCCAAAACGCTGTGCCAGTTCAGGAGTCAAGGGCCGCACGCTAAGACCCAGTTGGTTGGGCGCCGCGGGCGCTTCGGGACCGGCTTCGCCATTACCCGGAGCTTCGATCTCATCCGGCAACTCCGCCAGGGTGATGGACAGTTTCTTGGTCTTTCCATCGCGCAGGATGGTCAGGGCCGTCTTGGTGCCCACCGGCGTTTCGCCGACACGCTGCTGCAATTGCGAACTCTTGTCCACTTTCTTGCCGTTGAATTCAGTGATGATGTCGCCAGGCTGCAAACCGGCTTTGGCGCCCGGCGTGTTCGGCATCACCTGCTGCACCAGCACGCCTTTCAAATTGGGATCCAATCCAAAAGCTGCACCGCCATCTTTCAGATCACTGATCTGCACGCCCAGATAACCGCGCTTGATATGGCCGCCGCCCGACAAGAGGCGTTCTTTGATGTCCAGTGCAGAATTAATGGGAATGGCGAAACCAATGCCGATGTTGCCGCCCGATTCGCTATAGATGGCATTATTGATGCCGATGACACGTCCGTAAATATCACATAATGGGCCGCCGCTGTTTCCCGGGTTAATGGAAGCATCCGTTTGCAGATAGCCGCCGTAATTGCGCTCCGACAGCGGCACATCGCGCGACTTGGCGGAAATCACGCCGACCGTCACCGAATGTTCCAGTCCGAACGGGTTGCCAATGGCCACGGCCCAATCGCCCACTTGCACTTTGTCGGAATCACCGAATTTCACTGTGGGCAAATCCTTTCCATTGATCTTCACCAGCGCCACATCGGTGTATTGGTCAGAACCGACGACCTGGGCTTTTTCAAATTCGCGCCCATCCGCCAGCTTCACTGCCACTTGATCGGCGCCTTGCACGACATGGGCGTTCGTCAAAATCAATCCGTCGGAGCGGATAATCATGCCCGAGCCCAATCCGCCGCTGCGGCGTGATTGCACTTTTTGATATTTCACCTGCTGATAACGCGAAGCGGGCGCTTTGCCCTCGTAGGAATTCTGGCCGAATCCGAAATTGCGGAACTGCTTAAAAAATTCTTCGAAAGGATCTTTGCCGGAGTTTCCGCCAAACGAATCGGACGACGGTTTGGCTTTGGCGGTGCTTTGCGTGGTGATAGTGACAACTGCGGGTTCCACTGCATCGGAAACAGCTGCAAAGGCTTCCTGAATGGAAGCGGCTTCTTTGGTGGCCGGAGTCTGCACCACGGGAGCGGCGGCAGTGCGCGCCACATCATCGGTTTGCGCTTCCACATGAGTGCCAAACAGATATCCCGCACCAAGTGCGACAACTACAGCGCCGGCTGCAAGCGCCAGACGTACATTGTTATTTTTTGATAGTCCTTCATTCATTTGATATACATCCTCCAAAAGTACTTTTGAGTTAATTCAAGTAAAACGTCAGGAAGCCACCTAAAAAGTACTTTCGATGTATCACATCGCGCCACCCAAAGTACTTTTTCAACAGTTCCTAACTTAACAGAATTTGTGTTCCAGAACACAAAACTGATGACTTTGACGCCGGATAATGGCCAAGGTTGCGTATTTGGAAAAATCAAAGAACTTGTATCAACCCCGCGAATTACCTATAATTTTCCGCAACAGCCACGTTATGGCTTCAGGATTCATTCATGGCCACATTTCCCGTATTCGACAGTTGCACCATCTTTGGCCCCTGGCCGGGAAGATCCGCCGATCTCTCCGTGGAGACTTTGCTGAAGGTGATGAGCGCCAATAACATCGCCCGCTCTCTGGCCACTGCCACCCATGGCATCTTTTATGATTTCCGCCAGGGCAATACGCTGACACTGGAAGCCGCCAAAGCGCATCCACAGCAGCTTTATCCCGTCGGCACGTTAGATCCCCGCGCTTATCCAGCCTGTCTGGAAGAAGCTGAAAAGCGCGCGGCGGAGGGTTTCCGGCTATTCCGTTTTTTCCCGCATTATCAGCAATGGCCCTTAAATTACGCGCCGTTTCGCGAAATTATCAACAAGTGCAACGAATTGAAAGTGCCCATCGCGGTGCAAGTGGAAGATCCCGGCGATTGCACCGTGCTGGCCGATATGGTGGCATCCTTCGATATACCGCTTTTGCTTTCCGGCGTTCGCCCCGGCCATCTGGGCGAGGCGCTGGCCATCATGAAAAACAATCCCAGGTTCTATCTGGAATCCACGTATTTGCAGGGATATGCTGCTTTTGAAACTATCAGGGACGCCATCCCCGGCGGCATCGAACGCGTAACCTTCGCATCGTTTTCGCCGCTGCGTTACCTTTCGGCAGCGCTGGGGCCGGTGGTCTCCGCCAAATTGACGGAAGACGACAAGGCTTTAATTCTGGGAGGTAACCTGAAGCGTCTGCTGGAAAAATAATTATGGCACTCATTGATTTAATTTGTCATTATGGCATTCAGGAAAAAACACTTTCTTTGAATGCGGCCTCGACCGAAGATGCCAAAGCCTATGCGGACCGGCTCAACCTGGACGCTCTCTGCTTTATTTCCAGCGAAGCCGCGCTGGATCTGGATGGCGGCAATGCCAATCTCCACCAGTGGCTGGCCAGTGATGCGCGTTTCCGGGGCTGGCTCAGGCTATCTCAGCATCAAATGGACACATCCATGCAATTAGCACACAAATATCTCACCAAGCCCCAATGGATTGGTGTGGCCTTTGCGCAACGCACCGATGCCGATGCCGTGAATACCGACAGTGGCCTGGAGCTGATCAACGCGCTGCGGCGTTTTGACTGCCCGGTATTACTGAGCGTCACCTCGCCGCATACCCTGGACGCGGCAATTGCAGTGGCCAAAGCCATCAATAATATCCGTTTTATTATTTCACCGCAAAGCGCCTCGCTAACCAGCAACGCTCTTCCCGCCATCAAGAGCCTGCTGAACTTATCGCTACTGCCCAGCGCTCAATACGTAGAAAGGGATGTAATCGCGGAAGCAGTGGAAGCCATCGGACCGCGCCGCGTGCTGTGGGGATCGGATTGGGGCATTTGCAATCCCACTGCGGCTATGGGAATGATCAAAGACAGCGCCATCAGCGCCGCCACGCGCGAACGCATCGCCTATAGCAACGCGGCGGCATTACTGAAATAATTATAGTGGTAATTGTTCAAACGGACACAATTTAAGGTATAAAGTACTTTTATGGGAAATACCAGAATGAAGAATCAGACTTTGTGGAGTCTCCTGACAGCCCCCGTCGCGGTCGGGGCCATGTTACTGCTGGGCGGTTGCAATCTCATTTCGCCCCCCACGCCGGATGCCGCTCCGCCCACGCCGCCCACGCCCAAACCAGGAATTTTTAATGCGACCGATTACGTCACTCATGGCGTAGCTCTCAACGTATCAGGCGATGCCAAACTACCCGATTATTTCGATGCCGTGCGTGTGGATACAGCTGATTTACTCTGGGTGCGCAGCGTGGATACAACCACCGTTAACGGACAACCTCAACTTTATTACGGTAAAGCCGATGTGGTGCGTCTGGCCGGTATCGTCACCCCGCAAAAGAATCAGCCGGGCTGGCATGAAGCCGTGCAAACCGTGCAAAACTGGACATTGGGGCAGAAACTCACAATAGAACAAGATCCCAAATATCCGCTGGATCCGCAGCATCGCCGCCGCGTGCAAATCTTCTTCACCGGCCGTGAAGGCGGGCCGCTGGCTGGCCAAACGCTGGATTTAAATCGCATGCTCATCCGCAGCGGTTACGCCGTGGTAGATCTCACTCAACCCACCACTTTCGACACCAAAGGCTGGCTCAACGATGAGCAATATGCCCGCGAGCGCCATCTGGGATTGTGGGGCAAAGGCATCGTATTGAATCACCGCCTGCCGCCCGAAGCGCAATCCCCGGAAACTTCCACCAGCACCGCCCCCAAACAGGTGCGTCCCGCTGGCGTTGATCCCAATCAGCCACTTTAACGTAAGTTCTCATTTAACCTATGCCGTGGTTTCGTCCCAAGCCTGCGCGCGCTTCGCCATCAACCAAAGCGCGCGGCATGGCCGGGGAAGATGCCGCGGCACTTTATTTGGCCCAACAGGGATATCGCATTCTGGAGCGCAACTGGCGCCCCGGCAATTACCTGCGCGGCGAAATCGATTGCATCGCCTGGCATCATGACGAACGCAACGTCAAAGTACTGTGTTTCGTCGAAGTCAAAACCCGCTCTTCCAACCGCATGGGCACACCCCAAAGCGCCGTTAACACCACCAAACAGCGGCAGCTTTCCGCGCTGGCCAACGCCTTTGTTTCAGCGCGCCGTTGGAATGATGTGCCCTGCCGCTTCGATGTGATCGAAGTCTGGCTCTCCGACAACGCTGCTCCCACCATCGCTCTCCACCAGAACGCATTTGACTATCAGGGATGACTTTGCCCCGGATCAGTTGATGACGTTTTGAATTATTATTTTGAAAGTACTTTTAGGCATGGTAAGGTAAATAGGTATTTCATTAGCTGTGTTGTGCGCTAAAAGTACTTTTAACGCACAACGAAAGAACTTAATCAAAACGTTAAAAATAACTTTCAGGAATTATGTTAGCACGCATTGATGCTTTGACGGTGTTGGGAGTAGATGCTTACGTGGTGAATGTGGAAGTCGATGTCACGGCCAACTTCGCTGCCTTTTCGGTGGTGGGATTGCCGGATGCCGCGGTGCGCGAATCGGTGGATCGTGTGCGCACGGCGCTCAAAAACTCGGGGTTCATTTGGCCGCAGCGCCGCATCACGGTGAATCTCGCGCCGGCCGATACCCGCAAACAGGGGCCACTGTTTGATTTGCCCATCGCACTGGGCGTGTTGCAGGCAGATGAACAATGCCAGATCAATCACTTTCCTTCCTTCGCCGCTATTGGCGAAATGGGGCTGGATGGTTCGGTGCGGCCCATTGCCGGTGTTTTACCGATGGCGCTGGGAGCGCGCGCCAATGGCAAAAAAGTACTTTTAGTGCCCGAGGCCAATGCCAAAGAAGCCGCCGTGGTGGAAGGGCTCGAAGTGTATGGCGTTTCAAGTTTGGCGCAGGCCGTCGATTTGTTAGCCAGTGGCGAAGGCACGCCGGCGCAGGCAGAAATTCAACTGGAGGATCTTCAGTCACCGCGTTCCGATGTCGACTGGTCAGATGTCAAAGGACAGGAGACCGTCAAACGCGCGCTCGAAGTGGCCGCCGCTGGAGGTCACAATGTCTTGCTGGTGGGCAGCCCCGGCGCCGGAAAAACATTGCTGGCCCGCCGCATGCCCACCATTCTGCCGCCATTTTCGCTGGACGAAGCGCTCGAAGTGACCAAACTCTACAGCGTTGCCGGATTGCTGGGCAGCGATAAGGGATTGATGACGGAGCGTCCTTTCCGCGCGCCGCATCACACAGTGAGCCACGCGGGCCTGGTGGGCGGCGGATCGTATCCCCGCCCCGGCGAGATTTCGCTATCGCATCACGGCATTTTGTTCCTGGATGAATTGCCGGAATTTCATCGCGAGGTACTTGAAGTCTTACGCCAGCCCATGGAAGACGGCTCTGTGACCATCGCCAGAGCGGCGCAATCGCTGTCGTTTCCTTCCCGCTTTCAACTGATCGCCGCCATGAATCCCTGTCCCTGCGGGTTTTATGGCGATCATCGGCGTCCCTGCGTTTGCTCGCCCAATCAAATCCGCAAATACCTGGCGCGCATTTCCGGGCCGTTGCTGGATCGTATTGATTTGCATGTCGCGGTGCCGCGCCTTTTGCCGGAAGAACTGATGAGCCGCCGCAGCGGCGAAAGCTCGGCATCGGTGCGCGAACGCGTTTGCCAGGCGCGCGATATTCAAATGCAGCGCTTTGAAAACGCCGGCATCGCCTGCAATGCCCACATGCGCAACAAACAGCTGCGCGATTATTGCATCCTGGATAGCCCGGCCGCCGATCTGCTCAAAAACGCCATCGATCAATTCGCCATGTCAGCGCGCGCCCACGACCGCATCCTCAAAGTGGCACGCACTATCGCCGACCTGGAAAACAGCGCTAATATCCAACTGCAACACATCGCGGAAGAGGTGAATTATCGTACTCTTGATCGCAAATTGTTTGCATGAAAAAAAGTACTTTTGCAAAAGTACTTTTCATCAATCTCCACCCTGTGAATCCACTGAATTTCGGCGGAAAGGTCTTGAAATTGCTCCGTTTTGGGGTGAGGTGGTTTCTCATGGCTGTATTGACTCATCCTTCTCCCGCCGCGGCTGCAACGGACGATTTTGCGGAACTTGGTTTCGCGGTGGCGCGGGGGTTATTCTCCTCGAGTGAAGTTACCGAGTGGCGCAAAGAAGCCGATCGTTTGCTTCATTTGGAAATTATCAACGCGGATAATCTCCGTTCTCCCCACAAACACGCACAGGCACCCTATCCGCAAACCATCGATCCGGTGCTTGATATCTCGCCGCAGTTCCGCTCGCTGGCCGCCGATGATCGCGTGGAACGACTCGTCGAATCGCTCCTTCATGGTGATGCGGCGCTCTTCAAGGACGAGCTGTATTTTCATTTGCCCGCAACTCACAACGAACCCTGGCGGCAGGATGCCGCGCAGGGATGGGAGGAACTGGCGCATGCGGACGCGCTGACCCTGCTCTTCTCCATCGATCCCGCGGATGGCAATTACGGCTGCATTGAAATCTATCAAAATAGCCACGGCCATCTGCTGACGCCGCGCGGTGAAACGCGGTCTCTCAGCGAAGCCGAAGTGCACGCGCTGGATGCGGGCAATTTTCATCGTTTGGAGGCTGAACCCGGCGATATCGTGATCCTGCATTGCCTGACGCCGCATCGCAACGGCAATAACCTGATGACATATCCTCGCCGCTCGCTGAACCTCACTTTTAATTCGCTGCGGGATGGGGAAGTGCGGAAAGACTATTATGAACACGATCTCGCCAGACGCGAACAGGCCCAGCCGGGTAAGGAGTTTTTGTAAAGTATTTTTGCCATGCCACAAAAGTACTTTTATGGCTGGATATTAGGCCCAAAAATCCCCCTGCTAAAAACAAAAAACAGGGGGATTTTTTTGAACGTGATTACGTTTTACAAAAGTACTTTTACCGAAAAGTGCCTTTAGAATTCGCGGTCGCTAAACACCAGATAACCAATCAGCAACAGCGCGCCGATATAAACCAGACCGGCGCTCCACGATTTCCACACGTAATTAAATAACACCGGCGTTTCGGTCACCAGCTGCGTGCGCACATCAAATTTATCGAGCCTCGGCAGAATAAAATACATGATATGCATGGCGCCCTGAGCTGCTTTCGGCATGTTTTGCGCCACTGTATCTTCACCGTGTCCCGAACCCATCACGCCCCAGTAGGAACTCATCTGGCCGGCGAAATAAATCACAAACGCCCCCACCAGAGCGGTGATATGCGACACCACCAGCGACAGCACCAGCGACAGCGACGCCATGATGGCCAGCTGGCCGTAATGCAAAATGAAGGCATTCAGCAAATTCAACAAATCAAATTTCAGGCCCGGGTGATTGGCGCTCAAATCAATGGCCATCGCGCCGGCGTAGCCCTGGCGACGGACTTCGAAAATCACATAGGTGACAAAGAAAATCAACACCATCAACGCCAGATTCACCAGCAGCGTCAGGCATAATCCCAGGAACTTACCCATGATAAATTCCATGCGATTGACCGGTTTGGCCAGAATGGTAAAAATGGTGCGCCGCTCAATCTCGGGCGGCACCAGACTGACACCGAGAAAAATCGCCATTAGCATGGTCATGGTAATGATGAAACCGGTGCAATAATCACGCAAGAAAGCCGTTTCCGATCCGGGTTGCAACCCGACGAACAACACGCTGGCGGCAATCAATATCAGCGAAAATCCCATCAGCACCAACAACCAGCGCTTGCGCACTGACTCTTGAAAGGTGGTGGCGGCGATGACGCCGGCGGTGGGCGTGGTGATCCAGGTGATGATGAGCAAAACCACAAATCCCAGTTGATCAAGCAACGTTCGGGAATCGCCGGGAATGGGCTTGGCGGTGGACATCCAACCTTTCAAATTAAAATAAAGCGCCACTGCCAGAATCAACAATGTCACGATAACCTGGGCAGCGCGCCAGCGCGCGGATACTCGCACGCCCTGCCGCGCTCCGCTATTAAATGCCTTTAAATCAGCAGTCGATGATGAGACCAAACTCATAGTATCTCCATAAAAGTACTTTTGACAATTACTCCAACATAAAGACCTGTTCCAACAGCGTTACCGGCTGGCCGCCGGCGGCGTCATCGGGATCGGTCTGCAGGTAGTTTCTCATAAATTCCTGCCATCTGGTATGCACTTCGGAAGTGGCCAGATAATCGCACACCGCCTGCCAATCTTCACATTCCAGATAGCCGAATTCCATCCCCGAAGGATGCAACCATAACGAATAATTACGCATACCGGCGGTTTTAAGTTCCGCCAAAAGTTCCGGCCAAACCTCGGCATGAATGCGGCGGTATTCATCGAGCTTGGCGGGATCAACCCGCAACAACATTCCCACACGTTGCATCATTTCACATCCTCTTGCCGCATCGCTCATTTGGATTTTTGCCCGGAAGCGTTTAAAATGACGGCATCGATCGTTTAATGTCAGGTATTATACCGTATGAATTCCACACCCACTGCACCCCCATCTCCAACACCTCCGCCGGAAAGAAGCAGCAATGGCATCTTGCCGGGCGTGGCGGTAGTCCTCCTGCTCGTGGTGGCTGTGATGCTGGGCAATCTCTATTACAGGCAAAAGACGCCACCTGCCGCGGATAATACGTTCATCACACCAGCGCAAAGTTTTGAAAAGCCGGTGGTGGTAGATATCAGCGGGCACGTCAAACATCCCGGAGTCTATGAATTGCCCTTTAACGCAAGAATTTATCAAGCCATCGAAAAAGCCGGGGGCGCTTTACCGGATGCGGATTTAAGCGCCATCAACCGCGCCGCATGGGTGGAAGATGGCAGCAAAATCGAAGTTCCCGCCAAAGCCGCGCCCCAAAGTACTTTTTCGCTGGAACTGCCGGAAACAATGCTGGATAAAAGTACTTTTGAATCGCCCGAACCCGCGCCCATAGTCCCGTCCGATACCAAAACTACCCCAAAGAAAGAATCTCCCAAAACACCGGCAAAGCAACTGCCCGCGGAACCCATTGATTTGAACCGCGCCACAGCGGCGGAACTGCAATTATTGCCCGGCATCGGCCCTGCTATGGCAGAGCGCATTTTGCAATATCGCAAGCAACTGCACGGCTTTCGCTCCGTGGATGATCTGGACGGCGTGCGCGGCATCGGGCCAAAAACATTAGAAAAAATCCGGCCTTTCGTCACCGTGAAACCATTGCCCTTCCAAACCGCCACGCCGCCATCAACAGACACTTCCGAAAAGGCGCGCCAGGATTAATAGCTCATGTTACGGGGCATCAATCAATAATTCCGTCATTCCGGCATGTCGTTGGCCGGAATCCCGTACATAAAAGTACTTTCACATATTGGATTCCCGATAACAGCATTCGAGAATAACGCCACAGAGAAAAAACACTCCCACTGCGTAACGTGAGTTAAGTCATTCCAAACGCATTTGATGTTTGGTGTCATTTCGACTGGAGCGAAGCATGAGCGGAATGGAGAAATCTTGCCGGTAGTTGGAATAAATATCTCTCGACTACGCTCAAGATGACACAAAATTGCCACGGGAACATAATTTTCCATCCGGCGGTCGAAGTAGTATCTATTTGATTTCCGGAGGCAATTTGACATGCGACGTATAAAAGTACTTTTAGTGGGGTTAGCGGCGATACTGGTTTTGGGCGGTCTATTGCTGGGGGCCAGAGCACAATCTTCGGCGAATTCTCCATCGCGCCAGCCCATTATCATCGAGCCGCCCTTTAGGCCGCCGTTCCCGCGTCCGGCGCCCACGCTGGATCAAGAGCTGCAACTGGAAGCGCAACACGCCAAAGTGCATCTCAGCGGAGCGCTCGCTGCGGTGGAATTGCAGCAAACATTCCGCAATACCGCCAATCGGCAGGTGGAAGGCACCTATCTTTTTCCGCTGCCGCCGGGCGCTGCCATTTCCGATTTCGCCATGACCATTAATGGCAAACGCACCGAAGCGGAAATCCTCGATAAGGATAAAGCGCGGCAAATTTATCATGACATCGTGCGGCGGCGGCGCGATCCGGCCATTCTCGAATTCACCGATCGTGCTCTGGTGCAGGCTCACATTTTCCCGGTGCGCGCCAATGGCAAAGTCGATATCGAAATGCATTATTCGCAGCCGCTGCGCGCCGAAAATGACAGCTTCCTTTTTAACCTGCCGCAGCATTTGCCCCTGGGCGGAGCGGCGCAAACGGCCAGCGTGCAAATCGATATTGAATCGCCGCAGGGCATTCGCGCGGTCTATTCGCCCACCCATCACATCGAAGTGCAGCAAAGTGGCAAACATGCCACGGTGAGCGGTGAATGGGAATCGGAGGACGCCAAAAACCCTGCTAAGAAAAGTACTTTTACAGATGGCGCCGATCGCGATTTCACGTTGTATTACACCACTTCGTCACAACGCGTCGGCATGAATGTGATCACTGTTCCCGGCCAGGATGAAGACGGCTATTTCATGATGCTGCTGGCGCCCGATCCGGATCTGACGCCGGCCGAAATCGCCGCCAAGGACGTGGTTTTCGTCTTTGACACCAGCGGCTCGATGAGCGGTAAGAAGATCGATCAGGCACGCCGCGCGCTGAGTTCTTTGCTGGAGAATTTAAATCCGGATGACCGGTTTAATATCATCACCTTTTCCTCCGATGTCAAATCCTGGAAACGCCAACTGGTCAATGCCAATAAATCCAACCTGGAAACGGCGCGCCACTGGATCAGCGATATCAAAGCCATCGGCGGCACCGATATCGACGCAGCCTTGCAGGGAGCGCTGGGCATGATGGATTCTTCAACGTCACACCCGCAGCAAATTGTCTTTCTCACCGATGGGCAGCCGACAGTGGGCGAAACCAATATCACGCGGATATTGCAACACGTCAGCGACCAAAACGGCAAAACGCCGCAGAGCCGCCTCTTCGTATTCGGCGTGGGATATGACGTCAACACAGTTTTGCTGGATTCGCTGGCACAGGAAAATCGTGGCAGCACCGATTATGTGTTGCCCGAAGAAGACATCGAAACGAAGGTCGGCACGCTTTATACAAAAATTGCCTATCCGGTTTTCACCAATCCGGTGCTGGACTGGGGCGATGCGGAGGTGCATGATGTGTATCCGCCTCATTTGCCGGATATTTTCCGCGGTTCGCAGACTGTCGTTTTCGGGCGCTATAAAAAAGGCGCGCCGCTGCAACCGCGATTGCAGGGCACTGTTAATGGCCGCGCCGTGCAAATTCGCAGCGAAGGCGTTTTCTCCGGCAGTGATCAGGAGCAGCTTTATTTGCCGCGCCTGTGGGCCATGCGCAAAGTGGGTTATTTGATGGATGCCACCCGCCGCAATGGCAAAGAGGTGGATCCGGAAGTGCGCGAAGAAATCATCGCGCTATCGAAAAAATATGGCATCGTCACACCGCTGACCGCCGGGCTTATCACCGATGATAGCGTGCCGCCGCCACGTTCGCATGGTCCGATTTATTATGATCGGAACGGAGCAATGGGGCCAGCCGGACCGGCGCCGCAATCCGGCCGTGCCGCGGTAGCAGAATCGAAGGCCATCGGCCGCATCCGGCAAGCGGAACAGGTGCAGCAACAAAACGCCAATTTACGCACCATCGACGGAAAAACTTTCCGTCTCCAGGATAGCGTGTGGACGGATACATCATACGATGCAGCCAAATCACCGCATCCGCAAACCGTCAAATTCGCGTCACCGGATTATTTCAAGCTGGCGCAAGATGCCCGAACAGCGCGCTGGCTCAGCGTGGGCGAAGAGGTGATTTTGGTGCTCCACGATAGAGTGATTCATATCGTGCCTTAGGTTGGATGCGCAGGAAAAGTACTTTTTAACTTCCTCCAAAAGTACTTTTCCTGCGTTTTCCGATAAAAGTACTTTTATACCGGCGTCGCATGCAAACGCAATCCAAGGGCACGGATGACTTTTAACACTGTGGCGAATTCAGGATTACCGTCTTTGGAGAGAGCTCTGTAAAGCGCCTCACGGGTGATCCCGGTTTCACGCGAGAGCTGCGTCATACCTTTGGCACGCGCAATGATGCCAAGAGCATCTGTAATTAGAGCGGGATCGCCATCCTCCATGCAAACCGCCAGATACCCTGCCATTTGTTCCTCTGTTTCGAGGAATGCGGCCGCATCAAAGGGCATCGTTTTCAGCTTTGGTTTCGTTTTAGTAGTCATCATTCTCCTCTGATTGAAATTACAAATCCTTTACCATGGCTTTTGCTTTGTCGATGTCTGACTGCTGGTTGCGCTTAATTCCACCGACAAGTAAAAGGTTCCACGGCGAGTGAAATAAATGCGGTAACCAGGGCCGGAATCAATGCGCATTTCAATGACTCCGCCACCGATTGATTTGCCATCTCCCAAGTGACCAAGTTTTAATCGCTGAATCCGCGAGATGATAAGGTTCTTCCCTTTGTCATCCCGCAACTTACTCAGCCACTTCGAGAACACCGCCGTCATCTCGACTTCAATCATACCAACAATGTAACCCATAAGTTACACACAAGACAACTGTAAACGAATTCAGCTTTCGCCAGCGAGTCCAACTACGCGTGGTGAAGCGCACTGTATTATAATCTTTGGGACAGGAGAAACATGACCGATCAATCTATCACTATGAACGATGCCGCCATTGAGGCGGTTCTTCAGCAAAGTGGCGCTTTACTGGAAGGCCATTTTTTATTGACCAGCGGGCGGCATTCCAACCGGTATATCGAGAAGTTCCGTTTGCTGGAACGGCCGGATTTGACATCGCAGCTATGCGCGGAAATAGCGCGGCGCTTTGCCGGCGAAGGCATTGAGTGCGTGGCGGGGCCGGTGACCGGCGGCATCATTCTGGCCTTTGAAGTGGCCCGGCATCTGGGCTGCCGTGCCGTTTACGCAGAACGGGGCGAAGGCGGCCAGGGCTTTGTGCTGCGGCGCGGTTTCACTTTGAAGCCCGGCGAAAAAGTCCTGGTGGTGGAAGATATTGTAACCACCGGAGGCTCGGTGCGGCAGGTGGTGGAAACCATTCGCGATGCCGGCGGCGATGTGGCTGGAGTTGCATTGCTGGTGGATCGCAGCGGCGGCAAGGCCGACTTTGGCGCGGATCGCGTGGAACCCTTGCTGCGCATGGATATCGAATCGTGGGCGCCGAACGAAGTGCCGCCGGATATCACGGCCCGCTATGGGGCGGCCATCAAACCGGGAAGCAGTAAACCCAAAACCGGGCAATAATTTTTGCGCCGTTCTTGTATCACCTTGTTACACTTTTATTTTCATTTCGATGAATCTTCACTTACATTTCCACCTCAGGGAGCGAACACATGCGTTGTCTTAAATCTCTTAAGCTGCCGTTGCGCCTTGCGTTGTTAGCAGGCGCTTTCTTCATGTCTAAAAGTACTTTTGCCGTGGCCCAAACTGTCACAGCAGATCCGTCTACGCTGACCGGCCGCCAGCAATCGCAAGCTATCATTCATCAGTTATTGCAAAATGGCCGCATCATTCGATCCAGCGATGTCAAACGCGGCATGCGCGGCTATGGCCTGAGCGTGTTTCAGGGAACCAAGATTGAAAAATTCTCCATCGAAGTGCTGGGCGTGCTACAAAAGGTGCAAGGCGGCGGCGATGTTGTTTTGATCAAAGTGTTAGACGGCCCCGTGGTGCAACGCCAGAGCGGCATTATCGCCGGCATGAGCGGCTCGCCGGTCTACATCAACGGCAAAATGCTGGGCGCCATCGCGCTGGGCTGGGGCTTTCCCAAAGAGCCCATTGGCGGCGTCACGCCCATCACCGAAATGATCCGCACCACCCTGCCGCAGGACATGAGCGCCCCCAAAGTGGCGGCGCTGCATCCTGTAACATCGAAAACGCCCGATGTCTATGTGCCGCGTCAGGCATTGCAAATTGGCGGCAAGAACATTTCCCGCGTCGTTGTCCCCAAAAATCACACGCGGCTGGCCTTAAACGCGGCGCAACAGGATAAACAGCGCCACAGCGACACTGCCCTGATGCGTCCCACCAGCACTTTATTGCAGGTATCGGGATTTTCTCAGGAAACTTTGCCCAAACTCAAACAGATTTTCGAGCCTTATGGCCTGGAGCCTTTCATCGGGCCCTCCTCCAAAAAGCTGGGCGTGCCTTCGCCCAAACTCGAACCCGGCAGCGCCGTGGGCGTGCAACTGGTTTCCGGCGACATGGATCAAACTGCTGTCGGCACCATTACCTTCCGCTGGGGCAATCGCGTTTTGGCCTTCGGTCATCCCATGTTTGGCCTGGGCACGGCTTCGCTTCCCATGGCCAGTGCCTATGTGCATGAAATTTTCCCCAGCTATCAACGCAGCTTCAAACTGGCCTCTCCCATCGATGTAGTGGGAGCGGTGCAACAAGACACCCAGTTCGCCATCGGAGGCACCGTGCATGCTAAAGCGGATACGATTCCAATGCGCGTGAAACTGGTTGATGCCGATCGTCAAATCAACAAAACCTTCAACGTGCAGATCATGAATGATCCGCTGCTTACGCCACAACTGGCCGTTCTGGTGGCGCAGGAGGCAGTGACCAGCACGCTGGGACTTACCTCGGATAAAATGGTCGAAGTGGGGTTGCGCATGGACGTCGCGGGCGCGGCTCCCATTATCCGGCACAACCTGCTGTATTCCAGCAGCATCGTCAGCCAGGCGGCATTGATGGATTTGATGCAAAGCATTTCACTGGTGCAATCCAATCAATTCGCCAAAGGCAAAATTCGCAATATTGCGCTGGACGTTCAGGTGAAACCAGGCCGGAAGATTGCTATTGTCAAATCACTGACGGCCAACCGCAACAAAGTTAAAGCGGGGGAATCGTTACAGGTAAACGTGGTGTTGCAACCGGCCGCCAATCCCACCGAACGCCTCACCCGCACTTTTACCTTCAAAGTTCCCGAAGATGCCCCGGCCGGAACCATGCGGCTGGTGGCGGCTTCGAGCGCCAACTTCTGGCCGATGCAGGTGGCCGTGGGCGGCCCGGCCCCCGATCCAGCCAGCCTGCCCGAACTGATCTCGGCCTGGAACAAAGTGGGCGCCCTCAACG
>Ga0182738_1000432_pt1 | contig 61168 bp, 42 predicted proteins | sample eDN5th30CBELigMG_FD_128876 | JGI IMG/M metagenome (GOLD analysis project Ga0182738, IMG submission 128876) | Enriched Miracle-Growth compost microbial communities from Emeryville, California, USA - eDNA 5th pass 30_C BE-Lig MG (version 2)... ... | reverse complement strand
GGATCACCACCAGCGGACTGTCCAACTCCACGCACTCAAGACGCATGCAAAAGAAAGCCGCCCTGCTGAAAAACAATTGTTCCAGTGCTTAACACCGTTTCGTAATCCCAGGGCGAAGCTCCTGCCGAGCCGCGAGCAAGATCACGCGTTCCCTGATTTGCAGCTCAGCAGGAACCTCGCCCCGCTCACGTCAAAGTCAAAAAAGCGAAAGCCCTGCTTCCCGCCGTCGTTGCACTTTAAACTTGGAACAGCTTCAGTATATATTATCATTACTATGGTTCCAGATTTGATCAGATGGAGACAAGGGGAAAGAGAGACAGAGAAGATGAAAAGCGTCAAACAACCATTCCTTCGTCGTGCTTTGTCAGCTTTAAAAATTCGGATAGGTCTTAACGCAAAGTGCGACAACGGAGGATGTTTCGCTGTGACGCATCCTGAAGCTAAGCCATAACACGGCACTCCCCTCTCTTTCTTCAATGACGTCTTGGATCAAGTTTTTCACACTCGGAAGCACTGTCACTGTTTGCTGGCTTCCTGTTTCTTCTGGCTGGGTACATTGCCAATGTCGACGACACATCCTTCATTCCAAGCGGTTCCCGACTCTTCCGAGCTGAACAAGATCTCCCGGGATCTGCAATTTCATCCCAGCCACAACCCCGCCCCCAATGTCTTAACGACTGGGCAGATCGCGGACTTCAATGAACAGGGATTCGTCCGCCCCATTTCCATTTTCTCTTCGGCAGAAATTGAAGAGATTCGGAGCGGGTTCGATCTATTGCTGGCTCAGGTCACCGCAACTGGGGGAAACAGTTATTCCATCAGCTCGGCCCATCTGAAATATGGCCTGGTTTATGACATCCTGAGTGATCGTCGAATTGTGGATTGTGTCAGCGATTTGCTGGGAGAAAACGTGATTGGCTGGGGATCGCACTTTTTTTGCAAAATGCCCCACGATGGCAAAGCGGTGGCCTGGCATCAGGACGCCAGCTATTGGCCGCTGTCCCCTTCAAAAGCAGTCACTGCCTGGCTCGCGATTGATGATGCAGATCGTGAAAACGCGTGCATGAAATTTATTGCTGGCTCGCATCATGTGGGGCATCTTACCTATCGCGAAAGCAGTCCGGATGAACACAATGTTCTGAACCAGACTGTCGAAAACCCTGAACAGTATGGCAAGGTAGTCTATGACGAATTGCAGGCTGGACAGATTTCATTGCATTCCGACCTCCTGCTGCATGGATCGGAAGCAAACACGAGCGCGCGTCGCCGTTGCGGTTTAACTCTGCGCTATGCGGCGGCCGAAGTTCGGGCTGCCATGCAGTGGAATCAAAAAGGGGTCTGGGTTCGCGGCAGCGATGCAACTGGTCATTGGACCAACCTGCAACGTCCGACGACATAACTAGAGCAAGTTGCTCTGGCCTGAGCCCGCGCAGCGCGCGTTTCATTTGATGAAAGACTGCTCGCCGCGTGGCGGAACGCGGTCTATGCGGGATGAATGCGATCTAGAGTGCGTTACTCCCGCATAGACCGATTTATCGTTTCGCTGTCATTTACAACGCGAGTGGCCCAGGTTGCTTGCAACCTCTGGGCCGGCGGAGCCGGTGAGAGGTCGTGGGAATGCGACTTCCCCATGTGTCAGAGATGCTTGCGAACAGAGCCACCTCCGACGGCTTCGCCGCAATGCCACCTCTGACGGCTTCGCCGCAATGAATCGGTCCATGCGGAAATAATGCGATCTCAACGTTCCGGGAGCACTGCACAGCATCAGCCCCGTGTCGTCAGCCCTGCATCATCGATCGATCTCGCCCATCACGATATCGAGAGATCCGACGATGGCGGGGATATCGGCGATGAGCACTCCTTCACAGAGTGGACCGGTGACAGACAGGTTGCAGAAGCAGGAACTCTTGGCACGAGCCCGGAGTGGTTCGGCCTGGCCGTCTCCCACGATATAAAAACCCATTTGACCGCGTGGAGCTTCGGTTTCCAGATAGGCTTCATCCACCGGGAGTTTGGCAGTCATCTTATAGGGAATGCGATGTTCTCCGGCTGCTGTGGGATATCTGGCGATCCCCTGTCGAACGAGTTCGATGGACTCCAGCACTTCCACCATGCGTACGAAGAAGCGGCTCCAGTTGTCGCCCACTTGAGCTTCGGGCGGGATCTTCTTCATACCCGTAAATGGCGCGACCACCACGTTGTACTGATAACCCTCGTACATTCGCGTATAAATGGGTTCTCCATCACGTCGCAGGTCAAAGTCGACCCCGCTGCCGCGCAACACGGGGCCGGTACATCCATAATCAATGGCCATTTCTGCGGAAAGGACCCCTAACCCTGCTGTCCGTTGAATGAAGATGGCGTTATGAGTCAGCAGGATGTGGTATTCTTCAATCCGTTTTTCAATCCAGTCCATCAGAATGGAAGTGACTTCCAGCCAACTCATGGGCGTTCCTGGCTTAATTCCGGTGAGAGCGGCCAGGCCATCGGGGATCTGGATCAGCTTGGGGAAATCATGAGTGGCCCCGCCGATCGTGAAATAGCTGCAGGTGAGTCTGGCTCCGCAAACTTCTTCAAACAGATCCAGAACGATTTCCCGTTCGCGAAAGGCATACAGGAATGGACTGAAGCTCCCCAGGTCCAGGCCGTATGCCCCCATGGCTACCAGGTGGCTGGCGATCCGTCCAAGTTCGGAAACGATGAGGCGGACCGTCATCGCTTTCTCGGGAACTTCCATCCCGATGAGCTTCTCGAACGCCAGGGCCGCTCCGAGGTTCATATTCATGGCTGCCAGATAGTCCATGCGATCCGTGTAAGGAATCCATTGGGGGCCGGCCAGGTTCTCTCCGATTTTTTCGGCACAGCGATGCAGATAGCCGATATGAGGTGTCACCTCATGGACAACTTCTCCGTCCGTTCGCAGCAACAGACGTAAGACGCCATGCGTACTGGGATGCTGCGGCCCCATATTGACGAGCATTTCGTCCGTACGAACATCGAATTCGATAACACGGGGGTCTTGAGTCGCAAGAGTCATAGTGGTCGTCTGGCTGAATGAGTTGATCAAGATTCGAAATCGGCCATTGATTGCTTTCAGGGGGCAGTCCCGATGTGACTGATCACATCCCGGGCATCGTTGTCAGTCAGGCCGAATGACTTCATAAATTGAATCACTTCTTCTTGTTTAGGAGCGGAAATTCTTTCCCCTTCAAGCACATAGGCTGGGGGAATTTTTCCCCCGTTTTGGCTGTATCCATCAATATTGGTAAAAGTGACATTTCCCCTGGGCCCTCTCCTCAGCCAGACTGGTTCGGGAGAATTGTGGACCAGAATGGAAATCAGTCCGCCATCAATCAGGAAATTTTTGATGGTCTCCCGATCGAATTGGCATCGTTCGGCCTCTTCTTCATTTGGAGGAATGTGTTGCATTTGAACTTCGCTGACCAGGAAGACTTCACTGGTATGCGGATGATTGGGAACGGAGACTCGGAAAAGATGTTGCCCTCCCGAACCGAGCGGCCCTCGGTCTTCAATCACCGTTCCAGCAGCACGTCCCAGCGGAATCGGCACCCAGACCCGGTCACCGACACGGAATCCCGTGCCTGGAAGTGATCTGTCGCTATTGGCTGCTTTACTTACCATGGTGTCACTCCTGTGACATTTTTCAGGAAATCGTGCATGACGACATCAAAAGTCCTGGCAAGCCCGTGGCATGCATTTTGCCATTGTTTTACATGTTGGAGTGTCAGTGTTTTAACCCCATGCAATCTTTGGGGATCGAAATCCTGATGGACGATTGCATTACGCCAGTCCGTCAACATTTTCAAACGGCCTTGCCAGATCTGAATTCTACGATCACGCGATTCAACTTCTGACCAGAAATCCAGTCCGAATCTCCGGTAATCATTAATCAAATTATCACGATTCGGATTGCCTGAGTCGAGCTTGCGACCCTGTTCCATCAGTTTCTGGATCGCTGTCTGCAAGGTGACCGGGGTCAGTGCTGCGACAAAATGCACAAGGCATTCATCATGCAAATCTCGGCAGAAACCCTGAAACTGCGAACTTAACATGACCGCAAAAGCCTGATTGATCTGCAGAGTCGCAAAGCGTCTGCCTCGGGCCGACCCTCCAATGGCAGCATGGGAAGCCTTGATTTCCCGCAGCTTTTGAGACCGCTCATTCTTCCATCGTCTCAATGCTATCGAGGGCATTCGTTACACTCAGGTTCGCTTTGACCCAATTCCCACAAGGCAGCAACTATTTTACCGGCCGCGCACGCCGTGATATTCCAGCGGGAAGGCATAATCTTTTCGCAGGGGATGGCCCACCCAGTCTTCCACACACAGAATGCGGACCAGATTGGGATGACCGGTGAAATGAATGCCCATCAGGTCGAAGGCTTCCCGTTCATGCCAGTCGGCGATGGCCCAGACTTTGGATACCGTGGGGATCTCCGGCAGTTGCCCTTCCACATCATCCTTCCAGCGGGGCAGTTTGGCTTTCATCGTCAGGCAATGTTTGAACTGAATACTCTGCAGATGATAGACCACCTCCAGGTGTGGTTCGTAAGGAAACTTGCCGGCCAGTTTGGCATCTGGTTCGAGGTAGTCCACGCCGGTCAGATCACACAGCGAATCAAACCGCAGGGAGGGGTCTGATTTCAGAAATCTGGCGACGGTCTCAACATGAGCAGGAGCCACTTCGATCCAGGGATCGCGAGCTTCCGTATTTGCATCGACAATGATTTCGGAACTGAACTCGACGGCAAGTCGCTGGAGAATTTCCTGAAACGTCATAGGAAGAGAGTTTCTTGTCTGGAGCGATGGGAGAAAGACAGGGCCGAAAAAAGTTTCAATAACACAAGTGGCGTCTTCCAGGGCCCGCACATGTCTTGACTGAGGAAAAGTGATTCACCATCTGAAAAAATGCGGACCATCGGGCGTGGATGTACATCAGCTCACCATCTCGCGAGCGGGTACAGGTTCTGTGACGGGAGGAGCGCGAAAACGGGGAGTGGCGGTTTTGGCCCGTTTAACCATGGCCCGGACCCAGTCCAGATCGCCGCGATACCACACATAAGCAAATCCGACCAGCAAGACACCAAAGAAGACCAGAATGTCAGCCAAACCAATCTGAGCCAGCCCCAGTGCATCCGCAGCAGAGATCGCGGTTTGGGGAGTAGTCGTGCCCGGATCGAGATTGAGCAGCTTGTCCGTCAGATTTTGCCGGGCCGGTTCGGACAACCGAACGTCCGCCAATTGAGTGGCTCCGCCAAAGACAGTCGCCCAGGGGAAGAAGAAAGCGACTTCCACATCGAAGATGATGAACAGCAAGGCCACGACATAGAACCGGATATCGAACTGGATGTAGCTGGAGCCGATTGTCGGTTCACCACATTCATAAACCGCTGTCTTTTCCGCTGTGGGGAGATCGGGACGGACAAACAGTCCGATCAACAGTGGGGCCAGGACCAGAATCGCTCCCGCGGCGATAAACAGGATCAGATGCAGAGGCAGACTCGTCATGGATCAATCAGGGGGCTGAAGGCGAATTTCGATGGCCTGAACCGCAACAGAGAACAGGTCGGGCTCAACTGGAAAGCCCACCGGTCGCAAAACTTCACGTTATTCATCGGGGCTGAACTCGAACGGACTGGGCTCACCTTTCACCCAGACCGGTTCGTACAGCACCTTTGATTCTGCCACAACAGTGGGATTCAACGTGGATTGACCCCAGGCGGTCTGCAACGGAAGTTTGGCATAGTCAACGACACACCCGTCGCGACTGTAACAACTTAAATCGTGGTTGGAGCCCATGAAAATGCAATCGACCGGGCAGGGATCGACGCACAAGGCACAGAACATGCACTTTGTATAATCAATGGTGAACCCGTCGATGCGGAAGCCCTTGCCGACCGGGCTTTTTTCTTTTTCGATATAGATACAGTCGACAGGACAGGCGACGGCACATTTCTCGCAGCCAATGCAGGTTGTCAAATCGAAGCGATGAAAGCCACGATACCGGGCTTTGACGGGCACGGGGCGTTCCGGATATTCATAAATTTCCGCAAACGACTTGCGATGATAAGTTTGCCCCATGATATCCAGGGTGACCCACATCCCCTTCAACACGGTGTAGATGGCCACCCAGACATTTCGGAACCAGCCAAGCATAGACGTATTCCACCAGGGAAACTGCCCGGAAGCAGCGGGAAAGTTCATTCAATGCAGAGAACAGGACAGACTTTCTGGAAAAACCGACAGGCTTGCCCAGAAACGCCAGTGCTTCCGATGAGCAGATGAAAGTCCGTTCAAAAGAACACATGCTTGAACGGAATTCCCGCGCACCCTCCACGCTGACGGACGCGATTATAGATCGCATAAACGGACTCGCAAACCACAAGGACCGAACCATCGGGCATTCTCGAACACGGGAAGAAACGGTCGATATTTCCTCGAAATCTTCATTTTGGCTTAATCGGACCACTTCGGGCCGTTGATCTGAAACTGCTGACCAACTATGCTGCCGAGCTTCTCGAAATTTCGAGCGGATTTTGATGGCTGTCCAACTGACAGCGGAATTGTGACCAGGTGCGGCCCCTCTCGGGCGCCTGGAGTGAGTTGTTTCCATGAGCACGTTGAAGAAGAACAAACGCCTCAAACTGGCAAAACGATTCAAGTTGTACGGCGAAAATACGCCCGCCAGCGGGAACAGCCTGTCTCAACGCGGGAAGGCCAAATATCTCGGCGGGAACGGTCGCAAAACAACCGGAATTACACGTCGTAAATTCCGCTTGAATCTGCAGAAGATCCGTGTACTGGAAGATGGCGAAGTCGTTCGCCGCAACGTCCCCGTGAGCCTGATTCGCTCCGGCATGGTCGATCGACCGGTCATTCGCCAGCCATTCTCCACTGAAGGCAAATAGTCTCAAGAGGCAAATCGTCTCAATTGCATTCACCCCTGCGCATGGATCGTGCTTTGCCATGCCGTGAATTTTATCACCGGGGGATCGAGTTGCGAGCTTGGATCAGGACAAGCGATCTCAATGGCCGCCAGAGCAAGTTGCTCTAGAACGCATGGTTTTCGTATCGTCCGTCGTACGCGAGGTCACTTGCAGAGAGACTCCAACGATTGATCGTTTTGCTGCAGACGGCAACAAAACGATCAATCGTTGGATGTGGAGTTAATGCGCTCAAGCTCACAGTACTCAAGCTCACAGTACTCAAGCTCACAGTACTCAAGCTCACAGTACTCAAGCTCACAGTACTCAAGCTCGCAATGGATGAGCCTGCTCGGTCCAGTGGTGCGTCTCGATGCTCCGGGATGACTTTAATCGTTATTTCTGCTACGCTGACGAGCCGGATTCAGGATGAATTTTGTTGCTCGATTAGCAGGATGCGAGAATGCATATTTTCTTTTCGGTGGGTGAACCCAGCGGCGATCAGCATGCTGCTCAGATCATGGATCATCTGAAGCAGCAGCATCCGGAGATTCGGTTTTCGGGTTTTGGCGGACCGGCCATGGCGCAGGCCGGGCAATCCGCAATTTATCCGCTGACAAATCTGGCTGTGATGGGGATCGGAGGAGTGATTCCGCTGCTGACGCAGTTCTGGCGACTTTATCAGCAGGCAGCGGCGTTCATGCAGAAGGACCGTCCGGATGCGGTGGTGCTTGTCGATTTTCCAGGCTTTAACTGGTGGGTGGCCCGTGCTGCACGGCGGGCAGGCGTTCCGGTATTTTATTATTGCCCACCCCAACTCTGGGCCTGGGGAGGCTGGCGCCTGCGAAAGCTGAAACGACTTGTCGACTGCGTTCTTTCCGTGCTTCCGTTCGAAGCCAGGTGGTATCGCGAACGGGGCGTGGATGTGGAATACGTGGGCCATCCTTTTTTTGATGAGGTGGCAGCTCATCAATTGCAACAGCGAGTGATTGACCAACTTCAGCAATCGGCCTCTCCTCGCGTCGCCATTCTTCCCGGTTCACGCAAAGCAGAAGTGAATCGCAACTTTCCGGTCATGCTCGATCTCATCTCCGACCTGCATGTTCGGCATCCCGAAGTACGTTTTCAGGTGGCCTGTTATAAGACCTGGCATCTCGATCGTTGCGAGGAGTTGATTCGTGAACGCCGGCAATCACTCCCCATTGATCTGTATCTGGAATCGACTCCGGAAGTCATTGAAGTTGCCGACTGCTGTCTGATGGTCTCCGGTTCAGTGAGTTTGGAGTTGCTGGCCCGTCGCAAACCGACAGTGGTGATGTATCGTGGCAGCCCATTATTATATGTGCTGGCAAAAATTCTGGTTGGCTGTCCGTTTATGACGCTGCCAAATCTGATTGCAAACCGGGTGATCATGCCGGAATTTCCCTTCTCCCGGCGGCGGAGTCCGGCTGTCGCCAGGATAAAATCCATTCTGGATGAATGGCTGGCCAATCCGACCGCCAGAGCACAGGCCCAGGCGGAAGTCGCAAACCTGGCCGACAGCATTGTCGAAGCCGGCGGAGTCCGTCGGGCAGCTGAAACATTGCTGCGACGCCTGAATTTGCCAGTTGTCAAAGACGGTGCTGCACAAAACGAAGCCGCTTGAAAAATTCATGCTCCCCGGTGAGAGAATCTGTGTGGGAGAGAATCTGTGTGGAGAATGCAGAGAGAGCAAGTTGCTCCGGCCTGGACCCGCGCAGAGTGCGATTCGGTTGATGAAAGTCGATTCGCCGCCTGGCGGAACGTGGCCGATGCGGGGTGAATGCCCTCTCCTCTCACCCAGTCCGGCACGGCAAACCTTCGGCATCAGAAGCCATTGATTGCGAGATGGACCCCAGCCTGTCCGGAGACGCATGCGCTCGAGCACAGCACTCATTCATCAATGATGGACGTTGCTGCCAGTTTGGCTTTCAGTTCATCCACAACGTCTTCAAGAAGATCTGCAGGAACAGCGTATGACTCTGTGCGCCCGGCGCGGGCAATGTTCACTCCCACGGCCAGTCCCTCCAGGTTCACCACCGGACCTCCACAGTCTTGTGGACTGAGCACGGAATCATGTTGATAAACTGCTTCGAAGTTGTCCCGGCGAAAACTGAGTTCTCCCCCCATCTGGTTTTGAAAGGCGATGCGGGACAGGAAGTCTCCGTATGGGTGCATGAGCGTTACCGAGCAGGCCATTTCTTCTTCGGAACGCCGCACCCGTAACGACAACGTATCTCCCGGACGATAGTCTCGCAGCGTTCTGACAAGTTGCTCCGCTGTGGAAATCGGATGCTCATCAATCATGAGCACGACGTCTCCTTCTTTGAGCCCGGCATTAAATGCTCCACTGTTGGGGAAGACCCGCTTAATGCGTGGAAGTTCTTCCCGGGCCAGTTCGACTCCCAGATAACCATGTGCGCTGGAACGGGGAATGGGTCGCCGGGGCACACTCAGAACACCCACGGCAATCACCGCATCCGAAGCAATGCCCGGAGTGACCATCCAGGCCCCCAGCTCAGGAGCTTGTTTTTCCCAGACAACCACACGCAGATGATCCACATTCACTTTGAACAGTGCCAGGTCTAAGCCCTGATGCGATATGCGGGATTGAATTGGGAACTGCCGTCCATCTGCCAGCTGGATCTGATCCGCTTTATTGGTCTGGCTGGCTTTGGTGAGAATCCAACCCTCACTCCCCACCACTGTCCCCAGGCCAATCCTCTTTCCCTCTGACAGAATACCAACAGTCCAATCCGTTGACTGGCGCACGACATCACGAAATGCAAAACGCATTTGCTGTCCGGTGAGTAACTCACCATCACGTAAATGTTCTCGCAACTCCTGAGCATGCACCGTCCAGACAGGCAGAGCCAGAAATAACGCGAATATGATCAGCCACTTGGGAAATGCTGACGCTGTATCTGTGCGAGTGACCATGCACAACCTCACCGGAAAAATGGCACTGGCGGAGACCGCCCAACGATCATACCTACCACGCTGGAGGTTTGTCAGCCGACTTGTGTGAATTTCATCAAAGGAATTTGATGACATCTCTGGGCAGGAATCGGAACAACCGGTTCGAGCGCATTCACCCCGCATCTGCCGCATTCCTCTACGCAGCAAGTGCGTTTCATCGGTCGAAACGCGCGCTGCTCGGGCGAGAGCAATCTATTTCAAAAAGGGAACGGTTTGGGAACACCGGACCGCGTGGGAGTTCGGGGACGGCGTTTTTTCTTTTCCGATTCCAGTTCCCGTGCAGTCGAAGTCGGACCGGGATTGGTGCTGGTGGCTCCATTCATGGTTTCCGAGGGTTGAACTCCGAGTGAACGGGACTCCACCGGTTGAGACGGAAGAATGGGAGCGGAATTTCTGATGATGCCCCACTGCATGGCGAGTTGCTGTTGCTCCGCCGTCGGGAGATCGGAAAAAATCCAGTGTTCATCCCCCTTCTTCCAGCCCACGACTTGTCCCTTCTTATACGCGACACCATGCGCAGCCAGGGCGGGAATACGCAGACTGGAACCGATCACACCGGTGAGGTTCAGCGGATCGGCTCCGGAAATCACCAGCAATTGAGCAGGCGCGTCATCATTGCGAATCGCCCGCAACTCACGGATGGCTTCACTGGTGGCAAACTGTTCGCCGCTGACATTGCGAATGAAGCGTCCCCCGCGCAGTTCGCCGCGGGCCTCCAGTCGCCGGTAGGTCTTCAGCAGTTGCCACCACTGTGGAGCAAGTGGTTCCCGCAATACCAGATCTCGAAATACCACACCCCAGCGGCGGATCAGTTGCCAGGCCCATTCTTCAACTTCTGCCTCGGTTGAAAGAGTAGAAGCTGGCGCAGTCAGCACTGTCCAACGCCCCAGACTTTGTGACTGCTGACGCACACGTCGATATCGCCCCGGCAACCCCGGCCTGGACTCTGTCGGTCCGGAGTTGATCAACTGCCGCAACCCGGCAAATCCGTCCGAAGTCAACACACCCTGCGAGACGAGTTCTCCCAGCAGGTCGTTCAGCTGAGACGGCAGCAATTGCAATCGCTGACATAAGTCTGATGCAAACAGGGCTCCCTGCGTTTGCAGAATCTTGAGCAGGTCCTGGGCGGAAGGGGAGAGTTCCCCAGACGGACCGGATTGCTCCGGGTTCCTTTCCGGTAATTCGCGGTGCTCTGAATTGTCGTGTCCCGAGAGAACCTGGGGCGTTTGCAATAGAGATGGAACGGCATTTTCAGAGGATGATTTGCGGGTGAGCCAGGAGTGATCGGCCCGCAGGAACAACGAAACAGGAATGGCCCGGGTCATAGCTGCCATGGGCTTCCCCACCGACTTCCGTCTGGCAGCAGACTCCAGCCGCCCCCAGCCGACATCACCGGACAGGCAGAGTTCATCCAGCCAGGCGCTACGATAACCTTCTACACGAACAGGCAGCACGGATTGTTCCCAGGCTCCCGCTGCCAGATCGATTCCCTGCAATTGCGAGATGACTTCATGGACTCCGTCCACTCCCTGTTTGAAGTATCCCGGCAAAGCCCCTTGAGCCCGGGCCAGGTACTCCAGATAGACTGCCGGTTCAACCGCTTCGATTTCCTGTCGCAATCCGGAAATGGTGCGCCGATGAATCCGTGCCAACAGTCTGCGGTGACACCATTCAATCTCCGGAGCGTCGCTGGCCAGGTCCCCTTCCACCCGGGCAAAACGTCCGCGCAGAATGAGTCCTTCTCCTTCAATGGCTTCCAGCGACGCAAAGACCCGACTGACCGGCAACCGCAGCAGATCTGCCAGTTCGATGGCCGAAACCGGTCCACACGTCTCCAGCCAGCCCTTTAACAGAGCAATCAGCACTTCCACGGCATCGGCGGACTTCTGCAGATGCGCGGGGAGTGATATGGGGATGGAAGAAACAGCTTCGGGAAACAGCGTACAAATGGCCGGCCAGCATTCGGTCGCCACCCAGCCTTTCCAGGCAGCAGTTGATTCCGAGCCGTTCACACAGACCGCCCGGCCCTGACGTTGCAGTTCTTCAAAAGACTCTTCCAGCCGGTGCTGTTGTTCCGGCCCGAGGCAGAGTGCGGAAGCAGATGCAGCTTGATCCCGTCCGGAGACTTCATCTTGTCTGGAAACGATAGGGATGAAGAAACGGGTTACCAGCAGATCATGCAATTCATCCGCATCACGGATTTCGGGTTGAGCTTCAGCCACCACGTCCACAATGGCCTGCGGATCGAGGCGGCCGAGATCGCGGAGTCCTTCTACAGAAAGTGATCGCCGCGTGGCGACGGCCCGGGCCCGTCGTTCCTGGATTTCTCCACCGTCCAGAAAAGCATAGGGATTGGCATTCAGGAGTTCATAAGCAAATGGAGAGGGTTCGCGCGTGTCGCGTCCCACCAGCGTGATCTCGCCCGCTTCAATTTTTCCCAGAACCTCAGTCAGTCCATCGATATCGAGTGCTTCAAACAGACAGTCTTCGATCGTCTGCCGCATGAGGGGATGGTTGGGGATTTCATGGTCGCCAACAATGTTTTCCTGGCATCCCGTCAATTTGGGGAAGACTGCTGTGAGCATGTCTTCAGAGCGAAACCGTTGCAGTGCGGGGGGAACCTTCTTGCCGCTGCGCATGCGTTCCAGAAACAGGGCCCGTGTGATGTTCCAGCGCCAGCGCAAATGAAACATGGGGGCCACCAGCAGGGCCTGCTCCAGCAGACCACGGGCGTTGTCCGTCCGCATCATGGGGAACAGCGATTCGATGGGAAAACTGTGTTGCGGGCCTAATGAAAGCAGAAATCCATCATCATCGGCAGACGCCTGCAATTCAAAATCGAACGATCGGCAAAAGCGTTTGCGAAACGCCAGTCCCCAGCCACGATTGATCCGTCCGCCGAAAGGAGCATGTACGACCAGTTGCATCCCTCCGGATTCGTCAAAAAATCGTTCGAAGACAATTTTGTTCTGAGTGGGCAGCAGACCGATCGCAGCCCGCTGGGCGGCCATATAAATCACGACCTGCCACGCCGCCGATTCCGAACAGAGCGTTTCTGCCTGCAACCACTCCGCCAGCGGCTGCCATTTGGCCGGCCGTTCGAGAACATCCACCAGGCTGCCGTGCAGGTGATCATGAGAAGCATCTGGATCGAGTTGGGCCGGCTGTTCATGTTCAATCCGCTCACACTCAATCAGACGGGCTTCGATGTCTTCCCGCAGGCGGGCAATCTCTTCTGAAAGTTCAATCGTACGACCGGGAGCTTCGCCCCGCCAGAACGGAATCGTGGGAGGTGCCCCCTGCGCATCGGTGACCAGCAGATCGTTCCCCCGCAAACGCCGAATCCGCCACGAGGTGTTTCCCAGCAGGAAAATATCGCCACTGGAGCTTTCCACGGCGAAGTCTTCATCCACAGACCCGACGACAGTATTTTCATCTTCCAGTACCACGCGCACGGAATCGATTTCAGCAATCGCTCCTCCGTTGCTGAGCGCCAGCAATCGTGCCGATCGTCTTCCTTTTACCCGCTGATTGATCCGGTCGTAATAGATCATGGCCCGGCCACGCCCTTCATTTCCCGTGAGTCCCGTACTGAGCAACTCCAGCATCTGCTCGTATGTTTCGCGAGTGAGATGGCGATAAGGCCAGGCACGGGTGAACGCCTGAAATAATTCTTCCGTCCCCCATTCGCTGGTAGCCAGTTCTGCGACCAGTTGCTGTGCCAGAATATCCAGCGGAGCCACGGGAATGGGGGTCACATCAAGATGACCATTTCGCACCGCGCGAATGAGGGCCAGACATTCCACGAGTTCGTCGCGGGTGAGTGCAAACAGACGTCCTTTAGGAACCAGTCCGAGGGCATGGCCGGATCTGCCAATCCGCTGGAGAAACGGGGCAATTCCACGTGGAGAACCAATCTGGATCACCAGGTCGATGTAGCCCACATCGATCCCGAGTTCCAGTGAAGAGGTGGCCACCACTGCTTTCAATTCGCCACTCTTCAGACGCCGTTCCGTATTAAAACGAATCTCTTTAGACAACGAACCATGGTGGCTGCCGACAGCTTCTTCACCCAAAAGTTGCGTGAGCTGATAGGTCAGGCGTTCTGCCAGGCGACGAGTGTTCACAAAAATCAGTGTGCTGCGGTGGGATTGAATCAGTTCGATGATCCGCTGATTCACTTCCGCCCATTGCTCATGCGAACAGGCTGCCTGCAAGTCGCTGGGATGAACTTCGACCGCCAGATCCAACGGACGGGAATGGCCGACATTCACGATGCGGACCGCTGGACATTCCGCAGACAGATTCCCCCTGTTTCCTCTTTGTCCGACCAGAAACTCCGCCATCCGTTCGATCGGTTTTTGTGTGGCGGACAAGCCGATCCGCTGCAGCGGACCCGCAGTCAGGCATTCCAGACGCTCCAGCGACAATGCCAGATGGGAGCCCCGTTTGTCGCGGACCAATGCGTGGATTTCGTCCACAATGACAGTGTGGACGCTCCGCAACATCTCCCGGCTCTTTTCCGAAGTCAGCAGGAGATAGAGAGATTCCGGTGTGGTGACCAGAATATGGGGAGGCTTCTTGACGATCTGGGCCCGCTGATAGGGACTGGTGTCTCCCGTTCGAAGTGCCGTTCGCAACCGGGGAACATCAAGTCCGCAGTCCAGTGCTGCCTGCTGGATTTCGGCCAGCGGCCCTTCCAGATTACGCTGCATATCGTTGGACAGTGCACGCAGGGGAGATACATAAATCACCTGCAGTGACGGTTCCAGTTCTCCTGCGATGGCCTGCCGGAACAACCGGTCAATCACCGCCAGAAATGCGGTCAGCGTCTTGCCGCTACCAGTCGGGGCGGAAATCAATGTGGGCGCACCCGCGGCAATGTGCGGCCAACCTTCGACTTGAGGTTCCGTCGGCGCATCAAATCGTGAACGAAACCAGTCTTGAATGACTGGATGAAACAATGCCAGAGCGTTGGGAGCAATCAGCGAACACCTCCTGTACAACCGAACATGATACGCTGACTGATTCCCATTTTCCAGAATGGAATTCAAACTTCGCACGGTTTTTGCCAGAGTTGCCAGAGCAAGTTGCTCTTGCCCGCGCTCGCGAGGAGTGTTCTGGGACTGCGCCGCAGCTTGGGGTTCGGGGCGGTTTCTCGCGATTCCGTTCCGTTGTCGCTCGTTTTACATTTTTTATTCGAAATTTGAGCTGCGTGAGAGTATTGGATTGATTGCGGCTCTCTCCCACATGGGGGGACACGCGGACAAGCGGACAATACCGACAAGCGGACAATACGGAGTGGCGGACAATACCGACAAGCGGACAATACGGAGTGGCGGACAATACGGAGAGGCGGACAATACGGAGTGAATGCGTTCTCTATCATACCGGTGGGGTTGATAGGACGATTTTCCTGGTCGCGAGTGCCCTGTCACGGCATGAGAATGCATTCCGTTGTCAGTCGGCTGTCTCTACGCTGCATTAGCGAGAGGGCGGGCGGTTGCAGGAATCATGGGAACAACCAGTGCTTCTTCGTCCTGACTGGGGCCGGCGTCACTCATCTCGTCATCGTCGTATTTGTGTGCGAAGCGGCTGCGGGAGAGCCATGTCAGCATCGCGGGAAGCATGACCAGGGAGATAAACAGGCAGGTCGCCACTCCCAGCGTCAAGACGGCACTCAACGAGACCAGTCCACGATGCGAGGCAATCATCATGCTGCCAAAACCGATAATCGAAGTCACCGATGTCAGTGTCACGGAATTGATCGTACTGGCGCCCACTTCGTACCGCCGTTTCTGCATCCGGTAGTCGTGAATCACCAGGACTCCTTCATCCACGCCAATTCCCATAATCAGCGGCAGGACAATCAGGTTCGCGGGATTCAGTTCGATATTCGCCAGAGCCATAATTCCAAAGACCAGCAACAGCCCCAGGGCCGGCGGCAACATGGCCACAAAGGTGTTACGGACGCTGGACAGGTCGAAGACGGCTGCCACGGTGAATGTCACGCAGACATACAGCCCCAGCAGCCACATCGGTTTGAGTTCAATTCCGGAGTTGCGGGCCAATGTGAACCATAAGCCAATCACAATCAGCGGAGAGATCAGCGAGACCAGCATTGGGCCCAGATCGAGTCCGTCCATCAGCAGCACCAGCAAAATGGCTGCCAGTGCATACATGGAAGCATTCATGTAGCTTTCCTGCATCTGGCCGGCTGCTTCATAATTTTGCAGCGGCGTGCCGGTGGCTTCCGCATCGACAGTCCGCACGTCTTCAACGAAGTTTCGTAGCGGAACTTCGTCCCAGATTTGTGAGCTGGGGTAAACTCGCACCAGCCATTCACCGGTTTTGGAAACGAAGCGGGATCGCAATGCTTCCGGAAAATCCTGCGGGGAGATGGGACGCGGATCGGAAATGGTCGCGAGCACCTGGAATTGCCGGTGCAACGACATCAACAAACCTTGCTGATATCCGCCGAAAATCTGCATTTGCTGTTCCAGCGACAACTGTTCCAGAATGTCCAGAACAGAGTTCAGCGTGCCGGCAGCCACCTGGGCATCTGGTTCCGGACGAGTGCGAAGCGACTGATAGAGTGTTTCGAGTCCTTGTCCCAATGTTGCAGGGTTCAGTTGAGGAAATTCTCGCGGGAGATTGGAGAGTCCGCTGAGCCGGGCATGAATCGCCTGGACGAGTAATCCCGTTTCCGATGCGGGATACGCAGGCAGATAAGAAGCCAGTTCTTCCACTCTGGAGACGGTGGGCAGTTCGAGAAATTTTTCTTTGAGCAAGCGAGCATTTTGCGGGGAGTCCGCAATCGATACGGCAAACAGTAATGAGCCGTTGGATTCGTCAAAAATTCGTTCTTGAAGGTCAACCGCTTCCAATCCCCGGGCCTGCAGGTTCAGCAAATTATAGTCGTACTTGACCTTGCACTGAATGCGTCCGTCTTTCCATTCGAAAGCCTGCAGGCCGATGCCGAAGACCACCAGCAAGGCAAAGCAGGTCACCAGGCGGGGACATCTATTGATCACTTTCCGTAACAGGACCCCTTCAAACGGGTTGGGCATATGCTTTGCCTGCAGGTTTTTGTCCGAATAGACAATCATGGCAGGCAGGGCTGTCAGAGTGGCCAGGGAACAAAGCAGAATCCCGCCCCCGGCGATAATCCCCAACTCGGACACGCCGAGAAAGTTTGTAAACGTGGCACAGAAGAACGACAACGATGTCGAGATCGCCGCGGTGACGGAACCGGTTCCCACATCCTGAACGGTGATCAGAATGGCATCGTACAGATTTTTTCCGGAGCGCCTCAGTTCCACATAGTGCGTCAGGTAATGGATGGAATAGTCGCATCCCAATCCAATCAGAATGGCGGCGAAGGAGACGGAGAGAATATTCAGATGGCCGACAACCAGCGTGACATAGCCCAGTGTCCAGGAAAAACCGATCCCCAGCATGAACATGCTGAGAATGGGATGACGCAACCCGCGAAAACCGGCCAGCATGATCAGTGCGACGCCAATGGTGGACAGGATCGACGAAGCAGTCATGTCAAACTGAGACCGCGACATCTCCTCGGCTTCCAGAACTGGAATGCCTGTCGCACCAATCTGGACATTTGGAAATTCGCGTCGAACTTCAGCCAGAATCTGATCCAGCCGGGTTAATGATTTGGAGTTTCCGGAAAAGTTGTCCGCCCCCACACGAGGCAGGGCGAGCACGAAGCCCATCTTTCCATTCGGAGTGAGCTGATACCGCGGTTCCAGATTTCCACGGTCTGGAAATGCACTTTCCGAGACAACCAGTGGCCAGGGAGAAGTGAAGTCACCAGGATTCTGGAGAAAATTGGCGAGACTGGTAATCAGTGCCTGAGACTGTGAAACAGCTCCCGCCAGCTCGTCTTCCGCACCCCGTGCGGAGCACGATTTGATGTAATCGGCAAGTCGGCGACAGTAGGATTCCAGTCCGGCCCGGCTCCAGTGTCCGGCCAGAATCGGGCCGTACATCTCCAGCCGGGCATTGGCTTTTTCCAGCTCTGCAGGGCTGAGGTATTGAAGCGCTCGCGATTGCAGGGCACTGGGATCAACTTTATAGAGGACCCGAGTGAAGAGGTCCTGTTCGGCCTCCAGACGCTTGCCAATCCGGTCCATGACCGGCTTGACCGCCTGTTCTCCCTCTCCTTCCACGACGACGACGACGTCTGAATCGTCTCCGAACAATTTTTCGAAACGTAACCAACGTTGATGAAAATCCGCCTTGGAATCGATCAGATCGGCCCGATTGGTTTTGAACGTCAGAAACCGGGCGGTAATTCCCAGACTGACAACGCTCAGGGCCACGGAGAACGCCAGAGTGACACCGGGGTGACGAATCACAATTCGTGTCAGACAGAGGATCAGCCCAGTCAGCAGGCCTTCCGGCTTGGTATTCTCTGTCGAACGTTCCATGTCCACTCTCTCATCCCCTTCCTGGGGGCGGCTCTCAAACGACTGGCACTGAGCCGGAATCCTAAACCAGTTTAAACTTCCGTCTCAAGTCCGAATATTTTGTTTTTTGACAGAACATCGCTTCAAATTTGAAGATGAAAGAAATCTTACTTCATCTTTTCTGTCAAAAGACAAGGCTTTACGTCACGATTCTTCCGGTAAAAACTGGTGGCAATCGAACTGATGCAGTGTGTCTACCAATAATGCAGAGCGTTCTCGCTCATTAAATCCGCAGGAAACGCCCAGCACAATACACCCCAGCACGACGCAGGCCACTTCGACCACGCGCATGGGAAGTTGAAATTCACGCAGATCGGCGAAGATTTCGTTGACGCTGCAGATTTCGCCGAACTTCACCCCTTGATAAAGCAATTCCATGCCTCGCAGGTCCGCACTCCAATCGTAATCAAACGGTCCGTATTCCCGACGACGATGAGTGATCCAGAAACAGGTCTGCTCAAAACGAATCCCGTGCGATGGTTGCATTTCAGGTCGCATACTTGACTGGTTGCCTCCGACAGGTTGCCTCGCTTCAGGCGTTGCCCCGGGCAGCGCGACCTCAATTTGAATTTGAAACGGTATTCACTTTACAGGGAAGATAAAAGAGAATTGGATTTCAAGGAAAGGACGGTTTCCTGATTATCTCGATCCGGAACCGGTTCACCGGCAGAAACCAACGTCAGGGGGAGCAATGCCGCCAAGGCTTCGCTCTCAGAAAACCTTCATATGGATGGAATTGTAAAACCTGCTGAATTGATCGGACCGCCCTCGCGATCGCTGACCTGGCTCACGATTCCCAGTTGGCTGGGATCGATCTGTTTTCATGGTGTGCTGGCGGTTGTGGTTGTCGTGTTGTCTCAACTCCCCGCCTGCCGGCACGAGCGCGGCGTGATGGGAGATGGAGACGGGTCGTTTCGACAGGCGGGGATTCGTCTCTTGCCGCCCGGCCCAACTGGGGGATCGGGGGGAACTGGAACCGATGCGGCTGCGCCTGCTTCGTCCACTGAAAATCAACCCGGCTCGGGATCTCCTGCCACCGCAGCAGACATTGCGGCTTCTCCCGCCGAGTCTTCGATTCCCCCCATTGCATTGTCACTGCCGCGCCCTCAGCAGGCCTCCGGGGTGATTGGTTCCGGGGCATCCATGGGCTTAACGACACTTCCTCTGGACAGCCTCGTCAGACCGTCCAATCCGGGTGGCAGTTCTGGCGGCTCAGGAAGTTTCGGAGGAATTGGAGGAATGAGTGGAATGGGTCTGGGGAGTCGCGGAACGGGAGGAGGAACAGGAGGTGGAGATGGGACCGGCGGAGGTGGTGGAACATCATTCCTGGGAGTCAAAGGGGTCGGGAAAAAGTTTGTTTATGTCATTGACCGTTCTTTCAGCATGGCGAACGATCATGCACTTCAAGCTGCAAAAATTGAATTGCTTTCCAGTTTGCAACGTCTGAACGAAACCCAGCAATTTCAGGTCATCTTCTACAATAATGAATACGTGGTGTTGAACGCGCGCGGGGGACGTTTCCAGTTTTTCCGTGGGACTGATGCTCAACGTCTGCTGGTGACGGAGCAGATGCGGGAAATCACGCCGGCGGCGGGGACACGACATTTGCCAGCGTTACTGGAGGCTTTGAATTTCAAACCGGATGTGATTTTCCTTTTAACGGACGGTGCTGCGGAATCGGCATTGGCGATGAAAGACCTGGAGCAGATTCGCCTTCTCAATCGCCAGGGGGCCAGTATTCACTGCATCGAATTTGGACGGGGAGAGAAATCGAATCTGGCAGGGGAAGGGAATTTCCTGAAAGTGCTGGCAAAAGAGAACCGGGGAGAGTACCTGTACCGGAATCTGAAAGCGGGCTTTTGAGAAGTACCCGTTTCCATGTACCCTGAGCAGCCTGAATGTCTCCTGGTAGTGCCCTGTCAGGGCTGAGTTTGGGGATGCGTCATCGTGAAACGTCCTCCGTTGTCGGACTTTGCGTGAAGACCGACCCCATTTTTTAGAGTTGACAAAGCCATCGTCTGTCGCATCTCAATTTTCAATATCAATCCGGATTTCGCATGACCTGGCCCGGCCTTCAGACTGTTTCACGTTCGACTCGCGTGCCCGTGTTGCTGGGAACAACGGCGCTGGCGCTTGTGCTGGATCAATTGAGCAAGGTCTATGCCATGACTCACTGGAAGGACACGCCGGTGATGTCGTTCCTGAATGACATCTTCCGGATTGAATATGCTGAAAATCACGGTGCCTTTCTCAGTCTGCTGGCCAATATGCCGGACGAAGTCCGTTTCTGGATTTTGACGGTAATCAACGGTGTTGTTCTAATCGGTCTGGCCGTGTATCTCCTGGCAGCCCGGTCAGTTTCTTCCGCCAGTTTTCTTCCACTCGTGCTGGTGGTGGCGGGAGGGGTGGGCAATCTGATCGATCGAATTCGATTTGGTTATGTAGTGGACTTTCTGAATCTGGGGATTGGAAATCTTCGTACAGGGATTTTCAATATTGCTGACATGTTTATTACTGCCGGTTTCATATTGATGGCATGGTGGATGATCTTTGGTGAAGAAGAAAAGACAAACAGTTCGGACTCCGCCACAGTCGCGGCTGCCATCGAAAAAACGGCTGGACCCTGATGCCTGCTTCTGTCATGGAATTCACCCCGGCCAAAATGCCCCAAACCAGCACCAGCCTGGCTTGGCGAGTGCAAGTTGGCCACGCATTGTCCGTCGTACGGGTGGACACTCGCAAAGAGAACCCAACGATGAATCGGACGATGCAAAGTGAATGCGACCTCAGACCCCCTGACAACACCTCTGGCGAACTTGCTCGCGAAATGAAAATCTCTTTTGTCTGCGAGGTTTTGTTCGCGGCTCTAAAGAGTCTCTTCATCAAGCCCCAATGGGCGAGGAAGCAGGCAATCTCCCAGTGGGGCTTTAAAAATACCGTGTCTCTGCTGACAGTTTTGTTCCTGATGACCGGCAGCAGATCCGTGGGATGGGTCAGTGCTCAGGACCGGGTCACGTTCATCCCTGCTGGAACAGACAGCCCCGTCACCGCGATCGGTGAAGTGGTCGAGTCGACGGGCCGGGAACTGGTGCTGCGAACATTGAACAACACCCAGCGTATTGTTCCGGACAGCATTCTCCGAATCGAGACCACCTATCATCCGGATTACCTGCGCGGCATCGAGGAATTCAAACAAGGTCAGACGCCCACAGCCCAGGCTTCATTCCGAGCAGCCCTGGAAAAAGAACACCGCCCCTGGGTGCAACGGGAAATTCGTTCCTGGTTAGTGAAAGCGGCCTTGCGTCAGCAGGATCTGGGAGGCGCTTTTCGGGAGTTCCGGGAAATTGTCATGACCGATCCGCAAACACGGTTCTGGGGCATTGCCCCGTTAGTCTGGTCTCCCTTATCAGTGAGTGAGTCGTTGCGGGGCGAGATGCTGCCATGGCTCAAATCTCCCCGAGAGTCTGAACGTCTGCTGGCTGCGAGTCTGTTCCTGCTCGATCCGGGACATGGTGAAGCTGCCGAACAGGTGCTGGAAGAATTGTCTCGAGACACCAATCCACTGCTCTCCGGATACAGCCGCATGCAGTTGTGGCGACTGGCCATTGGCAGCCAGAAGGTGAGTCCGATCATGCAAAATCACTGGCGTGAAGAAATTGCCCGTTTGCGTCCGGAATTACGTAGCGGACCACAATATCTTCTGGCCCGGGGCTTGGCGGTGAATGGTGAATATCGACTGGCCGCAGCTGAGGCCCTCTGGTTACCCTATGTCTATTCCGACCACGAATTCTTGACCGCCCGGGCACTGTTTGATGCGGCAGAATGGATTGGAAAATCAGGTCTGTCTGAAGAAGCGGATGTCTTGAAACGGGAATTGGTGGCCCGCTTTGCGTGGTCACGCGAGGCATCACAGATTCGATCTGAAGTGAAGCAGTCACCCATCCCGTAAAGCCGGACCGAATATCGATGTTTTGAAACCGAAGAAAGATGCGATCACGGTTGATCGTTTCGCTGATCTCAACCTGCGCTAAGAACCGTCACAAAACGTGCAGCGAACTTGCTCACGGAATGAAAATCTCCCTTGTCTGGGAGGTCTTGTTCGCGGCTCCAGGATAAAGTCCAGGCGTTCAGGAGGAACCGTTGCGATTTTTTGATCTCACCCGAACTGCTGGCAGACAGGTCTTCCCTGTGGCGTGGCTGCGTTCGTATCGAAAGCCGTGGAATGCTGCCGGTCCGCTGCGCTGTCGGGCATGCCTGACGGCGGTGCTCATGTTGTTTTTGTTCTTCGGCCCTGTTTCCACTGGTCTGGCGGCGGAAAAAGGGGGAGGGCACATCTTCAATCATGGTCAACTGGATCTGGGAGCGCTCTTGCGCGCCGGGGGGCTGATTGGCTATATCATTATTGGATTGAGCATTGCCCTGGTGGCTGCGGTGATCGAGCATCTGCTGACCATCCGGCGACAGGCCATCATGCCCCGCGCGGTGGCGGAAGAATTACAAAAGCAGATTGCAGCAGGCCAGTTGCAGCAAGCCGAACAGACCTGCAAACAGCATCCCACCTTCATGACGGACGTGGTCCGCTCCGGCCTGCAGGAATCTTCTTTCGGCTATAGTGCGATGGAAAAGGCGATGGAAGATACCGCCGTCGAACACTCTGGTCGGCTGTTGCGAAAGATCGAATACTTATCATTGATCGGTGCCCTGGGACCGTTGCTGGGACTGATGGGAACAGTATGGGGGATGATTCAGGCGTTCGCTGAGTTCGCCGAGAAAGCCAATCCCGCCCCCGCCGACTTTGCTCCCGCGATTTCCGAAGCACTGGTCACCACATTTTTCGGGCTGTGCGTGGCCGTTCCGGCCTTGGCTGCCTATGCCTGGTTTCGGAACAAGATCGATGAAATGTCTTCGGAAACAACGCTGCTGTGCGAATACCTGATTTCACCATTGCGACGGGCAATCCGGGAAAAACGTCGTCCCGGTGCCGGCGGTCCCCCAGCAGCGGCGAGTCCGCGCGTGCCGGGGTGATGTCATGCGCAGACCAACCAGCCCGCGCAAACGCGGATTCGAATTGAACCTCACGCCGCTGATCGACGTGGTCTTCAATCTGGTGATCTTCTTTCTTGTGGCTTCCCATTTTGCCGGCACGGAACCGTCGGAAGCCGTCAATCTTCCCAGCGTGGCACAGAGTCAGGATGACGCGGTCCCGCGTCGACTGACCGTCACCGTGAGAGCGGACGGCACTTATTCCATTGCCGCCCGTTCCGTAACGCTGGCTGAAGTGGAAGAAGCGATTGAACAACAGGCGGGCGAGTCGCCTCAGGACTGTGCGGTCCGCGTGCGGGGTGACAAGGCTGCCCGGTTTCAGTTTATCGAGCCGATCATGGTGGCCTGCGCCCGCCTGAACGTGACCGATTTCGGATTCAAGGTGATTACGGATTGAATATCATCTAACCAGCGTGTTGAAAAACATGAAACCTCGGCCAGACAGAAATGTCCGGACCACTTTTTTCAGTGATTCATTCCAGTGATTCATTTCAAATGGTTCTGCAGTCTCTGGTGGCACGGACATTTCTGTCTGTACATTTTTCCATAGGCTGCTCAGCAGAAAGCCTGCGGAAGATGCGTCGTCCTCCCATTCCTTTTCGAGAAAACAGCCCCGTCGCCATGACGTCCATGATCGACGTGGTCTTTCTCCTGTTGATCTTTTTCGCCGTGACCGGTGGAAGTGGCATGCGGGAATTCCTGCTGCCCACGGAACTGGCTGCTTCCGGCGCGATCGAATCCGTGCATTCCACTTCCCCCAGCGAACCCCTGACCGTCGATATCTGGTTACGCTTGACCATCAACCCTGAATCGGGCCGGACCGTTGTTGACATGAACGGCACCAGCTATACAGATCTGGAAGAGCTCAAAGGTCAACTGCGAGCACTGGCCGAACTGGGGCCGGAAAATCCCGTCGTACTGGATGTGGCGGACGAAGTTCCGCTGGGAGATCTGGTCGACCTGTATGATACCTGTCGGACCGCCGGATTTCAGACAGTCAATTTCGCCGCAAAGCAGCGGGAGGAAGTGAGAAGATAAGGAAAGAGTCAGGAGTTGGAGGGCAGGAGATCGTGTCATACTTGATGGAGGTTTCAGCATGGGTGTCCCATTTGAAGATTATTTGCAGCAACAGCTCTCTGAGATGCGTGAGCAGGGGTTGGAGAAACGGGAGCGGATTCTTCAGTCTCCACAAAACGCGCGCGTAGCGGTTCAAAAGGGGAAGCAGGTCTTGAACCTGTGCGCCAATAACTATCTGGGACTGGCGGACCATCCGAAAATCGTTCAGGCAGCTGGTGAAGCGCTCCAGAAATGGGGTTTTGGAATGGCTTCGGTCCGCTTCATCTGCGGAACCCAGCAGATTCACCGGGATCTGGAACAAGCATTGAGCCGGTTTCTCAAAACGGAAGAGACCATTTTGTATTCTTCCTGTTTCGATGCCAATGGAGGTCTGTTCGAAACACTGCTGTCCGAACAGGATGCTGTGATCTCCGATGAGTTGAACCATGCCAGTATCATCGATGGAATCCGGCTCTGCAAAGCCCGGCGGTCCCGATATCGAAACAACGACATGGCAGATCTCGAAGCGAAGCTGAAAGAAGCACGTGATGCCCGCTTTCGACTGATTGCCACCGATGGTGTGTTCTCCATGGATGGCATTCTGGCGAACCTGCCGGAAGTCTGTGACCTGGCAGATCGCTATGACGCCCTGGTCATGGTGGATGATTCTCACGCGGTCGGTTTCACCGGTCAAACGGGAGCGGGAACGCCGGAACATTTTGGAGTGAGCGCGCGGATTGACGTCACCACCGGCACGCTGGGGAAAGCTCTGGGCGGGGCCAGCGGAGGTTATACCTCCGGTCGGAAACCGATCATTGACTGGCTGCGACAGCGATCTCGGCCCTACCTGTTTTCGAACTCACTCGCCCCCTGCATTGTCGGGGCGGCACTGCAGGCACTCGAACTGCTCTCCACAGGAGACGAACTGCGGGAACACCTCCGGGACAATACCCGGTTCTTCCGCGGGGAAATCCAGAAACTGGGGTTTTCCATCGTGCCGGGCGAACATCCCATCATTCCGATCATGCTGGGGGATGCGGCACTGGCCACCCGCGTCTCCGATGCCCTTTTGAAACGGGGAGTGTATGTCATCGGATTTTCTTTTCCGGTTGTGCCGCAGGGAAAAGCCCGCATCCGCACACAGATGTCCGCAGCCCATTCCCGCGAAGACCTGCAATTCGCACTGGAACAGTTCGCAGCTGTGAAACGGGAACTGGGACTCTGAAGACTCTCTCGAGCGCATGACTTCTGTATTGTCCGTCGTATGCGTGGAGACTCGCAGAGAGAATTCAATGATTTTATCGTTTCGCTGCAGATGACAGCGAAACGCTAAATCGGCCTATGCGGACTGAATGCACCCTCACCGACGAGTTCGAGTCGTGTCGAGTCATGTGGTGTGATGTGGTGTGCAGGGAGAGGACGCGAAGTTGGAACGGTTCCAAGTGAAACCAGCATGTCCAGCTTTTTTTACCCCCTGCCCTTGCTCTCTCTCTCTGGATGATCCGGGATTTGTCCACTTGGCAATCCGCCGTTCCCCGATGTGCCGTTGCCCGATGTGAAGACAGGAAGAATTCGATCTCACCGGGCAGTCTGATCAGATGACTCTCTCCGGCTCCGTATCCTGTCGTACGGGAACCATGACGGTTTTGCGAAGACGTGTACAGGTCTTAAGTGTACAGATCTGGTGTGACGGCAATGGGTAGGGGGATTCCTGTTTCACTCAACAACAGGTAGTGGGAAATGAGCCCAGGCAGGGGGCGTCTCCATTGTCCGGCAGGAATAAAGTTTTCGTGAAATCCGGCAAAATCCGTGTAACCCGATTGACCCTGCCAATTGGCAGGGTAATATCTCGCTCCGTGGGAAACACGCCCATAACTGCTCTTTGAAAACATTTGCAAGTGGGAACTCAACCCAATAGACTGGTGGTCGCTTTGCGAACTCCTTTCACCAATCCACAACGCAGCAGTCGGTCAGCTTCCTGAAAAACGGACGCCTTTGGGAAACGGATCTCAATCGACACCTGTTGCGGGTCATCACTATGCCCGACGTTCCTCAATCATTTCTGACTGGAGAATACCGGCGGGCACTGGATGATCGATTTCGACTGACTCTCCCCACGGAATTTGCTACCGGGGTGACAGACGACGCTGGTGAGACCATCCTGGCGAAGGAACGTTATGGATGTCTCAGCCTGTGGAAAGCAGGCGACTGGCGGCAGCGAATGAACGACGGAGTGTCGTTGATTCGCGAAAAGATCCGCGCCGGACGTATGGAACAGAGATGGACCGACGTCCAACGGCTCGGCCGGCTTCTTTCAACCCGTTCTGTCGATGTGAGTCTCGCCAACCGTGCACGCCTTTTAATTCCCGAGGGATTCCGGGAATTTCTGGGAGTCGAAAAAGGGGGCGATGTCATGGTGATTGGTGCTGTGATCTGCGTTGAAATCTGGCAACCACAAGCCTGGATGGATCAACTGCGAAACGACATGCCAGAGTTCGGAGAACTCTTCAGACAACTGTCGAGCTAGCGCAAGTTGCTCTGGCCGTTGCCCGCGCAGCGCGTTTCGACTGATGAAAGTCGATTCGCCGCGCGGCGGAATGCGGTTGATGCAGGAGTAATACGCTTTAGCGTAAGTTGCTCCGAAGTTGATTTCCCATTTGCCGAGATCAATGAACGCATGCCCGGCGGCTGCAGAGAAAGCTCACTCAACACTCCCGAGCCCCACACTCGGTGACAGGAATGGAATCAGGCACGGACGCCACTTTCTCAGACATCCGCCGGGCATGTTCTTTTTCATTGCCACGAACGTACAATGTCAGACAGGGAAAAAAGAAGAGACTCGACATTCGTATCTTTCCCCTTTTTTCCTTTCCTCTACTCAAATTGAACCTGCGGAATTTGGGCCTGGGCGGACTCTCCGAAAAGCAGGCTTCGCAGAGCAGTCGGGAACGGTCTATGGGAACAGCCTATGGGAACGGTCTTGTGCCCTGCCAGGGCTTGGATTTGGGGTGCGTCATCACGAAACGTCCTCCGTTGTTGGACTTTGCGTTTAGGCAAACCCCAATTTTTAGAGTGGACGAGGCACTGGAGCCAGTTGCTCTGGCCTGAGCTCGCGAGCGCGCGTTTCGGCCGATGAAAGGCAATTCGCTGCGCGGCGGAACGTGATCGATGTGGGGTGAATGCGTCTATGTGTGGCATTGTTGGATACCTCGGTTCGTCTCAGGCTGTCCCTCAGCTCATTCAGGGACTCCATCACCTGGAGTACCGTGGATATGATTCCGCTGGACTGGCCGTCTGGAATGATTCCCGGTTGAACATCCGACGTTGCGTGGGTCAGGTTGCTGTTTTAGAAAAATCCATGATTGCGAATCCATTGCCGGGGACCTTGGGCATTGCCCATACCCGCTGGGCCACTCATGGAAAGCCCTCCATTGCCAATGCTCATCCGCAGGCAGACTCGGCAAAGAAGATCGCGCTGGTTCATAACGGCGTGATTGAAAATCAGGCGGCGCTTCGTACGCTCTTGACCGGTCAGGGAGTGGAATTCCACAGTGAGACGGATACGGAAGTTCTGGCTCAACTGATTGGGATGTATTACTCCCAGTGCGGCCACTTTGAAGGCAGCGTCCGTGAAGCACTTAAAATGGTGGAAGGTGCCTATGGGATCGCTGTGCTGTGCGCCGATGTTCCTCGAACAATGATCATCGCCCGCAATGGGAGTTCACTCATCGCCGGCATCATGCGGGCGGGGGGATATCTGGTGGCTTCGGATGCTGCTGTACTGGCGGGCCATGCTGCCGAGGCGGTCTTCCTGAAAGATGGAGAACTTGGAGTCATCACGGATGGCGGGCTTCAGCTTTCCACCATTGACGCCCAGCCGGTGGAAATGACCTTCGAACCCATTGAACAAAAACTCGAACAGATCGAATTGGGCCTCTTTCAGCATTACATGCACAAAGAGATTCATGAACAGCCGGACAGCCTGCGCATGTCACTGACGGGTCGCATCGATCCTGTAAAGGCCACTGTTACGCTGGGGGGGCTCAGTGCCCTGGATCGGCAACTCAGCCAGATGAAGCGGGTCTTGCTGTTTGGGTGTGGAAGTGCCTGGCATGCGGGACTGATCGGCGAATACCTGATCGAAGAACTGGCCGGTCTTCCAGCAGAAGTTCAATATTCCAGTGAATTGCGATACCGGAATCCCCTGATCGAAGAAGGGACGCTGGCTATTGCGATCTCTCAATCTGGTGAAACCGCAGACACACTGGCTGCATTACAGGAGGTGCGATTGCGGGGCGCCACCATACTGGGAGTCGTCAATAATGTCGGCTCGTCCATTGCCCGTGCGACAGATGGCGGAGTGTATCTGCACGTCGGTCCGGAAATCGGCGTTGCCAGTACGAAAGCCTTTCTGGGACAAGTCACGGTCTTAGCGATGATGGCCGCTTACCTGGGACGGCGTAAACATCTTTCCCGTGAAACACTGGAAACGTTCCTGACCGCATTGCAGGCCATTCCAGATTCCATTTCGAAGATCCTTCAGCAGGAAGACCAGATTCGCGTTATTGCAGAACGCTTTGCCGAACGACAAAACTGGCTTTATCTGGGGCGTGGAATTAACTATCCAACCGCTTTGGAAGGGGCGCTCAAGCTAAAAGAAGTTAGCTATATTCATGCGGAAGGACTTCCAGCAGCAGAGATGAAACATGGTCCCATTGCCATGATTGACAAGGGGATGCCGGTGGTGGTCATTGCCACGCAGGATGTGACCTATCAGAAAATCCTCTCAAACATCGAGGAAGTTCACAGCCGCGGTGGAGAAGTCATCGCAGTGGTGAACCAGTGCGATCCCCAACTGGCTCGATTGGCAAGCGAGATCATTCACGTTCCCGCCACGTTGCCGTTGCTCTCTCCGTTGCTGTCCAGTGTTCCGCTGCAATTACTGGCTTATCATGCTGCACTGGTTCGCGGCCTGAATGTCGACAAGCCGCGAAATCTGGCCAAGAGCGTGACGGTTGAATGAATGCGCACCGAGGTGAATGAATGCGAACCAAGGCTGGATCGGTAAACAGCAAGATTCAGCAGGCGTATCATGCAAGTTCACGCCTTGGGAGATTCATGCGAACGCTTCACAAAGCGAGAGCAAGTTTCTTTCGCCTGTGCCGGCGCAGCGCACGTTTCGACTGATGAAATGCAACTCGCCGCGCGGCGGAACGCGGCCGATGCGGGGTGAATGCAATCTCGAGGACCAACACACGCATCATCCGGCATCATCCGGGCGCTTCATTCGATTGTCTGTTGATCCTGAAAACGTAAATAGACTGACCGGATTTCCAGGATTCGTTTCAGGAAGGCACGCACAACTTCGGGATCAAACTGCGTTCCGCTCGCCGATCGAATCATTTCGACACACTGTCCAATGGGGAGCCTTGGCTTGTAGGGGCGGACGGTGGACAAAGCATCAAAGACGTCGGCGACCGCGACAATTCGCCCCACCAGTGGAATTTCATCTCCCTTGAACTGATTTGGGTATCCACTGCCATCCCAGCGTTCGTGATGGGTGGCAGCAATCGTGGCAGCCAACTTGAGCAACGGAGATGCGCACGATGAGGTGAGCTCATCTCCAATTCCATAGAGATCGTAAATACGCTGCACGTCTCGCAGATGCACACCGTGATACTGGGGTGAAAGAATGGCCGATCCCAAAGCGGCATGGGTCTGCATGATCGCCATTTCTTCAGGATTGAGCTGCCCCGGCTTCAATAGAATGGAATCCGGAACGCCCAACTTGCCGATATCATGCAACCTGGCAGCCATTTCGATCTGTTGTGCAGCGGCTTTTCCCATACCGAGTTCCGCCGCCAGAATCCCACTGAAGCAGCCGACTCGCAGGACATGTTTTCCGGTCTCATTATCGCGGTATTCCGCTGCGCGCCCCAGACAGTGGATCAATCGCATTTGGGAACTGACAAGCTCTGTTGTGCGACGTTTCATTCGCTGCCGCAGGTCCCGGGAGGGGGCCTGAAGATTGTCATGATGTGCTTTATGGATCAGTGTCTTGGCAAGGTCATCATTCACAATCAGCAGCCGCGCGGTCTGGCGGTCGACCTGAATGGAATTTTCTTCATCCTCCATCACCATGTCGCGTTCTTGGATGAGATCAATCCCGGTGATTGCCGCACCAGTCGAAAGCCTCTCCTGCCGGCTGTGATGGTGAGCAGCACAGACCATCATCGGGGGCTGTACGAAACGGCTTCTCCGCAGTGTAAGTTGTGATCGGTGAAGTGCAGAAGGGTCATGGCGGAGACGAGTCATTCAACACCCCAGATGTTCTTCGTTCTATACGATCAACAAATCAACGCTCATTCGGGGTGCGAGGAGACGCAACATGAATGGCTGGTGTGGCCAGCCCCATCCAGGGCGAATACGATTTCGCCGGTCGTGGCAGATGATCAGCACCTGTATTTACGATATGTTGCATTGAGACCACAGGCTGATGCCAGCCGGCCAATTTCATGAGAATGAATGGAAACACGGCAGTCGATTCGGCACAAACATCACAAATCGTCCCGTGGCAGCCTGCTGAAAAATGCACCGACGGAAATATCTGTGCCATCAGAGACAGCTGAACCACCGAAAGCTGAACAACTGAAAAAAGTGGGCCGGACATTTCTGTCTGGCCGAGATTTCATCTTTTTCAACAGACTGTTCGAACAAGTTGCTCTGGCCTGGGCCTGCGCAGCACGCATTTCGACTGACGAAAGGCAACTCGCCGTGTGTCGGAACAGCCTATGCGGAGTTCATGCGCTCTAGCTGCCGTTTCGTGGCGTCCAGAACTGCAATCCAGGACATCGACAGAATTGCCAGTCCAATTGCCCGCAGATGGAATCAGGCAGCGCTTGTCCCAGATAAGCCAATGTGAGTGTACGGAACCAGGTTGGAAACATTCCTCCCATGCCCGGCTTAGCGGTCAGTTGGGGATGCCCATAGGAAAATCCCTGTCCTCGTTTAAAGCAAAAGCTTCCATGGGGGGTCTGGTTGGAAAGCAGCCAGGGGACGGCGCGTGTCAGCGACTGCTGGATTTCCACGTTCCGATCCCCGGTGATTCCGGCTCGAGCGGCGCATTCACCCCGCATTTTGTCCACGTCCTGCCCCGCAGTATTCAGCATGTCATCAATCGAAACGCTTTCACCGTGGGCACAGTCCAGAGCAGCTTGCTCTAATCGAGCCAGCGGGTCAATGGAATCAATGTCTTCGCAGGCACTGCCATCGTGTGGATTGGAGTGATTGTGGACGCCCCATCCGAAACTTCCCTGTGAGTTCTGGGTTCGCAGTACCTGGGCAACGGCTTGCTTCGGGAATGGAATGATTTTGTCGTCATAGAACCAGATCAGCCAAAAGTGATAGGCCGCCTGGATCATATTCGACAGGTCTTTCGGCTGGTCGAGTTTGAGCGGACCAACTCCCCAGAGACCCGTCTCCGGGTCGCAGCGATCGGCCATCCAGTTGCGAATGACTTCTACAGCAGTGCCGCATTCCTCGTTCGTCTGATAATCACGGGCATATTGCATTAGCGTGGCAACATTGAGAACCTCATTGCCGGACCATGCCACTCGTCTCCCCCAATCCCGTTTTTCCAACCATTCGACGAGATTGTCCTGATTCAGGAATTGGTCGAGCCATCGCATTGGCCTGTCCGCCACGGCTCCCAGACAAGTGAGCGCCGTGAGCACATGGCAGCTCAAATGAGATCGTCCACAGGAGAGCGGATCGTTCCGGTACCAGCCTTCACCAAAGATGACCGGGTCGCGAAACAGCCCGTCGTCATCCTGATGTGATTGAAGCAGGTTGATCCATTGCTCTCGCTCAGAGTCGCTCGCGGATTCCAGATCACGATAAAGGTGCCGCGTCATGGCTGCATACGTGGAGCTATAAAGCGTTGGCTCGGAGACCTGACTCGAGTACCGGTAGCGGCCATAGTTTCCAACCGTAATTCGCATCGACTCAATATATTCGAGCGTGCGATCACGGATTTCAGTCAGGTTTCCAGGCGTCGTGGGTTCCGTCCCCTTTGCCAGCAGCCATTTGTCCGCACCTCCTGCCAGTCCTGCCTGAAGAAGCAGTCGCTTCAAGAAATCGCGACGGATCATCTCATTTCCGGTGTGGCTGAAATCGATCATCTGCCCTTCCTCCGGCTGGCCGATTGTTGTGGAACGTCATCTTGACTGGAGCAAGTTGCTCTGGCCTGAGCCCGCGGCGCGTTTCGACTGATGAAAGGCAACTCGTAGCGTGGCGGAACGTGGCCGATGCGGGGTCAGAGGCCTGTTGAAAAACCATGGAATCTCGGCCAGACAGAAATGTCCAGCCCACTTTTTTCAATGATCCAGAAGCTTCTGGTGGCACAGACATTTCTGTCTGTGAGTCTTTCAACAGGCTGTCAGCGTCAGTGCGTTTCAGCTTCAAGTTCCAGAAGAATGGGCTCTTGATGTGGCAAGGTCACGATCAACGGTGAAGTGGCCTTCGAAGCATAAATCGAAGGGATGGCGGCGCCTTTTTGTTCTGTTGTTCTGGTTTGTGGCTTAGCACTTCCACGCGCACTGCCAGGGCGAGTCGCGGGGGTGACCAGCACGTGATACGACCCGGCCCGAGCCCCTTGAGCCAACCGAGTCGTGAGGGCAAAAATGCCCTCTGCATTGGTTGTTCCGTAGGCAGGTTCACCCTCGGACTCTGGAATGAAAGAGACGTTCACATCTGCCAGGGGCGCGCCGTTCAGCGTGACCGTCCCTGTAGCTGGAACAAATCCTGCCTGACCACATCCGGCAATCAATCCGCAGAGAACAGTCAGACAATAACTGAAACGTGATGGTTTGTGCTGAGGACCTGCCATAACATTGTTTCTCCCGACTCAGTCGGCTTTAAGGTCAATGAGCAACTCGATGCTTCTCGGATCGCATGCGTGACATGAGGAAATTGCAAAGACTCCACGCGCACTCACATTTCCTTCCGCTGGCCACGTCCACACATTCACCCGGTAATGAGAGCGGGTTGCTCTGGCCTGGGCTCGCGCAGCACGCGTCTCGACTGATGAAAGTGAACTCACCGCGTGACGGAACGTGGTCGAATCAGCCTGTTGAAATTCACTCAAAGCGGAATTTCGCCTGGCTTGGAAACGTGAAATGATCAATGTTCTGGAAAAGGTTTGGCTCGGCAGAAGCCTCGCCCTCCCGAACTTTCACAAGCTGCAATGCAGGGTGCATGCGCTCTGATTACTCCACGGAAACGAGATCTCCGGACTGGACTGTTCCCATATTCTGAAACAAACCCATATCAATGCTTTGACTAATGAATTTCACGGAACCATCAGACATCAGAACCTGAATTCCTCCAATATGCATGCTTTTAAAGCCGCGTCCTTCATGCCAGTAAGTCCAGTCGCCCCCTAGAAACCGGCAAGTTTTCGTCATTTTTGTGTTAATACCGTTGGATGTCGAGAAGTTATTCGTATCTCCGTACATCCAGTTTGCAGCGGCATAGCAATCGGGCAGAATTTCTCCCACAGCAATCGTATTGCTGGTTCCGTCTGTAATATCGCGAATACGTCGACATTGTGAATTTCCTGGAAAATTGTAAGCGTCTCCATCCCAGACTCTTGTGTCGGCAGCAAATCCACGGCCCCCGGTGGATGAACAGAAGCCATTATCGCTGCTGCCATCAGATTCGCAGTCAAAGACAGACCCGGACAACATATAGTTATGTCCGATTGTTGCGGGAATGTCTGCCGAGAAGTCATATCCTTGAATAATCTTACCGTCGCCTGGGGTGTGCGAAGTAATCACGCCTCCCGCGGGATCACTGGGACAGGCAAAATTCGGGGGCATTTTGGTCATAAATTGCGAGTTCGGCGCCACGCGAGTGCTTGCACTGAAGCTGAGCTGATTATACATCGCTGACTGATCAATATATGGAAGAACATAGACCATCCAATTAAACGTCGGGAGTGTGTCAATGGACTGCCCGGCCAAATTGGTCCCCTTCCAGCTGTGCTGACTAAACGCGGGAGGGAACGTCCGAATTGAATCGTGATAGTTATGCAGCGCCAGACCTAATTGCTTCAGATTATTCTTGCACTGCGAGCGGCGGGCCGCTTCACGCGCCTGCTGCACAGCCGGCAATAGCAATGCAATGAGCACCGCAATGATGGCAATGACCACCAGCAATTCAATCAGCGTGAATCCAGAATGGCGGTGAGGACAATGGCCTTTGGGCATAACTCGGTCTCCCATTGAAAAGAAAATGAGTCGAACGCTTGAAGTGAAGTTTCAAAAACCAAGTGCCATGCCGGTCGATCTCACATCCTTCAAAACTGCTGAGAACAAGCAACCAGATGGGCGATGTTTTGAAAAATTGGATTGTATTCCGGTTGACAACTTACTGTATGCAAGAGAGAATGTCAACAATCAATCAAGTGAACAATGAAAATTGTGTTTATAAGGGCACTGTTTTCTTTTGGGAAAAATTCAATGAGCATTTTGGCGGCTGTGCGGAGCGTGAGGGATCAAATCACCGACCGGATTCGCGACGACCTGCTTTGCGGGCGTATTCCCGTGGGCGAACGTCTCTCTGAGGTGAAGTTGGCCGAGAAGTTCGGCGTCAGTCGAGGTCCGATTCGAGAATCTCTGGCTCAGCTCACGAGCGAGGGCTTGCTGATTTCCAAGCCGAATTGCGGTGTTGTGGTCGCGCCGGCACCTACTGATGAAGTTCGCGAAGTCATTGTCCCTATTCGCAGAACCATTGAAGTGTATGCATTGAAATCCGTGTTTGATTCGCTGAAGAACGCAGACTTTCGAAACTGGGAAGAGATTCTTCACCGGCTGGCGGCCGCCTGTCGTGATGAGGATGAAGAGTTGATCGCGCTGTGTGACATCGAATTCCACCGCTTGATCATTCAGCTTTCAGGGAATGCGGATTTACTCGCCATCTGGCAAGCAATTCTGGTCCGGGTACGAGGGCACTTCCAGAAAGAGGTCCATCGTCATGGAAAGTCATTCATGGACATTCATGCGGAGCATTTCCGGCTGGCCGAAATGTTTTGCGGAGGAAATAAGGACGCAGCCCTGGAGGCGCTGGGCGCACATATCTGGTGACGGCCGTTTCAAGTCCGAACGGATTGAGACCAGGGGGAGGGGAAAGAGGAGAGGGGAAAACATCAACGACAGGTTTTCCTCTGTTCCCTTTACTCTCTTCCCTTGATGTCACTTTGGATCAAGCGTCCAACCCTGGAGGTCACCCGGGGCTTTCGCTTTATTGAAAACGGCATGGGAGGGCGAAGCTCCTGCCGGAATTCGCCTGTTTTGAAACAGGCAAAAAACCTGGGAGGTCACCGGCTGACGACCAGGAATCCGGGGATTCGGCACAATTTTGAGAGGGGCTGAAGTCATCACGGCGCAGAGCGAACAATCTGAACGAGCGAACAATCGAAGAGAGTTTCCGATCGATTTGATCAATGACCCAATGGGCGCTTCCATGAGCTTTGGTGGAACTTTCTGATTTTTTCCTTTTGATGAGGACGAATGATGCGATCTCTTCATGTCACTGTTGCACTTTTGGCGATGACGCTGTGCGGTACCGCGATTCAGGCGGAACTTCCAGAGACGAATCAGCACCGCTGGAGCCCGTATGTCGAAGCCTGTCTTCAGACATTGATCGAACGGGGCACCGACCGTTATGGTGAAATTCATTCGCCGATGATCATGGCGGTGCTGGACGTCAGGTCGCTCGATGCACCAGAACACCCGGAGGTGCTGGACAGTCTGATTCGACTGGAAGGCCGCATTCATCGCCGTGGAGAACGGGGCTCGAATCTCTGGTACGATCAACCCCTGATTCGTGCGATGTACGAAGTCAGCCGCCGTCAAAATGATCCCAAATATGCCCAGGCTGCGGACGATTACATTCGCTACACCCTGGAGCACTGCCATAAGGAGAATGGCTTGCTTGTCTGGGGAACCCACATTTATTGGGACTGCTACAGTGAACGGGCAGGCGGAGATGAGGATGGTCGTGGACCTCATGAAATTTTACTCCACCGGGCCGACTGGCCAGCGATGTACCGGATCAATCCCGAGGCTGTGAAGCAAGAAGTCGACCTGATCTGGAAGTGGCACGTTCATAATAAGGAGACCGGTCGCCATAACCGTCATGATAATGGGCAACCGGGAGCTGACTTTCCGTTTTCCTCCGGTTCATTTATCCAGGCCTTCGCCTTCATGCACAGCGTCACGCCGGGCGATACCGAATATTTGCGGCGTGCGAAACTCCTCGCCGACTGGCATTGGAACCAGAGAAACAAGACCACTAATCTGGTGGCCTTCGAGCCAGGCAACCTGCTCTACAACAATCGGGATTATGCCTTTTACGGATCGACCTTCGCCTCTGCCATTACCGGTCCCCACGCAGCGCAATTACTTCAAAGCTATCGGTTGACGAACGATGCGCATTTCCACGATATCGCCACTGCCTATCTCCTTGCTTATGATCAATATGGATGGGACAAAGAGAAGGAAACCTATGTCGGGATGCTGAATCTCGATGGGACGGTGACAACTCGTGAAAACGTACCCACCGGGATGCATGCGCAACTCGCCGGAGGGGCGACCGAGCCAGACCCGGAATATTCCGTTCCACCGATCGGACCGGTCGATACCTGGCCGACCACGCTGTTTCCATTGGATTTTCCGCTGCTGACGGCACAATCCACCATGTTTGCCTATGAACAGACATCGGCGGATCACGTCGAAACTCGGGAAAAGCTGCTGACCGCTGCCAAACACTGGGCCGTACAGATCGAAAATGATCTTCCGCCAAGAACGGGCCGGACATTTGACCGAACCCTCACGGCATCTCTGCCAGAATCACGGCTGACAGGTGGGACCTATGCATCTAATTATGCTCGGGCGATCTCATTCTTCGTTCATCTCTACCGCGCGACACACGAACAGAAAGATCTGGACCTGGCAAATCAGTTGGCTCAGGAAGCAGTGGATAAACTTTATGTGAATACAAAAATCACTGATGGGCAAGGCGTCTCACATCCCTATGGTCTCTTCAAAGGACATCCAGCCAAACCTTATTACGAAGCCGTGGATGGGGTCGGATTTCTGCTTCTGGCACTCCTGGAGCTCGATCAGCCAATGGTTTCAACGGCTGAAGCATTTTAGAGCAAGTTGCGGTAGTGCCCTGCCAGGGCTTACTTTTAGGGTGTGTCATCGCGAAACGTCCTCCGTTGTCGGATTTGGCGTTAAGACCTGCCAGAATTTTAAAGTTGACAAAGCACTCGTCGCACACAGCGACAAGACCTGAAGTGACAACGCGGTTTAGAGCGCATGACTGCCGCATCGAAACGACGAATCGTTGGATTCTCTCTGCAAGTGACCACGCGTACGACGACCAATGCGGGAGTCATGCGCTCTTGCTGGCCTTGGAGAATCGGCGGTCGACGTCTGCTTGCACAGGACAACAGCGCCCGCACTCCGGGCAGGGAAACTCTCCCTGCCCGGCCGCCTGTCGTGCCCGCTCCGACAGATTGCCGCTGCCAGTTGCCGAGTGATTTCATCTCCCACTTCGGCTGTCAGATACTCGATTCCCAGGAGCGTCTGCGTATTTCTCAGCGAGGATTTTTCTTCCTTCGGAAGCTGCCCAACAACGCTGGAAACCTGTTTTCGAAGCCAGTCATCCATGGCCCATCTCTCCCATTCCTATCCAAGTTCCGGAAATCACATCAATTGCACACGCCCAACGGCACCGCAAAGCCAACCGCAAAGTACGGAAAGCACCCTCTGGGAACCACTACCGGAAGTCCAATCTGAAATCTTGTAGTACACTTACTTCTGTAAAAATCTCAGGTATTCTGTTTAATAGTCGCGGTTCTTTTCGTTTTTGTTATCAATCCGAAGAGATTGCTGGTTTTGGGGTTGAGTTTGGTGGGAAATCAAGGATCTTCTTAGATTTTTGAGGGAATCGACTTTGCGTTTCGGTTCAACAGGCGGGTCGACAAACATCATTTGAGATCAGGCTTCGCCACCATCAAAGCCTGAAACTACTGAATGAGAAGAGATTGATACGGGATGGATGACGTCGCGCCACGCGGTCCATCTGCTGAAGAGATACTTTCGTGGGGCTTCAACCTGGATTGGCGGGTTGGTCATATCACGAGATGAGGGCCTGATTATGAAGCATTTGAAAATTTTCCAGGTTGAATCAATCGGTAACGCACTTGTGGTGACGCCGCAGGGGGAAGGAAGTGCCTTCCGTTATCAGGATTTGCATCTGGAAACAAATACCGTTCGCTCGCGACTCGCTACGCCGGAAGCTCCGGCATTGATTTTAGACCTGTCGCAAATTGACTACTTTGGCTCCGAATTTATTGGAGCTCTGGTTTCATTGCTACGGGAAACTCGTGTCCGTAAGGGAAAAGCCTGTTTTTGCGCCGCCAATGACCAGATGCTACAGGTCTTGCGAAACATGAGCCTGTTCAAATTGTGGCCCTACTACGAGACGCGCGAAGAAGCACAGCTGGAATTGACTTCTGTTCCAACCTGATGGTGTCTCCAGCCTGAATGGTGTCGTTGAGGGGAGACTTTGCCAGTTTCACGCCAGCTGAGAGATGGAGGCAACCTGCTCCCCGCAAACCTTCCGAGCAATATCCGAAAGCCGTTCATTGGCAGGGATGTCGGGCAGGTTCAGCACGTTGCCTCGACTGCCATCAGTCAATAGCCGCGATAGAGCTATTGGGCATGCGAGGCGATGCCGGCGGGCGCACAATCGAGTGCGCCTCACTTCCGCATGGGCCGCGTTCCGCCACGCGGCGAGTTGCGTTTCATCAGTCGAAACGCGCGCTGCGCGAGCCCAGGCCAGAGCAACTTGCTCTAATTCCTGAAGGCTTTTTGTCCCCAGGTCAGTGCAAATCCCAGCAGACCACAGAAAAAGAGACCGCCGATCACTTTGCCCCAGGGGAAAAACTTCTTGCTTTCAGCTTCTCGAATGATAGAGATGGCCCCGGCAGCAGCATCACGGACTTGCGGTTCCTCATCTCCTTTTTGAATCTTGATGAGTTCGGGCAAAGACATTGCTGCTGCCTGTCCCGCACGAGCCAGGCCGGCGATGGCCGATGTCCGCCGGGAGACTTCGGAGTCATGCAATCCACTTTGCAGGAGTTTCAAACCCTGGCGTTCGGTCGCTGACAGCTCGCCCAGGGCATAGGCTGCCTGCAAACGTACTTCGGGAATTTCGCTTTGATACGCTTCTTCCCAGAGCCTGGCTGACTGCTTGAGGGCTCTCAGCCGATCCCATTGGTAACCATGCCACACGCATGACAGTAAGAGCAGAGCCCCGCAGATTATTAAGGCACCGAAGGAGATTTTTGAACGTTCCGAAGATTGGGCGACTGGGGGTTTCTGCACATCCACCACAGCATGTGTGACATCTTCACTCCCCATGGATGCGGAATGGCTGGGCGTCCCGCGCGGCGTGACTGTGACCGTCTGGCTGATGGAACGCAATTCCCGGGCCACCTCAGAGGCGGATTGAAAACGTAGAGTTGCGTCTTTCTCCAGCAGTTTCAGAATCACGCGTTCCAGTTGCAGCGGACAATCCAGCGCCTTTTCTGTCGGTCGGGGAGGTGTTGCCTGACAGTGCATGTGCAACGTGGCGCCGGGCGTTTCTCCCAGAAAGGGAACGTGGCCGGTCACCAGTTCAAACAGCACGCACCCCAGAGCATACAGGTCTGTCCGGGGCGTCACTTCATGACCGCGGATCTGCTCGGGGGCCATATACAGGAATGTTCCCGCAGTTTTTCCAGCGGCTGTAATTTTTCGAGCGGAAGTCACGCTGGCCAGTCCAAAGTCGCTGAGCTTCAACTGGCCGTCGGGTGAGATCAGAAAATTACTGGGTTTGACATCACGATGGACCACACCTTTTTCATGTGAATAGTCCAGGGCGGCACACATCTGCAGCCCATATTGAATCACCTGTTCCCAGGGGAATTTGCCTCGGGCAACGAGCTGGTCTTCCAGCGACCCTCCTTCAAGTAATTCCATCGCATAAAAGCGACGTTTATCTTCGCAAACTCCTCCGAAGCATCTAACGATGTTCGGATGCTTCATCGTTTTGAGGACTTCCACTTCCCGTTCGAAACGAGCCAGGGTGATTTTATCGCTGATATCGCCCGGAAGCATTTTCAGGGCGACCTGACGCCCATTGACCACATAACGGGCGCGATAGACCACACCCATTCCACCTTCTCCAATCTGTGCGAGAATCTCGAACGGCCAGATCCAGCGCGAGTTCGTCATTGGTGATGATGGCTGAGTGGACATAACAGGACTGTTTCGAACCGCGACCAGAAGAGCATGAAACAGACCGCAGCCGTCGCTGCCGGTTGCGGCGTGGACTGTGCAGCAGCCTCTTATTTTTATCCTAATTGTTTAAGGCGGGACATCTCAATCAAGCAACTCCCAAATCTGACGGGTGGATCGGGGGACGGGAGACATCCAGCAAATGACACGACTCTGACCTCTAACAGCCTGTTGAAAGTCATTCAAACCGAGATTTGCCTGACTTGGGAATGTGAAATCATCAATGTTCGGAAAGGGGGTCGGCCCGACAGGAGCCCCGTCCTCCCGAACGTCAACAGTCTGCTGACGTAAAGTCTGACAACAGAGGACGTTTCGTTATGGCGTACTCCCCAGCGAGACCGCACCACGGCACTGGTTCCTGACCTCCTATTTCCATGGCCTGTCAAACTGGGGCCTGTCAAACTGGGGCCTGTCAAACTGAGATTTGTCAGGCTGGGGACGACTGGGTGAGATCAACTGGCCCGCGCCCCGGATCTGTTCCCGTATGCCATCGATATTGACGAATCCATCCGGTGACTGCAAAAACATTTCACTGGTTCTTTCGTGAAATTCACCTTTTATCAATCCCGCCTCGTGACCAGAGCGCATTCACCTCCTATGGGCGGCGTTCCGCCACGCGTCGAGCCCCTTTCATCAGTTGAATTCATCAGTTGAAACGCGTGCTGCGCGAGCCCCGGCCAGAGCAACTTGCCCTCGCCGTACAGCATTGTTTTCATGCACGGAAAAAAGTTCGCCAGAAATCTGGATTCCCGTCCGGTTGTAGGGTTCGTGTGATCTCTGTGGAATTTGAGACAACCGGGTGCGGTTGTCCGACTGGTTCGGGTTGTGCGAGAACAAGTTCCCGTGGAATCGTCTGCCGGAGAGAGTCGTGCTTTGGCAACTTTAAAATTCGGGGAGACCTTAACGTAACATCCGGCAACGGAGGACGTTTTGCGATGATGTATCTGAAAATAAGCTCTGACAGGGCAGTCATCTGCTTCTGGATGTTCGGCAGGATTGAGGAATCTCCTCCTGGATTTCTTGTATTTCAACGGGGGCCGGGTAAATTCCGTTCATGAATGGAATTTCTGTGATGGAGGATCTTGCTCTCTGGGGGCCCCAGGCCACAAGCTCTGCACCAGTGATGTCGCTGGTGGATGCTGAGCAATATTGCCGGAGGCTGGCCTGTTCACATTATGAAAATTTCCCGGTCGTGACATGGTTTCTGCCCAAATCGTTGCGGCAGCATTTTTATAATGTCTATGCCTACTGCCGGTGGGCGGATGATCTGGGAGATGAAACGGGTGAAACCGCTGCATCGCTGATGTTGCTCAACTGGTGGCGGACCGAATTGGATCGGTGCTATGCCGGCACCGCCACACATCCCGTGCTGCTGGCGCTGAAGCCCACCATTGACCGGTTTTCGATTCCGCGGGAGCATTTCACGGATCTGATTTCAGCATTTGAGCAGGACCAGACTGTCCGGGAATATGATTCGTTGCCACAACTTCTGGATTACTGCACACGCAGTGCCAATCCCGTGGGGCGAATCATTCTCTATCTGGGTGAATGCCATGATGCGGAAAATGCAGCATTGTCCGATTCGATTTGTACCGGATTGCAACTGGCGAATTTCTGGCAGGATGTGGCCCGGGACTTCGAGATCGGACGGATCTATCTGCCGCAGGAGATTCGCGAGCAGTTTGGTTATTCCGCTGCAGACATGCAGGCGCGCCGCACGACTCCGGAATTTCAGAACATGATGCAACATCTGGTGGAAACAGCCAGGGAATGTCTGCAACAAGGGCGACCGCTGGTACGAAGGCTGCCCGGCCGGCTCAGCATGGACATCGCCCTTTTTATTCGTGGCGGCCTGCTGATCCTGAATGCCATTGAACGGATTGAGTACCGTGTCTGGGAGACACGCCCGAAAGTGCAGAAATCTCAACTCGCGCTGGCGGCCATCAAAGCCTGGTGTCGCTGGCCATGAACAGAGCCCCTTTGCGCAGTACAAGTCAAATCGTCTTCGACATATTCTCTGCCAGTCGTTCCAATGCCGGGCTGACGTCGTGAGGTTCCAGATGGACGTTCAGAATGCTGAATGCATCCTGATGTGCCAGGGCCGCCTGCATGGATTGCTGCAATTCTCCATAGGTCCGCACTTCAAATCCCCAGCCGCTTCCCAGCAGGTCGGGAATACGGTGATAATTCCAGTTCAAAATATCATTAAACGGTCCATCGTGCAAAAAACGCTCCGTCGTGTAACCCTTATTATTTAATACAATAATAATGGGATTGAAATTATTGCGGACAATGCTGGACAGTTCCATGCAGGTCATTTGAAATGCCCCATCTCCCACCAGCACCAGCGGGCGCAATTGACGATTTGCCACCTGCACTCCCAATGCGGCCGGCACGGCAAATCCCATGGATGCATAATAGGCAGGGCTGATAAATTCCGTGTGCTTATGAATAGTGAGATCCGAAGCCGCAAACAGGGAATCCCCCACGTCTGCAATCACAACCATCTCATCATCCAGCGATTCATCAATGAAATCGAACAGGCTGACGATATTGACCTGGTCCTGGGAACGATGAGTTCCCCGCGGCCTGGGGACGCGCGCAGGGAAAGACGTTTTGGATTGACGCATCTTCTCTGTTCCCAGTCCCGCGATAAAATCCTGCAGTAAAACATCATGAAAATGGTGATGGCCGATACGCAGTTGCTCGCTGGTAATATAAATACATCTGCCGGGATCGAGTTTAGCTGTGTAGATCCCCAGGTTAATATCCGTCATGAAGGTTCCCAGCAGAATGACGCAATCGCTGGATTCGACAAATTCCGTGACCGATTTTCGCCCCATCGCCCCTTCATAGACTCCCACATAGAGTGGATGCCGTTCGCTGACCACGGACTTGCCCAGAAGGGTTGCTCCAATAGGAATCTGGTTCTTCTCCGCGAACTGAATCACCTGGTTTTGCAAGCCGAAACGATGAATTTCGACCCCGGCAATAATGACCGGAGATTTGGCCGCGCAGATCCGTTCGCGGGCAGCCACCAGCGCAGCCTGCAATGCTTCCGCATTACTTTGTGGCCCCACCGATAACGGTTGATGCGGCACGAGCGCCTGCGCCTGGACGCGATCTCGCGGTATCTCCAGATAAACCGGACGTTTGAAACGCAGAGCCGCTTCCAGACACCGGTCAATTTCACGAAAAGCTGTGAGTGGATCATCCAGCGAAGCACTGGCGACTGTGATCTTTTCGAAGATTTCCCGCTGGGTGTTGAAGTCACGCACTTTGTGATGCAACAAGGGATTATTGAGACGTTCGCGAATCCCCGGCGCCCCGCTGATCACGATCACTGGGGATTTCTCGGCAAATGCTCCGGCAATGGAATTGCACAGACTTAAGCCCCCCACGCAATAAGTCACGCAAACTGCCCCCAGCCCATGAATCCGGGCATAAGCATCGGCAGCATAGCCGGCACAATCTTCCCGCGTGCAGCCGATCAGGCGAATCGGACTCTCCTGCAGCATTCCATAGAACTGAAGAACAAAATCACCTGGAATTCCAAAGGCGTCCTGCAGACCATAATCCTGCAATCGCTGAATCAGGTAGCGTCCGATCGTCTCCGCCCCAGCCGATGTTTTACCAGCCTGCTGTCCGTTGTGTGCTGCTTCTACTTTTTGCCGACCGGCCCCCCGATGATCAGCAGCCGTTTTGTGTACGGTCTGCTTCGCATGCCCTGGGCCGGTCTTCGATTGTTTTCGCACAACTTTGCGCGCCATGGGGAATCTCCTTTTCATTCGTATTTCAAAGAAATCGAACTCGCTGGATCACCCTGATCATCAATCGATTATAGCGATGACTTTAGTGTCGTGTGACGCTGTCTGAGCAAAATCCTGGAGTTCACTCACCGCTGAATGGACCCGACTGTGGAGCCGGGCAAGTACGAATTTCGGTTCATCCAGCAATCAGCAATCAAGGGGAGTAGAGCAAGTTGCTCGACATGCTGAAGATACGTACAGATCCGGAGAGTTTGGAGTGAGAATCCTCAGGGCTTTCGCCTTTTTGACTTTGGCATGGGAGGGCAAGGCACCCGGGACTTGATCTGGTTTGTAAAAGGGGAAGGCCCTGTGAGAATCTTGACGGTGGCTGTCGCGATCACCTCTCATGCGGTACGATTGGGTTCTCCAGTACTGCCCCGCAGCTGGGGATTCAGGTCGGTTTCTCGCGATTCCGCTCCGTTGTCGCTCGCTTCACTTTTTCGTTCCGAAATTTGAGTTGCGTGAGAGTACTAAAGATTTTCAATGAAGCCTTGAATCTGTTGTTGATTGGAGAGGACTGATGTTCTTGAAATGCGCCCGCATGAAGCTTGCAGCTATCTTGATGTTGACACTGCTGCCTGTACGGATCATGGCAGCGGACATTGTGAACATGACAGAGGCCGAATTGGCGGATCGCATCGAAGGAGGGGTGCTCGGTCAGATCCTGGGAAATCTCAACGGGCTGGAGCACGAGTTCAGGTATATTGATAGTCCTGGCAACGTGAGCAAATATACCCCATCCCTGCCGGAAGGGGCCTTCACCGACGATGACACCGATATCGAATGGGTCTATCTCGTTGAGATGGAACGCTCTGGTGAGCTGTTTCTTTCTCCGCATCGAATGCGGACGCTGTGGGTGCGACACATCAACGACTGGATCTGGTCTGCCAACAACTCTGCCCGGCACCTCATGAGGCTTGAGCTTGATCCACCTGATACGGGAAACGGTGTGCTGAATCCCTGGGCGGAGACAAACGTTGGCGGACTGTTCCTTTCAGAGATGTTCAGCCTGGCATCCCCGGCCATGCCGCAGACTGCCGGCAAGCTCGCCACATACTATGCACGCGCCAGCGTGGACGGCGAGCCGATTCAGTCGACTCAATTCTCGTCGACGGTTGTATCGCTGGCGTTTGTGGAACAGGACATCTCCAAGTTGCTGGATGCAGGGGAACTGGCGGTCGATCCAGACTGCCATGTCGCAGATATCATTCGCTTCGCCCGAAAGCAGGTGCGGAAGCATCCCGACGACTGGCGGGCGGCCCGGTTGGCGGTGCGAAACCGTTTCACTCAATACGGTGGAATTCGCCCAGAACTCAATGGGTATGCTTTGAACACCGCAGCGGCCGTCTGTGCGCTGGAGTATGGCCGTGGAGATTTTATCGAGACGCTGAAGCTGGCGTTTAATTTCGGATGGGATGCGGACAACACAGCGGCGTTTTGCGGAACTGTGCTGGGGGTGATTCATGGTCGAAAATGGATAGCCGAACAAGGATGGCACATCCAGGATCTCTATCGAAACACCAGACGCGATGAGATGCCCAACGACGAAACGATCAGCGGATACGCTCGGCGGATTCAGAAGATCGCCCGGCAGGTCATCGAAGAAAATGGGGGTCAGAGACAGACACAGGGAGATCGCAATACCTTTCTTATCTCCCGCCAGGAGCCGCAGAATATGGAGAAGTTCACTTCGCACATGGACCAGAAACAACAGCTGCTGGAGAAATGGGGACCACGATTGGAACGGGATCTCACCCAGGGCTCGAATCTTGAGCGGGCTCGGGCTGTTTATCTGGCAATCTGTCTGGGAAAAGTTTCTGAGTTGTCCTCAAAACATCCGGGAGCGTGGGGATGGGGAGTCCAACGACTGGAGCGGTATAATCCCGAAATCGTAATCGAGATCTTTACCGCCCCGCTTCCTTATGGAGAGCAGCTGCGCAATGCGGCAAAAGATGCGAAGATATTGCGTGTGTCTCAATAGTATTCCGGCAATGTCGTGCCTGGCATGTGCCGTGTCGTGCCTGGCATGTGCCGCCGGCTCTGATCTCAGTGCCTGAGCCTGATGACGGTCTTTCCCCTTTTTCCCTTCACGTCACTCTGGATCAGGCTTCCCAGCCTGGCAGGACTGATCGACGACTGCTTTGTTAACTCTGAAAATTCAGATAGAACTTAACAGCCTGTTGAAAAATGGCCCAGCCCCAGCCCCGACCGACTTGCTGGCATGAAATTATCAATATTCTGGAGCGGTTTCAGCTCGGCAGGAGCCCTCCCGACTTTCAACAGAGAGCAAGTTGCTCTGGCCTGGGCGCACATCGCGCGTTTCGATTGATAACAGACTGCGCGCTGCGTGGCGGAACGCGGTCGATGCGGGGGGAATGCGCTCTATCCGTTTTCATTCTCTGAAAGCCAGGGATCAATCGGTTCTGTCTCGCTGGCAGGGGGGGCTTGTTCGCGAGGTTCGAAGGAGATTTGTGCTTCGGCTTCAGACTGCCGGACCACGACTCGGGTTCCCCGCACCGCGATCACTTCAATCAGACTGTCTGCTTCGATCACCAGGCCGTCGGATGTGGCGTGCAGGCGTTCCCCATTCACCAGTACCATTCCGCCTGGCGTCATCAGGTTCAACGCCCGTCCCTGCTGTCCGATCAGACGTTCCAATCGGGCCTGTTCATCCTGATAGGGAGTCACTTCTTCGAGGGTGGGAGCAGGCATCAACATCCGGTTTCCCAGAGATGTCCGGGTTAATAGCTGGAATGCTCCAAAGATCGCGGCTGGGATCAGAATGATGATCGCCCCGACATACAGCCACCAGAGGAAAGGATATGCCGCATACCAGGACTGATAGGCGTAATAGCCCGAGATCAGAAAGCAGCAGGCACACATCAACGCAATGGTGCCTCCCGACGGGACAAACAACTCAGCAAAAATGAGCAGAATCCCTGCAAAGAAAAACGCGAATACCAGAAGTTGCGGGTCCATAGCCTTCGGAACTGTTCAAATTGGATTGCGATACGGCTTTTTTGCGCTGCTGCGGGAGATCTCCAGGCTGCGAACAAAACCTCTCCTATGCTGAGTGCCCCTTTCCCGTGAGCGGATCGGGGGCAGTTTTGTGAGAGGTTCTTTGTTCCCGCCAGAGAGGAGATCAGCCGGACAGGAGATCAGGCAGTATAGGAATTGCACTCATGTTGTGTCAGCGTTACGGCGTCTCCGCTCGAAGAATTCGAACCGTGATGGTTCCGGTGTTGTCGTCCAGTTGTCCCCAGGCATCGCCACATCGCAGGTACAATTTACCTGCGCTGGAAGCTGTAAAAGTGCGTGATTCTCCCAGTTCGAAGGGCTCACTCAACTTATAGTCATTGAAGACAATGCCCCAGAGTTGACCTTGTTCCTGCGTGTTCCATGCGGCGGTCAGGTCTTCTCCTGTTTTCGAGATTTTCCAGGTTCCAGTGGTGCTGACCTGATAGGTCACTCCCGTTTCGACGAGTCCACGAGACGCCTGCCAGCCCGCTCTGGCATTAATCTTTGCCAACGATCCCGGCTTGGACTTGATCGACTGGAAAGGGGTTTTCCAGTCCCAACTGCATAAATCGCAGCGATATCCAGGTTCCAGATCCTGCAGGAACAAGTGATACTCGAAGTCGATCTCCTGAGCCTGTGTTCCATAGACGGACTGGAAACTGGCGTTGTTTCCGGTGAGCATGGACATTCCCAGCGGTTTGAAGCGGGCTGTATAGTTCTCGTTAAAACCGAGCAGATGGCAGACGGCCCAGCGCCAGGCATAGTTCTGCCAGGAGTCTCCCGTGGTCTCCAGGGGACTATTGATGATCTCCATGAGCGGTTTGGGTTTCCGGGATTTCAGATAGTCAATCACCTCTGGGTGTGCATTGACCCCTTTCTCGTGCTCCCGCCAGTATTGGCCCACTTCCGCCATCCCTTCCGAATACCAGATCGGTCCGACCTCGCCAAAAGTGATGCCGCAGTAGGCATGGATGGCTTCATGTTGAGGGGTGCCGTGATCTGCGATGGCATAAACAATGGCATCGGCATCCAGCTTGGGGCCGCCTCGAATTCCCCGCGTCCTGGTGATGGTCAGTCCGCCCCGTTGCCGGATCGATTCCAGTCCCTGTGGTTCCATCTTCCGCAACTCGGCCTCCGGCCAGACTGACAGATCTTTCGCCACATACATACGGATGGGCTTTCGCAGGGGTCTTCCAAAATAGCCAGCCACAAGCTTGATCATCGTCTCCAGACGGTTCAGCAGATCTTTCGCCTCAGTGGGAGACATATCCGTCATCACCTGGAAATTTTTTGACGTGTACAACTGCGGTCCGGTCTTCTGAGCCCATCCCGAATCCGGCCACAGGCCGATGATCAGGCTTGTGAGCAAGCATCCCAATATCGACCGGCTGTACATCCTCAACTCCCGAATAATGATCTGCCTGCCAGGGCCGGCCCGCTGGAACGGAATCAATCCATTCCAATATGATACGCGAGGTGCCTGAAATGCAAAGACCCCGGATGTTGAAACAACACCCAGGGCATCAATTTCTGTGACATTACTTCCAAGTCTGGAAGCTTCATCCAGAGTGACATGAAAGAGAAGAGGGGAAAAACTGTCGTTCAGGGCTTTCGCCTTTTGACTTCGCCCTCCCGGGACTTGATCTGGTTTGTAAATTGCGAAGGCCCTGAACTGTCGTTGGTGCTTTTCCCTCTCTCCTCTTCTTCCTGATCCCAATCCGATCAGACGTGGAACGGCTGTGTCAGGCATACTGAACAGCTCAATCAACTGCTCAGCACGCACTCAAATCAGTGTTGATGTCCGGCGTGGGCTTTGAACAACTCGTGATCTTTCTGTCCTTTGGCATAGACATAGGTAATCAGGTCGAAGATCTCTTCTTCGGTGAGCTTGTTGAGGACCCCTTGCGGCATGAGCGAGACTTTTGAGACCGTCCGCTCTTCGATGTCCGACTTCTTGACTGTTGTCGGCTTATCGGGAGCTAATGGATTTGTCACGACCTTCACGTTCTCGCCATCTTCGGCAATGACCAGCCCGGAAAGGATCTGACCGTCACTCAGCGCGAAGATTTGCGAGGTGAATTTCTCATTGATCCGCAATGAGGGTTCCAGAACATCTCTCAGGACGTCCGACATCGACTTCTTGGGATCGAGTTGTGCCAGATCGGGACCAATCTGCTGGCCTTCTCCGTTGAGCTTGTGACAACTGACACAGGCAGCCACTTTGAACAACTGCCTGCCAACTTCAAAGGAACGGGAAGTATGTCCCATGGCGACGTGCTCAATCTGTTCTGCCAGATCGTTGTATTTCCATTCCGTATTTCTCTGAAGATAGGCCAGGAGTTCATCCTGCGGCTTCAAAGCAGCCACGGCGGCCTCTTCCGACGGGCTGGAAGGGTCGACAACGTACAGGGCTCCATACATGCGCCGCCAGTGACCCGGGTACGTACAGACGTAAGGATAAACACCCGGTTTGTGCGGAGCTTCAAAGGTGATCCGTTGTGTCTGGCCGGGTTGCAGAAGCCGGCTGCCGATCAGGATTTTGTCCGACTTGGGGATATAGTTCCGGGCCATGGCGTCCGGCTCTTGAGCGGTTTTTTCCGCCAGCAGACCGATCTCTTCCATCGACCCCGGCAACACAATACTGAAGTTGTGTGGCATGTTGTCGGAGTTCGAAAACACAAATTCCACGGGCTTACCCGCCTGAACCACAATCCGCTCTTTGTCATAGATCATGCGTTCCGGAACAGTTCCAATCGCAATCACCCGGACGTCCAGATTCTCCAGTCGCGAGAGGACTGCCTTCCGCTGTTCGTCCGGAAGCTTTTCGGAAATCCGCTTTGCCAGGGCCACGGCTGTGGTCGCATTGATGCCGGTGCGGAACGCTGTGGGAATCTCGCTGAGATAGGCCAGCAGGTTGTCCGCCAGCGACTGCAACTGCGATGACTTCCAGTGCTCTTGCGGAATGGACTGCAGTGCCTGAATGGCGCTGGATCGACTCCGTCCTGACTTGATCAAGGCCGTGAGATCGTCGAACTTTTCTGCTTCATGACCGGGAATGATCGCGAGCAGTCGAACTGCCACATCGTGCAACGATGAATTTCCGGTGACCGAGAGACGTTCCGTAGGAATTTGCTCCTTCTTGATGCCTGGACCTGACCAGTATGTTTCGAAGAAGTAGTCTCCGGTATGGTTGCTGTAAGTGACCGTCAGTGGATGGGAACCGGGCGGAAGTTCGATCGCTCCACTTTTTTCCACAGGACCATGCGGTCCATCATTGTTGATGAGCAGTTCATCGCCAATGTAAAGCCGGGACCCATCATCGGATTTTGTGAAGAACGTATATTTACCGGCCTTGTCGACGGTAATAGTCCCGGTAAATCGCAAGGCATATCCTGCGGATTTGGTACGTTGTGGAACGTCCAGCGTGATTGTCGGCACGATGCCGGTTGCTTTCGGCTTCATCCGGGCGAGAGTTTCTACAGAAACATCCGTGCCATTGGGCTCGAAGTAATCCACGCGAATGCCATTATCGCTGAAGGCATTTCCGCCTGATTCTTTGGCCAGGTTTGCAGGCAGGTCAAACATCAGTGGATGGACCTGTGGATAAGTCGCAGCACGCACATCGGCAATCTTGATCACTGCGATAGCATCCAGAAACTCTCGCAAACTTTCTTTCGATTTCGATGCAGCAACGACGGCATCATGACCGCCATTGTCGGCCATAATCCACGCGGCGTAGCCGGCACGTCGTCCCAGCGCTGTTTTACTGTCTGTGGCCAGTTTTTGAATCTGCGGACGGGATTTCTGCAGATCCGCATGGGGTTGTTCCAGCAGAAGCTGAGTCAGCACCGGCATATTCGATTCCTGCTGATGTGCATCCTGTTCGGTCAGCAGAGACAGAATCAGATTGATCGGGCTGATTTTTCGAAGCTCCGCCAGACCGGTCAAAGCGGTTCGCAAGACGGTATCGGGGACGGTTGGCCGGGCCAGAATTGCCAGGTACACGTCTTCAGAGGCTGGGAGCTTGATCAGCGATTTGGGATCGGCATGGAGAAGGGCATAGGCACGTCCAGCCGGCGAAAGATCCTGGCCGGAAGCGATCGCTTCCTGGATCAGCCGCTGAATCTGCAGTTCACCCTGAGCATACTTCAGGACATAGTCCATCTGGACATCCGTGGGCTGAGCAGAGACTTCGTAGATCACTTCTGCGGCGACTGGACTCTGAAAGGAAACAGCTGCTTTCACTGCTTCCGCACGGACCAGCGGCTCAGCTTCCCGAGCGGCGGCCAGCAGCAGCGGTTCCCATCCGGAAATCTTGTCTCCCCAATGACCCAGCGTACGAATGGCTGCCGCTCGGACGCGTGGCTCTTTTGCGGTGAGGACTTTTTTCAGGAGTGCTTCATTCGGAACGCGATGTTCTTCGAATGTCCAGAGTGCTTCCAGTAATGCCTGTTCGTCAGCAGAAGTTTTGGGTTCGATCTTCGCAGTCCAGGCGGTCAGCGCGGCGGTGACGTCTGCGGTCTTTCGTCCGCTCAATTCGAGTCGCGCCCGATAGCGGCTGCCGTTGTCTGCCGCATAGAACGCCTGGACAACTTCGGTGATCGGTTTGCCGCGGAGTTTCTGCGGCTTCGGATTGAATTTTCCTTCATACGTCACGCGATAAATCCGGCCATGCGTGTGGTCGCGATTGGGATCGCGAATGTTGTGCTGCATATGTCCGATGAGCGGGTTGGCCCAGTCTGAAATATAGAGTGCTCCATCGCCAGCCACTTCCACATCCGTGGGGCGAAAGTTGGGATCGGAGGAAATCAGGATCGGTTCGATTTCAACTGCATTGATATCTGCACCGTCATACTCCACACGATGCTGCAAGACGCCCAGCACGCCGATGGAATTGCAGATCAGGAAGTTACCGTTGAATTCTTTGGGAAACTGGCTGCTGGACAGAAAACCGGTGGCAGGCACAGGACGAACCCGTTTTTCATACCACTGTTTGGGGGGAGCAATTCCCTTGCCGATCGAGACATAGCTGCCGGTCCCGCTGGTTCCGTCACTGGCGAATAGATAGCCCCATTGGTCGATCGCAATTCCATGCGGGTTGGGCCCGATGGGATGATGAAATGTGACTTCGAATGTCCGGGGATCAAACCGGTATACACCGTCACGTCGCGAACGGAAAGTTTTAGTGGGCGTTTCCATGTTGTCCACATGAAAGACTCCGTGCGAAGAATACAGACCGCCATCCGGACCGATCACCAGCGAATTCGCGGTATGGTGAGAGTCTTCAGAAGAGATGCCCTGCAGCATGCGAATTTTGACATCTGCCCGATCGTCTCCGTCCGTGTCTTTCAGGAAGATAATTTCCGGGGCAGCCGCCACCAGGATTCCCCCGCCCCAGAATTCAAAACCGGTCACGCTGTTGAGACCTTCTGCAAAGACGATCAGCTTATCGGCTTTGCCATCCAGATCTTCATCCGGCAGAATGACGATCTTGTCTTTGAGCGGTTCGTTCGGATTCCAGTGCGGATAAGTGGGCCAGGTGGCTGCCCACAATCGCCCATCCGGATCAACTGCCATCTGCACCGGCTTGATCATGTCTGGAAACATCTCTTCGGATGCAAACAGATTGACTTTCAGGCCCTTGCCAATTTCCATGTGGCTGATGGCTTCTTCTCCACCCAGGAACGGATAAGTTCCATCTGGATTGGGGCCGGGCTTATTGGTTTTCACCGGAATTTCCGGCGGAGTATTGCTGTCATCCACCACCAGATCCTGCCCCTTGGCCACGGCCCAGATACGATGGTCGCGGTTGGCAGTCTGAACGGCGAAAATCTCCATTTCACGCTGCATCACATCCGCATTGCTTTGACCGAACCAGGCCAGTTTGGAACGTCCGCCAAACACGTTGTAGCCATCGATCGTCCGGTATTTATTGAACCAGCGAAAATTTTTATCGAGAACGGCTTGTCGAAGTTTTTCCAACGCCAGGTGATCAACCGGCTCGGTTTCGCCGAACAACGTACTCATGATCACATTGGCCATCAGACGATTCCCCTCGGTCGTCAGATGGACCCCATTCATCGTCAAAGGCTCAACTTCGCGGGCATACAGTTCATAAGAAGGATGAAACAGATCCACGAAAGGAATCTGCTTCTCGCGGGCAATTTCTGCCATCGCCTGTGTATACATTTCCAGCTGAACGTTGTGATCGCGTCCATCCGGCAGGTTGGGATCGTTCAGATCTTCGTGGGCCACGGGGGAAAAGAGGACCAGCCGGGCAGGGCCGCGATCGCTATATTTGGCAGCAACCGTTTCATCAATGAAATGTTTCAGCTTCTCCCGAAAGGCGGGCAACCCTGCTTCTCCAGAAAACGCTTCGTTATATCCGAAGAAAGCGAAGACCACGTCCGTCTGAGTATCCGTCAACCATTTTTCAGGCGTTCCGAAGTTGTCCGAACGGGGACGAACATCGATTTCGTCTCCCGGAAACGACAGATTGCGAAAAACCAGTTCGCGATCAGGAAACTTGTGCTGCAAAAATGTTTCCAGCCATCCGTCATGCTGCATGCGGTCCGGCAAAGTATTGCCGATCAGCGAAACATGGTCCCCTTTTTTAAGCTCCAGCTGAGGAGACTCGGCGTGGGCGGCCAAGCTCACAAATGTGGATACAACAAATGTGGATACAATCAGTGTCGCAGTGAAGAATTTTCGATTGATCACAGGAATGGTTACTCCAATGGAAGCGAACAGGTGGGAGTGTCTGGCGGCTTTTGCATTCTCATCTGCTGATGTAGACTTCGTCAATCGTCAGAACCAATAATGTTGATATTTCCTCAGCATGGTCATACAAACTGACCAGGTTGAGACAGGCTCCTGCCAGGCAGGCTTCAAGCTCATCGACTCATCCTCCCAATTCACTCATCTCTCACAATATGATTGACCGGAGCATTCAGAGTGCAGCGTCAACGTCATTCGGTCGTTCCAAGTCTGATCGGATTGAGGCGAGGGAAAAGAGAAAAGCATCGCAGACAGTCTGTCCCCCGTTCTTGCTCCTCTCTTTCCTTGACGCCATTCAGTCGTTCCGGGTCTGGTCGGATGGAGAAAAGGGGTCAGCGGCCAAGGTCCAGAGGTCAGGAAAAAACCTACGAATTATTGAGTTTTCTGACTACTGATTCCCGGTCTCTGACTTCTCGCTGTCACGGCACTGCAAACTTGGAAGTACTGTTATCCTTCAATCACAAGCTATGCTTCAATCGCAAAGAGTGTCGTGGAATCACGCTGCTGGAAGTGATTTTTGTACTCAGCCTGCTTTGCTTTCTGGCCATTCTGCTGTTTCCGGCACTCACCAGCGCCCGCGAGAAATCGCGTCTTCAGACCTGTCAAAACCGCCTGAGAACTCTCACGCTGGCATTGCGCCAATATCATGATGTGCATCAGACATTGCCCGCCGCTGCAGTCTGGAACCCGGACGTTACCGAATCGCTGGCACTGCACCGTTCCCGCCGGATTGAACTGGTAACGCAAACGAACTGGGCCATCTGCCTGCTTCCGTATCACCATTCACCAGGACAAAAAAATGTCGGTTTTTCAGGGACTGCCATTGGCGATCCCGAAAATGCGTCACTCCGTGAAATGCGACTGGCCGCCATGACCTGCCCCAGCGACAACTGGAATCGATCCAGAAATTCGTTTGAGATCGACCAGCCTGGCGGCGCGTCTCCGTTGCGGTTTGCTCGTGGCAACTTCGCGATCAATGGGGGAACACATCACTTTGAGACCGATCCCCCTTCCACATCTTCTCCTCACGGTGATGCACTGCACTTGTTGATGGTTCCCGAGCCCAGGCAGTATGCGATGTGGGGCAATGGGATCGCCGGCATCAACAAGAGTTTTTCATTCTCCGATTTTGTGAATGGTCAGGCCACATGTGTGGCACTGGAAGAAGTCCGGGCCGGCATCCACCCTCTCGATCCTCGTGGAGTCTGGGCTTTAGGTCAGATCGGCAGCAGCATGACCTGGGGACATGGCGTCAATGGCGATGATGTCGGCCCCAATCAGCAGTGGATACGGGCCGATGACATTCAGAACTGTGAAAAGCTGCATGCAGATCCCGGGACCGCGGAGTTGATCCGCTTGCGGATGCCGTGCGTCGATTATGTCGATGTGAATCAACAGGCCACTTCCCGCAGTCAGCATGCCGGCGGCGTGAATGTCTCTTTCGTTGACGGATCCGTCCGCTTTCTCTCCGACGCCATTGATTCGGGATTCTGGCATGTTCTGCATTCCCGCGAGACACCACCACGTGTCTTGGCCGATCGACTCGATCCGCTTCCACAAACAAAATGGATGCCACCGCAAACCATTGAAGTCCCCATGGCCGACGAAGAGGAAACTATCACTCCGGAACAAGCCTGGCCGGATCAGTTGACCAACACGCAAGGGATGCACTTCGTTCGCATTCCTCGGGGAATATTCACCATGGGATTGCCCGATGCAGATAACCAGACACCGTTGCCGCTGGAATGCCCGCCCCATGAGGTCAAGTTGACACACGATTACTGGCTGGCAACACACGAAGTGACCCGGGCACAATTTTTCAAAATCATGAACTCGGAAACGCCGCCGACAGAGATGTCATTTCATCTCGAGGAGCCCGATTCCGCTCTCTTCACTGATCCCGCTGATCCCGCTGATCCCACTGATCCCACTGAATCAGCAGATCTTTGGCCGATCACCGGAATCACCTGGGAACAGGCTGTCCGCTGTTGCGAGCTGCTCTCTCAGCTTCCAGAAGAACGGGCGGCTGGTCGAGCTTATCGTTTGCCTACGGAGGCGGAATGGGAACACGCCTGCCGGACAGGTTCTCGAACCCGTCATGCGCATCAGGTCGAACGTCAACCCGCTGACCAGTCCGGGTCGGCCGCGGGCATGTTGCCACCACTTCCGCTTCGCGCCGTGGGCTCATTTCCCCCCAATGCCTGGAGGCTGTACGACATGCGGGGAAATGCCTGGGAATGGACAGCTGACTGGTACGCCCGGGACTATTATGCGAGATCGCCGCGCAATCATCCTGCGGGTCCAGCCAGAGGGGATTTCAAAGTGGTACGTGGCAGCGACTGGCGATTTACCGGGGAGACCTGCCACATCGATACTGCCGTTCTTCCTCCATGGAAAGGCAATCCTGTTGTCGGTTTTCGTATGATCTGCCACAGTCCGCGCTGAAGTACGAATGTGAGACAAGTGTGCAATACTTCCTCTCAACTGGGGAGTACTGCTACACCCAGGCAGGTGGTTCGAACAAATCACTCACCGGGACTTCAAAGCCGGGAAGCAGATCTCCTCCTGATAATAAGTCTGAATCATTCAGCCTTAAATTCCCCAGCTTGCCGGTCTCACAGATATGCACCGTGCGAAGATGAGGATCGGCCAGCCAGACGACCGGCACCCCATGTTGCTGGTAAGCTCCAATTTTCTCGCTGATCTGGCTTCTGCGATCCGATGTTGTGGCCAGTTCCACAACCAGAATGGGAACGGTCCCGGTGATTTCCCGGTCGACTTCAGCAAATCGAGGGCCATTGCGAAAATAGCTCACCGCAGGAAAATAGACCGTATCTGGTGATCGCTCGACCTGCAGTCCCAGATCGAAGCAGGCATATCCATCCAGCGTGGAATGCACATATTTCGAGAAGGCTTTGGAAAAATTCAGCACGATTGTGCCATGTTCCAGATCGGGAGGCTGCAGACTGACGGGAACACCACGAACCAGTTCCGCCCATTGTCCGCCGTCCGGAAGCTCGCCCCGCTTCTGAATAAATTCTTCGACAGTCATGCTGCGATGAATCATGGAATGAATCCAAAATATCCTGCCAGTACATTGTCAACTCTAAAAAACCGGGGTCGATCTTAACAGCCTGTTGAAAACCATGGAATCAATAAGGCAAAAGCTCTGAGGCACATGGCAGGGCAAGTTGGCACGCGGCAGCTTCTCTGTTACTTTGCGGAAGACTTTTTCGGGAAAGGGACGACAGCATGAGTGTGCGTATTGGGATCATTGGTCTGGGCTTCATGGGAATGACGCACTTCGAGGCGATCAAGCATGTGCAGGGGGCTCATGTCGCAGCCATTGCCACCCGGAATCAGAAAAAATTGTCCGGAGACTGGTCCGAGATTCAAGGGAACTTTGGTCCCCGCGGCAGCAGCCAGACAGACTTGACCGGTATCAAAACCTATCTTGATGCTGCCGACTTGCTGCGCGATCCGGAAATTGACCTGGTGCATATTTGCCTGCCGACCGACCAGCATGAGCAGATGACCATCGCCGCATTACATGCGGGAAAACACGTGCTGGTGGAGAAACCGATCGCCATTGAACTGGCAGCCGCTGAGCGGATGCTGTCTGCTGCGGAAAAAGCAAATCGGCTGCTTATGGTGGCCCATGTCCTCCCCTTCTTTCCGGAGTTCAACTGGGCCCGCGAGTGTGTCACCGGTGGTCGTTATGGCAAGTTATCTGGAGCTTCGTTCCGGCGGGTGATCGCTCCTCCCGAGTGGTCTGCCGAGATCAGTGATTTTCGCAAGCTGGGGGGATGGGGCATCGATCTTCACATTCATGATAATCATTATATCGGCCTGTTATGTGGAATTCCGAATAAGGTATTTTCACGGGGACTGCTGAAAGAAGGATTCGTCAATCATGTCTGTACTCAATATCTTTATGATGATCCAGACCTCACTGTGAGTTGCATCAGTGGGGGGATCGCGGCGGGCGAGTTGAAGTTTGCCCAGAGTTTCGAACTGTTGCTGGAACAGGCGACGTTACAGTTTGATGTCGGGACGTATGGTACGGAATGGGTGGTCAACCGTCCCTTAACACTCATTCCGAACAAAGGTCCCATTGAAACTCCCAATCCGGGGGGAAGCTCCGAATGGTGCGGTGCCTTTATTGGAGAAATTCAGGCAGCTGTCGATGGAGTCCGTTCCGGATCGGCACCAGCAGTCCTTTCTGGTCGGCTGGCCTGTGACGCTTTAAAAATTTGCTATGCCGAAGCAGAAAGCATTCGCACACTGCAACCTGCTCGTGTTCAGTAAACCTCTTGAAGCGCGGGCAAGACTCCTGCCGAGCCGAACCCCATTCCAAGGCAAGTTGTTTTCCAGTTACAGATCTTTATGAAACGAACCATCCCCCTGCTGATCACCGCGCTGGCCGGACTGGTCCTGATTATCTCCTTTTTTATTCCTGCTTTGCAGCGGGCAGGAGAAGAAGCAGCCATCTGGTTCGATGTGCTGGCATCCATCGCCTTTATTCTGGGAGGCGCGAATCTGTTTCGTCTCCAGTTGCAGCGTATCAGTGACCGTCAGCCTGGCTGGGGTTATGCCGGGGTCACGCTCATCTGTTTCGTTGTGACTTTTCTATTTGGGATGTTGAAACTGGGAGCCCCGCCCGAAGCCAGTGTCGAAGCCTATGGGGAAACCGCGGTCCCATTACCACTGAGTGCATTACCAACTTACCGCATTCCCCTGACGTCTCCCGCTCGTCGTGGTGATGGAGAGCCGATCCCTCGATCGGTTCGCAAGCAGCTCTCGATCACCCGCGGCGCCAACGAGTCAGAACTTGTTTTCACCGGGTGGATGAGTCCCGGACAGTTGGAAGATCTGGCAGCATATCAGGACACGCTGGCCTGGCGTTGTCAGGCAGAACGACTGGGAACGCTGGCCCAGCCGCCGAAAAGCCTTTCAAAGAAAGTGAGTTATCATCCGGGGCATGAAACGCTGCGGTTTGCCGGTGCCATGACCAGTGCGGATCGGGATGCCTTATTAAAAACCCTGCAGCCTCTTCCCGAAGCACAAGCGGCCGTGGAGGAACTCTATAAGTTGAGCCAGCGAGTCACACAGAGGACAGTGCAAAGCATTCCACCCGGATTCACGATTCCTGCGGAGATGAGCGATCGCGTGAAGGTAGAGCGTGACCTGGAAAATCATGGTGAACGGGCATCCGGCAACGTGCTGAGTGTGGTGGGACCCATGTCGGTCTCATTGAGAAACAAGATCGCGATAACCTGGACAAACGCTCCGCGTGCCCGTCCATTGTTGCCGGATCAAGAGAGAGAGCTGCAGGCGAAGATTGAATCGTTCGGACAAAAACTCACGGAGTTGCAGGAGACCGCTTTTCATAATTATTTTGCCGCTGACTGGAAGCCTGAAGCATTGATTCAGACCTTGAATTCTGCCGGAATCACTCAGCCGGAAAAGAAAACCGCCTGTGAATTACTGGCAGAAATCCAATCTGGCGTTATGGAACCGGAACGAACCCATCCTGCTCCCCCGCCGGTGGAATTAAATTCTGAGCAGGTCACGCTGATTCATCAGTTTGTCGAAGCACCAGAGATGACATGGGATCAATTGGAAAGCCAACTGGCGGTGGCGGGAGAGTTGACTGAGGATCAACAGAAGGCATTTTCACAGTTCAAACAGGAACTGCCGACAGAGGCGGATCGCCAGAAAGGACTCTGCTTCCGACTGCTGTCGGCCGGGTCTCTGAATTCGGCTCAGAAGCGATTTCTGCTGCAGGGGGCCCGGGATCAATTTGCGTGGCGGCAAGCAGTGGGAGAGCTCTTCATCGCGGCCCATCAGCAGAAGTTTCCCTGGTCCGGAAGTTATACCGCACAGGGAACACCTTTCTGGTGGCTGTATGAATATGTTTATCAACCTTTGTTAACGACGACATTTGCATTGCTGGCATTTTATGTTGCCTCCGCTGCCTTCCGCGCTTTTCGAGCTAAGAATCTGGAAGCGATCCTGCTCCTGGGCACGGCATTTATCATTCTCTTAGGGCGAACATCAGCGGGTCCGGCCCTGACCAGTTGGATTCCGGAACGGTATTCCGCATTTCATATGGATCAGATGACGGCATATATCATGTCGATCTTTAACACTGCGGGAAACCGGGCCATTATGATTGGAATTGCGCTGGGGACGGTCTCGACCAGCCTGAAGGTCTTACTGGGAATCGACCGTTCCTACCTGGGGCGAGGGGATGATTAAAGCAGGTTGAAGAATAGGAACTCTCGGCCAGACAGAAATGTCCAGCCCACTTTTTTCAGTGGTTCAGAAGCTTCTGGTGGCACAGACATTTCTGTCTGTGCGCTTCCAACAGGTTGACAGGAGGCCGGGCCAGAGCGCATGACTCCCGCATGGGCCGCGTTCCGCCACGCGGTGAGCAGTCTTTCATCAAGTGAGACGCGCGCTGCGTGGGCTCAGGCCAGAGCAACTTGCTCTAGGAGCCTGTCTGAGAACTCCTTCCCATCCCATTTGATCTGTTTGATTCACGAATGAGGTTCGTTCACTTCAAAATCATTCGCCAGAAAAAAGATGAAAACACAGAGGGACGGAGGACACAGAGATCAG
>Ga0182738_1000431_pt1 | contig 61215 bp, 58 predicted proteins | sample eDN5th30CBELigMG_FD_128876 | JGI IMG/M metagenome (GOLD analysis project Ga0182738, IMG submission 128876) | Enriched Miracle-Growth compost microbial communities from Emeryville, California, USA - eDNA 5th pass 30_C BE-Lig MG (version 2)... ... | reverse complement strand
GATTTGCATCCACTGTTCCTTCAGAAGCATCGTCGGCCTTCGCGCGAAAAGCCTCGACTGTACGGAAAAGTGGCTCAGATTTACTTTGCGCGAAGTGGCTCATTATTACTTTGCGCGCAACACGGCCGCCGTACTGTGTACCGGTTTTACACTTGACCGCGTTCGGCCAACGATATGGCGTTCGCGCCTGCCACAATGATGTGGTCCAGGACACGCACATCAACCAAAGCCAACGCATGCTTTAAATGTCGTGTTAAAGCCAAATCGGCCTCACTGGGCTCAAGGGTTCCGCTAGGATGGTTATGCGACATGATGATTGCCCCGGCATCCAACCGCAGTGCCGCTTTCACGATTTCGCGCGGATACACACTAGCCTGTGTCAATGTGCCATGGCTCATTTCCATATACCGGATAACCTTGCATCGGTTATTGAGATACAGCACCGCAGCCACCTCGTGCCCCATGCCAGACAACTTGGCCTGAAAAAACTGCTTCACGACCCTAGGGTTACTCATATCCACCTGCTCGCCGATCAGCGTTTCAGCGGCAACCCGTGCTGCTGCCAATACATCAGAATCCGTAGCGGCCCGATACCGACCCGATGTACTGCGCACGTACAAGATCTTCCCCGCATCCATATTGGTATAGCTCAACGCCGCGCTATCGTTAACTCGTTCCATTTTCCTGTTCCTCCAAAAACCGATTGATTTCCCTGCTGACCGGGGCCGAAGATTCCGAGCCTGGTTGTAGGTTTTCGGCGTTCGCAGTCATACGGCTCCTGCGGTGTTGCCGCCGTTGCCGTGAGTTCGTCGCCTTGCCGTGCTGAACCGCTGGACGAGGCTGATGAACAGGAACGTGGAATATATGGAGGGGACCCGCATAGCGGGGAGGAAGCCGTTTATGCCGCGAAAGCCCGGGCAGCAGACACGGACGGCGGTACTGTCGGCGTTTTAGGCGACGAGCTCAGGGCAGCGGGAACGGATGGCCCGATATGCGCTGATTGTTAACGCTGGCCTGCGCGGCGAGCGCTCTTACCACCCACAGGGTGGTCTAAATTAAATAGAAAACAGGTAGCAGCGATGCACACCGCTGCCGCCCAATGTGAATATCTGACAACAAGCTACGCAATTGTCCTACCGTGTTGCAACTTCGTTCAACACATCATCAACTGAGCGCGCCACCATATACTGAGCTGGGCTTTCCCCGATCTCTAGTGCCTTGAAATGCGCCCTACCACACTCGATTTTGGCGCTTTCTTTGTCACGTAGATCGTCAGTAAACAAGCTACTCTTGGTTTCCACCACAAAATACAAGCGCTGCGTGCCGGCGTCCTCAACCAGCACGGCCCAATCCGGGTTGTAACTTCCTAGTGGGGTTGAAACCTTGAACCATCCGGGTAGCTTTACATAGAGCTTGATCGCTTCGTTCTTCTCTAACGAATCTGCAAAATCCCGTTCGGTCGTTGAGTCGTACACCACATGCTCGTATATTGACTTCTGAGTATCCTGCAGCATGTTCTTCAAATAGCCAGTCAGTTCCTCTTGCTCAAATAGCTCCTGTGCGTAGAACCGATCATCGCCGATCTTCTGGTACTTGATGCCGTCAACCAACGCCAACCGTTTACAACGGTTGATAGTCTCGGCAGCCAGCTCAATGAACTGCTGTGGGTTACGCTTGAAATCGTTTAGACGGCCACAGCCAGTCAAGATAGAAACAATAGTACGACGGGTAAGTTGCGTCCGATCTTGTAAATCTGTCAGTAAATCCGGAAGCTCAATATCCTCCTCGTCCAATGTGACCGTGCTAGCACCTGCTTTTTCCGTTGCAGCAACACCAGCCTTTCCTATGGCAATGTCAGCTTTGCGCCACTGCAGTCTTGCCCTAGAAACCGTCGGAGCTTTTTTCAAAGCCTCGGTGCAATTCGCGATCAACTTGGCGTTATCGAACTGCACCCGGTAAGTCGTTTCGTATTTGATGCGATTCCACAGCTCTTTGAACTCGTCACTGAGGTAAATAGCCTTACCATCAGCTCCTTTCCGCAACAATACCTGCCTGCGCTCGTCGGCATTTTTAATATTCAGACGCCCAGATACCTTACGCAACACCTCAATGATCTGGCTCTTCTGCGCGTCGAACTCTTCAGGAAGGTCCAACGCACCGCTTTTCAGAGCGGCTTTCAGTGATTCTTGCACCTTACCTTTGGCATCGATATGGCCTGCAGCTCGAAGGTGCTCCCACAAAATCTTGGATTGATCCATTCCCAGCGGGACTAGGTTGCCATCAGGGCTCGTGACACTAACTGCTGCAAACTGATGTTGCTCAACGATACCGAAACGAATACCAGTATCTTGCTCAATTTCTTTCTGCAGATTTTCCGCGAACTGTTCGTAATTCTCCGTTGCAACCACAGTTAACGTATTCACCTCGAAGCCACGGACCCGCTCGCCATCCTGATTGACGCACAGACGCAACCCACGCCCAATGGTTTGGCGGCGCTCACGCTCGGTCTGGATGTCACGTAAGGTGCAAATCTGAAATACGTTGGGGTTATCCCAGCCTTCCTTAAGAGCCGAATGTGAAAAGATAAACTTCAACGGAGTGCCGAAAGACAGCAGCCTCTCTTTCTCCTTCATGATCAAGTTATAGGCTCGCTCGGCGTTCTCTCGATTGCCCGCATTATTCTCGGCGGTATCGGTCCAGCTACCCTTTTTATCAATGGAGAAATAGCCGTTGTGAACCTCTTCGGCAGAAGAGTCCAAGTCGATCTCGGAAAACAAGCTTTGGTAGGCTGGCAGTTTTGCCGCGCGGCGATACTCATCCTCAAAAATACGCGCATACGCCCCTTTGACAGGATGGCCGTCTGCGTCATACTGGCGGTACTTCTCCACACTATCTATGAAAAACAGGCTCAGAACCTTGATGCCCAAGGGGCGCAACCGCATCTCCTTGTCCAAGTGTTCCTTAATCGTACGGCGGATCATTTCGCGTTGCACTGCCAATGCATCTACATCACCATGCGCTTGACCAGGCCTCAGAAACACTTCCCCACCGGGATAGCGTAGCTCCATGAACTCCTGTCCCTTGGCAGTATTGATCTCACCCACCCGAAAATCCGTGTAAATCTGTCGGCCGTCAGCGGCCTGCTGGAGGTCCTCACCGTCGCAAACTAACACCTCAGCACGCTGCACACCAGTACGGGTTTGCTTGTCCAATTCGATCCTGGCACTGATACGGCCGCGTTTATTTTCCGTGTTGAGCAAACGTACGTAGGGCTTGTTGTGTGCGTCTTCTACCGTAGCCGACGCCACTTCGATTTGTTTGACCAGCTTGCGCTCATAGGCGTCCACAGCGTCCAAACGGAACACCATGTGATGCTTATCCACATGGGTCGCAGAATAACGTAGGGTGCAAAGCGGATTCATGGCATCAAGCGCTTCCTTACCACGGCCCTCCAGACCACCATCTACGCTTTGCGGCTCATCCACGATAATGATTGGCCGTGTTGCTTTAATCAAGTCGATTGGCTTTTCACCACCAGTTTTTTCACTCTCTTTGTAGAGATTGTTAACATCCTTCTTGTTAATAGCCCCAACCGTCACTACCATTATCTGGATGCTTGAGCTAGTGGCAAAATTGCGCACTGGCCCTGGCTTGCTAGAGTCGTATAGGAAATAGTCGAACGGCACGCCTGCATACAATGCCTTAAAGTGTTCCTCGGTGATTTGCAAGGTCTTATAGACGCCCTCCTTAATTGCTACCGATGGCACCACAATCACAAACTTAGTGAAGCCATAGCGCTTATTAAGCTCAAAGATCGTACGCAGGTAAACATAAGTTTTACCCGTTCCAGTCTCCATCTCCACAGTGAAGTCGCCGGAGGTCAGTTCCCGCGAAGGCGACAGTCCGCTACGCAGTTGAACATCTGCCAAGTTCTTAAGCAGCTCATCGTCCAGCAGCGTCAGTCGGTTGCCCACGCCTAAGTCTGATTCGGCAACACCCAGTGTGATCTGCGACAGTTCGGGTTGTTTCATCGTCACAGTAAACTCGGTACGACATACCTCCTGACCGCGAAACAAGTCGCAAACGGCCTCAATAGCTTGCTTTTGATAGTCGAGATCTGGTTCGAAGTGCAGCTTCATTTATGCACCTCTTTAATCAGACTCATATGTCGTTCATGACGGCTACGATCGGGATCCTCTTGCGATGCACTGCTTATCAGTTGCTCCACATAGCTCTCAGGCAAACCATTCTCCTTCGCACCAGCAACAACCAATGCCTTATACCAAGAGTAAGGTTGAAGAGCCTCGTCTTTTGCAGTAGCCTGGTAGGCTTTAGCGGAAACGTGATTTCCGTCGACGAGTAAATCTACATCTATTTCGGCGTATCCATTTCCCAGGCCTTCAGCACGGTCGAGATCTCTTTTATCCGCTTCATCGATCTGATAAAGGACACCGAGGACACGCTGTCTTTCGCTACGGGAGATATCGCATTTTCCTGAGCCATCTTTACTCCGCTTATGCCACCTCAGCTCATGACCCGATAATTCCGCAACACCGATTGGCTTGGCAGATGAGCAACGCCTTTGCAACCAAGCGGAGCTCATATTCGAGCCATAGGCGAAATACATGAATGACATCACAGGCTCCTTACATGCTTAATACCGTGCTGCTCAAGAATGGCTGCTAGGTTGGTTTTAGCCACATCATCAGCAAAAGCACTGTCACGGAATATGCAAGTGATATCTCCAACAGGAGCTAGTTTCTTACTCCAGGAGGCTATGCCCTGCGCTAATTGCTCTACTTGCTCGCTGACGATTCGTTCGGTGAGGCATGCCATCAGCACCCCCCCTCCGACGGCATGAACATCCATACCATCAATACTGCGTTGTTCGATGGGCACACACAAATCCAACCCTAGCTTGAGCAGCAGTTCATAGAGCACATCGGTTTCGCTTCGACCTTCAAGCAGGTGATCTTGGTGATCAAATAGCGACGCTTCCAGATTGTCTGCCTTAGGATTCCATGCGCGGATGTTGGAGGTGTCCAACTTGAATACTCGGAAGCCAACATCACCATGCCATTCCGGATTATCGGCTTTTATTTTTTCTCCGGCACGGCGAAGACGTTCTTTGGTGACTTCTGATAAATTGCAAGGAACACCCAGCTTAGCACATAGCTGAGTAGCGGCCTTCTGATCTTTATCGCTCGAGTTCAGCGGCTCCGGAAGCTGAACAAGACAAAATTTCCGCTTAATTGAATCCTTTGCGTTTAGCTTCCAGACAGCCTTAGCTGTTGCGCCGGATCCTGCAAAAAAATCAACGACAAGGTCACTATCATCCTTGAGCAGAAACGGTAGGAATGCCTCATACAAACGAACTGGCTTAGGATTTGTGAACACTTTACCATCAGTAGGGAAGTCCTCTTTCAAATCGTAGGCCCCAAGCCTACCGTCTAGCTCCAGTACGCTTGACAATTTTTCCTTAAACTCAGAAGCATAAACCTTTAGCTCAATAATCTTCGACTCATCACTCCCAAAGAGTATTCTGCCACTTGCAAGTAACTCGTCCATTGTTTGCTTTGGAAAGCGATACCCCATTAAAGGCTGCTTACAAGGAAGGTTCGTTACCGGATGAAGAACATCATATCGGTAGCCCTCTCGACCCGGGTTGTGAACGCTTTGGCTACCGGTATACACCCCACCCTCATCGATGTATTTATATCGATCAAGAGGCCATAGTTCGGCCTTATGACTTTTGAACCACTCATCGTATGCTCTACGCAATTCCGGGCCGTTAAATTTGGCACTCAGCTCCTGACCAACTCTAACTAAGACATCTTTGACATCAGAAATGGACGATTTCCACTCTGCATCAATGGACTCCTTTTTCTTGGCAACCACTAAAAGATACTCGTGCTCGGTAGCTACGTTGGTAGGATTGTTATCTGTCGCATTTTTCCACACAATCGTGCCAACAATATTCTCCTCCCCAAATATTTCGCAGCAGAGAATACGTAATGCCGAGTACTCTCTCTCATCAATTGATATGAAAATTACCCCATTATCTTTTAGCAAGCCCCTGGCAAGCTTCAAGCGCGGATACATCATATTCAGCCAATCAGTATGAAACCGGCCGCTGGTTTCGGTATTGCTGCTAATCTTCTGTGCATCCTCAGCCTGCCCAGTAAGTGCCAAATAATTTCCAATGCTGTCTTGGAAATTGTCTGGGTATACGAAATCTTTACCGGTGTTGTAGGGCGGATCAATATAGATCAGCTTGACCTTGTTGGCATAGCTTTTTTGTAATAGCTTGAGTACTTCAAGGTTATCGCCCTCGATCATTAAATTCTGGGTGGAGTCCCAATCCACGCTGTCTTCCGGGCAAGGGCGTAGCGTGCCAGTGCTCGGTGTCAACGCCAGTTGGCGTGCACGACGCTTGCCGTGCCAGTTGAGGCCGTACTTTTCATCAGCATCAGTCACCGTCGCATCGCCCACTAGGGCCTTGAGGACATCCACGTTCACCGACACGCCTTCTTTGCCTTCAGTGATCAGTTCAGGGAATAGTTTCTTAAGCCGCGCGACGTTACCTGCAACCAGATCTGCAGACTGAGCCTCGGGGCTGGTAATGTCGATTTTTTCTATACTCACGTTGAAATCTTCCTAAAACTCAAATTTCTTTGGAATCATGCATCCTGCGAATCGCCCATCTGGCGATCAAAGGATTGGCGAATTAGGCCCATCACATACGGCAGCTCATCTAAACTGGATATGCCAACCTCTACATCGCCATTACCCCACCGCCCCAAATTGGTGACATCGGCACACAAGCCTTTAGGGTCGTCGATGTCATTGAACGGCATGTTCAGCGCCAGGCGTAGACGTTTTGCTTGCGGCACCACATCCACAAAATTTGTCTCAGCTTTATAAGCGATATAAAGCTTGAGATACTCCTCGTAAATACACGGATCTAATTCCAAAATCTCTTTGCGTAAAGCATTAAACAGGGTTCGTATAGTGCCACCACTCAAATGCGGATGGTCGTCAATACTGTAACTTTGTCCTGCATTCGCGCTAACCGGACGATACGCATCCAGGATGTCGCTGTCGAGCTGTGGTGCTGCCCACACTTTCGTTGCATCTTTAGCAAGACGTTCGGCTCGCGCCTTAATGGCAGCCTCATTCCATTTATCTACCTGCCCCAACCCTTCGTTAATGTTAAGAGGACTGTATTTGAAGCCAATCTTCTTGCCATCATTATTGAGCACCTCATCACGCTTATAGGCGAATGGGTAGTCGCTATACTCGCTGTTATAACCAGTGAGGGTCAGGTTGCCCAAGGTATGAAGATACCTTTGCTGAATTTGCTGCCATTCAGGACCCAGCTCCTCTTTCCACTCCGAAGACAGAACTTCGTTTTGAGGAAGAATGTGCTCAATGGTGTAGTCCTCCACCATGACACGCTCTTTTCGCCCATGGTTTTCGAGGCGGCGTAGCCAATAACTGCGGCTACGAAAGTTGTATAGGTCGCGTTGCTTGATTTCGCGTTGGAACTCGTCATCGCTTGGAAAGCGACGATATGAAGGCAATAGCAAGAATGCCGCCTGCACACTTTCCAGGTAACGATCTTTCTTCAGTGTCCGACTGAGTCCAGGGAACGTTTTATTCAGTGAGTTGGTAGGAATGGAACAGATAGCGCGACGGAACACGTAACTTTCCACCAATCGAACAATGCTGACCAATTCGTCCGTAGACAGCCGACCTTGCTTATAGTCGTGATAGACGTCGAGCAAGAAGGGATAGCTGACATCCACTTTGAGCTCACGCAGATCATGAAATGCGGCTTTCAGTTTTGGCTCCGTTTCTGCACCCAGCGCCATAGCACAGTAGTAGCTTGCGTAAGCATGAATATCTGCGACAAGAGCGGTCGTATCAAGCTGGCTAGCACGCGCGAATGCCTTAAAGGCCGCATAAACTTCGCGTACGTTAGGAATTTCCCCTGTTTTAGCCGTGAGATAGTGGCGCATAAATGGGTCAAAGTGCGTCACGTAAGCCTTTTGACCGAATGCCTTTTCCATGGGCCGCCAATAATTCTGGTAAAGCTCGGTCTGGAGTTTTGGCTCCAAGCCCATCAGAATATAGTTGCGAATCAGGTCGGCCTGGCTGAGCTCAAGGCCCGTAGAATTCATGCTCTCAAAGATGAGCTGGGGATTATCCTGCGTGCGATCAAGCGATACCTCGACAATGAGCAACTTGGCCAGCCCTTGACAGATGGCGAGAATTTCATCTTGATGACTTTCGATCAATTTCTGAAAGAGTGAGTAGTTCTGCTCAATACGGGTACTGATTTCAGTAGGCATCGGCGCTGATTTGATAATAGCCAGCAGTGTCCTCTTATCAGTCTCCGACAAAATCAGCTTGTAATGGCGATCGCCGTCCTCCTCAGGATTGAGCAGGTAATAGTTATGCAACTTTCTAGCCGAAAAGCCATCGAGCACTTCAGGCAGTTGATTGACTTCAAAATACTTGGCAAGCGCTGCGATCAGCAAGGTACACGTAGTCAGACGCTGCTGCCCATCAATAACCAATAGGGCTTCTTGGGTGGTAACTGTCGACAAACCTCGCTCCACATACACAATGGAGCCGATGAAGTGACCACAGATATCCTCATCATGACCGGATCTCAGCAAATCTGACCAAAGCTGCTGGCATTGCGCCTCAGTCCATGAGTAATTCCGCTGATAGATGGGGATGATAAATTGCGGAGATTTCCTCAAAAATTTCAACAGATTGGTTTCTGTAGCTTTCACTTCTATTCCTTATAGATCGCGAGCAATCTGTTGACGCTCTGCCAACAAAGCCTTTAATTGGAGATTGATTTCGATTTGGCGAGCCATTTGCTTTTCTTTTGCACCTTGTGCCCGTAAACGACCGATTTCCACTTCGAGTCGCTCACATGCGGCTAATGCCTGCCGACGTGCTGCTGCACGCTCAGGCGTAGCAGCCGTTTGGTAGGCCCCTGTCTGCCGCGCAGCCTGTAAAGCGTGCACACACTCGATCCAGCCTTGGTAAAGCGCGTACAGCGTGGATTGAGGTTGTTGGACGATCGATAAAGAGCGCACGAAAGCAAGCTCTATCTCGGAAGACATCGAGGCTTCAGCCTCAGGGGAAGCGCCGGTTTCAGGCATTGACACCGATACCAAATCGCTTTCGAGAACCACCTTCTCCGCCTCGTTTTGTGCCCAGCGCTTGTGTACCAGGGAAAGGGTTAATGCTTGCCCCTCCACAAGGAGCAACACGGGATAAGGTATTGCTCGATGTATCAGCTCGCTCAAGCGATTCAGGGCTGACTGTTTGATGGTGCCACGCAAGGCAACCGCTAACACTGCGATTTCCAAATACTCCCGCTCGGTATCCTGATAGTCCGGCACACCGACAGTGTTGGGCTTGAGTGCGGCTAGCCATTGGATTTCTTCAATTGCATCCGTAATTAGGCGCTTATCAGAAGCCGTTGGCACACCGTTTTCCAGCAATAGTTTCTTAGGAATACGTTGATTAACTCGTGCGCCATCGGGAAGCTTCAAAGCCTCGAAAACCGTATAGGTCTTCTTTATTGTCATACGGCACCTTGTTCAGGCAGGACGACTAGAAAGGCCACTACTTCGAAGTCGTCGTTACCAGCGAACTCCCCTTTCATGACGTGCGTGCCACCAGGTGTAAATAGGCTGGCCACTGCCCTCTCCTCTTGTTTGCCTGCGACAGAGGCTACAGCGGCTGCAAGCAACTTTTGGGCATGCTGCATATCCTCCCCCCCTTTCGTTGCGCTGTCGAATCGGGCGCAAGCTCCTTCGTCACGAGACTCGCGTCCCAACGCAAGACGCTTGAGACGGTCTAAGATGCGTTTTGCTTGGGGATAAGGAAGCAATACAGAACTATCATCGCTTACGTGTACGAGATAATGCGGTGCCAATGGATAGTCAGTTGTTATCCCACTCTTAGTAGCAGAATCTTCTGCTCGTAGACAGAAGATAATGCCAGGGGGGATATCAGCATCCAGGGTAGTGGTGACGGCACATGCCCCCAGAGACAAAGAGTCCAGAATGCCGGGATACTCATTGAGGTACTGCGCCAAGTCAATACGAAAATCAGTCAGCGTGAGGTCAGTGATCGACACACCATTCGACAGATCCTCCATATCAATAACGGTATCCTGCAAATTGAGCAGTTGTTTGCGCCGATATTCCAAATCGTTCATGGTGTTGCCGGACTGCTGCTCGATTAGATTCTCTTCACCCGTGGCGGAAATATCGAGCAACACCATGCGCCCACTCACGCGCTGCTCCAAGTTGATGTACTCCTCCAGCTCCATGTTGGGCCAAAAGTTTACGAGTTGGATACGCTGATTAGGTGAGCCAATCCGGTCAATACGCCCGAAACGTTGGATGATACGTACGGGATTCCAGTGGATATCGTAGTTAATGAGCCAGTCACAATCTTGTAAGTTCTGACCCTCAGAAATGCAGTCAGTAGCGATCAGCAGGTCAATGTCTCCCTCCTGCGCCATGTCTTGCGGACGCTCTTTGGCTCGTGGCGCGAAGGCCGAAAGCACAACGCCCATGTTCTTACGCAGGCCTGGCACGGTTGCCTGGATCCCGGCGCTGCCTGTCACCACAGCCGTATGTATGCCGAGCGTTTCCCTTGCCCAAGGAGCCAGTTGTGCGTAGAGGTAATGCGCCGTATCAGAGAATGCAGTGAATACGATGATTTTGCGATTACCCGTGCCATCAAGGGTATTGATTGGCGAGGTACATTTTTGCTGAATCATGTTCCGCAGTGCGGCCAGCTTGGCGTCACGGGCGGCATCAACTTGCTTAGCTGCTGCAAGCAGGGTAGCTAGGCGATTGCGATCTTCCAACAGGTCTTGCTTCCAGCGGATCAGATCTACATCACCCAACAACACCTTCACCTTGCGCCCCACCAATAGTGTCTCGAACGCAGGATCATCAATATCAACATCTGTAATATCGATTTCCTCCAACATATCAGCATGCGATTCGATGTGCGCCAGCATGGCTTCTACATCTTTCAGTTGACGCTGCAAAGTAAGAGCAAAAGCTGAGACACAACTCTCCATCCGCTTGAGCACATTTACACGCAACAGATGAATCAAGCTTTCCTCACGGTCCACCTGACGAAAGAATCCCTCACCACCACGAACTTGGGTACTGTACTTCGCGTCGTAAGCTGCCTGCTTATGCGGCAGTACGTAGCGCAGTGGTGCGTAACTGGCTAGCGTGAGTCTTCGGATTTCATGGTTGATATCACGGATGGCGCGAAACTCGCCGGCGAGATCGACATCCGCCTTGATGTTGATCGGCGGCAAACGATCGGGGAATCTACCTGTCTCACTGGTACCGTAGTATTTCTCCACATGGCGTCTTGAGCGGGCAATGGTAAGGTGATCCAGCAAGGTGAAGTAATCAAACCCCAGCATCTCCACCAGCTTGCTGGGTGTCTTTTCGGCCTCGTCTAACCCAAGCCAACGATTAAACTGTGCTTGCGCCTTGCGGGTCGTAGCTTCGATGCTGGCAATGCCGTGCTCCGCCAGGGCCGTGTCCTCGCCCTCGGTGACAAAGGCAATCTGGTTACGCAGATCAGCAAGCCGATTGTTAACCGGTGTAGCTGAAAGCATCAATACTCGTGTTTTGACCCCTTCACGGATGATCCGTCGCATGAGGCGGTCGTAGCGTGACTCTTTACCCTTGTGTGTGGCCTTATTGCGAAAATTGTGCGATTCGTCAATGACCACCAGATCGTAGTTGCCCCAGTTCACGTGGGACAGGTCTATGTCACCAGATAGGCCGCCCTCTCGTGACAAATCCGTGTGATTAAGCACGTCGTAGTTGAAGCGATCCGCAGCCAGAACGTTGCGTTTGTCGTTGGCCTTGTAAAGCGTCCAGTTGTCGCGCAAACGCTTGGGGGCCAGCACCAAGACACGGTCATTGCGCAATTCGTGGTATTTGATGATGGCAAGGGCTTCAAAAGTTTTTCCCAAACCTACGCTGTCTGCAATGATGCAACCGCCAAAACGGTTGAGCTTATCAATAGCGCCCACCACGCCATCGCGCTGGAACTTGAAGAGTTTTTTCCATACAACGGAATTACGAATTCCCGTTGCAGATTTAACAATACGCTCTTCATCCATCTCTTCTGAGTCACGAAATAGATGACTCAAAATGAGTGCATACAAAGAGTACGGGGCCTGGAATTCCGCGAGTTTTCCAAGCTCCTCAAGAAATGCGGCTTGTTTCGTGCCTGCCTCATTGGCTGGCGACTTGAGTGCTGCCCATTGCTGATCAAGCCATTGACTGAGCTGCTGCGCCTCCTCCTTGGTCTCAGAGGCTTGAATCAAGCTCAAAGGGTTGCCGGGAGTCAAGCCCAATCCATCGGTGCTCAGGGAAAAAGATCCAAGAATGACTTGCTCTGGCTGATTCTGGGTGTTGCGGATAAGAGCCGCGCCTTGAGGGATAGGGCCAGACGCTTGTCTTACATCTACTTTGTCATGAATCCATTGAGCGCATTGTTTGGCTAACCAACGAGTGCGGAGCTGATTGCGCGAGCTTCGATCATTACGAGTCCCCAGTAGCTGTAGGTCCTGCCCCTCGGGGGGGAGCACAAGTTGAACGCTATTCACAGTTGACAGCGATTGACTCAGCTCAGCAAAAGCGAATAATGAGAACGAAGGGGTTAGACAACGCAGCTCATTTCCAGGCTTGATCAGTGGGCTCAGTAGATCAATAACGCGATCAGCTCCTCCATTTTTGACCAACCTCATGCACTGTCCCCTGTCAATTATTCCTAAATGTTTCAGATTGTCCCATATGAGGGGAAGTAAGACAAAAGTAGCACTAGGCACAAGGAGGTTAAATAAGCCAACCTATAGAGGTCCATTTTTGATGGTCATCATTCTCATCTATGCGTAAAGAGGTCCGTGACCACATACGGAATCTCATACGGCTTAGTGGTTTAGGAACGGATCAACGCTACTGGTACACCAGAGCTTGACTGAGAGCCAAAACCCGCTCACAATCACCGCATGAATTACGGTGAATACATCTGGCAATCACCGCATTGGCCTGATTGGCAATACGATCTCGCCGCCTTGGCTGACCCTTTGGCGGCGGTAAGCCGTGCTCAAGGACTGCTGCTCGGCCGCCTGGCCGATGTAGGAATGCCACTACGTGACGAGGCCAGCCTAGCCGCATTGACCGACGACGTCGTTCAAACCAGCGCGATCGAAGGTGAAACACTCAGCGTCGCCTCCGTCAGATCTTCCGTTGCGCGTCGCTTAGGCGTCGATATCGGTGCGTTAGCTCCCACAGATCGTCACGTCGACGGTATCGTTGACATGGTGTTGGACGCTACCGACAATGCGATGGCACCGCTAACCGTCGAGCGCCTATTCGGATGGCACGCCGCGCTATTTCCAACCGGTTATTCAGGCATCAGCACCATCAGGGTGGGCAACTGGCGAGACGACACAACAGGCCCGATGCAAGTCGTCTCGGGCTCCATTGGGCGAGAGAAAGTGCATTTCGAGGCTCCTCCCGCCAACCGGCTTCCCACTGAGACAGCCCGCTTTCTCGCTTGGCTGAATAGCCCAAAACCGAAAGAGCCTGCCCTCATCCGCGCAGGATTAGGGCACCTATGGTTTGTCACCCTGCACCCGTTTGACGACGGAAACGGACGTATTGCGCGTGCGATTGGTGACCTGCTGCTCACCCGAGCAGATGGCAGCCAACAACGCTTTTACAGCCTGTCGGCCCAAATTCAACGAGAACGTAAGGCCTACTACGACATCCTTGAGCGCACGCAAAAAGGCGACATGGACGTGACGCAATGGTTGACGTGGTTTCTGGCCACACTGCTAAAAGCCATCGAACACAGCCATGGCGTCTTGGACCAAGTGTTCACCAAAGCGAAGTTCTGGCAGCACGCTGCAACCATTCCTATGAATGAACGGCAGATCAAAGTGCTGAATCGACTGCTGGATGGATTTGAAGGCAAGCTGACAACTGCCAAATGGGCGGCACTGGCCAAGTGCTCTCAAGACACCGCACTGCGAGATATCACGGAATTACTCCATCATGGTGTACTGCAGAGATCAAGCGCCGGTGGGCGCAGCACAAGCTATGAGTTGTCTATCGTTTCGCAGTGACGTAGCACGGATGGTTTACGGTAGCTGATGACATCGCTAGCAGCCTAGCCAAGGCCGATTTCGGTACCAGTGTGCACAATCGCTATAACCTTTGCTGTGGCTCGTCACAGATATCCAGCCAGCGTGCTCGGATATAGGCAAAAACCGGAGATTTTTGGCATGTGGGAGCAAAACTCCCTCCTCCCTGGTTGGGCTGGTGGATCCTGGCCTTGGCCAGGAGATATCACAAGGTTATGGCAATTATGCCCACCCCAATCCGTCTCCAAGACTGCCAAGACACCCCAACACCAACGCTCAAGAATCATCATGCTCCTCTAAAGCGTTCGCAAACTCCTCCCAGAATGCGACTGTTGAACTGCCATACGACTGGATATCTGCTAGCGTGAGGTATAGATCCTCGCCCGACATAGGCTGATACACGTTAGGGATGTACTGAAATGGGGATGGGACAGTGCTCCCATTTGCACGATGGTGATCAAAAAACTCTGGACGTAGCGCTTTCAAACTATCTGCGGATTCACCATCTGCATGTTTGACTGTATTTGCGACCAGTCTCAATTGGTCAATATTCGACCAGGAGGGGAGTTTGGTCACGTCAACTCCCTTCGTAGCAAGTCGCCTACGCATCACCGAAAGCCTCAGGAAAGCATTCTCGTGCTCTTCATTAGGATGCAGAATTTCCTTACGGTGAAACGCTAACAGTTGTTGCTCCCAGGTGTGATAGAGCATCGGGACAAAAGAATTGATCAGCGACTGCCGAACCGCTAGCATCCCTGAATAATGTGAATGGCCCGCATCAAACGCTGACTCGGCCAACATAGACTCATCGACCTCATCGGGGTTAAAGAGCATAGAAACCAGTTCTTGGTATGTTTTTTCTTGAATTGCTGTCGCCTCCTCCTCTAATCCATCAAAAGTTGGAAGAAGGCGCAGCTCCAGAACTTGCAATATCCGCTCCAAATGCGGCACAAATACATTCCGAAAGTAACGACGCCAGAACAACGCGTTATGCATAAACATCCTCTTTTACGTTTTTCCTTGCTACTCAAGAATACTGTATATAATTACAGTTAAATGGACTAAACTCTTAACTTCATTCCCCTGGGCCTTCGACTGATGAGACGAGGTCACTGCCAGTGGTTTGATCCCGAAATTGAAGCATATGTGTTAATTTGCTACTTTAGTTTTCAAATATCATTCACAAGTGCTGAAACCCCAAGAATAAAAGCAAACGCGGGAGCGTCTCTCTAAGAGTTCGTGGGCGGCACAAATGGGAGCCTATCCGTGTCCGATCTTCGAATCCATAATGTTGTGATTCATGCTCTGGTTAAGGAACAACATCAGAAGATCCAGCCATCTCAGCTAAGACGGGCTGTGCTAGATCCTAATCACGAAGCCGTTGGAAAAACCGTCAGCGACGTAGTAAGTATTTACGGCACAAGGAACAACAGCGCACACTATGGCATCTTCGAGTCGGGTGAAGGACGCGGCTCTTTCCCTAATGCATTCGATCAGTATGCAGCGTTTCCACAGCCGTCTGATAATCAGTTTCTTGAATTGACGCGAACAGCAATGCAACGCCTGTACGATAAGGCATCAGCAAATCACGCATCTTCTGGGGGCTATTTACTATTTGCGGATTATTCCAATGCCCAAGGCCGCTATTTTTTGATCGCAATGATCAAACAAAAGCCGGGAATCACCCTCACTGAAAACCTTGAGCCAACGGAACTAATGCAGTTAGATTTGACTAAGCTCAATCAAGCCGCCCGCATCAACTTTAGCCGCCTGTCTGAATATCGGTCAGCTACTCAGGATGAACGTCAAGAGCTGAACTATCTTAGTTTTGTCAGCCCCGGCTCCACAAAGACAGCCTCAGGCTACTTCGTGACTGCGCTCGGCTGCTCACAAGGAGCCGCAGCTGCCCAAGCTACCAAGAGTCTTATCTGTGAAGCCAGGAAATTCTTCACTGACAACGATGCGCTGAGAGCCAATAAAGAGGCCTTCAATAACAGCCTTATGGAATATTTGAAGGCCAAGGAGAGTGATAAAACCTCTGTGAAACTATCAGAGGTTGAACACATTGCTAGAAGCCACATTCCCAGCCAGCTGGCAGAACAAGCTGAAACAATAGCTGGCGAGCTAATTGCCCATCTAAATAGCGAAAGCTGTGGTGTTCCTTCCGAATTCCCTGTTAGTACTAGCGCTTTAAAGCGTTTTACACATATTAGCGGTCAATCCAACTACTGGAAAATGACTTTTGATCGTCTCGCTCTTGGCGAGGATGAATCTGCTGAGGTGTATTACGATCGAGCAGCAAGCAGGCTTGTCTTGCGGAATATTCCCACAAGTATGCGTGGCCTCATTGAAGAAGCGCTAGCAGCTAACGAAGAAGAGTAAACGGTAATGTCATTGGCATCGATAGTACAACTGTACCGTACTTGCGATAGGCCTCCTCTGGAGGGGGCTTACTTTGCCTGCTCTGCCGATTACTCTACAACCAAACACCTTGTAGAAAAAATACGACACGAAAAGACTGCTCGATTTGACGATCTTTCAGTCGATGGAGTCGATATATTTGATGACGACCTTCCTGAACATGGGACACAAGTAAACTTCCGCTTGGTGTTGCCTGCTGGATCCGCATCCAAATTTCACAACAATCTATCCTGCTTTTTAGCGGACACCCCGCAAATATCTCGTGGCGAGCTGCCAAGGAACTATTACCTAGTAGAAGAAAACTACTATAGCGAGGATCAAGAGACTCCCCAGAAGGTTGATGTGCTTGGTCGAATTTGTCGACTAATTGTCGGACTGTCTGAACTAGCCCATTACCATGATGGAAAGCTAAACAGCGGCTGCCACCGGTTGGTTTTCATACAACCGGCCAAGGGTCCGGGCATCAAACCAATGGAGCTTGAGACAAATGTCTCGATGGCGGTGATAGATGCAGCGATGGAACTGGACCCCAAGCTTGTAGAAGACTTAAGCAACAGTAGTGCCACTAATGATCCCCACCACTCGGCAAAAGTTGGAGTATTTGGCACCTGCCTTGCTACCTTTATCGCTAGCAGGCCTTCATCTGAGGATGGATTCACATTCTTGGTCAAGCATTGGAAAAACTTCATTGCCGAGTACCATCGAGATCTTGGTACATATTTGAGTGGCTTTGCCTTTCACAAGGCGAAGACTGAAGTTGCCGAGGCGCAGTTAAAAATTGCCGATGAATTTTCCAAAGTGCTTACTGATATCACGGGAAAACTGCTTGGTATTCCTGTAACGTTGGCGGTAGCGCTGGCCATTCCAAGGGCCGACTCTATTCTCGAGCGTTGCTTACTGCTGATAGGCATATTGATTGGGTCGGTCATCATGCATCAAACCGTTGCGAATCAGCAGAGGCAGTTTCGTCGGATTGTGAACGCAAAAAATTTGGTAATCGGCGCTATAGAAGGAAAAAAAAAACACATATCCCAGTGACTTAGTTGAAGAGATCGAAAAATTAAACACGGATTTAGATGCTGACGAAAAAGGACTTCGGCGCTGTTTGAAATTTTTTAAAGCGCTGAGTTGGTTACCACTCTTGATATCCGTGGGAGTCCTTGCTTACATCTATTGGGACACGCTTTCCCCCCTTCTAGCCCTCTTGTCAGAGAAGGCGTCCACAACGGTTAAAATAATACGTAGCCCTACGTCTCTCAATTAGCCGCACTTCCACTAGGCGCCCCTCATTCTGCCGAACATGCTCCACTGCTGTTATTGCTCGGTTAACTAACGGTGACTGACGACATCGCTATCTATCTGCGATCACACTCTCATGCACCTTGGCCACCTAGTACGCCCCGCCAGCTTCAGGCTCGTGAACTGATTGGCCAACGGTTCGCTCAACAACATCAAGACCAGGCAAGGGACTGAGTCGGGACTAGGTTGGGACCAAGTCGGGCCTAAGTGCTCACCGTTCTAGCGGCTACCAAGGGTTTCGCTGCGCTGCTTGGCAATTTTCTCTGGCGTGCGCACCTCAGCAAACTTTCCTGCCTAGGCTTCGGCCAAGGAACCACGCAGACCAGGAATTGGCTGACCAGCGTCAGCCTCAACGGCTTTCGCCACTTTCTCTATATCCAACTTTTTCAAGATCTTCATGCTTCCCGCCATCTGATTTCCATAGTCACCACCTTACGCGTACCGACTTCGGCACCGCTTCTTTTTGACAATCCTTGTGCCCCGCTCCATCTCATGAAGTGTCACAATGGCCCAAGACGTAGTATTTATCTAATAAAAATGCTCGTCCTAAAATTTGGACAAGCATTGTTTTTCAAATAAATATAGACTTACACTCCCAGTATCGCGCACGAGAACAATGACAGCAAAAATGGAATCAAGATCGAGAGGCGACATCGGCGAGCGATTGATCATCGCACGCAAAAAACGAGGACTGTCTCAAGACGCCTTGGCCCGCCTCCTTACGCCTCCCGTGAGTCAAGGCGCTATTGCCCACATCGAAAGCGGCCGTATCGAGTCGTCCCGCCATCTCGTTTGGATTGCAGCCGCCCTCAGAATTCGCGCTGAATGGCTCGTCACCGGCGAGGGAGATATGTTTGAATCGCCTTGGCCCTGGCCAGAAACGCCCCAATATGTTGTTGAAGAGTTACCTGCCCCCGTCTTAGAAGACATCGGCGATTACATCAAGATGAAGATTGACCAGCAAGCCAGGCACAACAAAGATCAAACATAAGCCTGCGAACTGCGCTCCTCATCGAAAAAAGCGACACCCCCCCCTTCCTAACGCCCTGAATTTCGTAACGAATCAGGGCGTTTCTTGTTGCCCTGAGTCGGTTTATAGGATTTCCTCGTTCAAAAACTTTTACCTTTTATTCGGCCCAGATTCAGTATTTTCGTATTGACCACTTGAAATAAGTACGTAATGATTACAGCCATCCTGCTCTTTAACAACACGACACCGATAAATACCGCGCCCTGCCCCACTACGGGCGGTGTGAGTGCGCGGCTACCCGTGTCACCGGCATACCTATGCGGGGTGACATGCACCTGGGTAGGAGCAAAGCAGGTGAAAAATCGTTGGGCTCTTGGGCTGGTCGTGGCTGGCGTGAACTGAGAGCAACGACGACGATCCTTGTTATTGGACGCCGGTGCTGCCAAAGGCAGACCACCCTCGATGGATGGCGCGTAATCCGTCGATGACAGCGGCAAAGACCACAGTTTTCAGTATCCCGACGAACCACGCGTGTGGATTAGAAACGGCGGGCCCTATCGAAAATGATCAAAGCACTTGGTTCCCATCGCGGTTACTTGGCGAGCCAACGACCAGGGCGCTGGCTGCGCCCGCTTTGGAAAACATCCTGGGATCGTCCTAGGGTGTTTTCCAAGGTTTAAAGGAGAGAACATGGAGAGACAATCTCAACGATCACCTTTTGAAGTGTCATTGGGCAGCAGCTTGGACGCTCGCCCTTCCGGCGACGCATTGCTTTATCGCATACACACCGCCGAAACCAAACTTGGCGTATCCCGATCCACGATCTACCGACTCGTCAATGAAGGGCAGTTGGACTTGATCAAGATTGGCAAACGATCCAGCGGCATTACGGCCGCCAGTTTGCATGCTCTCATTGAACGCAATAAAACGCTTGCGTGCTGACTCAGTCTGCCGGGCTTGCGCTGTACACACTGTTTCGCCCTGCGTGATGAATGTGCGCATCCCCCTGTGACCCGAAAAAGGGTTCAATGCAGACGACAGCCAAGGCAACAGTGCCCTTATTCACCGAGCAAATTGCAGTGAATAAGCTTGGTAATCACCGCACATCTAGTTGATGAGACGGCCTGATGCCTTGGCTACTCCGTTGACCGTCACGAGCAGAGCTCAAGCGGAGCAACTCGATGCGGTGGCATACTTAAAACCATGGCGGGAATACAACATTTGTGCCTGGAGTCCCCCGGGGTGTACCCCTGAACAATCGCAACTCTTGAAGCCATTGTAAATATTGGCTTTTTTAGCAAAGTTCGATTCCGGCCCCGCCACCACCACAAAATATCGTTGTAAATCAACGGGTATTCTCAGCTCACTGAAGGCAAGCGGGCAGCAGTACAAGAAGAAGTTGTTGGACTCTCTCCCAAAGAACTGGGAAAGCATCATCGACCTTTTTGCGGAGTTCAAGGTAATGAAAGCAAGTAGAACTTCTAAAGTCATAGGCATTCAAGGCCGAAGCCTGCCAGGCAACCGCAACTATTCGTAATTGGCTGACCATACAACGTCTCATATGGCTGGCAACTCGTCGCGCCGACGGATGATGCGTGAAACCAAGCCATAGCCAACCGCCTCCTCGGCCGGCATCCATAGATCACGCTCTATATCCATGCGCACATGCTCAATTGGCTGCCCGCTTTCATCAGCGATGACACGTGCAATGCGCTCACGCGCTTTGATGATCTCGGTGGCCTGTATGGCAATGTCAGTTGCCGGCCCGCCGGCGCCTCCGCTAGGCTGATGAATCAAGAACCGTGTCTGCGGCAGGCAAAACCGTCGTTCACGAGGCGCTCCCAGATACAGGTGCGTGGCAGCACTGCCTACCCAGCCTGTGCCAACCATGTTGACCGGCGAAGACACAAACCGTGCGACATCGTGTATTGCATCGCCTGATTCAAGATGTCCCCCAGGCGACGAAATGATCATTGTGATCGGGGCGCTCGACTCCGCATCCAACATCAACAATCGGCGTACAGTCTCCGATGCAAGGTTGTCGGTAATGGTGCCAAAGACCAGCACCATGCGGGAACGAAACACTTTCTCTTCAAGAAATTCGTTTCCCTTTACGGACATTGGCTGCGAAGGCGCGTCATCTTTTTGCATAGCCATCTGGAATATTTCCTCTATCTGTTTTTTCACTGGTGAAATCTTGCGGTTTGTCTAACAGGGCAGGACCCGATCCCAGCGCCTTGAACAAAGCGACGATCCGCGTCTGGGCGTCAGCCTCGTGCTGGGCAACCTCTCGGCGCAGTTGAAACTGGGTGCGCTGGTTCTCCAGCACGGCCTGGTAGCTGCCTGCCCCGGCGCGGTAACGCTTTTCGGAGATGTCGAACGCGGCTTGGGCGTGCTGTGCGGCTTGCAGCAGTACCGCCAACTGGCGCTGCTGTTCGACCACTTGCGTCACTGCGCGCTCGACCTCCTCTTGTGCGGTCAGCAGTACCTGCTCATAACGTGCCAGCGCGCCGTCAGACAATGCTTTGGCCCCACGTAGCCGGGCACGGGCGTTGCCCAATCGCAGTGCGGGCCAGGACACCGTTGGCGCGATCTGGAAGGCACGCGAAGCAGTGCTGCCAAAATCGCCATCACGTAATGCGAAGAAACCAAGGAAGCCACCCAGATCGATGCGCGGGTAGAGCTCGGCCGTAGACGCGCCGACATCCTCGACGCTGGCGGCCAATAGGCGCTCGGCCTGCCTCACGTCTGGACGCGCCATGATCATCCTGCTCACATCACCCAATGGCACACGCACCATCATCGGAGCGGCGCGTACAACGTTCGGGTCGGGCAAGCCATCCTGACCGGGACGCTGTCCTGCCAGCACGTCGAGCCGGTAGCGCGCCAGTTGCAAGGAAACCGTCAAAGGCGGAATCGCCGCTTCACTGCGCAATAGGTTGGCCTGGGCGTTCTCCACGTCCTCTGGCAGACCGGCGCCAGCACGCATACTGGCTTGGGCAAGCTGCAACGTTTCACGCCAGTTGTCTGCTTCCTGCCGTGCGACCTCCAATTGCCGCCGATAGCCTTGCGCCTCGAACCAGGTGCGGGCTACCTCGGCGGCAATGCTCAAGCGTGTCATCTCCAGTTCCGCCTGGCTGGCCTCAGCCCGCGCCATCGCCGCCTGCTGCAGCCGGTCCAGGCGACCGAACAGGTCGATCTCCCATTGCACGTCGAAGCCAGCCTGCCAAGACTCTGACAATGTGCGCTGGCCGCCGTTGCTCGCCTGTTGCTGGATGCCACGGCTATAGCCGGCGTCGCTGGTCACGCCCGGCAGACGATCAAGCCGACGCTCGTCGAAGATGGCGCGTGCCGCCAGCAGGTTGGCCTGGGCCTGACGGATGTCATGGTTGCGTGCCAGCGCCGCCTCGATCCAGCGGCTGAGGCCCTCGTCGTCGAAGACTTGCCACCACGCGACCGGCGCGGCTTCGGTGTCGGCTGCAGCGAACTTTGCAGCCTGCGAACTGGCCAGCACGATGGCAGGGGCTTGCGGCCGGACGTACTGCGGACCGACGGCGCAGCCCGCCAGCACCGTGGCGAGCGCCGCAGCCGCCCATGTACGAACGCATCTGGTGCTTGTGCTCATGTCGCCGCTCCTTCGGCCCGGGCGATCTCGGCCAGTTGGCGGCTGCGCGCGCTCTGCACACGGTGGTCGCGCGCCAGCAGGGTGTAGATCGTGGGCAGCACGAACAGGGTGAACAGCGTGCCCACCAGCATGCCGCAGACGATCACCGCCCCAAGGCCGAAGCGGCTGTTGGCGCCCGCCCCGCTGGCGAACAGCAACGGCACCACGCCGAAGGCCATCGCCCCGGTGGTCATCAACACCGGACGCAGGCGGATCTGCGCGGCACGGATGATCGCGGCGCGGCGGTCCAGCCGTTCATGGACCTGCAGCTCATTGGCGAACTCCACCATGAGAATGCCGTGCTTGCTGATCAGCCCGATCAGCGTCACCAGCCCGATCTGGGTATAGATGTTCAGCGTGGCCCAACCCAGCGCCAACGGCAACAAGGCGCCGCAGATCGATAGCGGTACCGTGATCAGGATGATCAGCGGATCGACCACGCTCTCGTACTGCGCAGCCAGCACCAGGTAGATCACGACCAATGCGGCCAGGAAGGCGAACACCAGCGCATTGCCCTCCTGCACGTACTGGCGCGACTCGGACTGCCAGTCGTGACTGAAGCCCGGCGGCAGTTCGGCCACGACCTGTTCGAGGAAACCCACCGCCTGACCCAGCGAGACACCCGGCGCGGGGATGGCCTGCAGGGTGGCCGCATTTTGCTGGTCGAACTGGTTCAGCCGGTTGGGCTCCACGCCCATGTCCAGACGCACTACCGTGGAAAGCGGCACCAGTTCGCCGCCTGCGGTGCGAACATACTGCCGCGCCAGCGCCTGCGGGGTGAGGCGCTGCTCGCCCACACTCTGCGGGATCACGTCGTAGGAGCGGCCGAACAGCGCGAAGCGGTTGACGTAGTTCTCCCCTACCAGCACGCCCAGCGAATCGCCGATGTCCTGCAGGGCCAGCCCCAGGCTCGCGGCCTTGGCGCGATCAATCGTGACCTGCACCACCGGGCTGTCGTACTCCAGGTCGCTGTCCACCACCACGAACAGGCCGCTGTCGCGGGCGCGCTGCTTGACCCCCTCCATGGCCTCGTACAACACCGGATAGTCCTGCGCGCTGCGCAATACCAACTGCACCGGCAGACCACCACTGCCGCCCGGCAAGGGCGCGACTTGGAACACGAAGATGTCGCTGCCGACAATCTCGCTGACGGCGCTCTGTAGCTCGGCCACGATGTCCGGCTCCTTGCGCGTACGCTCGCCCCAATCGGACAGATTGACGCCACCGAAGCTTGCCGCCGGCCCATCGGTACCATTGATGATCCAGGTACCGACACTCTCTGGAATGCGCGCCATCACCGCGTGCAGTTCGTCGGCGAAGCGTTCCGCATAGTCCAGGCTGGCGTGCTGCGGGGATTTGACCGCGGCCAGGACCGCCGCCTGGTCTTCCGGCGGCGCCAGTTCCCGCTGCGGCAACTGGTACAGGAACGGCAGGCTGAGGCAGACCAGCAGGGCGAAGCCGCCGCTGAGCCAGCGATGCCGAAGGGACCCACCCAGCAGCCGTCCATAGCGATCCGCCAGGCCGCCGAAGACCCGTTCGGCCCATTGCGCCATGCGACCCTGCCCACCGCCGGGGTGGCTGGACTTCAGCAGCAGCGAACTCATCACCGGCGAAAGCGTCAACGCCACCACGCCGGAGACGATCACCGCCCCGGCCAGGGTCAGGGCGAATTCGCGAAACAGCGCGCCGGTCAGCCCGCCCATGAGGCCGATGGGTGCATAGACGGCCGCCAGCGTCAGCGTCATGGCGATCACCGGCCCCGCGATCTCGCGCGCGCCGACCAGCGCCGCGGCCACCGGCGACTTGCCTTCCTCGATATGGCGGTGCACGTTCTCCACTACCACAATCGCGTCATCCACCACCAACCCGATGGCCAGCACCATCGCCAGCAAGGTCAACAGATTGATGCTGAAGCCGAACACCAGCATCAGCGCCGCCGCGCCCAGCATCGACAGCGGGATGGCAACCACCGGGATGACCACGCTGCGCAGCGAGCCCAGGCACAGCCAGATCACCAGCACCACGATCACCACCGCTTCCAGCAGCGTCTTGATCACTTCCTGGATAGAGGCATCGATGAAGCGCGCGCGCTCGTAGACCATGGCGACCTTCACGCCCGGCGGCAATGTCTTTTCGATGTCCGGCAGCAACTGGCGGATGCCTTCCACAATGACCAGCGGATTGCCCTTGGGCGTGGGGAACAGCGACAGGTAGACCGCCGGCTCGCCGTCCATCTGGCCGCTGGTCTGCGTCGAGGCGGCGCCCAGTTCCACCGTGCCGACATCGCGCAGGCGCACCAGGTCGTTGCCATCCTGGCGGATGACCAGATCCCGGAATTCCTCCACGCTCGTCAGGTCGGAATTGACACGCACATTGGCGATCACATACTGCCCCCGCACCTGTCCCGGCGCGGCCTGGTAGTTGTTGCGGCGGATCGCGGCGGCCACATCGGTGGCGGTCAGACCGCGCCCGGCCAGGCGCTCGGCGTCCAGCCACAGGCGCATCGCCAGCTTCTGGCCGCCATCCACCTGCACCTTGGCCACCCCGTCGATGCCGGAGAACAGGGGTTCGACCACCCGCGACAGGTAGTCCGTCAGCTCTGGCGTGGACAGGCTGCCGGTGGAGAAACCCACATAGGCCACCGCCGTCGAATCCCCGGCGGACAGCTCGATCACCGGATCATAGGCGCGCTCGGGCAGGCGGTAACGCACTTGGTTGACCTTGGCCATTGCCTCAGTCAACGCTTGCGTCGAGTCGCGGTTCAGTTCCATCCGCAGCGTGACCAGACTGCGCCCCTGCGTCGAGGAGGACGACAGGTAGTCGATGCCCTCGACAGAGGACACCGCCTGCGCGATCGGCTGGGTCACGAAACCCTGCATCAGCTCAGCCGATGCGCCTGGGTACTCGGTGCTGACCGTGATGGTGGAAGTTTCCAGGGTGGGGTATTGCCGGATCGGCAACTTGCCCAGGGCGAACAGCCCCAGCAAGACAAGCAGGCTGCTGACCACCAGCGCCAGCACCGGACGGCGCACGAAGACGTCGGTGAACCTCATGTCGCCTGCTCCAGGGCCGTCTTCGCCTGGGGCGAGGCGGCGTCCCCGTGCAGTGCGTCGCGTGCAACCGGCTCGACCGTCATGCCGTCGCTGAGCTTGAGCTGGCCGGACACCACCACACGGTCACCTTCCTTCAGGCCGGAGACGATCTCGACGCGGCCATCCCAGCGTTCGCCCGTCTTCACCGCGACGCGGCGCACGGTCATTCCTTGCGGCTCCCCGGCTTCAGCAACGAACACTGTCTGGCCGTAGGCGGTGTAGGTCACCGCGGTTTCGGGCACCGCCAGCACCGGCGTGGGCTGCTCGCGCAGCACGCGCACGTTGGCGAACATGCCGGCCAGCAGCGCGCCATCGACGTTGGGAAGGCCCGCCTGCACACGCAGCGTACGCGAAGCGCCTATCAGCGGGTCGATCGCTGACACCTTCGCCTCGAAACGGCGCTCCGCCCAGGCATCAACCCGGATCTCGACTGGAAGACCTTGTCGCAGATGAGGCGTTGCCTGCTCTTCAAGCGCAAAGTTGACATTCAGGGTCCCGCCATCGACCAGGCTGGCGATGGCGTCACCCGCATTGAGGTACTGCCCCTCGTGCACATGGCGAATGCCGATCGTGCCCGCGAAGGGCGCACGGATTGCCTTCTGCGCGATGACTGCCTCGATCCCGCGCAGTTCGCCCTGCGCCATGTCGCGTGCAGCCTGCGCATGGTCAAGTTGCTCCTGCGTGGCAACCTTGTCGGCCATCAACCGACGGGTGCGCGTCAGCACGGTCTCGGCATTGCGCAACTGTGCGCGCAGCCGAAGGCGCTCGGCCTGCTCCGGCGCATCGTTGAGCTGCACCAACAATTCGCCTTGCTTGACCTGCTGCCCGGAGGTGAACGCGATACGCACGACACGCCCCGCTGTTTCCGAAGCCAGTTCCACCTGCCGCGCCGCCTCCAGCTCGCCCACGCCGTGGAACACACGCGGCGCCTGTTCACGCTCCACCGGTGCCAACGCTACTTTGGTCGTCGGCCAACCACCAGCGCCGTCCGAGCCTGAAGAGCATGCCGCCAAGCCGATGGCGCTCGCCATCACCAAGCCAAGGAAAGCAGATCGGGCATTCATGTCCGCTCCTCCAATCGGCAACGCAGACGGCTGACGATCGCTGCTGCAACCAGCCCACCGATCAGACTGATGTGTTCCAGCGCCCAGAACATGGCTGTCTTGGCCTGCGCCTGCGGCAGGGCCCAGAAGTGGTGCACCACGAAAATGGCCAGCAGCAGGAACACCGCCAGAGCGACGAGCCACAACCAGCGGCTGTCCAATGTTTTGTCCACGAAGCTTTGCATGCGCTACACCATTTCAAAGAAATGACCGTGTGGCGATGCCACGCGGCCAGTGCGTTGCAGGAAGACTGGCCGCTTTGGGTGAGCTTGCCAGAATCGATGCCGTGGACTATAAAACCTCAAGTAAAGTTGAGGTCAAGCCGTGAATGCAAAGAAAACCATGGATTTTTCGAGACTCATGACGGTGGGCGAGGTGGCTCATCGCGCAGGCGTTCCGGTGTCTACCATCCACTTCTATGAATCCAAAGGGTTGATCGCCAGTACACGCAACGCTGGCAACCAGCGCCGCTTCGAGTCTGTCGTGTTGCGCTACATCGCCGTAATCAAGGTGGCCCAACGCACGGGCATCCCCCTTGAGGAGATCAAAGATGCCCTGGGTCAATATCCCCCGGGGAGCAAGCTGACCGCGGCGCAATGGCGAGAGCTATCTTCGAATTGGCGTGCCAGCTTGGACGAACGTATCAGGAAGCTGACGCGGCTGCGCGACGAGCTCGACAGTTGCATCGGTTGTGGCTGCCTGTCGCTGGACGAATGCCCTCTGCGTAATCCACTGGACGCGCTGGGTGCGGAAGGCCCGGGACCTCGCATCCTCGAACGTACATGACCGTCGCTTCTTCCGGTATCAACCAAAACAAGACAGTTTCGCGAATGCTCAGCATGAATATGAATATAGAAAGGAGTTCGCCACTATGGCTACATACGCTGAAGGTGCGTTAACCGACCCTGCACAACCATGTGCCGGGCCCACAGTACCCGCCTGCTTCAAACACCAAACGAGTATGCTCGGTTACCGCTGTCGTCTGGTACGCGTATACAGCCAGAAGTGGTGACACCTATGCAAACACAAGTGATCATTTCTGGATGCTCCGGCGGCGGCAAATCCTCTTTACTAGGGGAGTTGCAGCGGCGCGGCTATGCCACCGTCGTCGAACCCGGCCGGAGAATCATCGCCGAACAAACCCGACAGGGTGGGAATGCCTTGCCTTGGTCTGACATGGCTGCCTTCCTGCGTGAGGCGCTGCATGTCGCCGCAATGGATCTCAAAACCATGGCATTGAACGCTGGGCCAGTCTTCTTCGACCGAGGGTTGATTGACGCCGCCGCTGCGCTTCAGCGTCTCTTCGATGTGCCGCTGTCGCAAAGCCTGGGCGAATCACGTCCCTATGGGGGGTTGGTATTTCTAGCGCCTCCCTGGCCAGAAATCTACTGTGCCGATGAGGATCGACGGCACGGATTTTATGAGGCAGAGGCCGAGTATCACCATCTGGATAGGACCTACCGGGCACTCGGCTACGAAGTTAGATTGCTCCCAAAATCCGGTGTGGACGACCGAGCCGATTTCGTTCTCGATGCGCTTGCCGACGCCATTAATCGGCCCGCAGATAGGAAAGGCAGTTGATCATCCACACCGATGCCGATGCAGTTCATCCAATTGAAGGCGTACGATGATTGGAGACCGGTTGATATGCCAGCCCCGTCTCAGCGTGCGGACACGTTGAGGTCTATCAGGCGGCAAGCGTAGCAGCGTCATGCGCACGCAGCCAGAAACGGGCAATGTCTTCACGCGTAGCAACCCAGCAGGGTTGCCCGTTTGCACGTGTCTGCTCGATATGGGCGAGTATGGCATCCAGCGCCCTGATGCGGCCCGGACGCCCCAGAATGCGTGTATGCAGGCCTATGGTCAGGAGGCGAGGCGCATGCATGGCCTCAGCTTGCAGCACGTCTATCGCCTCCATCACATAGTCAGAAAAATCCCAACCTTGCACGAAGCCACCCCGGTCGAAGAAGCGCATATCGTTGGTATCGAAAGCGTACGGCAACACAACGTAGGGACTCCCGTCCGCTCGCGGCATGACATACGGTACCTCACCGCCATAGTCATTGCTGTCGTACAGAAACCCCATTTCCTGCAGCAGGCGTCGGGTATGGACCGACGGGGATGACTTGCAGTGCCAGCCGGCCGGAGGTTTTCCGCCCAGGCGCGCAATGGCTGCGCATGTGCGCTCGATATCGGCACGCTCGGTGTCTTGATCAATGCTTGCCGGTGATTCCCAGCGCCAGCCATGGCCACATATCTCCCAGCCGTTATGAACGGCATCGTCGACAACCCAAGGAGTGCATTCCAGTGCCCGGCCGCATGCATTCAAGGTGAGCGGCAGCTTCGCCTGGGTGAATCGTTGTGCAATACGCTGGTATCCAGCCCGGGCACCGTATTCAAAGTGGGTTTCCATGCAAAAGTCCGGCACGTCGATAACTTCATGCGTGACCTCATGCACAGCTTCGTTGCGATCATCTCCAGCAGTAAGAGAGAACTCAGCGCCCTCTTCTATGTTCAACACAAAGGAGATCGCCAGGCCATGGCCCGTTGGCCAACGCACTGAGCTCTCCGTGGGTTGCTGCGTATAGCGCCGTTGCTGACGTCCGTCCATACATAAGTTCCTGAGAATATTTCGGCTAACGCTTCTTTCGCGTCTCATCAAAGCGTGATCAGATTTCCGGCCAACCGGCGTGCCAGCCCAGCTGCGTTTCACAGACAGAAGCCAGATTCAGCAGAAGGTCATCTCCACCGTAACGGGTCACCAGATGCAGGCCTATGGGTAGCCCCGCGCCAGATTGCCCAATGGGTAGCGACACCCCTGGCAAGCCTGCGGCATTTACCCAGCCGGTGAAGACGGCGTGGCCACGCGGCCCTACATCCTGGTTCGCTATTTGTGTTGGATAAGCTTCTCTTGCCGGCCAGGGCATGGCCGCGGTGGTGGGTGTGACGATCACATCCCATTGAGCAAATAGCGTGACGCAATCACGTCTTAATTGGGCTACCCTTTCCAGGGTTCGCCACAGCTCGCGCGAAGGACGCTCAGCCCCCCGTCTTGCCATGTCCCGATACTTTGCCGATGCGGCATCACCCCACTCAGGGTGCTCCGCAAACATGAGGTCCAGGCCTATCTGACTCACCATCGGCCAGTCCGCATTGACAGGAGCCAGATCCAGCGGCAAATCACCAACCTGCACCTCATGCCCCAGGATGACCAGCTGCTGCACCGCATGTTCGCATTGGCTTGCGATTTCCGGATCGACAGGCGAGTTGTCCAGCGAAGCTACATACAGCACCCGGAGTGGATGGCAAGCAGTGGGACGAGATCTGGCAGCCTGGGCAGCCAGAGAAGATGTATCGGCCTGATGCGCGCCGCCTGCGGTGGTAAACATGGCCTTGATGTCAGCAACAGAACGGGACATCAGGCCAACGACCTCAAAGTCCAGCAACAATGCAGGCAGACCGTCGGTGCGGGCGATGGCGCCCAGCGAGGGCTTGAACCCCACCAGACCGCAATGGGCCGCAGGGCGACGAATCGAGCCGCCTCCATCAGTCCCCAGAGCCAGAGGAGTACAGCCCGCTGCCACGCTGGCCGCCGCACCGCCACTGGAGCCGCCCGGCGTGAGGTCAGTATTCCAGGGATTGCGCGTGGCGCCAAACAATGCATTGTCGGTGTAGCCTTCCAGCGTGAACTCAGGCACGTTGGTTTTGCCAACCACAATAGCGCCAGCCTGACGCATCAGGCGAACGGCCAACTCCTCCGTGCCTGGGCAATAGTCTGCCAAGCCGGGGCTGCCCCAAGTGGTGGGCATATCGGCAGTAAGGAGGTTGTCCTTTACGCTCAGCGGCACCCCGTCCAGGCACGACAACGGACTACCTACCTCATACCGTTTGGTGCTGGCCTCAGCCTCCGCCAGCGCGGCTTCCTTGCGCAGCACAGTGTAGGCATTGATCCGAGGCTGCACCTCATCTATGCGATCCAGGCAACTCAGCAAAGCATCGGTCGGGGTGCAGATGCCTTGCATGAAATCCTTGTGCAGCGCCAGTGCCTCTTTTCGCCACAACGGTATCGTCATTTCAGTTTCTCCGGAAGCCAGGTCACGATCTCAGGCATCGCAATGAGCAGCAAGGTGAAGCCCAGCAGGATGAATACATAGGGCAAGGCGCCGTATATCACGTCCCGGAAGGTGCCTCGATCTGTCCTTATGCCGTGAACCACAAACAGATTCATGCCCACGGGCGGGGTAATAAGGCCCAACTCGCACATCAGGACAATGAAGATGCCGAACCACACCGGATCAATGCCCAGTGCACTGATGATAGGAAAGGTGATGGGAATAGTCGCCACCATCATGCTCATCACGTCCATGAACATGCCCAGAAGCAGATAGAACAAGACCAGTATCAGCAGCAGCGTGGTGGGCGACAGGCCGAACGAGGTAACCCATTGCGTCATGGCTTCGGCCACGCCCGTAAGACCAACAACGAGATTAAGAATGAACGCGGCAGTCATGACAAGCAGAATCATGCCGGTAGTGCGGGCCGCCTGCATGAAGCAGTTTTCCAGCAGGGACCAGGTGAGCTTACCGCTTTGCCAGGTGAAGAACAGCGAGCATACCAGACCCAGCGCCGCCGATTCCGTGGTGGTTGCCACGCCGGTGTAAAGACTGCCCATGACGACGAGGAATACGACGCCCGGTGCAATGAGCCCCTTGAGCAGACGTATGCGCTCTGGCAATGGCACTATTTCTTCACGCTTTTGCTGGCCTGTATTTATTGCGTGGACCATAATCCAGGCCATGAAAAGCCCGGTAAGCAACAGGCCGGGAATAATGCCCGCCATGAACAGCTGGCCTATGGATGTGTCGGTCAGCGAGCCATAGACAATCATGTTGACAGAAGGCGGAATGAGGATGCCCAGCGTACCACCCGCAGCAATGGAACCCAGCGATGCACTCATGTTGTAGCCGCGCCGCTGAAGCGACGGTAACGCAACCGTCCCTATCGTTGCGGCAGTGGCCACCGACGAGCCTGAAGTGGCGGCGAACACGGCGCTGCAGCCGATATTGGTGTGCAGCAAGCCTCCAGGTAAGCGACCCAGCCAGACAGCCATTGCCCCGAACATCCGATCGGCTATCCCCGACCGCAGCAGCAATTCACCCATCAACAGGAACAGCGGAATAGCCGTAAGCAGGTTGTCGTTATGTACACCCCAGATAACAGGCGCGATGGAGTTCATGAAAGGCAGGCCGTAGGCAGCAATGCCTCCCACAATGCCGACAATTGCCATCGAGACTGCGATGGGAAGACCTATGAGCATCATTCCCAGCATGCTCATAAACCCGACAGATATATAGAATATGCTCATGATCAGGCGTCTCCAGTTACCGGGTTGCCGCCAGAAGATATTTTGTCCTGGGGTTTCCGGATCAGCACTTCACTGCGTGCCTGCAAGTCCCCTACTTCTTCCTGAATTTCTTCCTCCGTAGACTTGGGAGCGAGCATTGCATTGATCTGTGCGTATTTGCCTTGCAGCATCCATTTGGTTGCCAGCACTGCGTACAGGGTGGACATCACGGCATAGATGACAAGGGCAAGTACCCATATCGATTGCGGATAAGCCAGCGGCGTTGCCCACGGCGTCTGCGACACACTGCGGTAGTCGCGCGAATCCATGAGCGTTTCCCACGCCAGCCAGGCCATCAATACAGCGAAACCCATCATCAGCATGGCAGATAACCAGTGCAGCACTGTTTGCAGGCGCCGAGGGAATCGAGCCAGAAACACATCAACGCGCACATGGGAGCGGCTGATTAGCGCCATGGTAAACGCAATGGTCGCCCCGATAGCCAGCGCATAACCACCCAATTCATCCGCACCCTGGAGCGATGTGTTGAATACCTTGCGTATTACCGTCTCGATCGAAACGAGCAGAGACAGAAATATGAAGATCAATCCAAAGGCTATGGCCAGTCCGCGTTCAAGTTGGTTTTTCATCTGAGGGATCTCGCTTGTAAAGCAGGTATGCCGGGAGCCGACCGGTTTTCTGCCGGTCGGCGCGACCGAGAATTACTGAATACCCAGTGCCTTGCCTGCTGTGGCTTTCCAGTCCGCAGAGCAAGTCGGGTTAGACTTGTCGCAGATCTCAGCCCAGGTAGGTACCGAGATGGCAGCGACGGCTTCCTTCAGGGTGTTTCTGTCGGCGTCTTGCAGAGGGGAATCCACCAGGTTGTATTTCTTGCCCAGCTTGCAGCCATCCTTGCCCGCATTGCATTGCATTGCATCCGCAGTCAGCTCTTCCGAGTAAACCCAGATGTCGTCGACCAGCTTGGTGAACGCGGCTTGAAGCTTGGTCTGCTCTTCAGGCGTAAGCTTGTTCCAGGTCTTGATATTGATGGCATAGGCATTCACAGCCATCTGCACACCCAGTCCGTATTGATGGGTGGTCACTTCTGGCCAACCCGAGCTGTTGGCGGAGCTGGGGCCCGTGATGGCGCAGTCCACCACTCCCATAGACAGTGATTGATGTACCTCAGTAAAGGACAGCGGAACCGGCGTAGCGCCTATGGTCTGCATGAACTTGGACAAATTCTGATCGTATGTGCGGACCTTCAGGCCTTTCAGGTCGGCCAGGGATGCCACAGGCTTTGAGCAGAAGATAATCTGCGGGCCGAATGGCCAGGCGCCCAGAAGCTTGACCTGGAATTGCTTCTGCAAGCGTTTGTCCAGAACGGGCATGTAAGCCTCGTACACTTTTCGTGCCGTCGCATAGTCGGGCGCAGCGCCTACCAGGTCCAGACCGAGCAAGGTGGGTTCATCGCGGGAATTCTGCGAAACCCGCAGCGAAACGATATCGAACAGACCGGCCTTCATGACGCGAAGCTGTTCAGTATCTTTGATACCCAACTGATCTACAGGTTTGTAGTCGACAGCAATATCCAGGCCGGTTTGTTCTGCGAAATTATCAAAAAAAGGTTTTTCCTTGTTCTTTTGCACCATGCCGGTGGCGGCAGGCTGGCCGATCGCCTTCCAATGGAGCGTATCAGCCAAAGCGCCCGTAGAACAAAATGCCGCAACGGCTGTAAGAGACATCAGATAGCGGGTAAATCGGAATGAGTGAGTCATGGTGAGCTCCAGGGAGAAAAGACTGTTTTCAGAGACGGGTAGCAACCGCTAGCTCGGGTCGTACACGAGGCGGCAGTAATCCGGGTTGTCCGCAGGACAGCAACTGTCCATGCCCATGCTGCGGATAAAAAGTGCGGCCATCCCACACCACGCGGCCACGCGAGATTGTGGTGCCAGGCCAGGCTTTGAGCGTCATGCCTTCATACGGCGTGTAGTCAACGTTGTGATGCAGGTCGACATTGCGCAGGACACGTTCGCCTTCCTGCCAGATCACCAGATCGGCATCGGCGCCAATGGCGATGGTGCCTTTGCGTGGATGCAGCCCGTACACCTTGGCGGGATGGGTGGCGGTAAGCTCAACAAACCTTTCGAGTGTGATCCGACCACCCAGCACCCCCTCGGAGTAGAGCAAGGCCATGCGGGTCTCCAGGCCAGGAATGCCATTGGGAATATGATCGAACGACACTTCCCGTCCACCAGGATGCTTGCCTTGTGTACCATCCAGGCGGAAAGGTGCGTGGTCTGATGAGAAAACCGTGAACATACCGTCTGCAAGCCCGCGCCAGATGATCTCCTGGTTTTCCGCGTCGCGCGGAGGCGGGCTGCACACACAGCGCGCTCCATGGTACGAATCATCGAGGCCCAGATCTTCAGCTGTGAGGAACAGATACTGGGGGCAGGTCTCCGCCAATACGTGCAGGCCCAGCGCTCGTGCCCAGCGGATCTGGTCCACCGCCTCGCGGCCTGACACATGCACGATCAGAATCGGAACATCGACCAGCTCCGCCAGCGCGATGGCGCGGTGGGTGGCTTCGCGCTCAACCAGCATAGGTCTGGATTGCGCGTGATACCGCGGCGCGGTACGACCTGCCGCGGTGAGACGACGTGTGAGCCAACGGATGCAGTCAGCATTCTCCGCGTGCAACATGGTTAGTGCACCGTGCTCCCTTGCCACAGCAAGCACATCAAGAATCTGCTCATCGTTGAGCTTCAGATCGTCGTAGGTCATATATACCTTGAAAGATGTGAAGCCCTCGGAGATGAGCTCGGGCAACTCATGCTCGAGCACAGCCTGCGTAGGATCGGTGACGATAAGATGGAAAGCGTAGTCCACATGCGCCAACCCCTCGGCGCGTTTCCTGTACGTCTCAACGGCAGTACGCAATGACTGGCCACGCTGCTGCGCGGCAAATGGAATAATGGTCGTGGTTCCACCACATGCCGCAGAACGAGTGCCGGTGTTGAAGTCATCAGCCATCCGCACCGGGCCACTGGTGATCTCATCAATATGGCAATGCGCATCCACCCCTCCCGGGGTGACGACGCGGCCTTCCGCATCAATTTCTGATGTACCAGCGGGAAGACCAAGACCAAGCTGGACAATGCGTCCGTCCTGGATACCGATATCTGTCAGAAAGCAGTCGCTGGCCGTTGCTACCCGAGCCCGGCGCACCACCAGATCAAATTGCTCAATCATGGTGCGCGCCTGATAAGTTTGAGTGCATTCGCACCAATCCCGTGTCTACAGTGTTGTAGACATTTCGCAGGTAGCAGAGGTTATGTTTAACAGTATCCATACCCCCTACCAAGCAATACATGTGCCAGGTTTTGAACAGGCATGCTATTTGCGTGAGAGCACAGGAATCAGTAGAAAGGACAACGCCGACATGACCAACAATCGAACGAAAATAGATCTTTTTGTCGACAAAGCATTCGACACTATTGCATCAGGAGGCGCATACCAATGAGCAAGTGCTCGACGACGACAGAGAAACCCAGACCTATCCGGCTTGGGGTCTTGACGCCCTCTTCCAATACCGCGCTTGAGCCTCTGACCAGCCCCATCGTCGCAACATTGCCTGGAGTCAGCGTGCACTATTCCCGCTTCAAGGTCACGGAGATTGGACTGGACACCCGTGCGCTGGGGCAATTCAACGACGAGCACATCCTGGCTGCGGCCGAGCTGCTGGCCGATGCGAATGTAGACGTAATTGGCTGGAGTGGCACGGCCGCCGGATGGATGGGCTTCGAAAAAGACAGGCTGCTGGTGCAGCGCATCCAAGAACGCACAGGCATCCCTGCCACCACCGCAATCCTGGCGCTCAATGAATTGCTGGCACTAAAAGACATCCGTCGCCTCGCACTGCTGTCACCGTATACGGAAGATGTGCAACAGCGCATCATCGAAAACTATCAGCGCGTCGGCATTGACGTAGTTGCATCGTCACATGAGTCTATTCGCGTGAACTTCGACTTTGCGGGTGTCGAACCCGATACGCTGCTGGATCGCATGTCCAGCATGGTGTCTGCACGCCCGGAAGCATTCGTCACCTACTGCACCAATCTGCGTGCGGCGCAATTGGCTCAGTACGTTGAAGAACACTGGGACATCCCGCTGCTCGACACGGTCAGCACCACAATATGGGGCATGTTGCGCATGGCGGGCGCAGATTCTGGCGGCATCAAAGGCTGGGGGGTGTTGTATGAATGGCGCTGAAGGCAAAAGGCGCAGTTCAGGCCGCAGAGCCGAGGCGGTAACACCAGAACACGCATCCGACGAAATCTACTCGCGCATATATAGCGCTATTCTCGAGCACAGGCTGCCTCCAGGCACCAAGCTTGGCGAAGACAAGCTGGCCGACATCTTTGGTGTCAGCCGCGCGCGCGTGCGGCAGGCCTTGACACGCCTGGCCCATGAGCAGCTCATAGAGCTATTCCCGCAGCGCGGCGCCTTTGTTGCGCAGCCTACACCTGAGCAGGCCATGGATGTATTCGAAGCCCGGCGTCTTATAGAGCCAGCCGTATTGCAGCGTCTGATTGCCACACTGACACCCAAGAAACTGCAACGCCTGCGCCAGCATGTTGAACTGGAGATGGGAGCCCGTCAGCGCGATGAGCAGCACACGGTGGTACGTCTGTCTGGGGAATTTCACAGCTTGCTGGCCGATCTGGCCGGCAATACTGCGTTGGCTCGGTGCATGCGCGAACTGAGCATGGTGACCGCCCTGATTATTTCTCTCTATAACGCACCGACAGCAACGAGCTGTCGGGCCGATGAACATGAGCGGTTGATTGATGCCATAGCGAACCACGATGTAGATAAGGCGACATCGTTGATGCTTACTCATCTTGATCATATCGAATGCAGCCTGGTACTGGACCAGAGCGAAGGCGAGGTCGATCTTGCTGCAATCTTTGGGGCATAACCTTGCGGATACTTCTCATTAATCCCAACTCATCGGTCCACATCACGGAACGGATGGCTGCACCTGCGCGTCGGGTGCTGTGCCCTGGTGATATTCTGGATACCTGCACAGCTGAAACCGGGCCTGCGGCAATCGTCGATCCTTCTCAAGTTCCCGCCGCCGAGAACATGGTGCAACAGCTGGCTGCACGTAAAGGTCCCGGCTACGATGTCATCATCGTTGGTATTTCATTGGACTGCGGCCTGGCGGCGACACGCACCCAGCAGTCTCCGCAGCTGGTTATAGGCATGACCGAGGCCGCATGTGCGATTGCCTGCCTGCAAGGACCGCGATTCGGTGTGCTGACGCTGGGGGCCAGCATGGCACCTTTATATGAAAGCCATGTACAGGAGCTCGGCCTCGCTGACCGCCTGGCAGGCGTTGCTGCGCCCGACTGGCCGCAAGCATATAGCCAGCAGCCAGAAGGGGTTCAGGAAGGCTTGCTTGCGCAGCTGGAAACCGAAGCCCGCAAACTATGTGAACAGGGGGCTCACAGCATGGTGCTTGCGGGCGCGGTACTCTGCGGCTATGGCGAAGCTTTGACCCAACGCCTGAGCCGCCCCGTGCTTGAAGGCACAGCTTGCGCAGTGTCACTGGCACGGGCGTGCGGGGTACAGAAGGCTGCTTAACGGCCTTCGCGCAGTTTTTTGAGTTCTGCTTCCGCAACATCGATACGCACAGTGCCCAACTCAACCAGACGATGGGCGATCCTGGGAATTTCCTCACCCTCCGCGCCAGCCATCAGGGCAATGTTCTGCGAGTGCAGCGACATATGCCCCTTCTGGATGCCTTCAGTTGCCAGTGCCTTGAGCGCCGAGAAAGATGGATTTGAAGGTAAGCTGACGACAAGCAAGTGGGCAGCCATCGCCAAATGCTCGCAGGATACGGCCCTGCGCGACATCACAGAACTGCTGCACCACTCAGTACTGCAAAAATCGGATGGTGGTGGGGTTTGCACAGAAAGCCCGGCACCAGGGTGTCACGCAGTTCATAGTCTTTGCCTGTCGCCCGAGCCGATTCAACAGCGGTTTTTGTGAAATAGAAAAACCAACTACAGCAAGGACTTGCGTGCTCCAGAGTAGTTAAATGCTACTCTTTCCAGCTCGACTCAAAATCCCCCGCCGCAAGGCGTGCCGGTTCGATTCCGGCCCTGGCACCACTCAAAAATCCTCTGAAGCCTGTTCTCAAGGTGTTGATTTCCTGTTTTTTTTCTTGCGTTTCGGCACCGGAATGGGACGTATGGCGTGATCCGCCGTATGCAGAGCCAGTATGGTATTGAGCATGAGTTCCTGGAATTTTGCGATGCTCAGCGTCATAGGCCTATCCATGCGCCGCACCAGATACCGCGAGAGCATTAAGCCCTGAACAGGACCGCCTGAAAAATCGCCGCGTTGAAAATCCAGCCCTATCCCCGAGTAAGGCGTGATGGTCGTTCCCAGGCCGCGCCGCACCAGATCCTTGGTCATCTGAAGTGCGTCAGCTTCTATGACGACGTTGAGCGAAACACTTTGCTGCAAGGCCTCGCGCTCGATGTATTGCCGCACCAACTGAGTTCGCCGGGGCTGGATCAGCGGCTGTGCCTCCAACATTTTCAGCGTGTAGGCACCAGCCGGCACCGGCGGTGCCCCGCGTGGTGTCTGGATAAACCATAAGTCTTCATCGCATAGGGGGATGCTGATCAGAGGCGGGTCGGCTTCTGTCATCAGAACGGCTAGATCCAGTCGGTCTCCCAGCAGCTCGTCCCGCAGTTCAGTGCTCAAACCCTCGCGCAGTTCGAATGTCACGGCCGGATAGGCTCGTCGAAATGTATCCAGCGCCATCCCGATGACAAATCCGCCAAGCGATGGCGGGAAACCGAGGCGCAAGTTTCCCGCAACTTCAGCTTTGGAGGCGGCGATGTCCGCCTTGACGTCCCGTACTGTGCGGAAGATGGACTCCGCCCCGGCAAGCAGCCTCATGCCGGCCTCGGTGGGCTCAGAGCCCCTGCTATGGCGATGGAAAAGCTGCACGCCAAGTTCTTCCTCCAGCAGATTCACTTGTCGCGTCAACGCTGGTTGCGTGACGTGGAGCGCCTCCGAAGCTTTGGTAAAGCTTTTCAATTGTGCTACTTGCATGAAGTAGCGTAGCTGTGCCAAATCCATTGAATTCGCCTTGTCGGAACACATTCATAAGGAAATTTTATAGTAGAGAGAAGAAAATGGAATTTGTGCAGGTGCTGGGGGATGGCCATAATCATTTGACACTCATGCATAGGAGACATATTGATGATCAATCCTAAAAGCACTGCTCGAATACTGGTCGTCGCCATGCTGACATGCACCACGATTGCGGCTGCACAGACGTATCCGTCGCGGCCGATCCAAATGATCGTGCCGTTCCCGGCCGGGGGCCCCACCGATGTCTATGCCAGATTGGTAGGCAAGCTGCTTGGCGAGGAACTGGGGCAACCCATCATCGTGGAAAACCGGCCGGGTGCAACCGGTCTGATCGGCACTAATGCGGTCAAGGGTGCCGACCCGGATGGATACACGCTGTTATACACCTCGAACAGCGCCCACGTGATAGGCCCGTTGTTAAGGGATCCGCAGCCTTTCGATCCAGTGGCCGATTTCACGCCAATCACTGAACCCATGCGCTATCCCCTGTACCTGTTGACTTCAACAAAAGTACCGGCGAAAACGTTCAAGGAATTCATCGAACTGGCCAAGTCGCAACCCGGAAAGCTGACCTATTCGAGCGTAGGAGCCGGCAGCGGCGGACATCTGGCCTGCGAGTTGATGAATCGCGCAGCGGGTATCCAGGTGCTGCACGTACCTTATAAAGGTGCCGCGCCCGCAGCAACCGCGCTGATGTCGGGAGAGGTCGATTTCATGTGCGACTCTGTGGGAAATTCACAGGGTTCAGTAAAGGCCGGCAGAATGAACGGTCTGGCGGTCTCGTCGGCAAAGCGGCTGCAAATCGTACCTGACGTTCCCACCATGATCGAAGAGGGTATATCAGTCGAGGCCTATATCTGGCTGGGTGTGTTCGGCCCCAAGGGGCTTCCGGAGGATGTACGCAACACGCTGGCGGATACCATCGGAAAGATCATGAAGAATCCCGAACTGACCGAGCGGATGCACAGAGAAGGATACGAAGTGATTAACCAGTCGCCCGAGCAATTTGCCAAGGATATTGTGCGTGAACGGGAAGTCTGGGAAAAACTTATTGTTGAAAACAAAATCATCGCCGAGTGAGCGGCCCATAAAAGACCACTCTTAAACCGACACGGTTTGGCTTGCCGGTGCATAGCATAATGGAGATTCATGGATGTTTCAGTATTTCGGTGATAACTATACTTGGAATATGGCTGTCAATCTCGCTCTCGGAATGGGAGCGGAAATCGGCGAAATAGAAGATGTGTCCGGCCCCGCGAAAGAAGTTGCGCACCGGCGGGACCATCATGCGGCGGAGGTCTTCTTCGAGGCATGGAACGGCTTGGCGGGCAGCCTGAGGCGGCTTGCCGAGCAGGATCTTCGGGATGGTCGCAAGCTGAGCGCCGGCAATAAGTTCAAGCGGGCCGCGATTTATTACTTACAGGCCGAGCGCATGCAATCGCCGCATTTCGCTCCCCGCAGACAGGCTTTCGACAATATGCTTGAATGCTTTCGCCGATACGTGGAGCTGACTGGGCAACCCGTCGAGTTTGTCGAGGTGCCTTATCAAGGCACGACTTTGCCCGCGCTATACGTACCCGCCAAGGGGATCGATGGCGAACGGGCGCCATGCATGGTGCATTTCGATGGACTGGACGTCACCAAGGAAATCCTCTATCTGGCTGGAATGGGGCCAGCTTTGCGGGATCGGGGCGTATCCGTATTGCTGGTGGACAACCCGGGCGTGGGCGAGGCACTGCGCACCAAGGGATTGACCAACTTTCCCGAGGCCGAAGTGCCAGCGGGAGCATGCATCGATTACCTCGAAGGGCGTGACGATGTCGACGCTTCGCGTATTGGCATCATGGCCTTATCGCTTGGCGGCTATCATGCGCCGCGCGTCGCGGCTTTTGAACCGCGTGTGCGATGCTGCGTGGCATGGGGCGCCATCTACGACTGGGGCGCCATCCAGCGCTACCGTTACGAAAGCCAGGATCCGCGTCTGCCTGTTCCCCATTACTGGGATCACATCATGTGGGTATTCGGGCAGGACAACATCGACGATATGCTGGCGACGGCGGATCGCATGACGCTTGAAGGCGTGCTGCACAGAATCCGCTGCCCCATTCTTGTGACCCACGGCGAGAATGACCGTCAGATCAAGCTTGAACACGCAAAACGCCTCGTCGATGAGTGCGTGAACAGCCCGAAGGCTGAACTATTCGTACACAAGCAGGAAGACGGCGGCGCCGAGCATTGCAGCGTCGACAACCTCAAGATAGGGGTCGATACCATCGCGGACTGGGTTCAAGAAACCCTGGCTGGAGCCGAGGCTTAACTGGCTTTGCCTGGAAGCCGGTTCACCGCGCAAACATAGTGTACGCATGCACGGCATGCAAGCGTTCTGGACAGGAAACCAGGCGGCTCCCAGGGAGCCGCCCGGTGTTTTTCTCGGGATGGCGTTCAAGCCGCCGCAGCGCTCAACGACCGCCCGAAATATCCAACAGCGCGCCATGCACATAAGAGGACGACGGCGAACTCAGCCATAGTACGGCTTCCGCCACCTCTTCCGGCAAACCCACACGGCCCAGGGGCACCTGCGGCGCGAGCTTGTCCAGCATGTCCTGGCCGCCTTGTCCGCCGTGACTGCGGCCCATTCTCTTGATCGCTTCGCCCGCCTTCTGCGCCAAGCGCGTCGACCAGGGCCTGCGCGCTTCCGGCATCATTGGCGTAATTCACTGCGACTGCGTAGCCCCGGCTGCACGCCAGGCGCGCGATGGCTACGCCTATCCCCCGGCTGCCGCCCGTTATGACCATTACCGTGTCTTGCACGCTCTTGCGCCTTGTGTAATCGGACTCGCCCTGCCTCGTCATGACGGAATGATAGGCAGGGTAATGTAACCCGTGTTCCCGTCGTCGAAATGCAACGTGTAGGACTTTCCGAAAACTTCAGGCTTCCTGTCGTCCCGGTCATCATGGACGAAGGGACCGCAGCCTTTCATGGGATGTTTCATGTTTGACAGGGTCGCAGCCGCGCCCTCCCACTCATAGTCGCGGCCCAGGATCGTCAAGCCTATGCGATAGCCGGGCGGCGCAACAATGCAGGTGGGCCAGACTTCGATATCGAGATTCACTGCGATTCCAGGCGTCAGGGGTTTGATTTCGTCGTGAGTATGGTAAGGCCGGTAAGGCAGGCTGCGCACCGGATCCAGCTTGCGGCGGGAAGCCCGTAACCAGCCCTGCCCGATCGGGGTATGTGGGTCAAGCGCGCCCTGGAAGACGACTTCCTTGCCATCGGGGTCGAAAAGCCGCAGAACCGCGAATACATCGGCATCGGTTGTTTCCGACGACAAGCGCAGTTTCAGTACCGAAGGGCCCGTGATTTCAGTGGGTTCGATTAACGGCTCTGTGCGGAAGGTTAGCCCTTCGCCAAGCGCCTCATAGCACATCGGCGGAACAGGGCCGGTTGGCGCCGTGGTGGACAGGCGCATATTCACGGGGTCGAGATGAAATTTCGTCCATTGCGTGCGCGCCAATGGCCATTCATGCTCCATCCGGGTCTCGAATCGATCCACATGACGGATCCGCAGTTGCACGGGAGGTTGCCGATCCCAGCCATTTTGTGCGCCTTTCAGGAAATAATCGAAGAAACGCTTCTGGAGCCCGATACCATAGTCGGTATAGAACTCCGCCCAGTGAGCGCCGCCATGGATCTCAAGCCATTTGTGCGGTGTGCGGGCTTGTGTAAAGGCTTCGACATTGCCACGCAGATGCAACCCCTGACCACCCCAGTTCGCCGCCGACAGAAAAGGGATATCCAGTTTTTCCAGATCGGGAGAACGTGCGTGGTAATACGCATCGTCCAGAGGGTGATCTAGAATTTCCTGCCATAGATCAACGCGGTTGCGCGCCAGTTCTTCTTCTGACAGGGTCTCCGGTCCGCATGCCCATTCCCCCGTGATCATATGGCGGGGGCCACGTGCGCCCAGCCCATACTGCACGGTCTTGACCTGCATGTCATGCCAGTTCTTAATGAAGGTGCTGCGGATGCCTCCATGGTGCGTGGCTTCGCGATAACGATCGTTATTTCCTTCCCAGGCGCAGAAAGCGGCCAGGTGCGGTGGGCGTATTGCGGCGGTGCGCCAAGCGTTGGAGGCATAATAAGATATGCCGTTCATGCCGACTTTTCCTGAACACCAGGGCTGTCGCGCGCTCCATTCGACACACTCATAGATATCCTGCGTCTCACGTGGAGAGTGATGATCCACGATACCTGGTGAGCATCCTGTTCCGCGCGCATCCACGCGTATGCATACATAGCCGTCCGGAACCCACTTTTCTGGATCCACCACCTCCCAGCTTTGATATTTGTTGCTGGAGCCCCGGCCCACATCTGGATGATCGCGCAGCATCATGTCCCAAGCAGTCTTGTAGCCTTCCTGAAATGAAAGGCCTTTGCAATAGGGGCCGTAGCTGAGAATGACGGGGTAGCGCCCATCATCGTCGGGGCGGAAAATGTCGGCGCGCAGCGTGATGCCATCGTCCATCACGATAGGAACATTCCAGTCAATACGCATGCCATTGCGAACCTCGCTGGATCCGGTCTGCTGGGCTGCATTCACCTGCCTGATGTCGTTCATGTAAATAACCTCTTGAGATTTATCGCCGTGTGGGACTGTTGATGTCTGGGTTCAATGGTCGAATAGTGAACGCTTGTCATTCCTGCTGAATGTTCATCCGTTCGATCATCTTTTGCCAGATTTCTTTCTCCCTCTGAATGTCCTCGCGGAATTCGTCAGGGGTAAACGACACCAGCTCATAACCATCGCGTTCGACGCGCTCCCGTACCTCGGGCTCATTCATGATGCGGTGCAACTCGTCAGCGAGCTTGTTCTGTATTTTTTTAGGCAAGCCGCGTGGAGCAAGAATGCCCTGCCAGATATGGGCGGTGATATCTACGCCCTCTTCTCGCATGGTGGGGGCGTCCGGGGCGGCGGGAGAGCGCTTTTCTCCCATCAGTGCCAAGCCTTTGAGCTTGCCAGCAACGACTTGCTGCTGGGAATAGCCCACGGAATCGCATATATAATCGGTTTCGCCGGCAATCACCGACAGCTGCGCCGGAGCCGAACCCTTGTATGGTACGTGCAGGGTGTCTATCCCCACCAGCTCGTTGAATCGCGCACAGAACAGGTGCCCGCCGCTGCCTTGCCCGACGCTGGCATAGGCCAGTTTTCCGGGCTGGGACTTTGCCAATGCGATAAATTCGCGAATATCGTTGACTGGCAGCCGAGTGGAAGCCAATAAATAGACTGGAAACCTGAAAGCGGTAATGATGGGAGTAAAGTCGGCGACGGAATCGAAGGGTACCGGCTTACGCACCAGGGGACCCATAACATGTGCGCTATTAGAGGTGTACAGCAAGGTGTAGCCATCCGGCTCGGCGCTCTTGACGGCGGTGGTGCCGATCAGGCCGGTCGCACCCGGCCTGTTTTCCACAATGACGGGCTGTCCCCAGGCTTCTTGAAGGTGCCGGGCCAGAAGACGTGCATAGTTGTCTGTGGATCCGCCAGGTGAAAACGGAACTATGATTTTTATGGGGTGCGAGGGATAGTCGGCAGCTTGCGCCTGAACAGCGAATACCGATGTTAACGACGCAACCGTCAACATCAGCGCGCTGACTCGTGAAGTATAGCGATTCATCATGAGATCTCCATATGAATGGAAATCATATTAAGACGGCGATACTTGTTTGAAAAATACAGAATACAGATTGCCACTATCTCAATGGGAGATCGCTTGTTGTGGACATCAACTGCCACTGATCAAGCTGTGGATCCGCCCATATACTTCTCGGCATTTTGACGCAGATAGCGAATCACTTCCCGGGTAGCACGTCCCACTGGTCTTCCCGCGCTTGTCACGACCATGCGAGTAAGTTGCATGCCTGTAATCGGACGCGCGGCAAAGCTGTCGCTTGCTGTGCTATTGCAAGCAGACGAGGCTGGAACGACCGCATACCCCCGGCCAGCAAATATCAATGCCTTAGCGATGGTGATGGTTTCTACATAGACCACCGGCTTGACAGCACTTGATAGTTCTCCAAGCATGACTTTCACACCATTGGCCATTATCAAAGGTAAGGTAGGAAGCAGTGCTGGTTCGACCATCGTCCTGTTTTGCATCAGGGGATCACACGCCAAACCCATAAGCACCAATGGCTCATGTCCCAATACTTCGATATTCAAATATTTATCCGGCGGGCATTCGGTAACGATCCCTACATCAATGGTTGCATCCCGAATACGCCCCAGCAGATCTTGCGACGTTCCTTCGCTGAGCTGCAGCGTGATGCCAGGCATCACATCGAAAAAATGCTGCACCATGGGTACGCACAGCAAGTGGCTCAGACTGGAAGGCATTGCCAGTTTGACGGTTCCTCTGACCTCGCCATGCATAGCCGAAATATCGGTACGAATGTCTTCGACACGTGCCAGAACCATACGAGCTTCTGTCAGTAATGCCTGGCCGCTCTCGGTCAGCACCACGCCACGGGTGCCTCGCTCGAACAATTCACCGCCCAATGTGTCTTCCAGCAGCTTCATGTGCCGGCTAAGCGCCGATTGAGCAACATGCAGTACCAGGGCTGCAGAGGTAAAGCTGCCTGCGTCGGCAATTGCCACAAAATACCGTAATTGCCTTAAATTCATGGTGTTCGCTTGCCTCCTGTGCCCAGTTTCAGTCTAGTATGTTGTATTAGGTGGAATACGCAGCGGCTCCTACAAACCAGACCCTGCCAGAATGCACCAACATGTTCGTGCGAGCGCTCATCGGGGAGCAGAAAAACCAAGGAAGTAAACCTGTCTGATGAAACAGCTGAAAGACATCGATCTGAACTTGTTAATTGCTTTCGAAGTTCTGATGCGGGAATGCCATGTCACCCGCGCCAGTGTGAGCCTGTCCGTTAGCCAGTCCACGATGAGCGCGGCGCTGTCCAAGCTCAGAACCATATTCGCGGATCCCTTGCTGGTCAAGGCGGGGCATCAGCTCGCACCGACCGAGAAAGCCCTGAAGCTGTTACCGAGGGTACAGAATGTCCTGCAGTTGATCGATAACATCGTGCAGGAGGACGATACGTTTAGTCCGACCGAGTGTACTCAGACGGTCAACGTTGTAGTCATCGACTATATCGATTTCGTGGTCATGCCCAGACTGATGCACGAGCTGCGGATCCGGGCGCCACAGCTGAAGCTGCGGATACTCGGGCCCAATCCGCGTTACCTCGGCGACTTGCTGCGTAGCGGCCAGGTGGATATCTTCCTGGCCTATTTCCCCGAATTGCCGGAGGCCGTGCGCACGCGGCCACTGTTTGCCGACCGCTTGGTAGGAATCTGCCGCAAGGAACACGAGGCCCTGCGCCTGGGGATGGACAGCGAGCGCTTTTGCAAGCTGCCTCATATTGCCATTGAGCCCGGCGACGGGGCCGATATGTACAATAATCTGATCGACGATGCGCTGCGTGCCCAGGGGCTGAGCCGCTCTTTCCTGCTCAGCAAGCCCAGCTTCCTGGGTGTACCGTTCATGGTGGCGGATACCGACCTGGTGGCAACGCTGCCGGAACGTGTCGCTCGCCACTTTACGAAACTCGTCCCGATCGAGATGTTTGATCTGCCCATCGAATCGCCCCAGTTCACGGTGTCCATGATCTGGCACGACCGCACTCACCACAGCGCGGTGCACAGCTGGCTGCGCGACCTGATTCTGCGGGTGTGTCAATCTCTGTAGCGCCTGGCTGAACGGGCTGCGATGCGTGGCCCATCGATCCGCGCTCCATCGAAAAATCAATAGTAACTATCGATGGCGGCGGTTGATGGACGCCTGCGGCCAGACCACACTAGCACCACAAAAGAATTAGCAGGAGACATGCTGACGGCCTTTCTTGGCCTGTCGGAGGGGCCACCCTGTGCCCAGGTCTGCCTTGTCTGATGATATTGATCACCATAATCAACATAAGGAGGCCCACATGGCCAAGCAAAAAGTCATTATCACCTGCGCTGTGACAGGCGCGATCCACACGCCATCCATGTCCCCGTACCTGCCCATCACGCCGGAGCAGATTATCGAGGATGCCGCTGGCGCCGCGCAGGCGGGCGCTGCCATATTGCACTTGCATGCCCGGAATCCCGAGAACGGGCGGCCGGATCAGACTGTGGAAGGATTCATGCGCTTTCTGCCGCAAATCAAAGAACGGGCAGACGCGGTGATTAATCTTACTTCGGGCGGCAGCCCCTATATGCGGATCGAGGAGCGCGTCAAACCCGCAGAATCGCTCAAGCCGGAAGTCGCATCGCTGAATATGGGTTCGATCAACTTCGGTCTCTATCATCTGCTGGATCGCTACAAAAATTTCAAATTCGAGTGGGAAAGGGAATTCCTGGACTCGACCCGCGACCTGGTGTTCCGCAATTCCTTCAAGGATATTGAATATATCCTGACCACTTGTCAGAACAACAATACCCGCTTTGAGTTCGAGTGCTATGACATTGCGCACTTGTACAACCTGAAGCATTTCTATGATCGTGGTCTGGTGAAAGGCCCGCTATTCATTCAGTCCGTATTCGGCATTCTCGGCGGCATCGGCACACACCCGGAAGACGTTACTCACATGAAGCGCACGGCCGACCGGCTATTCGGCGACAACTACCGTTGGTCGGTGCTTGGTGCCGGTCGCAGCCAGATACCCATTGCCTCGATGAGTATTGCCATGGGCGGCAACGTGCGTGTCGGGCTCGAAGATTCTCTATGGGCCGGCCCGGGACGCCTGGCCCAATCGAGCGCGGAGCAGGTCGTCAAAGCCAGAACGCTTATCGAAAGCATGGGCCTGGAAGTGGCTACGCCCGATGAGGCCCGCGAGATTCTGCAACTCAAGGGTGCGGATCAAGTCAGCTTCTGATTCATGAGCCGCTTGGCGGCGGACATGCGGCCCCGAGGGGCGGTTCGCCGCGCATCACCTTTAATTATTAAATTATTAAGGAGACTGCATCATGAATATCAAGAACCCGCTTCTGGGCACGCTGTTGGTCACCGCACTGGGCTTTACCGCCGCTACCGCAAGTGCCAGTACAGTGACTTTCCGTATTGGCGCGGGGCACCCCACCAGTGCTGGCTGGATCGAGAACATCACGACCTTCTTCATGCCCCAGGTTTCGGAGCGTTTCGAGAAAGAGCTGGGCGTCAAAGTCAGGTGGGTGGAAAACTGGGGCAGCTCGGTGTGCAAATTGGGCGAATGCCTGGAAGCCGTGGAAGCGGGGCTACTGGATATGGCAGAGGTAGAAGCCGTGTTTGAGCCCTCCAAGTTGATGCCGCATAACTTCTCGGTATTCGTCCCATTCAGCACGGGCAGCCCCGAGATAGCCGCCAAAATATACCGGGAGATATACGAGACGGAGCCTGCTCTTACCGAAATCCTCGAAGAAGACTACAACCAGGTGTATATCGGCGGCACCATGCTGAGCAGCTATGGGCTTGTCACGACTTTCACGTGGGACACCATCGAAGATCTGAAGGGCCGCAAATTGGCGGCGGCGGGCCCCAACCTGCCATGGGTAAGCTCCATCGGCGCGGTACCGGTTCAATCCAGCCTGAACGAAGGCTATACCTCGATGCAGACCGGTGTTTACGACGGCTGGACGATTTCGCCCGACGGAGCCTCCTCGTTCAAACTTGAAGAAGTCTCGAAGCAGTACACCATAACGAATTTTGGCGCCATCCACACGCCTTTGCTGACGATGAATCGGGACAAATGGAAAAGCCTGACCGGCGATCAGCAGCGCATTATCCGCGAAGTCGCCGATGAATGGATCGAGTACGCGGGTAAGCATATTCAGAAGAAGCAGGAACAAGCCATTGCCCACATGGAAGCCAAAGGCCTGAGGATCAAGCGCCTGACCGAGGAAGAGCGTTCCGCCTGGGCCAATATGCTGCCCAATATTCCGAAAGAGCGTATCGCCGAGATCAGTCAGCGTGGCTTTATGGGTGCGGAAACCGTAATCCCCACCTACATTGAGCTTCTGAAAAAGCATGGTCTGACGCTGCCGCGCGATTGGCTGGCCGAGTAAGTGACGTGTCTGAAAAGCTGCATTAATCAATAAAGAACAAAGGCCGAAACCTCTCTCCCGGGAGTAGAAATGACATGCGGTTCCTGAATCTGCTTAATCGTTTGCACAGGCTCATCGCGGTGGGGATGAGCTACCTGTCCAGCCTCTTCCTGATCATCATCATGATATTCATCGTGCTGGATGTGCTTGCCAGGCTGTTGCTTTCTTCTCCCTTGGCGGGAGTGCCGGAGATCGTGAAGTTTTCGATCGTGTTGTTTCTGTGGTTACAGATAACTTATCTGATACACAGCGGTGGCCTCATACGGGCAACGCTCATAACTGATCTAGGAGGTCCGAGGTTGCGTTGGACTGTCGATCTGGTGTCCAACCTGCTCGGTTTGGCCTTCTTCGGCCTCGTTCTGTACTTTTGCTATCCCGAACTTGGGAAAGCGTTCACCCGCAACTCGTTTGAAGGTGAATGGCCGGTGCGTATTCCCTTGTGGCCTATATGGGGAATTATCAATTTTGGCGCATTGATGTCCAGTATCGAATTTCTGCGCCGGACGATCGTCACTTTACTTGCCTGGAGATGTTCCGATGTTCGCGCTTGAGCCGACCACGGTGGGAATTCTTTCGATAACGCTGGTATTCCTCCTCATATTCAGCGGCATTTACGTTGCTTTGGCACTGGGCATCGTCGGCTGTCTCGGCGCGTTTCTGGTCACTGGCAATCTCAACGTCGCAGGACGGCTGCTCAGCAGCAGTGCCTATTCCAACGTCAATGACTATATATTTTCGGTCATTCCGCTTTTTATCCTGATGGGGGCGTTAGCGACCTCGGCAGGCGCGACAAAGGATTTATTCAGCGCCTGTAATGAGCTGACCAAGAGGATACGTGGCGGCTTGGGAATGTCGGTGGTCTTCGCCAATGCCATGTTTGCCGCCATCACGGGTGTTTCGGTTGCGTCGGCCGCCGTCTTTACAAAAATTGCATTGCCGGAAATGCGCAGGCGGCGCTATCAGGATCGCTTTTCGTTTGGCATCATCGCCACCAGTTCACTGCTGGGTATGCTGCTGCCGCCATCGTTGCTGATGATTGTCTACGGCGTTTTGACTGAACAATCCATTGGGATGCTGTTCGCGGCGGGTATCGGTCCTGGACTGCTGCTGATAGTGACGATGGCCATTTTTATATGGTTTCGGGTGCACTGGAATCCCAAGCTTATCAACACCCTCCAAACAGCGGAGAATCCCGCCCCGACGGCAGAAATGACGACGGCCACGGATGAAGTAAAGGCAGGCTTGGCCGAAACGATGGCGAGCGACATGCGGGTGCGCTGGAATGTGGTGGGAAAAGCCTGGCCGGCCTATCTGCTGATGGGGGTTGTCATCGTCGGCATATACCGTGGCTTCTTCACCCCGACGGAAGCAGCTGCTGTTGCGGCATTCGGCGCATTGCTACTGTATATCCGCCTGCGGGGCCTGCGAGTGCGTGAGATGCACGAGATCATTATGGAGTCGGGTTTGATGACGGGCTCCATACTGATTCTGCTGTTGACTGCGGGTATTTACAGCAAGATGCTGGCACTCACCGGCCTGCCTAACTACCTGACCTCGGCCGTGCTGGATACGAATGTCCAGGGCATTGTGGTCGTGATTGGATGCATTCTGATTCTTTTGTTGCTGGGCGCAGTGCTGGACTCGGTGTCGATGATGCTGGTGACAGTGCCCATCATGTTTCCGTTGGTGATGCAGCTTGGCTATGACCCGCTTTGGTTCGGCATGGTCGTGATTTTCACCATCGAGATGGGGCTGCTTACGCCGCCCTTCGGGATGGTGTTGTTCACCATTATGTCGTCATCGCCCGGCGAGCTTCACTATCGGGATCTGCTGATGGGTGTCACACCGTTTCTACTGCTGTTACTGGTGAATCTTTGCATTCTGGTTATGGTGCCTGAGATCTCCACGTATTTTCCAAAGCTGATATTTGGATAACCCCAGCCCATTCAGGAGCGCCAGACTCCCGGGCAACCGGATACGGTTCCGGCCAAACCAACCGCGGCTTTTTTCAGTCTTGACGCCAGAACGACCAGCGTCCTGGTTGTCGCTCATGCCGTCACCTGTGGCGGTCATGTTCAACCATTCTTTAACTACGACAATACTGAGGAGTTCAAAATGAGCAAGTTCACCCGCCTGGACATTTACGATACGGCAAAGCAGCTCAGTAACTGGGGACGTTGGGGCGATGACGATCAGATCGGCACGCTGAACAATATCTCGGCGGATGACATCGTCAACGCCGCCGGCCTGATTCGTAAAGGCAAGGTGTTCGCGCTGGGCCTGTCGCTCAAGGAGCCGATTCAGTCGGGCCTGTTCGGCGGACGATGGAACCCGATTCACACCATGCTGGCCACAGGTACCGATGCGGTATGTGGCAACCAGGACGATCCTCCCTACATCCGTTATGCCGATGACGCGATCAACATGCCTTGCCAGGCATCCACACAGTGGGACGCGCTGTGTCATGTATTCATCGACGACAAGATGTACAACAACTTCGACGCAAAGCTAGTGGATACTCGGGGAGGTCAGAAGCTGGGCATCGAACATACACGCGACAAGATGGTGGGTCGCGGCGTGCTGCTTGATATCGCGCGGTTCAAGGGGGTGGACTCGCTGGACGACGGCTACCCGATCACCAATCAGGATCTCGACGAATGCGCCAAGAAGCAGGGTGTGGAGGTTCGCAAGGGAGACTTTGTGCTTGTCCGTACCGGACATCAGGAGCGTTGTCTGGCGAAGAAGGACTGGACAGGCTATGCGGGCGGCGATGCGCCCGGATTGGCCTTCGAAACCGCGCACTGGATCAAGAATAATGACATTGCCGCGATCTGCACGGACACCTGGGGCTGCGAAGTCCGTCCCAACGAAACAACCGAGGCCAATCAGCCGTGGCACTGGGTCGTTATTCCGGCCATCGGCATTTCGATGGGTGAGATTTTCTACATGAAGGAACTGGCCGAAGACTGCGCAGCGGATGGCGTCTATGAGTTCTTCTTCACAGCGCCTCCGCTGCATCTGCCAGGCGGTGCGGGCTCTCCCATCAATCCTCAGGCTATCAAGTAAACATCCTGCTTATTTTTATGTAGTGGCCGTGCCGTCACCGGCGTGTGCATGTCCCTGCTGCACACCGGGCTGCGCCGGTATGCGGCACGGCTTTTCAATGAGGGAAGGTCATGAATAAAGTTTATCCGAGCACAGCGGCTTCGCTTGACGGCGTGGTCGCAGACGGCCAGATGATCGCGGTGGTGGCTTTGGCCTGTGGGGGATGCTCGAAGCACTGACCGCTGCGTTGCACGATTCTGGCGTGAAGAATCTGATCTGCGTCAGCAACAACGCCGGAGTTGATGGCTTCGGTCTGGGGCAACTGCTTTAAACCCGTCAGGTCAGCAAGATGATTGCGTCCTACGTGGGCGAAAACAAGGAATTCGAACGCCAGTATCTGGCCGGCGAACTTGAACTCGAGCTCACGCCGCAAGTTACGCTGGCAGAGAAACTGCGTGCCGGCGACGCCGGTATTCCGGCCTTCTTCATCAAGACAAGTGTGGGTACCCTGGTGGCCGACGGCAAGAAGACGCGAATTCGACGGTGAGATCTATGTGATGGAACGCTCGCTGGTGCCCAATGTGTCGCTGGCCAAGGCTTGGAAAGCCAACCGCTCCGGCAACCGGATGTTTCGCTGCACCGCACGAAACTTCAATCCCAACGTCGCCATGGTTGGCAAGATCACCATCGTCGAAGTCTAAGAAGTGGTCGACACGGGCGGCTTCGACCCCGACAGCATCCCTTTACCGGGCATTGACGTGCACCGCACCATGGTGAATGCCAATCCCGAAAAGCGCATCGAGCAGCGCAATCTCACCATCCTGCGCACCATGCAGGTGTGCGAGAAAGGCGATCTGGTCAAGTGGATGATTCCCTACGCTTTCCTTCGGGCTGCGGCCTCCGGTCCCGCCCTTGACACCTCTTCCAGCCAGAATCACTACACGCATGCCGAATTGCGCCATAAACAGCGCGGATGACGGGTCAAGGGGTTGGTGCGGTCCGCAGCCCTATGGGCGAGGACACGGCCCCTTGACGTGGCAGGAGTACCCACACGCTATGCCCGGGGGTAGGTTGTTCAGGGCCATCGGCCCGTAACCCCTGCCCCCGAGGCTCCCGCTGGCGAGGGTGGAGAGTCCAGAGAGGCAAAGCCTCTTTGGAAAGTGTCCATCACGGATGGCAGCCAATACCGCCGTCAATCGGGAAAACCTATTGATAGCCACAAAAACAAGACAATTTCTGCGTGAAACCTTTTTATCTGTTTCCTCGACCAATCACCCAAAATTCCCACATTTTGTAAAACAGAGTTACCTAAAGCACGGGAGACAACCATGGCTGAGATGGGTTCGCACGAAACGGAACTAACTAAAACGATATCCGGTGCCGAGCGCGACCGGCGTGTAGCGGCCGTCAACTACGCACGCGCATCAGTCGGTTTGGAGGGATTCTCGCTCAGTGCAGCAGATGAAGAACATGCTCAACGATTCATCGACGGGCACATTGACCTCGAAGAATTTGTACAACCGCGTAGTGCCTTGGCAAGCCCAAAAGCTTAGTCATGACGAAGAAAATATAGGTGGTTGAAGCTAGTGCAGGATAGGCTTTCGCAATGCAAAATAGTATTCACGACACCCACCCTGAAAAGGTTGGCGCTTAGGAGACATCAAGTTGAGCAAACGCATCTTTGGGCGCCAAGATTAAAGATCTACAGACAGCCACCTATATCTCAGATGAAACAGGATCTCGCTCGACTGCAATAGCCAAGCTTGAATCGCTTGAAAAAACCCCACTGCCAAATGCGGTAAAAATTGCTAGAACGTTAGAGGGAAATTCAGCGACAACGGCGCTCGCCGCAGCAGCTAAGTCCTGCTATCAGGCTGCTTTAACTTAATGGAGCACGGAAATTTCGGTACAGTACAGGTACAGTGACCAGTTTTCATTAAGTGTGGGTCCCATACTTCGCCCGCCGTCGAACCGCGAAGTGTTCAGTTAAGCTGTCCGGTGCCCGCCATGGTGCTGACGAATGGCGTGAGCCAAATAGCCCGTCGTTGCTGAAAATAAGGACGGCGCCGCATGCGTCACTAGTGCCCAATACGTATTCCGCGCCAAGCTGGATGACTAGATGCGGCTTTTTCCCGTCTCTACGTGGGCGAGAATGAGGTCGGCTTTAGGATTTTCGATTCCTGCCGCCGTATGGCACCCAGCTCCTTGTACCGAGCCCTATAAGCCTGCCATTCGGGATCGGATTCCATTTCGGAGCGGCGCCTTTCGCGCTCAGCAAGACTGTCGAAACGCCATAGATGAACGATTTGATTAAGAGGGCCGATCTCGCTTACATAGAAGCCAACCAGGCCACCAAGATACTTTTGCTGCAAGGGCAGAGCCATGACCTCGTACAGCTTCAGGAAATCGGCACTGCGGCCAGGCTCAGCAGTGTAGGTTCTCAATTCAAAAATCATGTTGTCCTCATATATCAGGGTGGCGCCGCTCAGGCTTCGTCTTCGATCCGGTTCGACAGGATGCCGATCCCTTCGATTTCGATTTCGATGGTGTCGCCAGCCTTCATCCACACCGCCGGCGTGCGTGCGTAGCCGACGCCGGCGGGTGTTCCCATGATGATCACGTCACCGGGGTCCAGGGTGATGGCCTCGGTGATGAGGCACAGCGTTTCCTCCACGGAGAAGAGCATGTGCGCTGTGTTACTGCTCTGCATGACCGTCCCGTTCAGCCGGGATTCGATTTTCAGGCCAGCGGCGCCCGCAGGCAATGTAGACGCGGGCACCAGCCAGGGCCCAAAGGAACCCGTCTCGTCAAAATTCTTGCCAATCGTCCACTGTGCGGTCTTGCGCTGATAGTCGCGCAGTGTGCCGTCGTTGAAGCAGGAATAACCTGCCACGGCTTCCAAGGCGTTGACGGGGGTTAGGTGGCGAGAGGTCTTCCCGATGATCACGGCCAACTCGGCCTCAAAGTCGAGCTTGGTCGAAACGCGAGGACGCTTTATCGGCGCGCCGTGTGCTGTGAGGGACGAGGGGCTGCGCATGAAAAAGCTCGGGTATTCCGGCTTGCTATTGCCGCCCTCTGTGGCGTGGTCGGCATAGTTGAGCCCCAAGCAGATGACCTTGCCAGGACGCGGCACCACGGGCAACAGCTCAACCGCGGTCAAGGGCTGGTGGTCCGCGACAGGCATTGCGGCGGCCATCTCGGCTGCGGCGGCAAAACCGGGGACACCTTTGGAGCAGAGGTTGATCATGTCGCCCGGCAGAGTCACAACAGATTCATTCACAACAGCGCCCAGGCGGGGTGTGGAGTCAGAAGGCGTACGAAAGGTCACAAAGTTCATATGCATTTCTCGAAGGTATAGGAAAAATCGGAGCGGCGGAGAATCAGTCAGCACCAACCGTGCGCATCAGTGCATATAAGGCGCTGTGGCCCTCGAAGCCGATGCCGGGCAGCTGTGGCGGCTGTATATAGCCACCCTCCACCACGGTGCCGTCCGCAAAGCCGCCGAAGGAGCCAAACACGCCAGGATAGGCTTCGCAGCCACCCAGACCAAGACCGGCCGCCAGGGCCAGCGACATCTGGTTGCCGCCGTGCGGAAAATGGCTCGTAGCCTGCCAGCCTCGTGCTTCCAGGTCGAGGACCATGATGGCGTAGGCATCCATACCGTAGGACTGCGGGGGGTCGACCTGGATCAGGTCCCGCCCACTGCGCCAGCCGCCCAGGCGGATAAGGTTCACCACGTCCTGCATGCCGTATAGGTTCTCTCCGGCCGACAACGGCGGCGCGTAGACGGAAGCGAGTTCCGCCATCAAGGAAAAATCGTTGGGATCGCAGGGCTCTTCGAACCAGCGCAGCCGGTACGGGGCCAGCGCGGTAGCATAGGCCAGCGCCTCGTCGCGCTCGAACTTGCAGTTGGCATCGACCGCCAAGTGCCCGCTGTCGGGTAGCACACCGAGGGCGCATTCGATGCGCCGCAGGTCTTCGTCCAGCGATGCGCCACCCACCTTGATCTTGACGTGCGTGTAACCGCTCTCCTGATGTGAACGGATCTCGTCAGCCACGTCCTGCGGCAGGCCGCCCGGACGGTACCACCCGCCGCCTACGTACACCGAAACCTTCTGATGCATCGGGCCGCCGCGATAGCGGCGGGCCAGTAGCTCGGCGGTGGGCAAATCCTGCGACTTGCCCACAGCATCCCAGAGCGCGGTCTCGATGGTGCCGATGGCGATGCAGCGTTCGGCGTGGCCGCCCGGCTTCTCACCAACAAGCATCGTCGCTACGGCCTTTGCCGGATCGAGCACGCCGGACGCGTCAAGCAGCGACTCAGGCTTAGCGCGCAGCAAACGCGGGAAAAAGCGCTCCCGCATGGATTGTCCGCAAGCATATCGGCCAGTGGAGTTGAAGGCGTATCCAGTCACCGGACCGTTGCCGGTGCCAGAGTCAAGTCTTACTGCGACGATGGAAGTGGTCATCTCCGCGAAGGAGAATACTGCGTTGCGCATGGTGCTTTGCACCGGAAATGCGGCTTCGTGAAGGGCGATGATGCGCATGGTTCAGCTCGGATCCTTGGACGTGGTGTTACGTTAGCGTGATTGCTCGATGCCGGCGCTTCGGATCAGCTTACCGTAGCGCACAGTCTCGTCGGCGATATACTTGCGAAATGCTTCTGGCGTGGACGGTACGGCGGGCAGGAACCCTAGAGCAATAAGTCGCTCGCGCGCCTCAGGCTGACGCAAGACGGTACCAATGTCGGCGTTGATCTTGTTGACAATGTCCGCTGGCGTTGCAGCGGGTGCCACAACGCCCAGCCATGCGCCATAACGAAAACCAGGAAAGCCCGACTCAGCCATCGTGGGCACGTCAGGCAGTACAGCGAGCCGCTCGGCGGAGCTAACCGCCAGAGGGGTCAGTCTGCCGGACTGCAGGAACGGAAGCACTGAAGAAACCCCAGCAAACATCACTTGGATCTGGCCACTGACCACTCCTATCGCCGCATCTGACGCGCTTTTGTACGGAACGTGCATCAACTTGATATGTGCGCTGTGCACCAACATTTCCATCGGTAGATGCTGTGCGCTAGCGATGCCACTCGAACCGAAATTGATCGCACCTGGCTTGGCTCGCGCCATATCGACCAGTTCCTTGACGGAGCGCACCGGAAACTGGGGTGACGCGACCAACACGAAGGGTGTCTCCCCGATCAGCGCAATGGGCGCAAAGTCCTTCAAGGGGGAATAAGGAAGCGATGCATAAAGCCAAGGGTTTGCCGCGAGGGTGGTGTCGTTGGGGACTAACAATGTGTAGCCGTCGCCAGGTTCTCGCGCAACCTGCTGCGCACCGATTATGCTGTTGGCACCGACTTTGTTCTCCACCACCACGCTCTTTCCCCACATCCCGCTGAGCTTTTCGGTCATGAAGCGCGACGCGATATCAGCACCTGCGCCCGCCGCGAAGGGAACAACTACTCGCACGGGTTTCTCTGGATACTGGGCGTGAGCTGCAGTGCACAACAACACGGCAACAAGCGCAGCGGCACCAGTGCAAACTCCCCTTTTCAGGATACATGTCCTCAATCGTGCCCAGTTAGATTGGATGGTGCGCAGTGCTGTATGTGCAGCAGTCATGATTGTCTCCAGTTTGTGATTGTCTGGATAAATCCTAAGCCGTAATAAGCCAGCTAAAAAGCATTTATTTTAGATCTTCACCATCTATAATTTATATGGATCTAGACCAAGGAGAGATGGATGGACCTGCGGCGGATACGGTATTTTCTGACGGTTGCGGAAAAAGGAAGCATCAGCGGGGCCGCCGCAGTGTTGCACGTGGCCCAGTCGGCCGTCAGCAGGCAGATACGCCTGCTGGAGGAAGACACAGGCGGCCCGCTGTTCAACCGCAGCGTCGCCGGCGTGGAACTGACCGAGAGCGGCCTCATGTTCCTGGAGCGAGCCAGGTTCATCCTGCATGAATTGCAGAGCGCAACCCAGGATGTCTCGGACTTCAACCGTGGAATGCGCGGGTTCAACCCTGATGTGCGCGGCACAGTGCGCATGTCGGCAACCCCGACAGTCGGACAGGCCTTATACGGGCGGATTGCACAGGATTTCCGTAAACGGTTTCCCCTGGTTCGGCTTGAGCTGACCGAGAGCCCAACCGAGGATGCGTTGCACCGCCTGTCAGCAGGCACCATCGACATGGCGATCGTCTCGGACCCAGGTAATCAGGATCACATCCGCTTCACGCCGCTGATGAAGCAGGAGATCGCCGTTTTCTGCCCTCGAGGAAGCAAGCTGGCCGCTCGCTCCAGCGTACACGCCCGAGAGCTGTGCAAGTTGCCGATCATCATTTCGCTGGGAATGCGCAATAGCTTCGAGTCACAGTACGGCGCAGTGCAGCCCGTCGTCCAAATCGATGGCGGCGAAGGCGCAGCGCAACTGGCCCGCGCCAATGTCGGGATAGTTGTCATGCCGAGGTCCGTCTCACGGACATCGGTGATTTGGCAGGGGCTTGTCGCAGTGCCCATCCGGAGCTTTTCCGTCACGCGCATGTTCGCCGTCGCCAAAGGACGCCCCCTCAGCTTGGCCGCGAAAGCGTTTCGCAGTGCTATCGAGGAGCAAATAACACTTTGCATCGATGAAGGCCTTTTTCTACCTGCCTGAGCGAATACGGTCTGGCCTCCGTCCTAGGGCCGGTGTTTCTTGAATTGGTAGACCTTTACGTGGGTGACAATAATGCCACCGGCCCCATGCAGGTTGTGTCTGGCTCTATTGGCCGTGCGAAAGTGCATTTCGAGGCTCCCCGCCAAGCAAATAGCACCAAAGATGGCACGCTTCCTCGCGTGGCTGGATGCCTCAACACCGAAAGATCCCTCCCTCATTCGAGCCGGATTAGGACATCTATGGTTCGTCACACTGCATCCGTTTGAGGACGGCAATGGCCGTATAGCACGGGCGATAGGTGATCTATTATTAACCCGCGCTGATGGCAGCCCACAACGCTTCTACAGCTTGTCCGCGCAGATTCAACGAGAACGCAAAGCCTATTACGACATCCTGGAGCGCACGCAAAAGGGCTGCGCTGGCCAGCTCCAAGCCGCACCACATGAGAGCGGTCGGCCACGATCATGCCATTGGGAAAGTACTGCCAGGCGCTTGGCTGGCCTGGCCCAGACATGAATCTCCCGGGCTCCACACGCTCAATCACGACATCTCGAATTCCTAAGATAAAATCGACGGGGGACATCGGCATTCCTTCCATTAGACGTGTTTCTTCGCAAAAACAAGTTTAATGAATGTCGTTGTCCCCCTTCTATGATGAAGAGCCTTGTCTTAACTTACAGAGGAAGCTAGTTTTGCATACCGCTATCAAGATCGTCGCCATCAGCAGCCTTGCCCTTACCCTTGCCGCGTGCGGCAGCGCCAAGGACGCCAACAAGAGCAACTTCAGCAAGGCCATACAGACATACCTGGATACTCAGAAAGGCCTGTGCGCTGCGATTCCTGCAAAGGGCTTGCCGTTCACCCTGGCGAATCAAGACATGCTGGGCGGTCAAAGCAAGAAGCGCGCCGACGCGCTGGTCGATGCCGGGCTGCTGACGAAGCAGGACACCGAAGTCAAAGCCATGTTTGGCAACAAGATGGAGCCGGCCACCGAGTACCAAGTTACTGAGACCGGCAAGAAGTTCCTCGTCGCCAATGGCGCCAACGCGCTGGCTGGGCAAAATGCCTTCTGCACCGGCAAGTACACTGTTGTGGAAGTGAGCAACTTCACTGAGCCCAGCGACATGATGGGCGTAAAGCTGTCGCAGGTGAACTACCGCTACAAGGTAGAGGATGCAGATGACTGGGCCAAATCGGAAGGCATGCGCGCCAATTACAGGAATTTTGCTGAACAGACTCAGGGAGATATACAGGGTAAGGCGGCTGTCATCCTGACCAACGATGGATGGATGCACGAGCGCCTGTTCAAGCGCGGTTAAACTACCCCGATCCAGTTCTAAAACGAAAGGCCTTTCACCCATGAGTGAAGGGCCTTTTCTTTGGTTTTTCGCCATCTGCGGGATATCTTGATCAGCGCAAGTCTTTCGGTTCCGGTAAAGGCTACCTCGGGCGGTGCTCTGGGCGCAGAGTGATGAGCCACGGTAAGCCAGAAAATGCGCCAACTTAATCTAAGCTATCAGAAATGATGAATCACCAACTGATATTTGTGGGTAATAGAAAGGTTTGCCGAACGCCTACGATTATCCCCCAGTACCTAGATTACGCGCGACAGAGGCGACTGCTCGGTATGCAGGCGCGAAGCCGCCCGATGGAAACGCTCCTCTTCGGCCAGTACGACAAAATAACGAAGGTTTCGGATACGCAATAGCTCCCTCCATCATGGTGCGATACCGCTTTCGCCTAACCGGGCAATGCCACCGGGCGTCCGGACACCGGGTGCCTGACCACCTCCATCGCGATACCGTATATATCCCGCAAACAGGTTTTGGTGAGGATCTGGTCGGGGGTGCCGCGCGCGATCAGCTGTCCACTGTGCAGCGCAATGATTTCATCGCAATAGCGGGCGGCCATGTTCACATCGTGCAGCACGACCACCACGCCCAGGCCCTTGTCGCGGGAAAGCTTGCGCACCAGCGACAGCACCTCGATCTGGTGGGCCACATCCAGCGCCGAGATCGGCTCGTCCAGCAGCAGGTACTCGGCATCCTGCGCCACCAGCATGGCCAGCCAGACGCGCTGGCG
>Ga0182738_1000427_pt1 | contig 61446 bp, 58 predicted proteins | sample eDN5th30CBELigMG_FD_128876 | JGI IMG/M metagenome (GOLD analysis project Ga0182738, IMG submission 128876) | Enriched Miracle-Growth compost microbial communities from Emeryville, California, USA - eDNA 5th pass 30_C BE-Lig MG (version 2)... ... | reverse complement strand
GTGCGCTCAGCACGTTGCGATCCGGTGAAACGATCCAGAAATACGGGGCGCCGCGCGCCTCCGGCAGCTGCGAGAAGAAGAATTCGTTGTAGTTCTCGTCGCCCACGTACACCTTCATCACCACGAAGGTATCGTTGAGCGCGGCCTCGACGTCCTCGTTGCGGGTGACGAACTTGTTCAGCGCGTAGCACCACCGACACCAGTCGCCACCGGCGATGATCAGCACCAGCTTGTTCTGTGCCTGCGCCTGCGCTACTGCGTTGTGATACTGCTCGAAGGGATCGGCCTTGGGGTCGTAGCCCAGGTTCTTGTTCGCACTCAGCGCCGGAGCGGCGAAGGCGCCCATGAGGGTCGTTGCGAGTGTCGCGGCGATCAGAGCTCTTCTCAGCATTGATAATCCCCATCCGATCTCGAAGATGACGATGCGCGCGCAGCGTATCGTCCTTGATGCAGCGCTCGCATCCGTCGCGTTTTCTTACGTCGCGAACTCTTACAGTTCGACCCATCGATGGCGGATTTCATGGAGGGTGCCTGCGGGCGCTGCTGTCGTTTAGTCAAATTCGTGTCGAGGGTCGATCTGCATCTGCGCAGTCGATGCGCGATTCGTCGTTGTGACCGACCGACGAGGGCTCCTCCATGAGCCGGCGTGGGACGGCGGCCTTGCGACCCTTGCTGTAAACGCGCATCATTCTCATCTGCAACCCAGTCGTATTTGCCCGTATCGCCTCGTTGGCAGGCGTCGCGAAGTCTTTTGTTTCAAGCAGATAGGAAGAACCGGTGAGTGCTCGCAAACGGTCCGTAGTGCTGTCGATGGCGATGATCCAGGCACTTTCTTTGGCAGCGGCAAGCGTCACGCTGGCGGCCGGCGAGGACGTCGAATACGTCACCGTCACCGCGACGCGCGCTTCCACAGCGACGAAGACCGACACGGCTCTGGTCGAAACGCCGCAGGCCATCAGCGTTGTTACGGCTGCGCAATTCATCGATCGCGGCGCGCTCACCATGCAGGAGACGCTGCGTTACTCGGCGGGTGTTACGAGCGAAGCGTACGGCCTGGATACGCGCTCGGATCAGCCGATGGTTCGCGGCTTCTATGCGGTCCAGTACCTGGACGGCATGACCAAGCTGTTCGGCTACAGCCTGATTCCACGCGCCGAGGTTTACACGCTCGATCGCGTCGAATTACTGCGCGGACCGTCGTCGGTGCTGTACGGCAAGGGCAACACGGGCGGCGTCACCAACATGGTGAGCAAGCGTCCGCTGTTCCATACGAGCAGCGAAGTCGGTGTGCAGTTCGGCTCGTACGACCGCCAGCAGGTGCAATTCGATATCACCGGTCCGCTCGGCGAATCGTTTGCAGGCCGGCTGGTTGCGTTGGCACGCGACAGCGATATGCAGACCAACGAGATTTCCGACGATCGACGCGTGCTCGCGCCCTCGCTCACGTGGCGGGCGGGCGAACGCACTACGGTGACGCTGCTCGGCTTGTTCCAGGACGACAAGACGGCATCGAGTCAGCAGTTCCTGCCGGTCGTCGCGACTTTGCGCGCTCCCCGCGGCCGCCGCCTCGCGGATGAAACCTTCCTGGGCGAACCGGATTTCGACAAGCTCGACACGCGCCAGAGCGCGGGCACGTTGCTGGTGGAGCATGGCTTCTCCGATGCGCTCAAGCTCAACGTGAACCTGCGCTACGTGGATGCCAACACGCAGTTCAACGAGATCTACCCGGACGTGTATTCGAACCCGGCCGATCCGTTCATCGATGCGGACCGCCGCAGGGTCAATCGCAGCGCGTATTCGATCCGCTCGCGCACCAGCTTTTTCACCAACGACAACAACCTGCAGCTCGATTTCACCACCGGCGCGCTCCAGCACCGGCTGCTCGGCGGCATCGACTACCAGAGCTTCCGCGAAAGCTCGGAAACCGGTTTCGGCAGCGTGGCGCCGATCGACATTTATGCGCCGTTGTACGGCAACTACACGGCACCGGAGTTCGGCGACACCCAGCGCCAGCATCAGGAACAGTTTGGCGTGTACTTGCAGGACCAGGTCCGCTACGGCGAACGCACCAATCTGATCTTCGGCTTGCGGCGCGACCGCGCCACCTCGGAGGTCACCGCTTCGGACGAGCAGGTGGACTATGCGACCACCTTCCGTGTCGGTGCGATCGTCGATGTCGGCGCGGGCTTTTCGCCTTACGTGAGCTACTCGGAATCGTTCCTGCCGCTGGTTGGCCTGGATGTTTACGGTCAGCCGTTCATTCCCCAGCGCGGCAGCCAGTACGAAGCCGGCGTCAAATGGCAGCCGCGCCCCGGTACGCTGATTACGCTGGCCGGCTTCGATATCACCGAGAAGAACCGCCAGACCAACGATCCGGACAACGTGCTGAACACGATCCAGACCGGCGAGGTCAAGTCCAGGGGAGTGGAGTTCGAGGCGTCGCACGAGCTGATGCAGGGCCTCAACGTGACCGCTGCCTACAGCTATGTCGATGCCAAGGTCACGCGCAGCACGTTCGCCCCCGAACTGGACCGGCAGTTGAGCGACGTGCCGAAGGAGCAGGCGTCGTTGTGGGCGGTGCAGACCTTGCTGTTCGACAGCGACTGGTCGCTGCGCCTGGGCGCTGGCGTGCGCTACGTGGGCTCCACCGTGTCGATTGCCGACGGCGGTTCGCTGACCACGCCCAGCTACACGCTGGCCGATGCCCTGGTGTCGTTGCAGTCGCAGCGCTGGAGCGTGACGGCGAATGCGACCAATGTTTTCGACAAACGCTACTACGCGCCGTGCCGTGCCTTCGGCGATTGCTTCACCGGCAACCGTCGTTCGGTCCTGGGCACGGTCAGCTATCGCTTCTGATGGAGTGAAACCATGCTGAGCGCGCCGGCCATCCGCAACTGGTATGGGGTCCACAAGTGGACCAGCCTGATCTGCACGCTGTTCCTGCTGATGCTGTGCATCACCGGCCTGCCGCTCATCTTCTATCACGAGATCGATCATGCGACCGGCAACTCGGTGGATCCGCCGGAGCTGCCTGGGGTGACCAGCACCGCCAGCCTCGATCGGATCGTCGAGGCGGCGCGCGCCAAGCGGCCTGACGATGCAGTGCAGTTCGTGTCGCGCGATCCCGAGGAGCCGAACGCCTGGTTCGTCTCGATGGGCGAGACGCCGAACGCGCCGCTGGCTTCCGCCTTCTATACCTTCGATGCGCGTACCGGCGATTTCCTGCACGAGTATCCGTTGAACCAGGGCGTGATGAACTTCCTGTTCCGGCTGCACTACGACATGTTCGCCGGCCTGCCGGGCACGCTGTTCCTGGGTTTCATGGGATTGCTGCTGGCCGCCTCGCTGGTATCGGGCGCGGTGGTCTACGGCCCGTTCATGCGCAAGCTGCCGTTCGGTTCGGTGCGGCGTGAGCGCTCCGCGCGCATCAAGTGGCTGGACCTGCACAACCTGCTCGGCATCGCCACGCTGATCTGGCTGTTCACCGTGGGCTTGACCGGCGTGATCAACACGCTGGCCCTGCCCATCTTCGGCCACTGGCAGAACACCGAGCTGGCGGACATGACGGCGCAGTACAAGAACCAGCCGCCGCTGGCGAAGTTCAGCTCGCCCGAACAGGCAGTCGCGGCGGCGCTGGCCGCAGCGCCCGGCACCGAGCTGAGCTTCATGGCTTTCCCCGGCAACGAATATGCCACGCCGCATCACTATGTCGCGTTCATGCACGGTTCGACGCCGCTCACCTCGCGGTTGCTGCGGCCGGTGCTGATCGACGCCCAGACCGGCACGGTGATCGACCAGCGCAATCTGCCCTGGTACGTCACTGCGCTGCTGGTGTCGCAGCCGCTGCACTTCGGCGACTACGGCGGCCTGCTGCTGAAGATTCTCTGGGCATTGCTCGATGTCATCGCCATCGTGGTGCTGGGCAGCGGCGTCTACCTGTTGGTCCAGAAGCGCAACGTATCGGTCGAGGCGCGGCTGGGCCTGCTGCAGGCGGAAGCGGCCAAGTGAGCGGCAACGGCCGCGTCAAGGTCTGGACGGCGCCGATCGTGCTGGGCGCCGTCACCGCGCTGGGCTTGACGACGGCGCTGGTGTCCGACGACGTCGGCGATGTGCTTGCCTGGATCGCGCTGGCCGCGCCGATCGTCGCCGTTCTCTGGTACAGCTGGCCACGCAAGCGCGTTTGAGTCCAGGCCGCCCAGGGATCGGGCGATGCGAAACGATCCGTTTCGATCTCCAAGGGCACGCACCCAGCCGTAGTAGAAGCGGGCGCTCCCGCGCTCGTCGAGCAGAAATCGCTTCGCCTGCCGGCGCCATTCGTGTTACTCACACAGGCTGTGCCGTCACTCGCGGGGCGCTGCGTGATCTCGTTCGAAGCCGTCAGTCATGCCTATGAGACGGCGCCATCGGTCCACGACCTCAGTCTGCAGGTCGAGGCTGGCGAGACCGTGGCGCTGATCGGCCCGAGCGGCTGCGGCAAATCGACGCTGCTGAAACTTGCTGCCGGGCTCATCGAGCCGGGCAGTGGCCGGATCGTCGTCAACTCGCACGAGCTGCGGCCGGGCAACTCCGCGCAGATCCGCCAGCGCATCGGCTACGTCATCCAGTCCGGCGGGCTCTTTCCCCACCTCACGGCTCGCAACAACGTGACGCTGGCCGCGCGCTATCTGCGACGCGAGCGCCAATGGATCGATGCGCGGGTCGCCGAGCTTGCCGAGCTGGTGCGCTTGCCGTCCGAGCTTCTGGATCGTTACCCGGGCGATCTCTCCGGCGGCCAGCGACAACGCATCAGCCTCATGCGGGCACTGATGCTGAATCCGGACGTGCTGTTGCTCGACGAGCCGCTGGGCGCGCTCGATCCCATGGTGCGTTACGAACTGCAGGAAGAGCTGCGACAGCTGTTCGACCGGCTGTGCAAGTCGGTGCTGCTGGTCACGCACGACATGGCCGAGGCGGCTTTCTTTTCCCGGCACATCGTGCTCATGCGCGACGGCCGGATCGTGCAGCAGGGGAGCTACGAGCGGTTGGCCACAGCGCCGACCGAGCGGTTCGTCAGCGACTTCATGCGCGCGCAGCGCGGATTGCTCGATCTGGTGAACATGGAAGGAGCGGGCGGTGCTTGAGCGCAGCCTGCGGACACTGGTCGCCAGTGCGTTGCTGCTCATTGCCGGCGTTTGCTGCGGCGAGCCGGCCAAGCCCGTGGTCGTGGGGTCGAAGGTCTTCACCGAATCGGTAGTGCTGAGCGAGATCGCCACCCAACTGCTGCGAGATTCCGGGCAGGCGGCGCAGCACCGGCGCGAGCTTGGCGGCACGCGAGTGCTGTGGAGCGCGCTGCTGCGGGGCGATATCGATTGCTATCCGGAATACAGCGGCACGCTGCGGGCCGAGATATTCGCCAATGAGGCGGTCTCGACCGACGAGCAGCTCACTCAGGCCTTGTCGCGCGAGCATGTATGGCGTTCGCGGTCGCTGGGTTTCAACAACACCTACGTGCTCGGCATGCGCAAGACCTCCGCCGCCGAGTTGGGGATTGAACGCATATCGCAGCTCGCCGGGCACCCGCAGCTGCATTTCGCTTTCAGCAGCGAGTTCCTGCAACGAACCGACGGTTGGCCCGGCCTGCGCGCGCGCTATCGTTTGCCGCAGCAGGATGTGCGAGGGATGACCCACGATCTCGCCTACCGTGCCATCGCTTCCGGCGCCATCGACGTGACCGACCTGTATTCGACCGATGCCGAGATTCCTCGCTACGGGCTGATCGCATTGCAGGACGATGCGCATTTCTTTCCGGACTACCAGGCGTTGTTCATCTGCAGGGACGACGTTCCGCAGTCGGTGCGCGCGACGCTGGATCGCTTGGGTGGGCGCATCGATGAAGATGCGATGGCCCAGATGAATGCACGCGCCAAGCTCGATCTGATACCCGAGGCCCACGTTGCCGCGAGCTTCCTGCGCGAGCAGTTTGGAATCGATGCTGTTGTGCGTGATGGAAGCCGCGCTGGGCGCATCTGGCAGCGCACGCGCGAGCACCTGGCGATGGTGGCCATTTCGCTGGGAGCCGCTTGCCTGCTGGCGATCCCGCTGGGAATCGTAGCGTTCTATCACCGGCGTGTAGGACGGGTCGTCTTCGCGATTGCGGATACGCTGCAAACCGTTCCGGCGCTCGCCTTGCTGGTGTTCCTGATTCCCTGGCTGGGCATCGGCTACGCGCCGGCCATCGTGGCGCTGTTGATCTACAGCGTGCTGCCCATTCTTCGCAACACGCACACCGGGCTTGCCGACATTCCGCACGACCTGCGCGAGTCGGCGCAGGCACTGGGCTTGTCGCGGGCCGCGCAGCTGCGTTTCGTGGAATTGCCGCTGGCGGCGCGCTCGATTCTCGCCGGCATCAAGACAGCGGCCGTCATCAACGTCGGCACTGCGACCCTGGGCGCGTTGATCGGGGCAGGCGGCTACGGTCAGCCGATTCTCACGGGCATTCGCCTGGACGATATCGGAATGATCCTGGAGGGCGCGGTGCCAGCCGCATTGCTGGCACTCGCGGCGCAGGCGCTGTTCTCGGTGCTGGAGCGCCGCTGGGTGCGCCCCAAGTAGTCCTCAGCGGCTCGCCGTTGCGGCCGATGCCTCGGTTGTCGCCGCGACGGCATGCGGAATGATCGGCAGGACGATGTGCGAGGGATACTTCGCCGAGTGATAGATCGTCTGCTGCGCCTTCTCCATGCGCGTACCGGTGGCGGGATCTTCGCCCGTGTTCAGATTGCGATCGAAGCGTGGGAAATTGCTGCTCGATATCTCCACGCGGATCCGATGCCCGGGCAGGAAGACATTGCTGGTGGCCCACAGGTCGATGTCGTACTCGTAGACCTTGCCCGGCTCCAGCAGCGACGCCGGTGCCTCCTTGCCTTGCCGATAACGCGCACGAATGATGCCATCCTGGATGTTCTGCGCGTAGCCGTCGGGATGCACGTCGACCAGCTTGGCGGTCCAGTCCGTGTCCTTGCCGCTGGTGGCGGCGTACAGCTTGACCTTCAGCGGGCCGGTTACTTCGACCGCTTCGGTCAGTGCCGGCGTGGTGTAGACCAGCACGTCGGTGCGCAGCTCCGCCTTGCGTTGATCCCAGGGGCCGGCGGGAACGGTGCTGCAACAGATGTTGCCGCCCAGCGTCGGAACCGGAGAGGCTGGATCGTAAGTGAAGCGATCAGTAGCAGCGCCGGAGGGTGGCGCGCTGGATAGCGTGCCGTCGCCGGCTGCGCTGTTCGCCCGGCCGTTGCTGCCTAGATAGAACTTGGTGAACTGGGTGCGTGCCAGCGGCCATTCGTTCTCGTAGCGCCAGTAGTTCTCGCCCATGACGAAGATCTTGATCGGCGGCTCGCGCTCCACGCCGTTGTCGATGCCCTTGAGCCAGTGATCGTGCCAGCGCAGGTAAACCTTGCGCATCTGGATTTCGGCGGCGGGCCCGAAGTCGATGCTGCGATCCGGCCCGGTGGTAGCGCTGCCCGGGGCGACGTTGCGCTGGCCGGTGTCGTGACCCCACGGGCCGATCATCAGGTGCTTTCCGGTGCGCGCCAGCTTGGTCTTGCCGTCTTTGCGCAAGGTGACGTGATCCTGCAGCGCGCCGCGCAGGAACAGGTCGTACCAGCCGTCGACCACCAGCCACGGCACGCTGATGTTCTGCACCTGGTTCTCGTAGCTGATGTCCTTCCAGAACGGATCGTTGGCGCGCGGATGCTGCAGCCAGTTGCGGTACTCAGGACCGACGCGGCCGGCCGCTGCATCCATGGTTGCGAGCGGCAGATGCCGGAACACCGAGGGCCAGTCGTATGCGCCCGAGTTCTGCATCACATGGCCGTCCATCACCACCGCGCCCCACGGCATGGCGAATCCGAGGAAGAAGGCTCCGTCGTTGTAGACCCAGCCGTTGAAGACGTCGCTGGTGGTGACCGACGCCGACATCGCAGTCAGGTACTTGCTGTTGCGGATGCCCTGGGCGATCTGGGTGTAGCCGAGATATGAGCCGCCCATGGCGCCGATCTTGCCATTGCTCCAGGGCTGCTGGCCGATCCATTCGTCGGTGTCGAAGCCATCGTTGGCTTCGTCACGGAACAGGGCGTAGTTGCCGCCGGAGTCGTACTTGCCGCGCACGTCCTGCAACACCACCACGTAGCCGCGCTGCGCGAACCACTTGGCCTGCTCGACGTCGCCGGCGCCGTTGTTGCTGTACGGCGAGCGCCACAGCAGCGTGGGGAAGGTGCCGGGCGCATCCGGCCGGTAGATGTCGGCCGACAGCTCGACGTCGTCGCGCATCTTCACCGGCACCAGGTTGCGCATGATCACCGGATACTGGGGCTGAGATAGCTGGGCTTCGTTCCAGTGCTCGAGCTGATCGGCCAGCGCCGGCAACGAACCGGTCGCCAGCGCACACGTCGTTGCAAGGATCGCTCCGATTTTCATGCCCCCATCCCTCGGTATGACCGTCGTTGTTATCGCTTAACACGTATATTGACTAATTAACACGTATACGATTACGTTGTATAGCCCTGTCTATACAGGCGAACGGGGCATCTCATTCATCAGGGAGTCAACATGGTTGCCAAGATCAATTTGAAGTCAGTGGCGGCGGCCGGCGTGCTGGCAGCGGCTGCGCTCGGCCTGGCCGCAAGCGGCCTGGCGGCCGATGCGCCGAAGAACCTGCCGAAGAAGCCGGGTCATCATTTCTCGTTTGCCGGCAAGCGTCCCAGCTTTCGCCAGGAAGGCACCACCAAGTCCGACGTTGCGGTGTCATCCGAGGACAGCCAGGGTCTGCTGACGCTGCAGGACGAGATCTGGTATCCGGCCTTTGCCGTGACGCCGCACTTCCACAAGACCCACAACGAGGTCTTCTACGTGGTCTCCGGCCGCGTGGAATGGACGGTGGGCGGCGAGACGCACGTCATGAGCGCCGGCGACTCGGTGTACATCCCGGCGAATACCGTACACAGCGTCAAGGTGCTGGATGGCAAGAACGCGCACATGCTGATGATCTACAACCCGGGCGGGTACGAAGAGCACATGGCGCGCGAGGAGGCGTACACGCTGGAGCAGCTCAAGGACACGAAGATCCGCGACGAGCTGCGCAAGCTGAACGATTTCCACCCGCTCGAAAAATAAGCGCTGGCAGCCGCCGCCCGGGATTCCGGGCGGCGAAATACAAGCGTCGCGCCGTCACGGACGGCGACGGTGCAACAGAAAACGGGGAAATACATGAACAAGCACGCCTCGCGGCTCTTGCGGGCCGCTATCGCCTTGCCTTCCATGACAGTCGCCGGGCTCGCCCTGGCGCAGGACGCAGCACCTGGCAGCAAGGTGCTGGAGGAGATCGTCGTCACCTCCACCAAGCGCGCCGAATCGCTCAAGGACGTTCCCATCAGCGTCGCGGCCTACACACAGGAGACCATGGACAAGCAGAGCGTCCGCTCCTTCGAAGACATCGCGCGCATGACGCCGGGTGTCACTTTTTCCAATCGCGGCAGTGGCAACAGTCATCGCACCGACATTGCTATCCGCGGCATCAGCGCCGGGCCGGGCACCGCGACCACCGGCGTGTACCTGGATGAAACGCCGATCCAAATTCGCCCGGACTGCTGCGCCTCGACCAATCCGTACCCTGTCATTTTCGACCTGGAGCGCGTGGAAATTCTGCGCGGCCCGCAGGGGACGCTGTTCGGCGCCGGCTCCGAAGGCGGCACCATCCGTTTCATCCTGCCCGAGCCGAGCCTGACCGAGCAGCAGGTCTACGCGCGCGCCGGGATCGCATTCACCGAGCATGGCGATTCCACCCAGGAAGGCGGCGCTGCAGTCGGCGGACCGCTGGTGGATGATTCGCTGGGCTTTCGCCTCAGCGCCTACTATCGGGAGCAGGGCGGCTACGTCGATCACATCAACCGCCTGGATCAGCGCGTGCTGTCGAAAGATGCGGATTCGCAGGATGCCCTGGTCGTTCGCGGTGCGTTGAAATGGGCGGTGACCGACGCGCTGACGGTGTCGCCGTCCCTGTATTTCCAGAGAGAGCGCACCGACGATTCTTCCATGTACTGGGAAGAGTTCTCCGACCCGGACAAGGGCCGCTTCGCCAACGCCAATCCGGTGATCACGCCCACCGACGATCGTTTCGTCATGCCGGTGCTGAAGATCGAATGGGGCAATGATGCCGTGGGGCTGGTGTCGAACACCTCGTACATGAAGCGCGACAACGTCAATACATTCGATGACACGCTCATCACCACGGCCATCTTCGCGGGCACGACCGGCAACTACATTCCCAGGGAATTGGCGCATGTGGCGATGCCGGGCGATGTCTACAGCGGGCAGCGCGTGTGGACGCAGGAAGTGCGCTTACAGAGCGCGCAGCCGGATTCGCGTCTGAACTGGGTGGCCGGTGTGTTCTATCAGAAGATCGATCAGGGCTACCACTACTACGTGGACGCGCATCAGCTCGAGGACGTGCTCAACTACGGCAACACCGGTCCGTGGACCACGGTCGAGGATGCGCTCGGCATGGGTCTGTACCAGGGCAAGTACATCCTCTGGGAAAACGAGACCATGAAGAACACCGAGATCGCCGCGTATGCAAACGTCGATTTCAGGCTCACCGAGCAGCTCAAGGCCACCGTGGGCTTGCGCTATTCGCACAACCGGTACGAAGACATCGATACGCAGGCGGGCCCGGTCGTGTCCTCGGCGGATGGCTTCACCAACACCTCGAAGACCACCGACAAGCCGTTCACGCCGAAATTCGGCCTGTCATACGAGCCGGATGACAACAACATGTATTACGTCACGGCGTCGAAAGGCTATCGGCAGGGCTTCACCACCGGTGCGGTGGCCAGTCGCTGCCAGGCGGATCTGGATGCGCTCGGCGTCAGCGGCGCTGCGCGCGGCATCTCGCCGGACTCGGTGTGGAACTATGAAATCGGCAGCAAGAACCGTCTGGCGGATGGCCGGCTGCAGATCGATGCCAGCCTGTTCCGCATCGACTGGAAGGACATCCAGTCGAGCCTCGGCCTGCCGTGCGGCAACACCTGGCGCGGCAATCTGGGCACGGCTCGCAGCCAGGGCTTCGATCTGAGCCTGGCAGCCCGCGTCGCCGGGCAGCTGACCGTGGGGCTGTCCGTGGGCTTCGCCGATGCCAAGTACACCGAGACCATCCGGGGTTCGACCGGCACGGTGCTGCGCGCCGACGGCGAGCGCCTGCCGGTGCCGCGCTGGAACGTGGCTTCCTCGCTGCAGTATGACTTCGATGCTTTCGGCCACGAAGGTTATGCGCGCCTGGATCAACGGTACTCGGGCGCAAGGCCGATTACCGAGCTCGACCCGACGCTGCCGTGGGACGGGCAGACCCACAACCTCGACCTGCGCATGGGCATGAAGTTCGGCAACACGGATGTGTCGGTGTTCGGCTCGAACCTCACCGACGAGCATCCGGTGTTCAACCGCAACCGGCCGATGATGGAGCCGCCGCCGGCCGATCTGTACCGGGCCATGACGGTGCGGCCACGCACCTTCGGCGTGACGGTGCTGTACCGATACTGATCCGGAGCCGCCGTCCGCGATGAAGCATTGCGGACGGTATGAAGGAGCCCACGGAAGGGCTTCTTCAGCGGGAGCGGACGTGCTCCTGTGCGAGCAGCGTCTCGACCGCCACTGGCCGGAAGGGATGCACGCGCTGCACGAACATCGTCCAGATGATCGCGTACGCCGCGGTGGCGCCGAGCATCAGGCCGAACGGCAGGTAGATGGAGCGCGGGTCGATGCCTGGTGGGGCGATGTACCACATAGCGAGCACGATCCCGACGCTCGACACGATCTGCGGCAACGGGAACCAGGGCGAGCGATACGGGCGTTGCAGATCGGGCCGGCGGATGCGCAGCATCACGACCGACAGCGTGATCAGCAGATAGGCGACGCCCCAGGCGCACACTGCCGCCAGCACCAGGTGCGTGATGCTGTCGAGGTCGCCACGAATCATCCAGGCGTGGATGCATGGAATGGCCACCGACACCACGATACCCAGCAGTGGCGCCTTCGAACGTGGATGCAGATAAGCAAAGGCGCGAGGCAGCGCGCCATCGAGCGCCATGCCGTAGAGAATGCGCGGCAGAATCGCCATCAGCGTGTTGATAGTAGCCGCTCCCGCGAACAGGAATGCCAGGCCAAACCAGATCCGGCCCGCAGGCCCCATGACGCGCTCGGCGAACTGCGGAATCGCCATCGGCGTTTCCAGCAGATGCACGGTGCCGGCTGCGTTCATGGCGACGTTCTCCACTTGCCGCTTGATGGCGGCGCCGTAGATGAACATGCACAGCGCCACCGCCGTCAATCCGAGCGCCATGGCCTTCGGAATGATGCGGGAGGGATTCTTGAGCTCCACCGCCAGCGGCGTGACGAACTCCATGCCCACGAACATGAACATGGCCATGCCGGTGAGCGACAGGATGGCGGGCAGATCCGAGCCGATGGTGGACTGGCCGAACCAGCCGTCGAGCTCTACCTGCGGCGGCGTCGCCAGCCCGGCGATGCCGAAGCCGATCAGGCTCGCCCACATTCCCAAGGTCAGCACCAGCTCGGCGCGGCTGTAGGCGGTGATGCCGAAGGCATTGAGCAGGCCGAACAGCACCACCAGTCCCACACCTACCGTCCAGGACAGGTTGCTGCCGGCCAGCGCACTGTTCACCGATTCGAAGTTCACCACGAACATCACGCCGCTCAGGATGGTCTCGGCGGTGCCGGCGAAGGCGTGCACCAGCATGTAGGCCGACAGCGTCCCCATGATGGCGCAGGCGCGGCCGATGCCGCAGGACAGATAGTCGTAGACCGAGCCGGCGGTGGGCAGGATGGCGGCCGCCTCGGCGAAGGTGCTGGCCTGGGCCAGCATCATGACGAAAGCGATGACCATGGCCGCGGCGAAGGCGCTGCCGCCGACACTGAAGCCGGTGGCGACGGTGAGGATCACTGGGCTGGACATGATCAGCCCGACCGCGGTGGCGAGCGCCGTGGGGAAACCGACGGCGCCGCTTCTCAGGGTCGATTGGGCCGATGGCTGGGCCGCCTGTTCCGTAGCGACCGGCCGCTGCATGTCAGCGCTCGTACTGGGTGACGTTGACCAGCCGCGAGACGGCGCCTACCGGCGAATTGACCGTCGCGCCGAAATCGTCGCCCTGGTAGCCGAAGATCTTGCCAGTGGTGCGCAGCGCCGCCGAGTCCATCATCACCACGCCGAGCGTGGGAATGATCTTCTCGATCCAGGCGAACAGGTACAGGTCCGCGTCGAGCTTGTAGACGTAGCAGCGGTCGGTATCCGCCAACCCGACCTCGGGGCCCTTGATGCAGTGCCAGCTGTAGAGATCGGATTCCAGGTAGATGTGCTCGTAAGCGTCGTGCGGGCCGTACTCGTGGTACACGCGGCGTCCCACCAATTCATCAGTGGGCGCGTGCAGTGCCGCCGCCGGCGAGAAGGGCGCGTCGATGACGCCGCGACGGATCTTTACTTCGACCGCGGACAGGCTCTGCTTCTTCTGCACACGGGTGAACAGCGGGATCAACGTCTGCTCGCGTTGCGGCAGCAGCCCGATCAACTGGGTGCAAACGCCGTGCTGCAAGTCCAGCACCGTGCTCACCGAGCGGATGCGGGACTTCGGGTCGATGAAGTCGACCAGCACGATGCCCGGACGCAGCTGGGTTGCGCGATAGTTCACATCCAGCGTCAGAGGGCTGCCCGAATCCTTCGCGCCGGTGGCGCTGAGCTCATCGTTCTGGCCGAAGCGGTATTGCTCGGTGGTGCCGTCTTCGAAGTTCAGCCGCAGCGTGCGGCCGGCGAGCAGCGCTGCATGGTCCAACTCGTTGCCGCCGAAATCGGCGACGAACTCACCCACCTGCAACCAGCGTCTATCGGATTCGGCCGTCAAGATGTCTGTCTCCCCAATTGCGCAGTGCGCGGACATTCACGAGCCACGTTCTTGGAAAGCGCCGCCTGCCGCAATCATCCCTTCGGTGAGTACGAAGCGAGACTGCGCCGTAACAAGTTTAGTGTCGTGCCGATGGGGTTCATCGCGCCCGCGTCGCGGGCCCATAACGGGAGTCGTGCATGACAACGCAATCGAAGAAGAACAACACCCGCCTGCGGATCGCACTGCTGGCTGCTTGCGCGATCACGTGTGCATCAGCCGGTGCGCAGACTCCGGAGCGGGCGCGGGATCTGGGGATTCCATTCAATGGCACGCCCGGCACGTTGAACGCGATCACGGACGTTCGCGGCGTCGAGGTCGGCTACACCACCCGCATCGAGGGCGAGGGCAAACTGGTGGTCGGCAAAGGGCCGATCCGCACTGGCGTGACCGTGGTGTTTCCGCGCGGCAAGAACGATGCCGCGCCGGTCTACGGTGGCTGGTTCTCGCAGAATGGCAACGGCGAAATGACCGGCACTACCTGGCTGGACGAGTCGGGCTTTCTGGAAGGCCCCATCGCCATCACCAACACGCACTCGGTCGGCGTGGTGCGCGACTCGGTCATCGCCTGGAGCGTGGAGCAGGGTCGGCTCGCGGTGCAGCCCTGGATGCTGCCGGTGGTCGCCGAAACCTGGGATGGTGGGATCAACGACATCAACGGCTTTCATATCTCGAAGCAGGATGTATTCGCCGCCCTGAATGCAGCGAAGAGCGGCGCGGTGGCGGAGGGCAATGTCGGCGGCGGCACCGGCATGATCTGCTACGAGTTCAAAGGCGGCAGCGGCACGTCCTCGCGCGTGCTGCCGGCACGCCAGGGTGGTTACACCGTGGGCGTGTTCGTCCAGTGCAACTGCGGCGACCGATCGGACCTGACCATCGCCGGCGTGCCCGTCGGCAAGGCACTGCCGACGCGGCAGAAGCGGCCGGGCTTCGAAACCGAGGGCGAGGCGGGCGATGTCGGCTCCATCATCATCGTGGTCGCCACCGACGCGCCGCTGCTGCCGGTGCAGCTCAAGCGTCTGGCCAAGCGCGCCACGATGGGTCTGGCGCGGACCGGGTCCACTTCCGGCAATTACTCCGGAGATATTTTCATCGCATTCTCCACCGCCAACCGCGGAGCGGACGGCAAGCCCGGCCCGAACTCGGTGCAGACGCTGTCCAACGACCGCATCAGCCCGCTGTTCCAGGCCACGGTGGAGGCCACCGAAGAGGCCATCGTCAACGCCATGGTGGGCGCCAAGCCCATGAGGGCCATCGACGGCTCCCTCGTTGAGGCGCTGCCGCACGACAAGGTCAGGGCGCTGATGAAGGGGCAGCGGTAGACGTATCCGGGTGATCGTGTCTCGTCCTGCCCGCGCAAGCGGGCATCGCTCGATCCGGCTCGCTCCGTCATCGTCTCGTGGCGGTGGCTGCCCCGGCCACGTCCTTGCACTTTCCGGTGATCAGCTATGCATCGCGTATCTTTTGCGATCTGCTTTCATACGCGAAGCGTTTCGCCATAGGTGTCCAGATCATGATCAAGCGGTTGACTGCGGTAGCGGTGGTTGCGGTCCTGTCGGCGGCGGCCGGCTGTACCAGCATGGGTGAGCAGCAAAGCGCCGCGGTGCCGGCCAGTGCGCCTGTCGTCACCGCCGGCAATATCGTCTTTCCCTCGGGTCCGACCGGTTCGCAGACGGGAGTGCAGCAGGTCGAGGAGGTCGTGCGCAAGGCCAACGAGCAGCTGGCGGCACAGGGCCTGGGCATCGGCAACATGCTCCAGCACACGATCTTCGTGAAGGACGGCGCTCTGTCGCCGATGCAGGTGCTGCAGACCTTCCACGGCACCGCCACCAAGCTCGCACCCAGCCTGAAGGAATTCCGCAGCGTCGGCACCATCATCCGCGTGCCGGATTTCCCGGACAAGAACACGACCATCATGCTCGACTGGGTCGCCGGCAAGAATGCGCCGGCGAGCTACCAGCGCGTGCCGTTCGTTTACGGCCCGCAGGAGATCGCCGAGTCCATCGGCAACGACAAGCTGGTGTTCACCGCAGGCCTGGAAGCGATGGACTTCAAGAACGGCACGCTGGTGCCGACCATCGACCAGCAGATGGAAGTTATCGTCGGCAAGCTCGACGCCGCGCTCAAGAACGCGGGCCTGGGTGTCGGCAACATGATTTCCCACAACCTGTACGTGAAGAAGGGCACCGATCCGCTGCACGTCATCGAGAAATTCCACGAGCTCACGCACCGCTATGCGCCCGAGCTGAAGAACCGTCCGAGCGTCGGCACGCTGGTGGTGGTCGATGGCATGGCCGGCGACGGCTTCCTGCTGGAAATGGACGCAGTGGCGGCGCGCCCGGCCGTCAAGGGCCAGCCCGACAACTTCAAGCGCGTGCTGTTCGATGACACCTCCATGCCGATCGCGCGCAGCGTCGCCGTGGACGACCTGGTGTTCCTGTCGGGCGAGGAAGGTATGGACAAGAACGGCGCGATCTCCGACGACCCGCTGGTGCAGGTCGAAGTCGCGGTGAAGAAGCTCGACGCCACCCTGCGCAAGTCCGGCCTGACGCTGGCCAACCTGGTCAAGCACCGTCTCTTCATCAAGAAGGGCGCGGATGCCGAGCAGGTCCGCAGGAAATTCCACGAAGTCGCCGAGAAGCTGGCCCCCGGGTTGAAGAACAAGCCCAGCGCCGAGTCGGTGCTGATCGTGGAAGGCCTGGCTTCCGACAAGATGGCCTTCGAAGTCAGCGCCATCGCTGCACGTCGCAGATAAGACCGATTCACATGAGTAGCCGGGCATAGGAGTTTGCTCCGGTACTGATGGGTCTCAGAAGGGCCGCTCGATTTCGGGCGGCCTTCTTGCATTTGGTGTCCGGAAGGCGGAGATCCAGACGGAGATGTTCGTGCCAGGTGCCGCTCTGGCCGGGCGCACACGTTTGCGAGGACAGTACGTGCGCTCGTGGCAGCATCGTGCCAGGCGTCGTTCTGGGCGGGGCTACACATTTTCAGGACCGCACGTAAATACGTCCCTGTAGGCTTGCTCACTCGGAACATCCTGTTCCTCCTCTCATCGAAGAAAATGTGTAGCCCCGCCCAGAACGACGCCGGAAAGAGAGTGCCATCGTTCTCTTTCCGGATTCCGGAAGCGCGCTCTCTGAGCGCCACGGACCTGGAAGCCTCTGCGTTTCCGGAGGGGATGTCTCGTTTCGGGAGCCTCGAAAACAGGATGTTTTCGTGGCAGCCTCCAGGGACGGATTCACGGCGGTCCCGAAACGAGACATCCCCTCCGGAAACGCACACTGCCAATCGAAGCTAGTCCTGGGAGACCTAGCCGAAACCGCACACTGTCAATCGAAGCCGCTCTTCGCCATCGGCAGGCTCACCATGCCGCTGCCGAAACGAGCCAGCCTCTTGCCGCACCACCCACCGCCAAACGAAGCTGCCCACCTTCTCTAGCGCCTAGCCCGCCAACGCAATCTCCACTCGCCGATTGCGCTTGCCCTCGCTCTTGATCTTGAGTACTCGGATGCCGCCGATCTCGGCGATGTTCTTTACATGCGTGCCGCCGCAGGGCTGCAGATCGATTCCGGGAATGCGTAGCAGGCGCACGCGGCCTGCGCCGCGAGGCGGCTGCACGCTCATGGTTTTCACCAACTCAGGACGCGCGTCGAGTTCCTCGTCCGTGATCCATTCGGTTTGAGTGTCGACGCCGCGCGCGATCAGCTCATTGGTGCCCTGTTCGATGCGTTCGGCATTGAGCAGGCTCATGTCGATATCGAAATCCAGACGCGCCTTGTCCGGCGCGATGTTGCCGCCAGAGACAGGGGCGACTACCACGCAGGACATGACGTGCAGCGCGGTGTGCAGCCGCATCAGCGAATAGCGTCGCGCCCAGTCGAGCTCGAGCGTGAGCAGTTCGCCGGGCTCAGGCAGCGGTGCGCCGGCCAATGGGATGTGGACCACGCTGTTCAGGGTCTCGCCCTTGCGGGTGTCGGCGATCTGGATCCGCTCGCCGCTCTCGCGCAGTAAGAATCCAGTGTCGCCGGGCTGACCGCCGCCCAGCGGATAGAAGATGGTCCGATCGAGCTCGATGCCGCGCTCGGTGACGGCGAGCACGCGCGCGGTTGCGGTTTTCAGATAGGCATCATCGCGGAACAGCAGTTCGGTAGTCATGAGATCAGCTCAACTCAACTGGCAACACGGATCAGCGCTGGCAACGAGCGCAGCGCCTGCGGATATTCGATGTTGGCGGGCACTCCTTCGCCTGCCGCGTCCGCATAGGCCGGACTCCACGGCAGCAGGATGGTCGCCGAGCCTTTTTCGCGCAGCATCTTCGGCATGACCGGCGCGATAGGTCGCGAAGCTTCGCCGGCCAGCAGTCGACTCAGTGTGCGATGGTGCTGCAGGGCGGCTTCGAGCTCATAGAGGTTGTAGAGCGTCGGATGCGACAGCGGCATCTCGCCGCGCTGCGCCGCTTGGATCAATTGCGCGGGCGGCAGCCAGGCGGTCTCGACGGTTTCATGTGAGTCCGGAACCACAGGCTGCTCGGGCGGCGCGGCGACGATGAAGAAGCGCGTATCGAAACGACGCGGCATGATCGACGGCGTGATCCAGTGAGCCCAGTAGACCAGCCGGGCGATATCTGGCCGCAATTGCTCTTGCGCCAGCAGCTCGATGAACAGTGCCGGCTGTTTGACGATATGCGGACGATGCTCCTGCAGGCGTGCCGATACTTCGGGCGCACAAGGCCGGCCGCTGTGGTCGGTTGCCAGCAGGAGGCCGGTTTCCTCGAAAGTCTCGCGGCAGGCGGCCATCGCCAGGCCCAGGCATTCGGCGAGCGGTAGCGGTTCGCCGTGCAGACTGCGCATGCGGCCGCAGCTGTAGCCGCTTGGGTTGCCGATCAGGGCGAGCGCGGCGGCGGAGCCGTCCGCGGTGCTCAGCTTGCCGCCAGGGAAAACCCATTGTCCGCCGAAGGTCAGTTCGGCGTGACGCCGCACCGTGAGCACTTCGACCCCGGACGCTTCCTCCCGCAACAGCAGGATCGTGGCGGATGGACGCGGCAATGCCGGTGCGGAATGTATATTGTCGGCGGCATTGCTCATCGGTCGATCCGAATCATGAAAAATTTCCGGCTCAGCGCAGCGGTGATCATCGGCATTCTGCTCGCAGCAGTCGTCTTTGCGCCAGTGCCGGGCCGGACCCTCGGGATCCGGACGCTGCACGATTTTGCGCACGGCCCGATTTTCGGCTGTGTCGCCGTGCTGCTGTTGCTGTGCATCCGCGGCGATGAGCGGTTGCAGATGCTGCGGCCGTCGATGCAGTATCTGCTGGCATTCGCCACCGCCGTCGTGCTCGGCGGCCTCACCGAGCTGGCGCAGATTCCCGTAGCTCGTGACGCGTCGTGGTTCGATCTTCGCAGCGATGCGCTGGGTGCCGCGGCATTTCTGGGGATCGCGGCCGCGATCGATGGCCGGTTGCACCGGCCGGTCCGGGCGCTGGCCGTGCTAAGCGGTGTCGTCCTGCTGGGGATTCATTCAACTCCGCTGGCGACGGCGACCGGCGAATACCTGCGGCGCGAGCGGGCTTTCCCGGTGCTGCTGGATTTCAGCCAGCAACTCGATGCGTATTTTCTCAAACCGCAATGGGCGCGGATCGAGCTGCAGGCGATGCCTTCGGCGTGGGCCAGGCAGCCGGGCGAGTCGGCATTGCGGTTGGAGTTCGCCGCAGGGCCCTGGCCGGGAATCGATGTCGCCGAACCGGAGCCCGATTGGCGCGGTTACAAGAGCCTGGTGCTCGATGTGACCAATACGTCTGATGCCGACCTCGCGTTCGTGCTGCGGGTTCACGATGTGCACCACAACTATGAGCTTGACGATCGCTTCAACCGCACCTTGACGGTTCCGCCGCGAACCCGCTCGGTGTTGCGGGTGCCGATCGCCGACATCGAGACCGCTCCGCGTGGCCGGTCGATGGACATGACGCAGATCGCGGACCTCATGCTCTTCCGCGCAAAAAGTGCGACAGCACCGGAGATGTGGATATCGCGGATCTGGCTGGAGTAGCGCTCATCGGCCGCCGTCGTTCCATGAAATAGCGGCGGTGGCTCGTCAGCGACAAAGCCACGCCGGAGAAATGGACGAGGCGCGCGCTGACACGATCCGGGTTGCGCCGCAGCGGCAACTCATGCGGCAGCGCCTGCAACGATGTGCAGAGTACAATCCGGCGCGACCCGCCATGCGCCTGTGAGGTTCATCCCATGATCACGCTCGACATCAACGGCAAGAAGCTGGAAACCGATGCGGACCCGGATACGCCGCTCCTGTGGGTGCTGCGCGATCGGTTGGGAATGACCGGCAGCAAGTACGGCTGCGGCAAGGCGCTGTGCGGTGCGTGCACCGTTCATGTCGATGGCTCGGCGACCCGCAGCTGTGTGCTGCCGGTGTCGGCCGTGGCGGGCATGAAGATCACCACCATCGAGTCGGTCGCGGACAGCGCCGCCGGCAAGGCGGTGCAGGAGGCATGGATTGCCGAGAACGTGCCGCAATGCGGCTACTGCCAGTCGGGCCAGATCATGAGCGCGGCGGCGCTGCTGAGCACGAACAAGCAGCCGACGGACGCCGACATCGACGTGGCGATGGCGGGAAATATCTGCCGCTGCGCCACCTATGTCCGCATTCGCGCCGCCATCAAGCGCGCCGCGCAGTCACTGGCGTAATTAGGAGACTGACATGAGCACATCAGCAGACGAGACCCTGATCCGTGCCAGCCGGCGCGACGTGCTGAAGGCAGGAGCGGCGCTGACCATTGCATTCTGGCTGCCGCAGCGCGGCGCTGTCGGCGCCGATGCGCCTACCGGCGCCGTGCTGGAACCGAACGCATTCGTGCGCATCGGGGCCGATGACACGGTCACGGTGATATCCAAGCACGTCGAGATGGGGCAGGGCAGCTACACCGGGCTGGCCACGCTCATCGCCGAGGAACTGGACGCGGACTGGAAGCAGGTGAGCGTCGTTGGCGCGCCAGCGGACGCAAAGCTCTACAACAATCTGTCGTTCGGACCGATGCAGGGCACTGGTGGCAGCTCGTCGCTGTCGAATTCGTTCGACCAGTTGCGCAGCGCCGGTGTAACCGCGCGTGCATTGCTGGTCACTGCAGCGGCACAGCGCTGGGGTGTTCCGGCCGACGAGATCACGATAACGGCAGGCGTCGTCAGCCACTCGCAGTCCAATCGCACGGCGCGTTTCGGCGAGTTGGTGGCCGATGCGATGAAATTGCCGGTGCCGACGGACCTCAAGCCCAAGGATCCCGCCACCTACACGTTGATCGGCAAGAACCTGACGCGCGTGGATAGCTGCGCCAAATCAACGGGCACCGCGACGTTCACGCAGGACATCCAGTTGCCTGGAATGCTGACGGCGGTGGTGCTGCATCCACCGCGTTTCGGGGCGAAGGTAAAAAGCTTCGATGCCTCGAAGGCGCAAGCCGTCAAAGGCGTGAAAACAGTCGTGGCGTTCGAAACGCCGGTGCGCGCGGGCATTGCCGTGCTGGCGACTGATTTCTGGACTGCACGCAAGGCGCGCGATCTGGTGACGGTGCAGTGGGACGAATCGAAGGCCTTCAGAAGCGGTTCGGCCGAACTGCTCGCCCGATATCGGGAGCTTGCAGCCAAGCCCGGCGCGTCGGCCAAGCGCGTTGGCGATGCAGATGCAGCGCTCGCGTCGGCCGCACAGGTGGTTGAGGCAACCTACGAATTTCCCTATCTGGCGCACGCATCGATGGAGCCGCTCAATTGCGTGGTGCGCGTCGGCACGCAGGAGTGCGAGATCTGGAACGGCGACCAGTTCCAGACGCCCGATCAGCTGGCGGTCGCCAAGCTGCTCGGCATCTCGCCGGCTGCCGTGAAGATCAACATGCTTTACGCCGGCGGCAGTTTCGGTCGCCGCGCCAACCCGCAGTCGGATTACGTGGTGGAAGCGGTCGCGATCGCCAAGGCGGCGAACGTGCGCGAACCGGTGAAGATGGTGTGGACGCGCGAGGAAGACATGCGCGCAGGCTACTACCGGCCGCTGTACGTTCACACGCTGAAAGCCGGCCTCGACAAGACCGGGCGGCTCATCGCCTGGCAGCATCGCATCGCCGGCCAGTCCATCCTGTCGGGGTCGCCGTTCGCGGCGCCGGGGCCGATCGATCCGACTTCGGTGGAGGGCGCGTCGACACTGCCGTACCAGATCCCGAACCTGTCGGTGGAGCTGCACACCACGCACAACCCGGTTCCGGTGCAATGGTGGCGCTCGGTCGGCTCGACGCACACGGCGTTCTCCACCGAGTGTTTTCTGGACGAGATTGCACGGCTGACCGGCAAGGATCCGTACGCGCTGCGCCGTGAGCTGCTGGCGGACAACCATCCGCGGCACCGTGCGGTCCTGGATCTGGTCGCGGAAAAATCGGGATGGAGCAATCCGCGCTCGCAGGACCAGGTCTGGGGCCTGGCGCTGCACGAGTCGTTCAATTCCGTGGTGGCGCAGGTGGCGCAATTGCAGCGCACGTCCAGCGGCCTGAAGCTGGCGAAAGTGATCTGCGCGGTGGACTGCGGGCTGGCGGTCAATCCCAACATCGTCGCCATGCAGATGGAAAGCGGTATCGGTTACGGCCTGGGTGCCGCGCTGAGCGGCGCGATCACGATCCGGGACGGGCAGGTGGAGCAGAGCAACTTCGACGATTATCCGGTGCTGCGCATCAACCAGATGCCGGCGATCGAAGTCCACATCGTGCCCGCCGGCGGCAAGCCGACCGGCGTCGGCGAGCCGGGAACGCCGGTGATCGCGCCGGCGTTGGCGAATGCATTGGCACTGGCGAACGGCAAGCCGGTGCGCACGCTGCCGTTGTCGTCGCAGGGAATCACGTTGGCATGAGCCGCGCAGCGCTCCTTTGAAGAAGCGCTCCCGCGCGCAGTCATCAACGATATCAGCGGGTGACGGCGGCGGTCTTGGTGTCGACGGCTGCCTGCTCGAAACTCAGATCCTTCACTTCAACGGTCCACGAACGTTCCTGAACCTGCTGAACTTCGACATGGGCGGAGCGCGACGGCGGGGTCATCAAGAATACCGATCCCCACAGCACCGCACCGACCATGGCGAGTGCAGCGGCTGCACCCACGATAGTCCGCGACTGGATCACCATGACTGGCTCCTGTTGGCGCGGGCGGCGAGCCCGCACAGCTGACGAGACTCGCGCGCAACGATAGGCCGATGCGCAATGCGTTCTGTGTGATGCGTCACACCGGTGGGGAATCGCTACGGGAGTTCGCCGGGATCGATTCTTGATCCCGCGCAGAGATGGCCGGTAGGGGGAGCGGCCAGGGAGATGGCCGCAAATTATGACGTTCTGTCACATCGCCTGTGACCGGCACGCCGTCAGAACAGCTCGATGTCGCCGGCCTTGCTCTGCGCCTCGGAGGTGTCGCAACGCCCCTCGTTGCTGGCCGCGTGGCTCGCGCCATCCATCATCAGCTGGAAGATCTCCCGTTCCTCCTGTGTTCGATACAGGCTGCGCAGGGTCGCGTGCAGGCGGTCCCATTGCTCGGGCTGCTGCGCCTGGACTGGATCGCAGACGAACTGCGCCAGCGTGGCCAAGCTGAAGCGGACGTGCCCCAGGCGCTGCGTCAGCTTGTCGTAGAACTGGAAGGCGATCACCGCCGCGCCGATCTGTTTCGTGATCGCCGCCAGCTGTGCGTCGAGATCGTCGGCGACATTCGCTTTGATCTCGGGCGGCAGCTTGGCGCTCACAGCGCCCACATCGCGCATCGTGTCGGCGAGGCTGGTGAATATCCTGATCAGCGCGTCGACCGCCTGGTCGGATTCCTGCAGCGCGGAGGTCATCTGCGTCTCGCACAGGCCGAGCGTGTTCGCCATCTGGCGCTCGACCGCCCAGCTTTCGGACGGCCCTGCGGCGACGGGGTGGGTGGCAGAGGTTCCTGCCTGCGGAGCAGCCATGCGCTTGTTTTCCGATCCGTTACAGCACGCGGCCGATGGTCGCGAGCAGCTGTTCCGGGTTGAAAGGCTTGACGATCCAGCCGGTGGCGCCGGCCTGCTTGCCGCGCTGCTTGGTCTCCTGGCCGGATTCGGTGGTGAGCACCAGCATGGGAACGAACTTATAGCTGTGCAGCGTCCGCAGCTCGCGCACCAGCGAGATGCCGTCCATGCGCGGCATGTTCACGTCGGTGAGCACCAGGTCGACCGTGTCGGTGCGTGCGAACTCGAGTGCCTCCACGCCATCGGCGGCCTGCACCACCTTGTAGCCGGCGCCTTCCAGGGTGTAGCGGACCATTTGGCGCATCGAGGCGGAATCGTCGACGGCGAGGATGGTTCGGGGGGACGCAGCGGACATCGAGGTGGCTCCACGCAAGGCAGCAATCAAATTCGATAACGGCAGCGCCGCAGTGGAATTTAGTAAGGGAATGGAGCAATCGCGCTTCGGGGCGCGCGCCACAATTCATCATAATCCGCCCGCGTCGGCGCCCGATCGCCCGCTAGTCTGCAGTCATGAGCAACAAGCGACTGCGAATCGGTGTGCTGTTCGGCGGACGCTCTGCCGAGCACGAAGTGTCGATCCTTTCGGCGCGCAACGTGATTGCCGCGCTCGATCCGGAAAGATTCGAAGCGGTGCCGATCGGCATTACGCGCGATGGCCGTTGGCTCCTGCAATCGACGGAGCGCCTGCTGCGTGACAAGGGTGATCCGCGCCTGGCGCGGATCGACGCAGCCGGTCCGAACGTCTCGCTGGTTGCTCTTGCCGATACTGCTGCGCGCAGTGCCATAGGCAAGCTGGATGCGATCTTTCCAGTGCTCCACGGTACGCAGGGCGAAGACGGTGCCGTGCAGGGATTGCTCGAGCTGGTCGGTATTCCCTACGTGGGTGCCGGCGTGCTCGGCTCGGCTGTCGGCATGGACAAGGATGTGATGAAGCGTCTGCTGCGCGATGCGGGAATTCCGGTGGCGCGCTTCATGGTCGTACGGCGCAGCGACTTTCGTCGCGAGCCGACAGCGATCCTGCGCGAGATCGAATCTCTCGGCTGTCCGTTGTTCGTCAAGCCGGCGAATCTCGGTTCCTCCGTTGGTATCAGCCGGGTGATCGCGCGCGGGCAATTGCCGGCTGCACTGGAAACGGCCTTCGACTACGACCTGAAAGCCGTAGTCGAAGAGGCTGTCGCAGGTCGCGAGATCGAATGTTCCGTGCTCGGCAACGATGCGCCGGTGGCGTCCATTCCGGGAGAGATCGTGGTCACGCACGCCGACGGCTTCTACTCGTACGATGCCAAGTACCTCGATGACTACGGCACCACACTGAAGATTCCGGCGCCGCTCGATGCTGCGGCGATCCGTGAAGTCCAGCGGCTGGCGGTCGAGACCTTTCGCACGCTCGAATGCAGCGGCCTGGCGCGCGTCGATTTCTTTCTGCGTGGAGACGGGCAGCTGCTGGTCAACGAGATCAACACGCTGCCCGGGTTCACCGCGGTCTCTATGTATCCAAAGCTCTGGGCGGCCAGCGGTGTGCCGCCTCAAGAGCTGGTCACGCGGCTAATCGATCTGGCCATCGAACGGCACGAGCATCGCAGCGGATTGAGATCCGTGTTCAGCCTGCGCACGGCCCGTTCAGAGCGGCCATTGCAGGCGCTGTAGCGGTGGGCATCGGTGAGCAGCGCGGGTCTGAGCTGCGCTCGCGTGCTGAAATGATGGCGTCCCGCAGCGTCTTCACCATCGTTGACCCGAGACGGCCGATGCGCCGTGGCGGTTGCCGTGCGCCAGTGCGGAACGCTATCGTTCCGTGCCAATTCGGCAAAACGGGAGTCGTTCGATGCTGCAGCGGGCCGGTCGAAAGCAACGATTCAAGTCAATTCTCGTTGGGGCGCTTGCGTTGGGCATCGGCGCCTGCGCCAGCCAGTCGGTCCACGAGAATCCCATGGCTCCCGCAGCCGGTTCCGATGCTCCGGCCGGTTACCTGGCGAACAGCGAGATCCCCGATAGCCTTTTTTTGCTGCCTGTCCCGCCGGCCGCCGGGTCGGCGGCATTCGCGCAGGATGAAGCCGTCAGTGTCGAAGCGCGTGCCTTGCGGAATTCACTGCGCTGGCAGCAGGCCGCCGAGGACGCCAATATGAGCTTCCCGCGAGCCGCCGGCACATACGCTTGTGCGCTCAACATCGACGTCAACGAGAAGGACACGCCTCGCCTTTACGTGCTGTTGCGGCGAACGATCCAGGATGCCCGGCGCGCGACCACCGCGGCCAAGAACAAATACGCGCGTACCCGTCCGTTCGTCACGTTCAACGAGCCCACCTGCACGCCGGCCGACGAGGCGATCCTGCGCACCAACGGTTCCTATCCCTCGGGCCACGCGGCGGCCGGCTGGACCTGGGCGCTGATCCTGGCCGAGCTTGCTCCGGAGCGCGGCGATGCCATCCTGGCGCGTGGTCGTTCGTTCGGTGAGAGCCGGCTGGTCTGCAACGTGCACTGGCAAAGCGATGTGCTGGCAGGCCGCTTCATGGCAACCGGCGTGGTGACTCGCCTGCATGCCAACGACGCTTTCAAGGCGGACATGACGGCAGCCAAGGCGGAGATTGCCGCCGCGCGTGCCCGGAATCTGAAGCCGACGCGCGACTGCGCGGCGGAATCGGCGGCGCTGGCGACAAAAGTAGTGTCCGCGATGTGAGCCAGATTGCCCGTCACTCCCGCGCAGGCGGGAGTCCATCTGGCTGACCCGGATGGATTCCCGCTTGCGTGGGAATGACCGGGAATGAGTAACCCGTTACTTTCTAACCACCTCTCGTTGATGTTTCCGCCTTGTAATGACGGGCGGTCATCAACCGCGGGCGCGCAGTTGGATATCGCCGCCCGACGTGCGCGCCTTGATCGGTTCGCCGCCGCCGTTGATGGCGCCGTTCAGTTTCCGGGAAACGTGACCGCCGGAGGAGATGACGGTGGTGACCGGCAGGTCGCTGACGACCGAGCCGCCACTGGTCGAGGCATCCAGAACGCCGGCCACGTTGCGCGGCACGTGCAGCAGGATGTTGCCGCCGGAGGTGGAAACTTCGATGCCGCGATTCGCGCCGAGCAGCTCCACATCGACGTTGCCGCCGGACGTCGCGGCATGGATCCGGCCATCGACGGTCGCCTTGATGTTGCCGCCCGATGAGTTCAGGTCGGCATCGCTGCGGATAATGTCGGCAACGATGTCGCCGCTGGAGGTGTGAGCGCGGGCGGGTCCCTGGACCTGTTCCAGGTGAATGTCGCCGCCCGAGGTCTCGGCGTCGAGCTGCCCGGTGACGGTACGCACGGTGATGTCGCCGCCGGACGTTTCGATGTGAAGATCGCCGTCGATATCGCTGGCAACGATGTTGCCGCCCGACGTGCGCATTCTGACGTTGCCGTCCACGTTGCCGACGCGGACATCGCCGCCGGAGGTCGTGCCCGTCGCCGTGCCCTGCAATTGCTCGATCTGCAGGTCGCCGCCCGAGGTCTTCAGTCCGACCTGATAGCGCTTCGGCACGGAGACGGAGATCTTCGCGTTCCGGACGCCGCCGGACCACAGCCAGTCGAGCCAGTCGTGACGGCTGCTTCGCGTGGTCACTGCAACACCCTCGGCACTGGGCTCGGCGGACAGCGTCAGGCGGTCGAGGGCCTTCTGCGAGCCGGTCACGACGATGTGCACGGTCACCTGGTTCGCATCGGTGCCGTGCACCGTGATGTCGCTACCGTCGGTGTCCACGGTCAGTTTGCCGCCGGGCTGGACCGTGAAGGTGCGATCCAGGCGCTTTTCCGCTGCATGCGTCAGCGTGGACAGCAGGGCGAGGCACAGGCCGCAGGCGAGCGAGGCGCGAAAGGTCATTGGACTTCCTTTGTGTATTCGGGGCCGACTCATCCGCTTCGGACGCGCCCGGCGCCCGAAAGGTTGCAATCACCCCGCTGGCTGCACGGATTCAGCCGGGCGATGCCGGCGGCACCGGCCATCGAATCGAGAAGCGGGCGCCGCCCAGGTCGGACTTGCGCACCAGGACCGTGCCGCCGTGCCATTCGACGATGCGCTTGACGATGGCCAGTCCCAGACCGTAGCCCACTTTTTCGCCCTTGCGTTCGCCAAGCTGCACGAACGAGCCGAACACCCGCTCGCGATCTGCCTCGGGAATGCCGGGGCCGTCGTCGTCGATGTGCAGGCTGTAATCGTTGGGATAGATGACGAAGGTCACCCGAATCTGCGTGCGCGCATAGCGGATCGCGTTGTACAGCAGGTTGCGCAGGACTGTTTCCAGCAGATGCGCATCGCACCGCACGCGTGTAGCGTTGCTCTGGACTTCGCAGCGGATGCTCAGATCCGGCGGCGCGCTGCGTCGAACGGATTCGGTGAGCGCCGGCAGGATCACGGTGAAATCATGCTCGGCGACATTGAGGGCGACCTCGGCCCGTTCCAGGATGGCGTAGTCGAGCGTGGCCGTGACGAAGGAGTTGAGCTCGGCGATGTCGGTGTTGATGTTGTTCATGTGCTCGGCCAGCTTGTCCGGGCTCGAGGCGGTGCGCGCCATCTCGATTTCGAAACGCATGCGCGTCAACGGCGTCTTGATCTCGTGCGACATGGCGTGGGACATGTCCTTGTGCGAGCCGATCAGGCTGTCGATGCGCGCCGCCATGCGACGGAACGCTTCGGCCAGCGGCTTCACCTGCGAGCCCGGCTTGATGTTGGCGTCGAACATCCAGTTGCGGTTGCCGAAATTCATGGTCGCCTGCTCGAGGCGGCGCAGATCGCGCGTCAGCGGCCATAGCCAGGCCATGATCACCAGTGCAATCGCCGCATAGAACAGCAGCGCAACGACCCATTCGAGCAGCCCGCGTTGCGTGTCCGGTACCGGGTACCTGAAGGCCAGTACACGGTCGTCGTCACCCAGGCGTTTGAGCATCCAGGCGCGACCATCGGCGTTCATCAGCGCCGGCTCGCCGCGTTCGAGGCGGGCAAGCGTGTCCCGGCCGGCAATGTCCCGGGCATCGAACAGTTCGAGATCGACGTGAGTCTGCCGCGACAGTTGTGCAACGAACGATTGGCGTGCCTCGGGCTGGACGTTGCGTAGCTGCTCTTCTACCAGCGCCAGCACTGCCACCGGCGATGGATTGTTGGCCACCACCTCGGAGGCGCTCTGCGATCCATACATCTGGACCAGGCGCTCCTGGCCCCAGCTGGCGACCGCCAGGGTGGCGACGATGAGCAGATACAGCTGCAGAAAGTGACGTGCCATGAGCTATCCGGGATTTTCGATCCAGCGGTCATCGAGCGCGGCCGCGGTTGCGGCCCAGGCGGGTCGGGTTGTGAGGGGTGTCAGGGCAGGCGCGAATCCGTGCCGTTCCAGGCTTCCGCCACGAACACATAGCCGTGGCCCCACACGGTACGGATTCTTTCGGGAGTGCCGGTGTCGCCCAGCTTCTTGCGCAAGTGCGAGATGCGCACATCGAGCGTGCGATCCAGGCCGTTGTATTCCCGTTTGTAGAGTTGCTGATAAAGCGTTTCGCGCGAATGGATTTCGCCGGCGCGCGATGCCAGGTGCAGCAGCAGGTCGAATTCGTTGCTCGACAACGCCACCAGCTGATCGCCGAGCGTGACCGAGCGCGCGGCGACATTGATGGTGAGGGTTCCGAAGCGCAGCGTCTTGCTCTCGGCGCCGTTGATGTTTCTGCCACGACGCAGCAGCGCGTTGATGCGTGCCACCAGCACCCGCGGCTCGACAGGCTTGATGACGTAGTCGTCGGCGCCCAGTTCCAGCCCCACGACATGGTCGATGTCGTTGTCACGTGCCGTGAGGATCAGAATGGGAGTCGTGCCGCAGGCGCGCAGCTCGCGGCAGACAGAAAAGCCGTCCTTGCCCGGCAACCCCAGATCCAGGACCACCAGGTCCGGGCCGAGGCGCTGCACGTGCTCGACCGCACGGTCACCGCGGTTCTCCACCGCAACGCGAAAGCCGTTCTCCTGCAGGTAGCTGCGAACCAGCTCCGACAGGCGCAGGTCGTCTTCGACCAGCAATACCAGGGGCAGCGTGATGCTCATGCTAGTTGAAGATGCTCCAGGGCTGGCGTCGCTTGCGGCGCAACTGCAAGGCTTCCTTGATGACCTGGATCGCTTCCGACACCAGCACGTTGTGCAGTTGCGGATCGCGCAGCTCGACCACCAGGTCCTCGCTGAACACCAGCTTCACCGAGTACAGGCCTTCCGAGAAGTTCTCCCAGCAGCGCTTGATCTCCGGGCGGCCCACGATCACCAGGCACAACGATTCGTCCTGCGGCGAGCGCCATTGGGCTTCCACCACGGTGTCGCAGTGATCGTCCCGTGCCGATAGCGTGCACACGCGCGGGCGCAATTCCAGCTGGATGGAATCGCCGTTTGTGACGGGCGCAGCGGCGGCTGCGCCGGTCAGGGCGCACAGCGCGGCAGCCAGGCACAGGCTGCGGATGCAATCAAAGAACTTTGAAAACAACGCCTGCAAACACCGTGGTGACACCGTGGCCGGAAACGATGGGACTGTCGGCGATCGCATCGCTCAGGTACTCGTAATGAGCGAATGCATTGAAAGCCCAGCGCGGCGACAACGGCTTGGAATACGCCAGCTTGACGAAGGGATTGAGGGCCGAGCCCGGCTCGTACAATCGGTCGATGCCATAGTAATAGCGGACCACCTCGGCGCTTTTCCAGGTGAGGCCGGCACTCACCGTCAGCGAATCTTCCGCCTGTATCAGCGCCGTCGCCAGTGCGGCGCGCACCTCGTAGCCCTGGTGCCGGCCGGTGACCTCGTACAGCGCATCCACCTGGCCGACGAGGCGGCCATAGTTGAAGGTCCACTCCGGTCCGACCAGGTAGGTCGTGCGCCGCGCGCGCATCGGATACTCGCTTTCCCTGAGCTCGCGGTTATCGGCATTGTATTGCGGCGCGCTCACCAGGCCGAAGGCGCCGCCGCTCACGAAATAGTTCTGCAGGTCGTTGCGATAGAAAAAGATGCGGTCATAGCCGGGCGCGGCGATCAGGCTCAGCGTGTTGGCATCGCTCTCGTGCAGCGTGAATCCCAGCTCCAGGTTCTCCAGGAAGAAGCGCTTGCCGTAGTAGCTGATCTGCGGGATCACCACCAGCGGAATGTCGGAATTGCCGTCGACCGGGTTGGTGCGCTGCCCCAGGCCCAGCGACAGGCTGATGTTCCATTCGCCGACCACCATGCAATCCGCCGACGGTGCCGTGCACGCGGACTGCGCCGCCGCGCCCTGCGAGAGCAGGACCGTCGCCATCAGCAGACAGGTGAGGAGGGCAGCGCGATGCATGATCGTTCAGGATTGTCTCCCAGGTCGCCCGGGCGTCCTGTTCGGTTTTGGTAGCGGTTTGTAATGCAAATGTACTTGAAAAGCGCGGCCGTGCATCGCAGCGGCGAGTGCCGCGAACTGCTGCTGCCGCAGCGTTTACAAAGCTGCGACAGACTCTCCGGAGCGGCGCTTCTAGCATTCGGCCGTCGGCATTCGGGCGCGGGGGAAAGAATACGCGCGAATGCCGCATGGGAACCAGCGGAGGCCGAGAATGATTGTTGTGCGTGGTGGCGTGGTTCTATTGCTCGTGTGCGCGGCGACCGTCGGCTCGCCGGCACCGGCAGATTCCAGCATGGACCTGGCCGTGCCGACATTCGAGTCGCTGGATCGCAACGGCGATCATCGGTTGAGCCGCACCGAAGCGGGCTACAACCGATTGTTGTCCGAGATCTTCGTGAGCAGCGATACGGATGGCGACGGTTTCGTGAGCCGCGCTGAATACGAAGCCGCGACCAGCAGTGCATCGTTGACGGATGCCATCCACTATCGAATATGAGCTACGCCATCCGCTCCAGCGTCGAACACCACCAGGCGGGCGTCAGTGCCGCCGAGCTACCACGTTTCGAGACCGGTCCACGGATGCTGATCGCCGGCCTGGTCGAGCGCTATCGCAGCGAGGATTGCGCCGCCGCCAGTGCGGCGCAATGGCAGCGCTTCGCGCGCTATTTCGGTCGCATCGCCGGGCAGATCGGTCAGGTGGCCTACGGTGCTCGATGCGAAACCGACGAACCGGGCAGCGTCGATTATCTGTGCGGCATCGAGGTGAGTGACTTCTCCTCGATGCCACGCAACTTCGGCCGGTTGTGTCTGCCGGCGCAGCGTTACCTGGTGTTCGCCCATCGCGGCCACGCTGCGGGCGACACCTGGCTGGCCGGCTGGGGCCGGCGTCTGTCGGAGCTGAAATGCGAGCTGGCCGCCGGTCAGCTGTTCGAGCGTTATCCGAATTTCTTCGATGGGCGGGCGCGCACCCGGTACGCCGAACTGTGGGTGCCGGTCATCGGCCCGAGTGCATCGTTCACAGCCGAGCTTCCTGAAGCGTCGGGCATTCACTCTCCTGAGGGGGATGCGGCCCGCGCTGTCTAGCGCATCGGCGCCGGGATGCGCTGATTTTCCCGGCGAAGCCGGTTGGCCGCAGTCCGCGGCGACACCAAAGGTGGAATTTGCAGCCCCTGCCTCTTCCAAGAGGTGGTTTCCGGCAGATACTCTGCGCGCCAACGCTTTATGCGATTCGCGCAGAAACTCCGTCGCGGCCCAGGTAACTGGATCGTATTGCTGCTGTTTTTGGCCGCAGGCGCGGTCGGCGCGCAGAATGCTGCACCGCACTCCCTGCGCGTGGTCATGGACGACGACTATCCGCCGTTCGTGTTCCGGGACAACGACGGCCAGCTGCAGGGCATCCTGATCGATCAGTGGGCGCTGTGGGAGCAGCGCACCGGCATCGACGTGCAGATCTCGGCGATGGACTGGGAGCAGGCGCTGCGGCGCATGCAGGCCGGCGAGTTCGACGTCATCGACACGCTCTTCAAGACCGAAGACCGTAGCCGGTTCCTGGATTTCTCGCAGCCCTACGTGCGGCTGGACGTACCGATCTTCTTCGCCAAGGACATCGCCGGTATTACCGATCTGGCCTCGCTGCGCGGCTTCGCAGTCGCCGCCAAGGCAGGCGACGCGGCGGTGGACCTGCTTCATCGCAACGGGGTCACCAGCGTACTGCTGTTCAACAACTACGAGAGCATCGTCACGGCGGCGCGCGACCACAAGATCAACGTGTTCGTGGTCGACCAGCAGCCGGCGCTGTACTACCTCAACAAGCTGCAGCTCAGCTCTCAGTTCCGCTACTCCGCACCGGTCAACGTGGGCCAGTTCCATCGCGGGGTGAAGAAGGGTGATCACGCCTTGCTGACCCGGGTGGAGCAGGGCTTTGCGGGCATCGATCCGGCGGCGCTCAAAGGGATCGAGGAGAAGTGGTACGGGGCCAGCATCCCCGGCAGCAGCTATCTGCAGTACTTCGCCTATACGGCGATTCTCGCCACCGCGCTGCTGCTGTCGCTGGCGTTGTGGAATCGCGCGCTGCGCCAGCGAGTGAGCCTGCGCACAACGGCGCTGCGCGAGAGCGAAGAACGTTTCCGTCAGGTCGTCGAGAACATCGGCGAGGTGTATTGGATGACGGACGTGGAGCGTACGCAGATCCTGTATGTCAGTCCGGGCTACGAGAAGGCGTGGGGACGCTCCTGCGCGGGGTTGTATCGGTCGCTCGATGACTGGACCGACGCGATTCATCCAGAAGATCGCGAGCGCGTGCTGGACGCGATCCGGAGCAAGCAGGCCGCGGGTGACTACAAGGAGGAATATCGAGTGCTGCGCCCGGACGGCACGACGCGCTGGATCCGCGACACGGCATTTCCGATCAGGGACGCGCGTGGCCGGGTGTATCGCATCGCCGGCGTCGCCGAGGACATCACCGAAAGGCGCGAGCTGGAAGAGCAGTTCCGACAGTCGCAGAAGATGGAAGCGATGGGCGCGCTGGCGGCCGGCATCGCGCACGACTTCAACAACATCCTGAGTGCGATCAACGGCAATGCCGAGCTGGCGCTGCAGGATGTCGGCCCGGAGCATCCGGCGGCGGCGAGCCTCAACGAAATCTTCAAGGCCGGCCATCGTGCCAGGAACCTGGTGCAACAGATTCTCACCTTCACCCGATTGCAGCAGCCGCAGCGACAGGTGATTGCGCTGGGTGCGCTGGTCGAGGAGACGATGTCGTTCCTGCGGGTGACATTGCCGGCCGGCGTGGAGCTGTCGGTGAAGCTTGCGCCAGATGCGCCTAATGTCCTGGTGAACGCCAACCAGATCCAGCAGGTGCTGCTCAACATCTGTACCAATGCCTGGCACGCGCTGGATGGCAAGCCGGGCCGCATCGAGGTGCGCCTGCAGGGCATCGCGGTGGATGCCGAACTGGCGCGGCGACGCACCGATCTGAAAGCGGGACGGTACGCGTGCCTGTCGGTGAGCGACACCGGCAGCGGCATGGACGAGAGCACGCTCAGGCGCATCTTCGAGCCGTTCTTCACCACCAAGCCCGGCCACGGCTCGGGCCTCGGGCTGTCGGTCGCGCACAGCATCATGAGCAGTCACCACGGCGCTATCGTCGCGTCCAGCGAAGCGGGCATCGGGACGACGCTCCAGCTTTACTTCCCAGCCGCGGCCGGCCCGGTCGAAGTGCCGGTGCCGCGCGTCGATGGCGTTGTGCCGCAGGGGTGCGGGCAACGCATTCTGTACATCGACGATGAAGAGCCGCTGGTGCTGCTGACGACGCGCGCGCTCGAGCGCCAGGGTTACGTTGTGAGCGGTTTTACCGAAGTCGCGCAGGCATTGGCGATGTTCCGCGCCGACCCGTACCAGTTCGATCTGGTCGTGACCGATTACAACATGCCGGGCATCTCGGGCCTGGAAGTCGCCGCGCAGATCATGGCGATGCGGCCGGACATCTCGGTGGTTCTGACCAGCGGCTACGTCAACGACGAGCTCGCGGACGAGGCCCGCAAGGGCGGCATTCGGCACGTGCTCTACAAGCCCAGCACCGTCCGCGAATTCTGCGATGCCGTGCAGCGGGTGCTGTACGAGTCGGAGGCGGCGCAGGGCCGCCGCACGCCCAAGGCGCAGGGCACGTAGCAACCGGAATGCGCAGGAGGCGGGCGCTCGCTCGCCGCCAGACGAGCAGGTGCAAAGCTCGACATTCGACGAGTTTCTCGGCGCGTCCGCGCCCAGCCCACGGCTTAGGCTGTATCCTCCCTTTCAATCATGTCAGGAATGACATAAAATGTGCAGCGGCACGGATGCCAAGCCCCTGGTTTGGCTGCACGGTGAGATCAAGACTCCGCCGTTCTCGCTGGCCGGGCGGCTCGAAGCAGGTTTCTTGTTGAGGCGCCTGCAGTGCGGCGAGCGGCTGGGAATGCCGCAATCGCGGCCGATGCCGTCGATTGCCGCCGGCTGTCATGAGCTGCGGCTATGCGACAGCGATTTCGCGTGGCGGATCGTTTACGCGGTGGAGCCGGAGGCGATCGTCATCCTGGAGGTTTTCGCCAAGAGAACCCGGGCCACACCGCACCCTGTGATCGAAACCTGCCGGCGCCGGCTGAGGACGTACCGCAGCACAATCGAACGAGAGTAAGTCGATGAGAGAGGCAAAGAAACTGAAGCTGCAGAAGGCCGGCTGGCAGGTCGGCGGGGCCAAGGAGTTCCTCGGCCTGTCCGAGGAAGAAAGCGTGCTGATCGAGATGCGGCTGGCGCTGAGCCGCAGCCTGCGTCAACGTCGCGTCGATAACGGGCTGTCGCAGGCTGAGCTGGCGACCCGCATGGGGTCGAGTCAATCGCGTGTTGCCAAGATGGAAGCGGGCGATCCGACGGTCTCGCTGGACCTGCTGGTGCGTTCGCTGCTGACGCTCGGCGCCAGCGTCGCGGACATCGCGAAGGCGCTCAAGGGCTGAGATTCGCCGTCGCCGCCTGAGCGCCGTCGCACGGAAGATGCGGCGATCCTGAAACCGCCGCACCTTTCACGATCGATTTCCGCAGGTCTTACGCTTCGACCTTCACCGGGATCTTGCCGATGCGGCGTTGCCATTCCTTGGGACCGGTCTCGTGCACCGATTCGCCGTGCGAATCGACCGCCACCGTGACCGGCATGTCCTTCACTTCGAACTCGTAGATCGCTTCCATCCCCAGGTCGCCGAAGGCAACCACGCGGCTGGCCTGAATGGCTTTCGATACGAGATAGGCGGCGCCGCCCACGGCCATGAGGTAGGCGCGCTGGTATTTCTTGATGACATCCACGGCCTCGGGGCCGCGCTCGGCCTTGCCGACCATCGCGATCAGGCCGGTCTTGCCGAGCATCATCTCAGTGAACTTGTCCATGCGCGTGGCGGTGGTGGGACCGGCCGGGCCGACCGCTTCGCCATGCACCGGATCGACCGGGCCGACGTAGTAGATGACGCGGTTGGTGAAATCCAGTCCTTCGGGCAGTGGCTTGCCGGCCTCGATCAGCTGGCTCAGGCGCTTGTGCGCGGCGTCGCGCCCGGTGAGCATCTTGCCGTTCAGCAGCAGCCGCTGACCGGGCTTCCACGAAGCCACTTCAGCCGGCGTCAAAGTATCCAGGTTGACGCGCAACGAATCCGGCGAGGCCTGGAACGTGAGCTTGGGCCACAGGTCCAGATCCGGCGGCTCGATCTTCGCCGGGCCCGAGCCGTCGAGCACGAAGTGCGTATGACGCGTGGCCGCGCAGTTCGGAATGATGGCGACCGGCAGCGAAGCGGCGTGCGTCGGGTAATCCTTGATCTTCACGTCGAGCACGGTGGTGAGGCCGCCGAGGCCCTGCGCGCCGATGCCGAGCGCGTTGACCTTATCGAGAATCTCCAGCCGCAGCGCTTCGGTCTTGGTCTTCGGGCCGCGCGCACGGATCTCGTGGATGTCGATGGACTCGAACAGCGATTCCTTGGCGAGCACCATGGCTTTTTCCGCCGTGCCGCCGATGCCGATGCCGAGCATGCCGGGCGGACACCAGCCGGCGCCCATTTCCGGCACCGTCTCCAGGATCAGGTCGACGATGGAGTCGGACGGATTCAGCATCGCCAGTGAGGCCTTGTTTTCCGAGCCGCCGCCCTTGGCGGCCAGGGAAATCTCCAGCGTGCTGCCAGGCACGACTTCCATGTGGATCACGGCCGGCGTGTTGTCGCGCGTGTTCTTACGGTCGAAGGCCGGGTCGGTAACGATGGAGGCGCGCAGCTTGTTCTCCGGATCGTTGTACGCGCGGCGCACGCCTTCGTTGATCATCTCGGCGAGACTCAGGGTCGCATCCCAGCGCACGTTCATGCCCACCTTCACGAACACGGTCACGATGCCCGTGTCCTGGCAGATCGGCCGATGACCTTGCGCGCACATGCGTGAGTTCACCAGGATCTGCTTGATCGCGTCCTTGGCGGCCGGGCTTTGCTCGAGCTCATAAGCCGCCGCCATGGCGGCAATGAAATCCGGCGAGTGGTAGTAGGAGATGTACTGGAGTGCGTCGGCGACGCTTTGGATCACGTCGTCCTGCCTGATGACGCCGGCAGAGGAGGAGGAAACAGCTGAGGCGGACATGGAGCTTGGATCACCGCGAGACAAGCGAAAACGGGGCGGCAATCTACCATTTTTCGCGGTGCCGCCCCAGCACGGGGCGCAAGCGCCCGCCGGGCGGGCTTATGTCAGCGTACCAACCGCTTGACGCGGGTCAGGTAGGCGCTCTCGTCCGGTGGCAGGCCGGCGCGCTGCGCTTCCCACAGCGTTTCCGCCAGGCATTCGATGAGCTGATGCTCGGCGGCGTGGGGATCGCCGAGACGCTGCGCCACCGCGTTGAAGGCTGCGCGGATACCGGGCGGCCGGTCGGTTGCGAGCTGGTCGCGCACCGCCAGATGCAAGCCCATGTGCAGGAACGGGTTGGATTGACCGCCTTCCGGCGAATAGTCGCGTTCCAGGGCGCTGTCCTGTTTTTCCAGCGCCGCCTGATATTCCGGGTGCAGCTCGATCACGTCCACGACCTGCGCTTCCACCGGCTCCAGCGGCAGCCCTTCGCGCCGCTTGCGCCAGGCGTTGACGTAGACGAGCCGCAGCTGGTCGCGGGACTGATCGTGGAAGAAAGGCATGCGGCCTATGGTGCATGGGCGCGCCCGGGCGGTCCAGTCGGCGCAAGCCTGAAACTTAAGGAGGCGGCGTCTTCTGCTTGAACTCGCACAGATCGGCGATCACGCATTCCGGACATTTCGGCTTGCGTGCGACGCACACATAGCGGCCGTGCAGGATCATCCAGTGATGCGCGTCGTGCTTGTATTCGTCGGGCACGACCTTGAGCAGCTTGTCCTCAACCGCGCGCACGTCCTTGCCGTGCGCGATGCCGGTCCGATTGGCGACGCGGAAAATATGCGTGTCCACGGCGATGGTCGGATGTCCGAAGGCGGTGTTGAGAATGACGTTGGCGGTCTTGCGTCCGACACCGGGCAGGGCTTCCAGCGCTTCGCGGGATTCAGGCACCTTGCCGCCATGCTGTTCGATCAGCAGCTGACAGGTGGCGATGATGTTCTTGGCCTTGGTGTTGAACAGGCCGATGGTGCGGATGTAGCGCGACAGGCCGGGCACGCCCAGCGCCAGAATCGCCTGCGGCGTATTGGCGTGCTTGTACAGCTCGCGCGTGGCGATGTTCACGCTCTTGTCGGTGGCTTGCGCGGAAAGGATGACCGCCACCAGCAACTCGAACGGCGTGCGGTATTCGAGCTCGGTGGTCGGCTTGGGGTTGACGGCTTTGAGGCGCTTGAAGATCTCAGCGATCTTGTTCTTGTTCATGCAGATGTCGGGTCTTGAGCCAGTTGCGGGCTGCCAGCAGCAGTCCCAGGGAGATGAAGGCGCCGGGCGGCAGCATTGCCAGCAGGAAGCCCATGTTGGCGCGAAACAGCTGCACGTCGATCGCGCCGGCTGCGTCGCCCAGCAGCCGGCCGGCATCGTGCAGGATCGAGCCGCGGCCGACCAGCTCGCGCGCCAAAGCCAGTACCAGCAGCACTATTGCCATCGTGCCGCCGGTGCGCACACCGAGCATGGCTGCTTCAGGCAGAGTCAGGCTGGCGGATTCCCGCGTTCGCAGCTGGATCGCGACATTGGCGATCAGTAACGGCAGAAAAATACCCAGGGCCCGATGCAGCTCGTGCAGCCACGCATCGAGCCACAAGCTCGTGGCGCTGACGATTGCGGCGAGTATGAAAACGCCGATCGGCCATTGCACTTGCGCTGGCAGTCGCCGCAAGGACGAAGCAGCAATGCACGTCACGACGCTGGCGAGAAGGGCTGCAGCGCCGAGACCGAGCGCATTGATTGTCGTGTCGCTCACAGCCAGGGCTGGACACAGCGCAAGGACCAGCAACACCTGCCGGTTCTGCTGCTCGACGGCAACGGCCTGAGTATTCACTTATGCGCCTCCGTTGCGAAGATGCGCTCACGGTTCGCCTGGTAATACTCCAGTGCGCGGCGCGTTGCTTTCACTATGGCGCGTGGCGTAATCGTTGCGCCGGTGAATGCATCGAAATCCCCGCCATCCGGACGAACGCTCCAGCGCTGTTGCGGCGGATCGGCAAGCGAGCGGCCGCGGAAGCGATCCAGCCAGCCTCGATCGCGATTCTCGAACGCATCGCCCAGTCCTGGGGTTTCGCGATGCCGGATGACCTGCACGCCGATCAATTTGCCGTCATAGGCAACCGCGACCAGCAGCTCGATCGGGCCTTGATAGCCATCTGGCGCGACGGTTCGCAGGATCGCCGCGATTGGCTGCCTGGCCTGGCGGGTGCGATAGATCGTGATCGGTCCGGCGATACCGAGAATCTCCGGCGCCGTGACCTCGATGCGGTCGGCGAGCAGATCGTTGTCGTACGATCGCGGCGGCACCAGTGCGTCCAGGCGCTGCTGAATCCACGCCTGCTCGTTGCGATAGATGCGGTCCCGCGTGCTGTCGGAAATCCAGGCCAGCAGTGCAGCCAGTATGACGGCGCTGCCGATGAGCAGCGCCACGTTGCCGGTACGGCTGGCGCTGGTGCTCATGGTTGCCCGCTTCCCATGCCGTGAGCTGATTGCTCGGTGACACACCGCCGGTCTGAGCAAGTGCTAGAGAAGGTCTGATTTGCTCGTTCCTGGTCATTCCCGCGCAGGCGGGAATCCATCCTGCTGATTCGGATGGATTCCCGCTTGCGCGGGAATGACGAGTAAATCAGCGTGCCCCTAGCGCTCATGGCCGTAGATCCGCGGCACGGTGAATCGATCGATCAGCGGCACCGCCAGGTTCATCAGCAGCACCGCGAATGCGACGCCATCCGGATAGCCGCCCCAGGTGCGGATCACGTACGTCGTCAGGCCAATGCCTGCACCATAGACGAGTTTGCCGCGCGGGCTGGTGGCGGAAGACACCGGATCGGTGGCGATGAAAAACGCGCCCAGCAAGGTCGCGCCAGCGGTCAGATGGAACAGCGGACCCGGATAGGCACCGGGGTCGATCGAGTACATCAGCGCCGCGGGAATGCAGATGCCGGCAAGCATGGCGACCGGCGTGTGCCAGCGAATGATGCGCAGTGCCAGCAGCCACAGGCCGCCGGCGAGCGTCGCGACGTTGATCCATTCCCAGCCGCGGCCGCCGAACGTTCCGAAAATCGGGCTCGCCACCGTCTCCTGCATGGTGCGCCCCATCGTCAGCCCGGTGCGCATCGCATTGAGCGGAGTGGGCGAGGTGATCGCATCCCAGGTCAGGTGCGCCGGCAAGCCACCGCTGAAGATGGTGTACAGCGTATCGCCAATGCCCAGATGCGCAGTCGACAGTCCTTCGAGGTGTGGCGGCAACCATTGCGTCAGCTGCGCTGGAAACGAAACCAGCAGAACCGCGTAGCCGACCATCGCCGGATTGAAAGGATTGGAGCCCAGCCCGCCATACAAATGCTTGGCGAGCAGAATGGCGAATGCGGTGCCGCTCACCACCAGCCACCACGGTGCCAGTGGCGGCAGGCATAGCGCGATCAGCACGGCTGTGATGACGGCGCTGAAGTCGGCGAGAAATTTACGTACCGGCAGTCGGCGCAGACGCAACGCTGCGGCTTCCGCGGCGAGAGCAGTCGTTATCGCCAGAACGATCTGCACGATCAATCCCGGCCCGAAGAAAATCACGTGCAGCGCGATCGTGGGCAGCAGCGCGTAGATCACTATGCGCATGACGCGCCCGACACTGTTCGGGGCGACGACGTGCGGCGCGGGTCCGGTGGCGAAAGTCATGCTTCGGGCAACCGCAGGGCGAATTCCCGTCGAGACTTTGCCGGCGCTGGTGCTTCGATCCACTGCATTCTTCGATCTTGTGCCTGCGGCTTGAGTCCCGAGTTTACTCAGGTCCGGTGGGTGAGGTCTTGCGGCCGGTGAGCTGCCGACGCTTCTCTTCCAGTCGTGCGCGCTGTTCCTGCTCCAGTCGTGCAAGTCGCTGTTCCCTCGACTCGAACCGGGCACGGGCTGCGTCGGCCTGGCGGCGCGCAGTGAGCGTGGTGATCAGCGCAGGCTTCGCTTCGCGAAAGCGCTGGGTCAACGGAATCTGGCTGGGGCACACATAGTCGCAGCAGCCGCACTCGATGCAATCCAGCAGCCCGAGCCTTTCCAGTGCCGGTTGATCGCCACCGAGGGTGTACCAGTGCAGCTGCTGCGGCAACAGCGAAGCCGGGCATACATCCGAACAGTTGCCGCAGCGGATGCAGGGCATCTCCGGATCGCGCGGCTGGAGGTCGGTCGATGTGGCGACGACTATGCAGTTGGTGGCTTTGAGGACCGGCAGGGCATCGCTGGCGAGCGCGACGCCCATCATGGAACCACCCATGATGAGTGCCTGTACGTCCTCGGTATAGCCACCGCAGTCGGCGACCAGGTCGGCGATCGGTGTTCCGATGCGTGCCTCCAGGTTTGCGGGCTCGCGCACGCCGCTGCCGGTGACACTGACGATCCGGCTGATCAATGGCTCGCCGTCGCGAATCCAGCCAGCAACTGCGGCCGCTGTACCGACGTTCTGGCACACCACGCCGACGTCCGAGGGCAGGCCGTCGCTGGGAACTTCCATGCCGATGACGCTCGTGATGAGCTGTCGCTCGCCGCCAGCCGGATAGACGCTGGGAACGGTGATCAGCGTGATGGTATCGGACTGGGTCGCGAGGGCTGCTTCCAATGCCTGCTGTGCTTCGGGCACATCGTCCTCGATCGCAATCGTGCACCGCGCGGCATTCAGCGCGTGGCACAGAACCTGCGCGCCGAACACGATATCGGCGGCGCGCTCGCGCATGAGCATCTCATCGCAGCTGATCCACGGCTCGCACTCCGCACCATTCAGAAGCAGGTGCAGTTGCTCTGATGCGGAGGCGCGTAGAAGTTTGGCTGCGGTGGGAAAAGCTGCGCCGCCCAATCCGACGATACCGCCGCGCGCGATGTGCTCGCACAGTGCGGCCGGCGTGAGGCTTTGAAAGTCGATCGGCGTGTTGGCTGCATGTTTCCGGTCCTCGCCATCGTTATCAATGACGACGCTGACGGAATCCACCTTGTGAGGCGCATGACGCGGCTCGATGGCGATGACGCGCCCGGATACCGGCGAATGCAGCCAGGCACTGATATCGGACTGCGCTGCGGCGATCGGCTGGCCCAGCGCCACGATATCCCCCGGCTCGACCAAGGGCGTTGCTGGCGAACCGGCATGCTGATCCAGCGGCAGTACGACCTGCGACGGCACGCTGGCGAGGCGCAGCGGCGTTCGCGTCGAGCGCTGCTTGTGCGCGTCGAGTCTCAGTCCGCCATGCACGTTGCGGGTGCTGCCCATTTCAGTCCGCCGCCGGGCGCATTTCGATGCAATCGACCGGGCAGGGCGGAATGCACAGCTCGCAGCCGGTGCACTGCGCAGCGATCACCGTGTGCATGAATTTTGAGGCGCCGACGATGGCATCCACCGGACAGGCCTGGATGCACTTGGTGCAGCCGATGCAGGCGGGCTCGTCGATCCAGGCGACTTCGGCTCGCAGCGGCATGATGCCGAACTTCGGATCGACACGCTTCGGCTCGCGCCTGAGCAAGGTAGCAAGCTCTGCCGCCGTGGCGTCGCCACCGGGCGGGCATTGATTGATATCGGCTTCGCCGCGCGCAACTGCTGTCGCGTACGGCTTGCAACCCTTGAAAGTGCATCGGCCGCACTGCGTCTGCGGCAACAGATCGTTGATGCGCTCGATCAGTCGCGCCTCGGACGTCGTCGAAGCCGCCGTCGGCAGCAGCATGACGATTGCCAGCAATGCGGCAAGTACGGCAGTGAGGAGGATGGCGGCCAGCAAGAGCTCAGTCCCGCATGATGCCGGTGAAGCCCATGAATGCCAGCGCCATCAACCCGATGGTGACGAGCGCCAGCGGCGCATCGCGAAAGACCGCGGGCACGTTCGCATGGCGCAGACGCTGGTGGAGCGTGGTGAAGGTGAGCAGCATGGCGCCGAAGGCGAGACCGGCCGAGCAGCCCCAAAACAGGGCATTCGCGAGGCTCGTTGCGCGCGAGGTCGATAGCAAGGCGATGCCCAGCACGGCGCAATGCGCCGTTATCAGCAACACGAACGAGTTGCGAATCGGATGCCAGCGACCATGGCGCTGCATCGCCAGCCCCACCAGTTGCGCGACGATCATGATGAGAATGACGAATACGAAGGTGCGTAGAAACTCGAGCCCGTACCGCGCCAGCAGCACGTGCTCGACGGCGTAGCCCAGCGGTGAGGCCAGCGCCATCGTGGCCAGCGATGCCGCGGCGATGCCGATGGCGTTGTCGAACGGCTCGCTCTCTTCGAAGGGACGCAGCCCCGAGATTGCCGGCGCGTAATGGCAGACCAGGACCGCGCTCAGCAGGATCACGAGAAGAGAGGACATGAGGCGCTACCGCGGATCGGATACCAGCTGCTTGAAGAATCGGACTCTGGCGCTGATCGGCATGGCCGGTGCAATCCGCAAGGAGCAGCCGTGCAGCAGCGCTGCAGGCCGCCCGGCTGCCTATTTCACCTTCATTCCCGGCGTCGCTCCCGAGTCCGGCGACAACAGGAAAATCTCTTTGCCGCCCGGACCGGCCGCCAGCACCATGCCTTCGGAGGTGCCGAAACGCATCTTGCGCGGCTTCAGGTTGGCCAGGACCACGGTCAGTCGGCCGACCAGCTGATCCGGCAAATACGCCGAGCGGATGCCTGCGAACACCGTCCGCTGCTGCTCGCCGATATCCAGCGTGAGCTTGAGCAGCTTGTCGGCGCCTTCGACGGCTTCGGCGGCCAGAATCTTCGCGATGCGGATGTCGATCCTGGCGAAATCGTCGACCGTGATTTCGGCGGGCGTGTCTTCGGCCTTCGCCGCGGGAACTGCGGCAGCTGCTGCAGCGGCAGGCTTTGCGGCGTTGGCTTTCGCTGCCTCGTTGACGGTCTCGAACAATGCATCGAGCTGCTTCGGATCGACGCGCGTGATGAGTGGCTTGAACGTGCCGAACGCATGGCCCGGCGGCAGAAACAGGGTGGCGTCCACCGGCTCGGCCAGCGCATTCCAGTTCAATGGCCCGCTGTTCAGATAGGCCTCGGCCTGGGCGGCGAGGGTCGGCAGGATGGGCTTCAGGAACAGCGTCAGCGCCTTGAAAGTGGCCATGGCGGAGGCGCAGATGTCGGCGAGCTTGAGCTTGCTGTCGGTGTTGGTCGCCGCGTCCTTCGCCAGGATCCAGGGCTTGAAGGTGTCGATCTCGGCGTTGACCACGTCAGCCACGTCCATGATGAGCCGGATGGCCTTGCCGAACTCGCGCTCTTCGAATGCGGTGCGGATCGCAGCGCTCTGCGCAATCGCGGCGTTCAGCCCCGCGGTCTGCGCCGGCAGCGCTGTCATCTTGTTATCGAAGAACTTCGCCAGGAAGGGCGCGATGCGGCTGGCGATGTTGACGTACTTGCCGACCAGGTCGGCGTTGACGCGCGCGATGAAATCGTCGGGATTGAAATCGATGTCCTCGACGTTCGAGTTCAGCTTGGCCGCGATGTAGTAGCGCAGCCATTCCGGGTTCATGCCGATTTCGAGATAACGCAGTGGGCTGATGCCGGTGCCGCGCGACTTGGACATCTTGGCGCCGGAGACGGTGATGAAACCGTGCACGTACACGCGGTCCGGAATCTTGCGCCCCGCGAACTTCAGCATCGCCGGCCAGAACAGCGTGTGGAAGTAGATGATGTCCTTGCCGATGAAATGGATCTGCTCGACGTCGGGCGCCGCCAGGAAATCGTCGAAAACACGCGTTTCGCCGTTGGCGCGGGCCTTGCCGCTGTCGAAATACTGCTTGAGCGAGGCCAGGTAGCCGATGGGCGCATCCAGCCACACATAGAAATACTTGCCTGGCGCGTCCGGAATCGGAATGCCGAAGTAAGGCGCATCGCGCGAGATGTCCCAGTCGCCCAGTGGGCGGTCGCCCTTGCCGGTGAGCCACTCGCGCGCCTTGTTGGCCACCGAGGATTGCAGGCGGCCTGGCGTGCCGACCCAGTCCGTCATGAACTGCACGCACTTGGGATCGGAGAGCCGGAAGAAGTAGTGATCGGAGGTCTTGCGGACCGGCGTGGCGCCCGAGAGGGTCGAATACGGATTGATGAGATCCGTCGGCGCATACACCGAGCTGCACACCTCGCAGGCGTCGCCGTACTGGTCCTTGGAATGACAGTTCGGACACTCGCCCTTGATGTAGCGGTCCGGCAGGAACATGTTCTTGACCGGATCGAAGAACTGCTCCACCGGCTTCACGTAGATCAGGTCCGCCGCCTGCAGCTTGCGGTACACGTCCTGCGACAGTTCGGTGTTCTCGCGCGAGTGTGTCGAGTGCCAGTTGTCGAAGGAGATGTGGAAGCCTTCGAGATACTGCGGCCGGCCGGCTGCGATGCGCGCGACCAGTTCTTCCGGCGTGATGCCTTCGCCTTCGGCCTTGAGCATGATGGGCGCGCCGTGCGCATCGTCGGCGCCGACGAAATGCACTGCGTTGCCCTGCATGCGCTGGAACCGCACCCAGATATCGGCCTGGATGTATTCCATGATGTGGCCGATGTGGAACGGCCCGTTGGCGTAAGGCAGCGCGGTGGTGACGAACAGGTGACGGGGACGGGCGGCCATGGTCGAGTGGGCAGAATCCGGCAGGAAACGAGCTGCCGATTATGCCATCAACCGGCGTCCTTCAGATGCTCGAACTTGGCCTTGTTGATGGCCTTCTTGTACGCGTCTTTGCCGGAAATCATGGCTTTGTCGAGCAGATCCTGAATGGCCGAGTCCATGGTCTTCATGCCATGGGCGGCGCCGCTCTGCATGGTGTTCTCCAGCTGGTCGAGCTTGCCCTGGCGGATCAGGTTGGCCACCGCCGGCGTATTCACCAGGATTTCCAGTGCCGCCACGCGGCCGGGTTTGCCCGCGCGCGGAATCAGCTGCTGCGAGATCACGCCGCGCAGCGAGGTCGAAAGCATCGCACGCACGTGCGACTGCTTGTCGGCCGGGAAGGCGTTCACCATGCGATCCACCGTGGGCGCGGCGCCATTGGTGTGCAGGGTGCCCATCACCAGGATGCCCATCTCGGCTGCGGTCACGGCGATGCTCATGGTCTCGTAGTCACGCAACTCGCCGACCAGGATCACGTCCGGATCTTCGCGCAGGGCGGAGTGCAGGGCGTGGGAGAAGGACGGGCTGTGATTGCCGATCTCGCGCTGGCTGATCAGGCAGTGCTTGCGCGGATGCACGAACTCGATCGGGTCCTCGATGGTGAGGATGTGCCCTTTGAGCCGCAGGTTGATGTCGTCGATCATCGCGGCCAGCGTGGTCGATTTGCCGGAACCGGTCTTGCCGGTCACCAGGATCAGGCCGCTGTTCACCTTGCACAGGTTGCGTACCGCATCCGGCATGTTGAGCTGGTCCAGCGTCAGCGCCTTCGACGGAATGGCGCGGCATACGCAGCCCAGGCCGTACAGATGCCGCATCACGTTGACGCGGAAGCGCGAGACGCCGGGAATGATGTACGCGAAGTCCGCCCCGTGCTTTTCCTCGAGCCGGGCCTGCGCGGCACGCGGCATGATCTCCATCAGCACTTCCTGCACGTAGTCGGCCTTGAGCGGCTCGGGCCGCAGTGGCTGCAACTCGCCGTACAGGCGGATGCGCGGCGGATCGCCGGCGATGAAATGCAGGTCCGAACCGTTGCGGCTCAGGACTTCCTTCAGGTACTCGTCGATCTTGCGCGGAACGTACTGGTTGGCGGTGGCAGTTGCGGCGGTGGGCGTTTCTGTGCTCATAGGTTCAAGACCATCTCAAACTTCCGTCCCTGGAGCAGCGTCCGGCCCGACCGTCCACGGTCGTGCGTTCGCCCGGTCCGACGACGCGTTAAGCGTCGTCGGAAAGGCATCCGGGCTCACCCCGGTGCGAGATCGAGTTTGGGCAGCACGCTGGTGTCGGTGACATAGCGGGCGAACAGCCGTTTGTCGGAGGCGTAGACATACGCGTCGTCGGCGTCGATTTCCTTGGCCTGCACGTTGGCGAGCAGCGCCTGATCGAGCAGCTGCATGCCCAGCTCCTTGCCGGTTTGCAGCTGCGACGGAATCTGGTGCGTCTGGTCGGTCATGATGAGCTTGGCGATGGCGCGCGTGACCACCATCACCTCGCAGATCGCCTTGCGGCCACGCTGGTCGGCCGTCTTCACCAGCACCTGCGTGACCACGGCGATCAGGCTCTGCGACAGGAAGCTCTTGGTTTGTTCGCGTTCATCCGCCGGCAGCGCGTCCACGATACGGTCGATGGTTTTAACTGCGCCGGTGGTGTGCAGCGTGCCGAGCACTAGGTGTCCGGTTTCCGCCGCCGTCATTGCCCAGCGAATGGTTTCGGCATCGCGCAATTCGCCGACCAGGATGACGTCAGGATCTTCGCGCATCGCGGCGCGCACGCCTTCAGCGAAGGAGGGCAGGTGCGTGTTCAGTTCGCGCTGGATCACCTGGCTCTGCTTGCTCTTGTGCACGAACTCGATCGGGTCTTCCAGGCTGATGATGTTGAGCCGGCGCGTCTGGTTGAGGTGATCGATCATGGCGGCCAGCGTGGTCGACTTGCCGGTGCCGGTCGAGCCGGTGACCAGGATCATACCCTGGTGATTGTCGCAGAGCTTCTTGACCGCCAGCGGCAGTCCCAGCCGGTCCAGCGTCGGCACTTCCGAGGGGATCGCCCGGAAGGTGGCGCCGACGCCGGTGTCCTTGCGAAACACGTTGACGCGGAAGCGGCCGCCGTTGGCGGAGACGTACGAGAAGTCCACGTCCAGGCCCTTGCGCAGCTGGTCCTGGTTGGGGCGGCTCATGATCTCCGCCACGTAGCCTTCGAGCTCGGCCTGGCTCAGGTCGCGGAACTTGATGGGCAGCAGATCGCCGTGCATGCGCAGCATGGGCGGCAGCCCCACGGCGAAATGGATGTCCGAGCACCCCTGGTCGGTGCCGAGCTTGAGGAAGGCGTCGATGCGGGCCATGACGCCGAAGGCTACAGGAGCCCAGGCGCCAGGCGCTAGGGTTCCATCGTCCCTGCGAAAGCGGGCGGGCTAGGGCAGTGCCTTTTCCAGCGCCATCCGCATCTCTTCCATGTTCTGGAAGCGCTTGAGCTTGTCCACCGACATGGCGCGGGAGACCACGTCGGAGACTCCCGCGGGCAGCGCCGGGTTCACCTCGATGGCGGACTTGGCCTTGCCCTGCACGTGCTGGTACATGACCGACATGTGGTCGCCGCGGCTGTACGGCGGCTGGCCGGTGACCATTTCGTACAGGATCACGCCCAGGCTGTAGATGTCGGCGCGCTCATCGACTTTCTTGCCCAGGATCTGCTCGGGCGCCATGTACTTGGGCGAGCCGATCACGTAGCCGGTCTTGGTGAGCTGGGTGTCGCCTTCCTTCTGCGCGGCGGCCACGCCGAAGTCCACGATCTTGAGCAGCCCGTCGTTGTTGATGAGCACGTTGGCGGGCTTCAGGTCGCGATGCACGATGCCGGCCTGGTGCGCCACCGACATGCCGGTGGCGATGTCGCCGGCGTACTTGAGCGCACGCGACAGCTCCAGCGGTTTTTCGTTGACGATCTCGCTGCCCAGGGTGTGCGAGGGGAAATACTCCATCGAGATGGCGTAGTTGCCGCGCATGTACAGGAAGTCGTAGATGCGGATGACGTTGCGGTGCGTGATCATGCGCGAGTAGCGCAGCTCGTGCACGAAGCGCTTCATCATCTCCTCGTCCTGCGCCACGTTCGGGTTCAGGAACTTGAGGATGAGCCGCTCGTCGACCACCGTGTCTTCCATCAGCAGCACGGTGCCGAAGGCGCCCTTGCCGATCTTCTCGATGTACTTGTAGCGGCCTTCGAGAACTTCGCCGGGACGCAGCGTGGCGATGTCCAGCTTCTGCGAGGCGGCGGCTTCCTCGGCCTTCTTGATGACCGCGTCGACGTCTTCCTTCTCGATCAGCAGCGTGCGCGCCGGCTCGGCCATCTTGGCCGCCTGGGCCTGGGCGGCGATGGCGGTGCTGGAGTAACGGCTGTCGATGTCTTCGATGGCGCGGATGGCGGCGTGCTGGATGGTGTCGTCGGCGCTGTTGGCGCCGGTGGCCTTGATGTAGCTGCGCACGGTGTCGGCGCGCTTGTCGTCAGCCAGGCGGGCGAGGGCGTTGATGGCCTCGACCTTGATCTCCTTTTCCGGCCGGTCGAGCAGCTTGACCATGGACTCGATGACACGGGTATCGCCGAGCTTGCCCAGGGCGCGTGCAACGGTCGGCAGCGAACGGGTGTTGTTCGACGCCAGCAGCTCCAGCAGTGCCGGAATCGCCTTCTTGCTGCCGATCTCGGCCAGTGCATCCACGGCGCGCTCGCTGACCCACCAGTCCTTGTCGCGCGTGGCTTCGATCAGGAAGTTGACCGCGCGCTCGTCCTTGGTTTGGTTGAGAATCTCAATGGCGGCGCGACGCACTTCTTCGTCCTCGTCCTTGATGAGCTCGATGACCGCATCGACCACGCGCGGGCCGCCGATCTTGCCCAGCGCATCGGCGGCGCGCGTGCGCACCCACCAGTCGTCGTCCTTGATCACCTGCAGCAGGTGCTTGATGTCCTTGGCCGTGCCGAGATGGTTCAGCACCTCCACGCCGGCGCGGCGCGCGTATTCGTTCTCATCCTTGAGGACCTCCACCAGGTATTTCATGGTGTCCGGGTCCTTGGCACGCACCACCACGTCGATGGCGCGATTCTGTACCTCGATGTCAGGGTCGCGCAGCAGCTGGCAGATCGGGCCGATGTTGACCGGGCCGTCCATCTTCGACAGCGCGTTGAGCGCGGCCTGCCGGATCAGCTTGTTGGAGTCTTTGAGCTGGGTCTGGATGGCGGCCGCGACTTCCGGGCGGTTGAAGCGCGCCAGGATGTTGATGATGTGCATGCGCGCCGTCGAGTCCTTGCCCTCGATGCGGCTGGTGAGCTCGGAGATGTTGGAGGGGTCGGCCAGCTCGCCGATGATGCGAAACAGCGCCGCCTTCTCGTTCGCTTCCTGGTTGTAGGCGTGCTGCAGCAGGTCGCGCACGCTGAAGCGATGCTTCTGCGCGGCGATGATCTCCAGCACCGTGGGTTTGGAGACATCGTCGCGGTTGAGCAGATCGATCAGCAGCGCTGGGCTGTAGTTGTTGCTGGCCGTGAGCGCCCAGCCGATCGCCGCGATGGTGCGCGAGCTGCCGTCGGCCAGGCCCTGCGCCAGGATGGGAAAGGTCTTGTTGTCTACCAGTTGGGCCAGGATCTCGACGTAGGCGGCCGTCTCTTTCTTGTCGGCCACCGCGATTGCATCGAGGATCTTGGGAATGGCGCCGGCGCCGATCCGGGCGAGCTTCTGAAACGCCTTCTGCGCCTCGGGGTGCAGCGGGTCGGCAATGCCCCGGATTTCGGCGATCAGTCGTTCGGCTCTCAGGTCGGAAAAGAAACTCATCGAGTGATCTCAAGTACCCATCGAAAGCGGCCTAAGCCTTGGATTGCTCGGATTCGCCTGGTTCAAGGACATCGCCGGCCGGATCCTCGAACCAGCCTATCGACCTTGCGGCAGGGGCGAAATGAACCTTTGTCCGGTGTTCGAATAAGGCAGCGCATTATGCCATGCCTGTTGCGCAGCAACCGCAAGGCTGCGCTGCGGACGTCGGGCTAGCGCGGCCCGGCGGTGCTTTGGGAAGCGATCCGTTACAATCCGCGGCCCTTGAGGACCAAGCATCATGACGACCGAACGTGAGACCGCCGTGCGCGCGCTCGTGGAAGCCTTTCACGAGCCCCACCTGGGACTCGATCTGCGTGCCGCGAATGCAATCGAAGCCGTGCAGGTCGACGGCGCACGGGTGCGGCTGACGCTGCGCCTGGGGTTCCCGGCAAAGAACTACGGTGCGGAACTGGCTGCGGCGCTCGAGCAGCAGCTGGCGGCGCTGGGCTGGGTCGACTCGGTCGAGGTGGAGGTGCGCTGGCAGGTGCAGTCGCAGGCGGTGCAGCGCAATCTGCGGCCGATCCAGGGCATCCGCAACATCATCGCCGTGGCCTCGGGCAAAGGCGGGGTTGGCAAATCCACCACGGCGGCAAACCTGGCGCTGGCCCTGGCCTACGACGGCGCCGCGGTCGGCCTGCTCGATGCCGACATCTATGGTCCCAGCCAGCCGCGCATGATGGGGCTCGGCGGCCAGCATCCGGTCAGCCCGGATCAGAAAACCATGCTGGCGCCGGAGGCCTTCGGCGTCAAAGTCATGTCGATCGGTTTCCTGATCGACGAAGAGCAGCCGATGGTGTGGCGCGGCCCGATGGTGACGCAGGCGCTGGTGCAACTGCTCGAGACCACGCGCTGGGGCGAACTGGACTACCTGATCGTGGACATGCCGCCGGGCACCGGCGACACCCAGCTCACGCTGTCGCAGCGGGTGCCGGTAAGTGGCGCCGTGATCGTGACCACGCCGCAGGACATCGCTTTGCTGGATGCGCGCAAGGGCCTGCGCATGTTCCAGAAGGTGGAAGTGCCGGTGCTGGGCATCGTCGAGAACATGAGCACGCACGTGTGTTCCAACTGCGGGCACGAAGAACATATTTTCGGCGAGGGCGGCGGTCGCCGCATGGCCGAGCAGTATGGCTTGGAATTGCTGGGCGAGCTGCCGCTCGATATCCGCATCCGCGAGCAGATGGACAGCGGCACGCCTACGGTGGTGGCCGAGCCCGACAGCCCGCGAGGCCGTGCGTATATCGAATTTGCGCGCCGCACCGCCGGCCGCCTGGCGCGAGCTTCGCTGGCTCCTGCCGCTGCCTTCCCCAACATCGAAATCGAAGACACCTGAGTCCGGAGTCGAGAATGAGCATCAAGTCCGATCGCTGGATCCGCCGCATGGCCGCCGAAGGGATGATCGAACCCTTCGAGCCCGGGCAGGTGCGCGTCGCCAATGGCGGCAAGATCATTTCCTATGGCACTTCCAGCTACGGCTACGACGTGCGCTGTGCCAACGAGTTCAAGATCTTCACCAACATCAACTCCACCATCGTCGACCCCAAGAGCTTCGACTCGGGCAGCTTCGTCGACGTGCGCTCGGATGTCTGCATCATTCCGCCGAACTCTTTCGCACTGGCGCGCACGGTGGAGTATTTCCGCATCCCGCGCAGCGTGCTGACGGTATGCCTGGGCAAGTCGACCTATGCGCGCTGCGGCATCATCGTCAACGTCACGCCGCTGGAGCCCGAGTGGGAAGGGCACGTCACGCTGGAGTTCTCCAACACCACGCCGCTGCCCGCGAAGATCTACGCCAACGAAGGCGTGGCGCAGATGCTGTTCCTGGAGTCCGACGAGATTTGCGAGACCTCGTACAAGGATCGCGGCGGCAAGTATCAGGGTCAGCGCGGCGTGACACTGCCGAAGACCTGAGTCCGTCATTCCCGCCTCAGCGGGAATCCATCCGACTAACCAGATAGCGCCCGGTCCCCATCAAGTTGGGGCCGGCGCTCTGCGGGAGCGACAGAGAAAGTCGCGCTTACTGGCCCTGACCGTGCTCGAGTGCCGTCAGCACCATCACTGTTTCGACCTTTCCTTTGCGGACCTGCTCGGCGCGCACCGGCAGGTATTCGAGCGACGGTGCATGCCAGACACGTGACACGCGATCTGACCCGGTGCGCGTGCTTTCATAAATGATGGTGTCGAGCTTGCCGAGCGCGGTGTCCAGGCTTTGCTCCTGGCCGCGCGTGTAGGTGTATTCCTTGATGCTGTTGCCGTTGACCATCTCGATGGTGCCGGGCTCCTTGCCGCGCAGCAGGGCTGTCATCGCCACCACCTGGATGGACAGGCGATCTTCCACGCCGGGTTTGAGCGGCAGGCTGACCGGCTTACCCTTGTAGGTGCCGGTGACGGTCTGCTCGGCCCAGTTGAACTGCAGTCGGCCGTCGCCCTTGTTGCCGGATTTGCCGTCGTCGGTTTCCCAGACCAGCGGGCGGATGCCCTCGGGCGTGACTTCCAGTTCGGTGCGCTCGACGGCGTCGCGGCTGATGAAAAGCCGCGCCAGCGCATTGGGGTTGGCGTGGGTCTCGAAGATGTAGTGGCCGCTGCTTGCGTCACGCCGCAGTTCCATGCGCAGCGTGCCGCCCTCGATGCCGCGATACGAGACAGTGTAGGTGGCGACGAACGGCTGCGGCGCGATCGCCGTCTGCGCAAAGGCGGCGTTTGCCATGATGCCCAGCCACAGGCCCACCAGAGTGGCCAGCTTCCCGATCGGGTTCATCCGGATTCCGGCGTGGGCGGATACGCGCAACTGCTAATCTCCTGTGGCATCGATCCGGACCGGCGATTCGAGGGGATGCCCGTCCAGCCATGCCCGGTCCCCGCGACATTCCAGCCGGCCGCGCGCAAACCAGTCGATGGCTTCGGGATAGATCCTGTGTTCCTGGCGCTGAACTCGCGCTGAAAGGGTCTCCTCGGTGTCGCCCGGCCGGACCGCGACGCATGCCTGGATAATGACCGGGCCGCCATCGAGTTCCTGCGTCACGAAATGCACGCTCACGCCGTGGCAGTCATCGCCGGCCTCCAGCGCGCGGCGATGCGTGTGCAGGCCGCGATACAGCGGCAGCAGCGAGGGATGGATATTGAGGATGCGGCCCGCGAAGGCATCGATGAAGACGGGCGAGAGGATGCGCATGAAGCCGGCGAGGATCACCAGCTGCGGCTGGTAGCTCGCGACCAGTTGCGTCAGCGCCGTGTCGTAGGCCTCGCGATCGGCGAAGCTCTTCGGCGACAGCGCTGTGGCGGGAATTCCCATTGACTGCGCGATGGCAAGTCCGCCGGCCTGGGGTCGATCGCTGACCACGGCGCGAATGTCGACCGGCAGCTCGCCGCCGGCCGCGCGCTGCGCGATGGCCTGCATGTTGCTGCCGCGGCCGGAGATCAGAATGACGATCGGCAGCCGTGGCTGCGCCAGCACCGCTCGGGAATCGTCGGTCATCCGTGGATGACCACACCGCCGTCGCCGCGACGGATCTCGCCGATGATCACCGGCTGCTCGCCGCTTTCACGCAGCGACTTGAGCGCCTTGTCGGCGTGCTCCGCCGCGACGTTGACCGTCATGCCGATGCCGCAGTTGAAGGTCCGGTACATCTCGGCGCCGGCGATGTTGCCGGTCTTCTGCAGCCAGTCGAACACTTCGGGCCGCTGCCAGGCCTGCGCGCTCATCACCACTTCGAGCCCGTTGGGGATCACGCGGGGAATGTTTTCCGTCAGGCCGCCGCCGGTGATGTGCGCGATGCCGTGGACCGGCACCGCCTTGGCCAGGGCCAGCAGCGACTTCACGTAGATGCGGGTCGGCGCCAGCAGCGCGTCGTACAGCAGGCCGTCGTCGAGCTTGGTGGTCGGCGTGGCCTTGCCGACCTTGAGCAGCTTGCGGATCAGCGAATAGCCGTTGGAATGCGGCCCGGAGGAGGGCAGGCCGATGAGCACGTCGCCGGGGCGGGTGCGGCTGCCGTCGATGATGGCGTCCTTCTCCACGATGCCCACGCAGAAGCCCGCTAGGTCGTAGTCGCCTTCGGCGTACATGCCGGGCATTTCGGCGGTCTCGCCGCCGATCAGCGCCGCACCGGCCTGCACGCAGCCTTCGACGATGCCCTTGATGACCGATTCGGCCACCGCCACGCTCAGTTTGCCGGTGGCGTAATAGTCGAGGAAGAACAGCGGCTCGGCGCCCTGCACCACCACGTCGTTGGCGCACATGGCGACCAGGTCGATGCCGATGGTGTCGTGGCGGCCGGTCTCGATGGCCAGCCGCAGCTTGGTGCCGACGCCGTCGGTGCCGGAGACCAGCACCGGCTTGCGATAGCGCTCCACGGGGATCTCGAACAGCGCGCCGAAGCCGCCCAGGCCGGCCAGCACCTCCGGGCGCATCGAGCGCTTGACCGCGGGCTTGATGCGTTCGACCAGTTCGTCGCCTGCTTCGATGTCGACGCCGGCGTCTTTGTAGGTGATCGAGTCGGTGGGAGACATAGGGCCTCTTGGGGTCACGGGCCAGCACGCAAGCACGCCAGGCCTAAAGGGAGCGTTGATCCGAAGGAGCGCTTCGGGGGGTGTGTTATTTTACACGGCCTTGATCCGTAAAGGCGGTAGGCCCGGCCGACCGGCTGATACCAATGAAGCTTTCGGTGCGCGAATCGTGGTGGGTGTTGCTGTTGTCGGTGCTGGCCGCGTGGCCGGCGTACGCCGTCACGGTGCCGGATCTCTATGAAGCCTCGGTGCCGGTGACGACCGGCCGCGATGCGGCCTTCGTCGAGGCTTTGAAGGTCGTGGCGGTGCGGGTGAGCGGCCGGCGTGACGCCGCAGCGCGGCTGGGGGCGGCATTGAACGATCCCCGTCAGTACGTGCAGCGCTTCGGAATGACGGCCGACAACTTCCTGCAGGTCGGTTTCGACAGTGTCTCGGTCGACAAGCTGCTGGGCCAGGCGGGCCTGCCTGTCTGGGGGCGGGAACGGCCGGCGACGCTGGTGCTACTGCAGACGGAAGCGCCGGACGGCTCGTCGTACTGGGTGGACGGCACCACCAATCCGGGTGAGCGCGATGCCATCGGCAAGGCGGCGGCGCAGCGCGGACTGCCGCTGGTCTGGCCGGAGCTGGGCCCACAGGACCGCGATCAGCTCGCGTCTGGCGGCGGTTCAGCAGCAGCTCTGCTGCAGATCGCGGCGCGCTACAGCGCCAACGCTGCATTGCTCGGCAAGGCCCGCAGCGATGGCGCAGGCGGCATGTCGGTGCGCTGGACCCTCGCTTCGAACGAAGGCTCCGCCGAGGCCAGCGGCTCGCTGGAGGACGGCATCCACCTGGCTGCCGACACGTTTGCGCGGGTCTATTCCACGTCGGGGACTTCGCTGGACAGCGTGACCGTGGAGATCTCGGGCATCAACGATCTCAATGCGTACGCCACCATGCTCAACTATCTCGAAGGCATGACGCTGGTGCGCGATGTCGCCGTGGAGCAGGTGCTGGGCGCGACGATGCGCTTCAAGCTGGCGGTGCGCGGCGATGCTGGAACTTTGCAGCGCGCGCTGGCGCTGGACGGCAGGCTGGTGCCAGTCCAGGCGGCGGATGGCGCAGCGGCCCCTGACCGGTTGCAGTTCCGCTACCAACCCTGAGCCCAACTCGTCGCACGGTCGCCTGACAGGAATGTTGTCCAGCCTGCGTTTCATCCCGAATGCCCTGTGCGTGCTGCGCATGCTGCTGGTCGCTCCGGTGGCGTGGCTGCTGGCGCATCACGAATTCCGGCTGACGCTGTGGCTGTTCGCGTTCGCGGCGGCGACCGACGGCCTCGACGGCTTTCTGGCGAAGCGCTGCGGCTGGACCTCGGAGCTGGGCAAGATTCTCGATCCGCTGGCGGACAAGATCCTGCTGGTCGGCGTGTTCGTGACGCTGGCGGCGATGCAGCTGGTGCCGCTGTGGCTGGCCGCCGTCGCGGTGGCGCGCGATGTGGTCATCACCGTGGGAGCCATCGTCTACAACTGGCTGTTCGGTTATCCGGACGGCCGTCCGACCTGGATCAGCAAGCTCAATACGTTGTGCCAGATCCTGTTCCTGCTGCTGATCGTCGCGGCCAATGCCGTCGGCCACGTGCCACAGCACGTGGTGAGCGCGCTCGGTGCGCTGGTGTTCGTCACGACCGTCGTGAGCGGCATCGATTACGTCATCACCTACAGCCGCAAGGCAGCCGTCGTTAGCCGGCAGCGCCGCGGCCTGTCCTGAAACCCGCTGTCAGGCTTCCATCATGAGCGTGCAACTGGCGCTGGGCGTGCGATTGCGGGACAGCTCGCTGTTCGAAAGCTACTACAGCGGCCGCAACCGGCCCGCCGTCGATGCCTTGCTGTCGCTGCAGGCCGGCGAGCCGCCGACCTGCGTGTTCCTGCACGGATCCGGCGGCGTCGGCAAGACCCATCTGTTGCAGGCGCTGTGTGCCCGGGCCGGTCAGCGAGGTGAAGCGGCGGCCTATCTGCCGTTGGCCGAGGTCGCGGCCATGGGGCCGGAGGTGCTGTCCGGTTGCGGCGAACTGGCCTGCGTCTGCATCGACGACATCGGCCGGATCGCCGGCCAGCGCGATTGGGAGCTGGCGCTCTTCAGCCTGCACCAGCAACTCGATGAGCGTCGCGGCCGGCTGGTCGTGGCCGGCTCGACGGCGCCGGCGGCCAGTGGCATTCGGCTCGCGGATCTACGGTCGCGGCTTGGCGGCGGATTGGTGCTCACGCTGCAGCCCTTGGACGAAGACGAACAGATCGCCGCCTTGCAGCTGCGCGCGCAGATTCGTGGCTTCGAGTTGCCGGATGAGACGGCGCAGTACTTGTTGCGCCGGTTGCCACGCCAGATGACGACGCTGTGCGCGTTTCTGGATCAGCTCGACGAAGCATCGCTGGCAGCGCAGCGCAAGCTGACGGTGCCGTTCGTGAAGGAAGTCATCGGCCGGTAGCTGTTAGCCTTCGCGTGTTACCCGCAGATAACCGATCAGGCTGACGAACAGCATCAGCGCCAGCGCCAGACACGTTGCCGACCAGGCCCGTGTAACCGGGTTCGCAATCGCTTCGGTGACACCCAGGACGAAATACGGAATCACGCACAGCGTCGCCCAGGCGTAGGTGCGTCGATCGCGACGTATCAGTCCTCGCAACGGCGCCCACAATGGCAGCGTGAGCAGCAGCGACAGCAGCAGGCGCTCGATCGATACGCGAGCCGAGAATTGCCAGAGCACCACCAGCGCGATCAGCGCAGCAGTCAGCGTGATTGCAGCGGCGCGCAGCCTTGTCGCCGCGACGTTTTGGTGATGCCGCGGCGACGCCTCGGAACCCCCGACGGGGGGAAGCCCCGGGGGAGGGGCGGACGAATGTGCTGTGCTCACTTGCGCAACTTCACGGCGACTTCAGCGACACGCTTGCCAAGCAACTGCGCCAACACGCGCTCGTCGTCCGACAGTCTGGGTTGAGTTTCACCACCGACATGGCTGGCGCCGTACGGTGAGCCGCCGGTACGGGTGTGGGTGAGCGCAGCTTCGGTGTAAGGCAGGCCGATGAGATACATCCCGTGATGCAGCAGCGGCAGCATCATGCTGAGCAGCGTCGTTTCCTGGCCGCCATGCATGGTCTGCGTGGAGGTGAACACGGCGGCGGGTTTGTTGGCGAGCGCGCCGCTGACCCACAGTGAGCTGGTGCCGTCGAGAAAATGCTTGAGCGGCGCCGCCATGTTGCCGAAGCGGGTCGGGCTGCCCAGCACCAGTCCATCGCACTCGCGCAGGTCGTCGTACGTGGCATACGGCGGACCTTCGGTCGGCACCGCGGGTTGCGGCTGATCGATGACGGTCGTGACCTGCGGCACCGTGCGCAGTCGCGACCTTGCGCCGGTGACCGACTCGATGCCGCGACACACCTGTCGCGCCAGCTCCGCCGTGCTGCCTTTGCGGGAATAAAACAGGACCAGGATTTCAGCCACGCGAGCAAACTCCGGGATTGAGCTGTAATTGAATCGAGGCCGGCGTCGCTGAGCGTTTCGATGTGGGTTGAGCGCAACGCATCATCGAGCCGCCGGCGCGCGCATTGTATTCGGCGCTGTCTTGACGGTGTAGGCTTTACGTTGTTACGGTCCAGCGAAAATTTCCAGCGAGAGTCATGGCTTACCCGTTATCGCTTGCTTCGCTTCGCGGTCTGCTGTTGACGTTGCTGTGCGTCGGCATGGTGGGCTGTACCGGTGCGCCGGTGCAGGAGATGAGCAATGCCCGGCAAGCCATCAAGGCAGCGCGTGACGCCGGCGCCGATCAGGCCGCGCCTCAGGAAATGAGTGAGGCACAGTCGCTGCTGGAGCAAGCCGAAGCCAACCTGCAGAAGGGTGCCTGGCGCGACGCGCGTCGCAACGCCATTCAGGCCAAGAGCAAGGCTGCCGAGGCCATGGTTGCGGCGCGGCCCGGCGAGCGCAAGGAAACCTGAAAGGCGATGCACGGCCTGCGGCCGTGCCGATCCGTTGCTCATGTCAGCCCCCATCGCACGACGTTGTTACGTTTCCGGCCGGGTCCAGGGCGTGTTCTATCGCGCCTCGACGCGTGACAGGGCCGTATCGCTGGGTGTCACGGGACATGCCATCAATCTGCCGGACGGGCGGGTCGAGGTGCTGGCGATCGGTCAGGCGCAAGCGGTGCATGCCTTGATTGACTGGCTGGCCATCGGTCCGCCGGCCGCGCAGGTGGCGAACGTCGAGGTGCGCGAAGTGACGCTGAGCGAGCTCGGCGAAGCGCCGATCGGATTCGGCACGCGCTGAAGGCGCCGCGGCTGAAGTTGCTAGGAAGGCTCGTCACTCCCGCACAAGCGGAAGTCCACCTTGCTGAGCCAGATGGGTTCCCGCTTGCGCGGGAACGACCAGGAACGAATAAGTCAGAACCAACCCTAGCGGTACTGCCAGCGATTGGCCAGCCGCGTCAGCACCAGGTCGGAATAGTTGCGACGCCCAACGCTGCCGTTGTAGCGGGCCAGCGCTCGCGTGTAGTCGCCTTTCTCGCGATCCAGGTAGAACTTGAGAATGGTGCAGCCCATGCGGATGTTCTGCGGGATGCGCACCAGCTCTTCGTTGCTCATGCCGAGCTCGCGCGGCCAGAACGGCATCACCTGCATCAGCCCCACCGCGCCGGCGTATGACACCGCCCAGCGATCGAAACGGCTTTCGACGTCGATCACCGACATGATGAGCCCGGGCGGCAACTGCAGCCGCTTCGCCTCGCAGTGCACGTGGTAGAGAATTTCCGCACGCTCGGCCTGGTCCTCGAGGATGCGCTTCAGCTGCGGCTCCATGGCCGCCAGCCAGACCTGCTGATCGTACTTGTCCTCGAAGCATTGCCCGGCCGTTAGCGCCTGCTGCAGGAGCTTGCCGAGCTCGGGATCCTGCTGGCGGTCAGCGAGCGCGTTGGCGCAGAAGCAGCCCAGGGTCAGCAGCAGAAGAGTGCGCAGCATGTGCATCGCAGAAGTGGCAGAGGAAGTCGGCGAACATCCTGAGGGCGGCTTGCCGCAGCTGCCGCGACCTGCGTCACAGCGGTATGAAGCAATTGCCGTAGCGGGGCTTCGTGTTGTGTGCGTTGCGGCGCGCACCCTATCATGTCGAATAAATCGCCGGGAGCGATTTTTGACGCCGCGCCAGCGGCCCCCGCAGCGGTGGCCGCCCGGAACGGCAGGCCACAAAAACGCCATGACAGACCTTCGCTGCCTAACCGTCGGGACCTTGCCGGGATATTTGCAATGAGCGCCGAATCCGAACCGGGAATCGCCGACGAGCCTGCTGCCGATGAACACAAGCCCGGGCGCGGCGTGTACTGGCTGCCCAACCTGCTGACCACCGGCACGCTGTTCGGCGGCTTCTATGCCATCGTCGCTGCCATCGACGGCAATTTCGGGCGTGCCGCCACGGCCGTGTTCGTGGCAATGGTGTTCGACGGGCTGGACGGACGCGTCGCGCGTTGGACCAAGACCCAGAGCGATTTCGGCAAGGAGTACGACAGCCTCTGCGACATGGTGGCGTTCGGCCTGGCGCCGGCGATCCTGGTCTATCAATGGGGCATCGAGCGCATTGCCGACTATGGCCGGTTCTGGGGACGGTTCGGCTGGCTGGCGGCATTCTTCTATGCCGTGGCCGCCGGTTTGCGGCTGGCGCGTTTCAATTCGCGCGCGGCCGTTGCGGACAAGCGCTACTTCGAGGGATTGCCCAGCCCATCGGCGGCCGCCACGGTCGCGGGCTTCATCTGGCTGGTGAGCGAGGTGGAAGTCACCGGTCTGCCGCGGCTGGTACTGGCGTTCATGGTGTCGATCATTGCCGGCGCGTTGATGGTGAGCAAGTTCGCCTACTGGAGCGGCAAGGAACTGAACCTGCGGGCGCGGATTCCCTGGGTGTATGCCCTGGCCATTCCGCTCATCTACGTGGTGGTTTCGCTGGCGCCGCAATTCTCGGTGGCGCCGCAGACGCTGCTGGCGATTTTCGGCACGTATGCGCTGTCGGG
>Ga0182738_1000425_pt1 | contig 61493 bp, 66 predicted proteins | sample eDN5th30CBELigMG_FD_128876 | JGI IMG/M metagenome (GOLD analysis project Ga0182738, IMG submission 128876) | Enriched Miracle-Growth compost microbial communities from Emeryville, California, USA - eDNA 5th pass 30_C BE-Lig MG (version 2)... ... | reverse complement strand
CGGTCGAGATCGACGTCGCCTCCGAGATGCGCTACCGCGAGCCGCCGATGCCCGGCAACGGGCTGGCGCTGTTCGTCTCGCAGTCGGGCGAGACGGCCGATACGCTCGCCGTTCTGCGTCACGCCAAGGCGGAGGCGCAGCGCATCGCGTCGGTGGTGAACGTGCGCACCTCCAGCATCGCGCGCGAATCCGACGTCGTGCTGCCGACGCTGGCGGGGCCCGAGATCGGTGTCGCCTCGACGAAGGCGTTCACCTGCCAGCTATCGGTGCTTGCCTGCATGGCGCTGGGGCTGGCCCGCGCCCGCGGCACCATCGACCGCGAGCAGGAGAAGGTGCTGGTGCAGTCGCTCATCGAGGTGCCGCGCCACATCTCGAACATTCTGCGCAACGAGGAGCAGTACATCGCCATAGCGCAGATGCTGTCGAAGGCGCGCGACGTGCTCTACCTCGGCCGCGGCACCAGCTTCCCGCTCGCGCTCGAGGGCGCGCTGAAGCTGAAGGAAATCTCCTACATTCACGCCGAGGGCTATGCCGCCGGCGAGCTGAAGCACGGTCCCATCGCGCTCATCGACGAGAACGTGCCGGTGATCGTGGTCGCGCCGCAGGACGAGCTGTTCGAGAAGACGGTTTCGAACATGCAGGAGGTCGCCACGCGCGGCGGCCAGATCATCCTCATCTCGGATGCGCCGGCCGAAGCCGTCGGCTGCAAAGTGGCGGCGCATATCGCGATGCCGACGGCCGCCGAGTTCACCAATCCGCTGCTTTATGCGGTGCCGGTGCAACTGCTTGCGTACCATACCGCCGTGCTCATGGGCACCGATGTGGATCAGCCGCGCAACCTGGCCAAGTCCGTGACGGTCGAATAGGGGATAAGGCGCTCGGCTTCCGGCCCTGGATTTGCCTCGATATTGAGCTTGGCTTACGGTCGCATCTGAACTAGGGCACAACAATCGCGCTTTCCGGCGCGTTTTCTGGGGCGGATATGGGGGACATGGTGCGCATCCTGGCGCTTTCCGTTGGGCTTTTCGCCCTGGCGCTGCCTGCGGCCGCTTTCGACGGCCCCCCGAAGGGCGCCGCCAAGAAGCCTCCGCAGTCTCAGCAGTCTCAGGAGGCTCCCGACAGCCCCGAGGACAAGGGCAAGGCGGCCGCCCTCGTGCAGCAGATTTTCGAAGGCGGCATCAAGGCGTACAACGCCGGCAAGTTCGAGGATGCGCAGCGGGCTTTCGAGGCGGCGATTCGCACCGGCATGCCCACGCACCAGATGCCGCGCGTCCTCTATTATCGCGGCCTGACATTCCGCAAGCTCGGCAAGCCGGGCTTCGCCATCTCCGATCTGACCAGCGCGCTGTGGCTGAAGGGTGGATTGTCCGAGGCCGAGCGCGCCGACGCCATCAAGAACCGCGCGCTCGCCTATCATGAATCCGGCGTCAGCGAAGTGCCGCCGCTGCCGCAATCGGCCTACGCCGAGGCTCCCGCGCTGCCGGGACGCACGCCGGCGCCGGTTGCGACCGCAGCCAACACGCCGCCGCCTTCGAGCGCGCCTGCCGCGTCCGCGCCTGCCTCGTCTAGCTCCGGCGGCATCGGCGGTTTCTTCTCGAGCCTCTTCGGCGGCGGATCGTCGAGCGACAGCAGCGACGGCGCGCCGACATCCACGGCCTCGATCAGCACCAGCCCGGCCGCCGAGACCGGCAGCTCGGGGTGGGGCGCGTCGACCGAGGTGATCCCGCACACGGCCGCCGCACAGCGCCGCGGGCCAGAGATCGGCGCTCCGTTCGTCACGCAAGTTGCTTCCGTCGGCGAGCCCACCGCCGTCCCGCCGGCTTCCGTCACCGGCGGAGCGGGCAAGATCAAGCTGCAGGTGGCCGCCGTGCGCTCGCGCTCGGAGGCCGAGGCGCTTGCCGGCCTGCTCGTCGGGCGGCACGGAGGCCAGCTCGGCGGCCGCAAGCCGGAGGTCGACGAGACCGTCATCGGCAGCATGGGGACGTTCTACCGGGTGCGCCTGGGGCCGTTCGCCAACGAGCAGGAGCCGGGCCACCTGTGCAATGAGCTGCGCGCCGACGGCTTCGACTGCCTCGTCGTTACCGACTAGCGCGCCTGCCGGATTTTTGCCGCCACATTGCCGAAGCGTTAGGCGCCGCCGCTTAACGTGCGCACTTACGCCCGCGACAAATCCGTGGGAAGGTTGGGCAGCCTCGGCCGGTCGATAGAACGCTTGCGGACCGGGGCGCAGGTCGCGCGAAGGCCCGTGGGATTTTGAATGAGCTCCGCCGATCCGCCAAAGGGTGAGCAGGTAGCCTCGGCTGAGCTGCGCGCAGGCCTGCGCAAGCTCGTCCGCGAAGACCCGTCTGGCAGCGGCTGGCATGTCGGCGCGCGGCTGCGCAATTACTTCCTGACCGGGCTTGTCATCGTCGGCCCGGTGACCATCACGCTCTATTTCGCCTGGTGGTTCATCAACGTCACCGACGCGTGGATCAAGCCGTTCGTACCGACGGCCTATCTGCCGGACACCTACCTGCCGTTTCCTATTCCCGGCTTCGGGCTCGTCGTCGGCATAATGGCGTTGACGCTCATTGGCGCACTGGCCGCCAACCTTTTGGGCCGCACCCTGATATCCTTCGGCGAGCAGATGCTCGGCGGCATGCCGATCGTGCGCAATGTCTACAGCGCGCTGAAGCAGATATTCGAATCGGTCGTCAGCGCCAGCGGACCGGGGCAGCCGTTCCAGAAGGTCGGGCTGATCGAGTTTCCAAGCAAAGGCCTCTGGTCGATCGTGTTCGTGACCGGCGAGACGACGGGTGAGATCGGCTCGGTGATGCCCGGAGGCGAAAGCGACCTGCTGACCGTGTTCATGCCGACCGGCATCGTACCGCCGACAGGGTTCGTCTGCTTTCTGCCGCGCCGCGAGGTGGTGTTTCTCGATATGACGATCGAGGACGCGGCGAAGGTCGTCATCTCTGCCGGCATGGTGACGCCGGAGAGCCAGGCGAAGCTGCGCGAGCTTGCCGAGCAGTCGCGCCGCAACAAGCAGAGCAAGGCCAAGCCCGCGTCCGTCGCTTAAGCGATCTCGTATCGGGTGAGCCGTATCTAAGCGGCGCGGAACAGGCGCACCGCCTCGTCGCACTCGAAGATATAGAGCAGCGTCCGCAGCGCCTGTCCGCGCGGCGTCGACAGCATCGGATCGGAGGCGAGGACGAGGCGCGCGTCGTCCCGTGCGGCGCTCAGCAGCGCCTCGAACCCCGGAACGTCGGCTACGCGGAAGCCGGGCATCCCGCTCTGGCGCGCTCCGAGCACCTCGCCGCCGCCGCGAAGCTCGAGATCCTTCTCGGCGATGAGGAAGCCATCCTCCGTGTGCTCCATCATCTCGAGCCGCTGGCGTGCCGTCTCTCCGAGCGGCGCCTTGTAGAGCAACATGCAGAAGCTCTCGCGCGTCCCGCGTCCGACGCGCCCGCGCAGCTGATGGAGCTGGGCGAGCCCGAAACGCTCGGCATGCTCGATGACCATGATGTTGGCATTGGGAACGTTGACGCCGACCTCGATCACGGTCGTCGCGACGAGGATCTTGAGCTGACCCGCGGAGAACGACTCCATCGCCGCATCCTTGGCCTTGTCCTGCATTCCGCCATGCAGCAGCCCGACGTTCTCCTTGCCGAAGATCTGGGCGAGGTGCGCGTGCCGTTCCTCGGCCGCCGCCAGCTCCGAGACGTCCGAGCTTTCGATCAGCGGGCATACCCAGTAGACCTGCGCGCCCTCGGCGAGCTGCACGCGCAGCCGCTCGATCAGCTTCTCCATCGAATCCGTCGGCACCTTCTTGGTCACGATAGGCTTGCGGCCGGGCGGCTTCTCGTTGAGGCGCGAGACGTCGAGATCGCCGTAGTGGGTCATGACGAGCGTGCGCGGAATGGGCGTCGCGGTCATCACCAGCACGTCCGTGCCCTGGCTACCGCCTTTCGACTGCAGCGATAGCCGCTGGTGCACGCCGAAGCGGTGCTGCTCGTCGATGACGGCGAAGGCGAGGTCGCGAAACACGACATCGGGCTGGAACAGCGCGTGGGTGCCGATGATGATATCGACCTCGCCCGCCGCCAGCCGGTCGAGAACCTCCTTGCGCGCGCGACCCTTCTCGCGGCCGGTGAGCAGCGCGATGCGCAGGCCCGCCTTGTCGGCCAGGGGAGATATCGTTTCCAGGTGCTGGCGGGCGAGGACCTCGGTCGGGGCCATCAGCGCTGCCTGCGCGCCCGCCTCGACGGCGATGGCCATGGCGAGGAGCGCGACCACCGTCTTGCCGCTGCCGACGTCGCCCTGCAGCAGGCGCAGCATGCGCCGCGGCGCTTCCATGTCGCTTTCGATTTCGCGCATCGCCTCGCGCTGCGCGTTGGTGAGCGCGAACGGCAGTGCGTCAGCCAGCCTGGCGCGGACGCTGCCATCGCCCGTGACGCTGCGGCCGGGCCGCGTCTTGAAGTTCTGCCGCACCAGGGCGAGGGCGAGCTGGCCGGCCAGCAGCTCGTCGTATGCGAGCCGCTGCCACGGGGCGCCGCCGGCGGAGACATCGCCGGCATCGGCCGGCTTATGCAGGCGCTGCAACGCCTCGGCGAACGCCGGCCACGCGCGCGCCGACAGCCACGCCTGCTCCTGCCATTCGGGGACCTCGCGCAGCCGCTCCAGCGCTTGCCGCGTCGCCTTCTGGACGATCTTGCCCGACAGGCCGGCGGTGAGCGGATAGACCGGCTCCAGCATCGGCAGGTCGTCGCGCGCATCCGGCGGCACGATGTAGTCGGGGTGAGACATCTGCAGCTTGTCGGCATAGCGCTCGACACGGCCGGAAATGTAGCGCTCCTCGCCGACCGGGAGCTGGCGCTCGATGAACTTGCGCTCGGCATGGAAGAAAATGAGGTCGAGCTTGCCGCTGTCGTCCTCGACGCGGACCTTGTAGGGCGCGCGGTTGTTACCCCGCGGCGGCGGAGAATGCTTCAGCACGCGCACCTTGAGGGTGGCGATGGCGCCCGGCACGGCTTCGGCTATGGCCGGCTCGGCCCGCCGGTCGATGACGCCGGTCGGCAGGTGCCAGAGCATGTCGAGGACCCGCGGCTCGGTGATACCGGCGGGCAGGTTGACGCACTTCCGCATGAGCACGACGAGGCGCGGCCCGATGCCGGTCAGCGACTGCAGCGAGGCAAACAGGGGCGTTAGCGCGTTGGGCCGCATGGGCTCCCGGGGGCTCGAAGGGTCGTCGGAGCGGGCCGATGGACATGAAAGCGGGTGTCCGGCCGTCCGCACTTTGCGCAATCCGAAACGGGCGTTATATCAACGTCCCGACCCGGTGGAGGGTGGCGACGAGCCTCAATGGCGTCAAGCCTCGGCGCCGGGTTATCCAAGAAGCGGTTCACATGCAAGACGACCTTGAGATGCGGCGCCGTCGTGCTGCCTACCGCGCGTGCCATCGCGGCACCAAGGAGATGGACATCGTTCTCGGCCGCTACGCCGAGGCGCGCCTTGCAACCATGTCCGAGGAGGAGCTTGGCACGTTCGAGCGCCTGCTGGCGTTGCCAGATCCGTTGCTGACGTTCTGGTTCTCGCAGGACGGCGACGTCGGCGACACGGGAGAATTTGCCATCGTGATCGCGGCCTTGCGCGCCCACCACGGACTTGTGCCGGCATCGCCCGCCGCCGGCTTGGAGACCCAATGACTGCCGACGGAAGGCAAGCCGAGCACGTGGCGTGGACCATCGCCGGCGTTCCCGAAGGGCTCGATGCGCTCGTGCTCTCGCAGCTCGTGGGCGAGGCTCGGTCCGACAAGGGCCCCGGTGTGCTGCTGCATGTCGCGCGCGATGATCGCCGCGTCGAGGCGCTGGAACAGGGCCTGGCGTTCTTCGCCCCCGGCGTGCGCGTTCTGACGTTTCCCGCCTGGGATACGGTACCTTACGACCGCGTCGGCCCGACCGCCGACATCGTGGCGCGGCGCATGACGACGCTCGCCAAGCTCGCCATCGGCGCCCGCAAGCATCCGACCGTCATCCTGACGACCGTCAACGCCGTCCTGCAGCGCATTCCGACGCGCGCCTTCATCAAGCGGACGACGAAGGCCCTGTCGCCGGGGCAGCGCGTCGACATGGCGCGATTGATCCAGCGTCTGACGCTGATGGGATATACGCGGGCCAGCACCGTGATGGAGCCGGGCGAGTACGCCGTGCGCGGCGGCATTCTCGATCTCTATCCGCCCGGACGCTCCACCCCGGCGCGGCTCGATTTCTTCGGCGACACGCTCGAAGCCATCAAGGCGTTCGACATCACCACGCAGCGCACGACGAAGCCCGTGCAGAAGCTGGCGCTGCTGCCGGTGAGCGAAATCGCTTTCGGCGCGGAGGCGGAGAAGCTTTTCCGCGCCCGCTACGTCGAATTGTTCGGCGGCGCGCGCAATGACGACCCGCTCTACGAGGCGATCAGCTCCGGGCATCGCTATCCCGGGCAGGAGCACTGGCTGCCGCTTTTCCACGACGAGCTGGAGACCCTGTTCGACTATACGCCGGGCGTGCCGGTGAGCTTCGATCATCGCGTGGATGAATCGGCGACGAGCCGTTTCGACCAGGTTGCCGAGCATTACGACGCGCGGCGCGAGGCGCTGGAGGAGCAGAAATTCGGCGGCGCGCCGTATAAGCCGGTTCCCCCGGACCGCATGTTCCTCGACAGGGGCGATTTCGCCGCCGCCGTCGCCGGACGGCACTCCTACCGGCTGACCCCGTTCGAGGAAGCCGACGAGGCCCGCGTCCGGTCCTGGCGCGGGCGCGGCGGCCGCACGTTCGCCGCCGAGCGCCAACAGAGCGACATCAACGTGTTCGACGCGGTCGTCGGACACATTCGCCGCGTTCAGGGCGAAGCCCGCCGCGTCATCGTCACCGCGTGGACGCCCGGCGCCCGCGAGCGGCTCATGACGCTGCTTGGCGACCATGGCCTGAAGGACGTGAAGCGCGTCGAATCCTACGCCGAGGCGCTGGCGTTGCCGGGAAGCGCGACGGGTATCGGTGTGCTCGGCATGGAGCAGGGCTTCGAGACGCCTGAGCTGGTGCTCATCGGCGAGCAGGACATCCTCGGAGACCGCCTCGTGCGGCCGCGGCGCAAGCAGCGCTCGGCGGTCGACGTGCTCACCGAGGCGACGAGCCTCTCCGTCGGCGACCTCGTGGTCCACGCCGACCACGGCATCGGCCGTTTCGCCGGACTGAAGACGATCACCGTGCTCGGCGGGCCGCACGATTGCCTGGAGCTGCACTACGCGGGCGGCGACAAGCTGTTCCTGCCGGTCGAGAACATCGAGCTGCTGTCGCGCTACGGCGCCGACGAATCCGATGCGCAGCTCGACAAGCTCGGCGGCGTGGCCTGGCAGTCGCGCAAGGCCAAGCTCAAGAAGCGGCTGCGCGAGATCGCATCCGAGCTGATCAAGATCGCCGCCCTGCGCCAGCTGAAGGAGGCGCCCTCGGTCGCCGCGCCCGAAGGCGCCTACGACGAGTTCGTCGCCCGCTTCCCTTACGAGGAGACGGAGGACCAGGAGACAAGCATCGAGGCGGTGCTGGGAGACCTCGCAGCGGGCCGGCCAATGGATCGCCTCGTCTGCGGCGACGTCGGCTTCGGCAAGACCGAGGTGGCGTTGCGCGCGGCCTTCGTCGGCGCCATGAACGGCTTGCAGGTGGCGGTGGTCGTGCCGACGACGCTGCTGTCGCGGCAGCACTTCAAGACCTTCACCGATCGCTTCCAGGGCCTGCCGATCCGCGTGGCGCAAGCTTCGCGCCTCGTCGGCTCGAAGGAGCTGGTGGAGGTGAAGGAGGGGCTGAAATCCGGATCGATCGACGTGGTTGTCGGCACGCACGCGCTGCTCGGCAAGTCGATCGAGTTCAAGCGCCTCGGGCTGCTGATCATCGACGAGGAGCAGCACTTCGGCGTCGGCCACAAGGAGCGGCTGAAAAAGCTGCGCGAGGACGTGCACGTGCTCACGCTCTCGGCGACGCCCATTCCGCGCACCCTGCAACTGGCGTTGACCGGCGTGCGCGAGCTGTCGCTGATCACCACGCCGCCGGTCGACCGCCTCGCGGTGCGCACGTACATCTCGCCCTTCGATCCCATCATCATCCGCGATGCCTTGCGCCGCGAGCGCTACCGCGGCGGCCAGAGCTTCTATGTGGCGCCGCGCATCTCCGATCTCGACGATATCGCCGAATTCCTGCGCGAGGCGGTGCCGGAGCTGACCTTCGCGCGCGCCACGGGGCAGCTTTCGCCGGGCGAGCTGGAGGACGTGATGACCGCGTTCTACGACGGCAAGTACGACATCCTGCTGTCGACGGCGATCGTCGAATCCGGTCTCGATCTGCCGAACGCCAATACGCTCATCGTGCATCGCGCCGACATGTTCGGCCTGGCGCAGCTCTATCAGTTGCGCGGCCGCGTCGGCCGTTCGAAGGCGCGCGCCTATGCCTATTTCACCACGCCGGTCGGCAAGGCGCTGACCGAGGCGGCCGATAAGCGCCTCAAAGTGCTGCAGTCGCTCGACACGCTCGGTGCCGGCTTCTCGCTCGCCTCACACGACCTCGATATCCGCGGCGCCGGCAATCTGCTCGGCGAAGAGCAGTCGGGCCATATCCGCGAGGTCGGTTTCGAGCTCTATCAGTCGATGCTGGAGGAGGCCGTCGCGTCCATGAAGGGCGGCGAGCTGGAATCGGCGGCCGATCAGTGGAGCCCCACGATCTCGCTCGGCACCTCGGTGCTCATCCCCGAGGCGTACGTTGCCGACCTGCAGCTCCGTCTTGGCCTCTACCGCCGACTGTCGACGCTGGAGACGCGCGAGGAGATCGACAACTTCGCCGCCGAGCTGGTGGATCGCTTCGGTCCGCTGCCGGAGGAGGTCGAGCACCTGCTGGATGTCATGGAGATCAAGGGCCTCTGCCGCCAGGCCGGCGTGGCGCAGGTGGATGCGGGGCCGCGCGGCGCCGTCGTGTCGTTCTATCGCAGCCAGTTCGCCAACCCGGAAGGGCTCGTGCACCTCGTGCAGGCATCGCGCGGGCTGATCAAGGTGCAGCCGGACCAGAAGCTGGTCTTCAGGGGCGAATGGGACCTGCCGATCGACCGCCTCAAGGGCGTGCGCGGCTTCCTCGGGCAGCTCGCGGCGGTAGCCGCCAAGGCCAAGAAGGCCGCCTAGCGGCTACCGGCTCTGACCGACGGTCAGGTCGTCTTGCGCTTGAAGAAGGCGCGCGACGGCGTCGGCCGTCCGGTCTTCGGTTGCGGGGGCGGCTGCTCGATGAACTTGATCGCCTGCACGAAGATGATCGGGAAGACCGCGATCAAAAACAGGCCGATTCCCATCAGGTCCTTCATCTCCGCACGAAAGCCGCGATAGAGCACGAGCAGCCCCGAGCCGATACCGGCCGCGGTTAGCAGGGTGATGAGGATCGCCTGCAGATGGTGCGAGATGACGTACCAGAGCCCGACGGCTGCGAGGAGCGCGGTGACGCCGATCGCGGCGAGAACGCTGGGATGGGCGCCGAGGTATCCGATGAGCTCGTCCAGCATGCTTTGCCTCCAAATCAATGCTGCATGCGCGTCGGCAACGTGAGAAAACCTGCGAAGGCATTACCATCCTATTTTGCGGCGCGGGCAAAGCCTCTGCTGAAAAAGCAGCGCCGCGGCGCGCGTGCCACAGGCAGCGCCCTGTGGACAACCCGCCGCCGCTTTGCCGGCGGTGAACGTGGCCGAAAAAAGCCGCGCAGCTTGTGCCGCGCGGCTCCGTCGGTCCTGCCCCTCAGTGCCTGGCGAGCCGCTTCAGAAAGCCGCCGCCCGATCTCTTCACGGCGCTCCTGAACCTGCTGCCGAGCCCTGTCGACACCCGGTGCTTGCCGCTGGCCGCACCGGCCAGGCGCCTCGTGAGCCTCTCCTTGATACCGCGCCGGTTCATCGTCGCCACGGCCTTCGAGGTCTGCGCATGACGCTGCAGGATTGCCGCCAAGCGGCTCCTGCCCTTCGCCCCGGACGTGGCCGCCGTTGCATTGTTCTGCTCGAAGCGCTTGCGCATCAACTCGGAGCGGCGCTTGAGGCCGTCGAGAATGCTGCTGCTCCTGGCGCTCGTTGCCTGGCCGGTGCCGGTTCCGATCGGTGGCAGCTTGTAGCCGAGATCATCCTCGGTCTGACCCGAGCGCGAGCGTGGCACGTCCGACACCACGACCGGCGGGGTGGTAGGCCCCGTCTTGGTGACGACTTTCGGGGGGAAGCCGAGGTCGTCCTCGGTCTGGCCGGAGCGCGAGCGCGGCACGTCGGATGTCGCCGGGGCGGAGCTGCCCGTGTCAGTGCGGCCAGTATCCGTGTGGCTAGTGTCGGGCCGGTTGGTGCCCGTGCTGACAGGATCGGGACGGGCCGGAGCGGTCGAGGTCTGCTCCTCAGCCACCACCACCGGCGAGGGGTAGTGCCGTTTGGGCAGGTGGAGGACGACGCGCGGGAACTTGAACCGCGGCGGTTGCACCGACCTGGTGACGGACTTGGTAATGGTCTTTGTCGGCTCTTCCGTTGGCGTGTGCTTGACGCCCAGCTTGGTGACCGGCGTGAACAGCACCTTGTGCTCGTACTTCTTGGAGTTGAGGCACTGCTGCAGGTCGGCATTGCGCCGATTGCGCTCGAACTCGACGCCGGCGCCCGACGCCACGTTGAGGCACCAGTCGTAGTGCTCGTAGACGTCGGTGCTCATGCGGCCGGGGAAGCGGGCATCCTCGGCGCAGTTGTTGGCCTGGAACTGCTTGGCCTTCTCGACGGCGTCGGTTGCGTAGCTGCCGCACGCCGCGCGCTTGATGCTCGATGCCTGCGGGTTCTTGTGGGCGATGCAGAGGGCAAGGGCATGGTCGTCGGCCTGCTTCTCGGCCGCGATCTCGTCGGGGGTCATGGGCTTGGATGTGCAAGAGAACATCAGCAGCCTGGGGTTGGTGCCGCCCATGCCGCGGAAACGGTCCATCTGGCGCAGCTCGGGAACGTTGCCGCAGCCGTTCTTGATCCACTGCTTCTCGAACTCGCCGCGGTTGTAGACGAAGCCGGAGCAGCGGGTGCAGCGGGTAATGGCGTTCTTGCGCAGCGACGCTTCGGTGTTGACGACCTTGACGTCCTTCTGCGCCATGCACCAATTGTAGTGGCCCAGCTTGTCGGTGGTCCAGCGATCGCCGACGCCACCGCAATTGTCCGTCTGGTTCTGCTCCGCCTGATAAGTCGCCTCGCCGGCATAGAGCTGGCAGAGGATCGGCTTGTCGTTCGGATTGTTGAAGTCGGCGGCCAGCGCCCGCGGGGCGAAGCTCGTCAGCGTAGCCGTGAGGGCGGCAGCAATGCAGACCGCGCGGCGAAAAAACGTGACCATGGGAGGTGCTCCATTGCTCAGAATATCGGATGCAATATGAGCGGCCACCTGGGCGCCGGCAGTTCCGTAGGTTACGGCCCGCAAGCCATGCGAATGCGCGTGTCAGGGCAGGGCGAGGGCCGAGCGCTTGACCTTGCCGTTGGCGGTGCGCGGCAGGGCGTCGACGAAGACCACGGCGCGCGGACATTTGTAGGCGGCAAGGCGCGTCGCTGCGAAGGCTTCGATATCGGACGCGGCGGCGTGCGCGCCATCGCGCAGCACCACGAAGGCGGCTATGACGCTGACATCCGCCCGGACGCGCGCCTCGGTGCAGGCGACCTCGGCCACCGCCGGGTGCGCGGCCAGGGCCGCCTCGACCTCCAATGGTGAGACGCGGTAGCCGAGCGCTTTCATCAGGTCGTTGGCGCGGCCGCGGTGAAAGACATAGCCGTCGTGGTCGATGGCCGCGAGATCGCCGCCAGCGAACCATTCCCCGCGCAGTACCTCGCGCTCCTCCTCCGGCCGTCGCCAGTAGCCGAGCATGAGTCCGGGGTCGGAACGGTGCACGGCAAGCAAGCCTTCCTCGCCGGGTGCGAGCGGGGTGTCCCCGCCTTCGAGCGGCAGAACGGCGATGCGCCGTCCAGGCTGCGCCTTGCCGACGGCGCCGGGGCGGCCGAGGACGTGCGGGCCGCCGGAGACGTAGGTCGAAATCTCGCTCATGCCGAGTGCCTCGTAGAGCGGTCGGCCGGTGCGCGCCTCCCACTCGTCGAAGAGGCCGGGCGGCGGCGCCTCGCCGGCCATCAGTCCGTGCCGTAGCGCGCCCAAGCTCTCCCGCGACGGGTCGCCGTACTTGAGCATCTGCCGGTAGACGCCCGGCACGCCGGCGAACAGGGTGGCGCCGGTATTGGCGATGAGGCGCGGCCAGAGCGCTGGATCCTTCTCGCCGGTGTAAACGATCGCGGTCGCGCCGTTGGCCCACGGATCGGTCAGCCCGGTTCCGAGCGTGAATGTCCAGTTGAAGGCGCCGGCATGCAGCATGCGGTCGTCGGGACGAATGCCATACCAGCCTTTGTACATCGGCCGGCGTCCGAAGGCAGAGCGCTGCGCGTGCAGCACGCCCTTGGGAGCAGCGGTGGTGCCGGACGTATAGATGAGGAAGGCGGGGTCTTCGGCTGTCGTCGCTGCGTAGGTGGCGCGCGGTCCCTCGCGCAGCATGCGGGCAATGTCGTCGGGCGTGAGCACCGCGACATCGGCGGACAGCTCGTCGATCGAGAGCCCATCGGCGAGCGCGACCGCCGCGGCGCCGCTGTCCTCGGCCATGTAGCGCACCTCGTGCGTGGTGAGCTGGGTAGAGGTCGGCAAAGGCACGAATCCGCCGGCGATCGCGCCGAAGAACAGCAGCGCGTAGGCACTGGTATTGTCGAGGCGGATGAGGATGCGTGCGCCGGGTGGCAGGCCCCGGGCCTGCAGCCCGCCGGCGATGCGCAGCACGGCGTCCTCGAGGGCGGCAAAGGTCCAGGTCTCCGCGGCCGTGCCGGCGCCCACGTCGTCGATGACGAGCAGCGCCGGCGCGTTCGGACGCTCGGCGGCCGCGCGGCCGATAGCGTACGCGGCCATATTGAATTGCGGCGCGAGGATTTGCGAGGCGGCGGTCATTTGGCGTCCGAGGCCCACCAGCTATCGACGCTGTAGCCGAAGAGCGGCGTCTTTTCGGGGTGCTGTAGGCGCGTCCAGAACGCGAGCCACTGCTTGGGAATGAAAAACAGCGGGATCACGTAGTCGCCCGAGAGCAGAACGCGATCGAGTGCGCGCACGGAGGAGACGAAGTCGTCCTCGGATTTGGCCGCGAGCAGGGCGGTGATCATCGCGTCGGCAGCCGGGTTCCTGACGCCGGCATAGTTATACGTGCCGGGCACGTTCGCGGACTGCGTCGACCAGCGAAACAGCTGCTCGTTGCCGGGCGAGAGCGAGGATGTCCACGTGTTCTGGATCATGTCGTAGTCGTAGTCGGTAAGGCGCTGCTGATACTGCGAGCTGTCGACGACGCGCACGCTGACCTTGATGCCGAGCCGCTCGACATCGCGCGCGAAGGAGAGGAACAGTCCCTCCTGGGCGGTCGACACGGCCAGGATCTCGAACGCGAGCTGGCGCTGGCTCGCTGCATTGATCAGCTTGCCGTTCTTCAGCGTGTAGCCGGCCTCCTGCAGCAGCCGGAAGGCGTGCTCCTGGTTGGCGCGGCCGCGGCCCGAGCCATCGGTCGACGGAAAGCGGTAGGTGCCCTGCATGATGTCGGGCTTCACCGACGCGGGAAACGGCGCCAGCAATTGCTGCTCGCGCGCATCCGCGGCCCGCCCGGGCGAAGCGAGTATCGAGCGCTCGAAATAGCTTTGCGTGCGGCTGTAAAGGCCCGCGTAGAGCGTGCGGTTGATCCATTCGAAATCGAACAGATAGATGAGCGCCTCGCGAACGCGCGCATCGGCGAACATCTCGCGGCGTGTATTGAAAACGAGTGCGGTCATGCCGGCCGGAATGCCGATATCGAACTCGCGCTTGACGGCGCGGCCGTCGCGGATGGCAGGGAACTCATAACCGTTGGCCCAGCGGCGCGGGTCTTCCTCGGGCCACAGGTCGATCAGCCCCTGCTTGAAGGCGTCGAACATGATCGAGCCTTCGCGATAGTAGTCGAAGCGGATCTCGTCGAAGTTGAAACGGCCACGGTTTACCGGCAGGTCGCGGCCCCAGTAGTTTTCGTCGCGCACGAAGCTGAGTGAGCGGCCGGGATCTATCTTTGCGATCTTGTACGGGCCCGAGCCGATGGGCGCCGTAAGGCTCGTGTTCTCGAACGTTGCGGGATCGGTGGCGTGCTTCGGCAGCACCGGCATCAGCGCGACGATGAGCGGGATCTCGCGGTCGCCGGCGGCGTCGAAGGTGAAGCGTACGTCGTGATCCGACAAGCGCTCGGACTTCGTCACCTTGGCGAAGTAGGTGCGATGGTTGGGCCGCCCTTTCTCGCGCAGGAGCTCGAGCGAGAAGATGACGTCGTCGGCGGTAATCGGATGGCCGTCCGAGAAGCGCGCGTCAGGATTGAGATGGAAGATCACCCACGAGCGGTCCTCCGGCACCTCGATCGATTGCGCTATGAGCCCGTAGAGGGTGAACGGCTCGTCGAGCCCGCGGGCCATGAGGCTTTCGATGGTGAAGTCGCGGATGCCCGTCGCCGGTGTCCCCTTGACGATGAGCGGATTGAGGCTGTCGTACGAGCCATAGTTGCCGAGCACCAGCCGGCCGCCTTTGGGCGCATCGGGATCGACATAGGAAAAATGCGTGAAGCCGGGCGGCTCGGCAGGCGATCCATGCAGCGCGATGGCGTACATTGGCTCGGCGCAGACCGAGCAAAAACTGAACAGCAGCGCCAAAAGCGGGAAAATCAGCCTTTGCAGCATTCGGGCTCCGTGATTTGCCTGTTTTGCGGCCCGAGAGCGATTGCCGCGGTAATATCACAGGAAATCGTTGCGTCGAGGTGCCCGGGCCGGGAAGCGCGGGCAACAGCATGCGTTGCGGGTTTGCAACGTTGAGCGCAATGGTTGCGGGGATTGCACGCCGTGCTATTTCTGCGGCCACGGGATTGCCGTAATCGGGCTCTTACTGCCCCACGATGAGCGCCGAGGGGCGTCATAGGGGCGCGCAATTCGTGCTCGCCCGGCGTGGGCTGAGCTGGGTGGCCCAGCTCTCTAAGAAAGGTTTGTATTCCATGACCAATACCGTTGCGCACCTCCTCTACAAGGGGCGGACTGCCCGCGGGCTGGCTGCCGTATGCGCCGCGTTTGGGCTCGCTATCGTCGCCGCTGGCTCGCCGGCCTTCGCTCAGGCCCCCGCTGCCAAGCAACCGGCTGCGAAGCAACCCGCCGCCAAGGCTGCTCCCGCCGCGAAGGGCGCTCCTGCCGCTGCCGCCGCCGCCGACAAGAAGAGCGCGTGGGTCAAGCTCTGCGAGAAGGCGCCGTTCAATCACAAGGACAAGGACGGCAAGGACGTCAAGGAAGAGAAGAACATCTGCCTCACGCATCATGAGCGTCTGGACGGCAACACCGGCATGGTCATGGTGTCGGCGGCCATCCGCGAGATCGAAGGCTCCGATAAGAAGAGCCTGATGGTCATGGTGCCGCTCGGCATGGCGCTGCCGCCGGGTCTGCGCGCTGCGGTCTACACGAAGGATCAGTGGGCGCAGGCCGCCAAGAACGAGAAGATCGACGAGAAGACGCTGAAGCCGATTTCCCTCAAGTTCTCGCTGTGCCACGCCGCGGGCTGCACGGCCGAGGTGGAAGCGACCGCCGAAATCATCGAGCAGATGAAGGTTGGTGGCGGCATCATGGTCATTGCCATGAACGCCGGCGCGCAGCCGATCGGCTTCCCGGTGCCCCTCGACGGGTTCCCCGAAGCTTATGCGGGCAAGCCGGTCGACAACAAGGAATACGCCAAAGCGCGCGGGCAGCTGATGGCTCAGATCCGCGAGCGTCAGCAGGCTGCTATCGACAAGTACAAGGCCGAGCAGATGAAGAACCTGCCGGCGCTTCCGCCTGGTGCCGATGCTGCCGCCGCTCCGGCTGCGAAGAAATAAGCTCGCGTTTCCGAACGAAAAGAAAGGCCGCCCCATCCTCGAGATCGGGCGGCTTTTTTATTGGCGACCTGTCGAGAGGTCGCCGCCTAATGGGACTGGATAAATAGCGCGCGATAGCCGCCCTTCTCGTCCTCGGTGAAGAGCTCGGAGAGCTGCGGATGGCGCAACGGCTGCCCGGTGTCGTCCGGCAGCAGGTTTTGCTCGGAGACGTAGGCGATGTATTCGGTGTCGGCGTTTTCGGCCAGCAGGTGATAGAACGGCTGCTGTTTATGCGGCCGGATATCCTCGGGGATCGACTCCCACCATTCCTCGGTGTTGTCGAACTCCGGATCGATGTCGAATATGATGCCGCGGAACGGGTACAGCCGGTGGCGCACCACCTGGCCGACCGCGAACTTTGCCTGCCTCATCATGCCCATAACGCGCACTCGCTCACTCATGCCCCATTCGACGGGAGCGCGAGGCGGCTGTCAATCTGAGCGCGTGGACGGACCGGAAGGGGTGCGGCATTCCTGCCGGCCCGCTTAGAGCCCATACGCGGCGGCTTTCTCCGGGTCCTTGGCGGCGACGAGGCGCGCCAGATCGACGATGACCTTCGCCTGCTTCCAGGTCGCGTCGTCCTGCATCTTGCCGTCGATCATCACCGCGCCCGTTCCATCGGGCATCGCTTCCAGGATGCGCTTGGCGAACGCGACTTCCTTCTCGTCGGGCGAGAACACGCGCTTGGCGATGTCGATCTGCGTCGGATGCAGGGACCAGGCACCGAGGCAGCCCTGCAGGAAGGCGTTGCGGAACTGAGCCTCGCAGGCGGCGGGATCGGAGAAGTCGCCGAACGGCCCATAGAATGGCTTCAACCCGTAGGCTAGGCAGGCATCGACCATCTTGCCGACCGTGTAGTGCCAAAGGTCCTGCTGGTAGAAGGCACGCGCACTGCCCTCGGCTCCAGCATCCGCGAGCACGCCGTAATTGGGGTGGCCGCCGCCGACGCGTGTCGTCTTCATGCCGCGCGAGGCGGCGAGGTCGGCCGGGCCGAGGCTCATGCCGTGCATGCGCGGAGAGGCCGCCGCAATGGCCTCGACATTGTTCACGCCCTCGGCCGTTTCGAGGATGGCGTGAATGAGGATCGGCTTTTTGACGCCGTGCCTGGCCTCGAGCTGCGCCAGCAACTGGTCGAGATAGTGAATGTCCCACGGCCCTTCGACCTTGGGCAGCATGATGACGTCGAGCTTGTCGCCGGCAGCGGCGACGATCTCGCGCACGTCGTCCAGCATCCAGGGGCTGTTGAGGCAGTTGATGCGCGTCCAGAGCCCCGTGCTGCCAAAGTCGTTGTCGCGGGCCATGGCGATGAAGCCGGCCCGCGCAGCCTCCTTCTGGTCGGCCGGGATGGCGTCCTCCAGATTGCCGAGAACGACGTCGACCTGGCCGGCTATATCCTTGATCTTCGCGCGAATTTTTTCGTTGTGCGGGGGGACGAAGTGGATCATCCGCTCGATCCGCACCGGCAGCGCGCGGTAGGGGTCTGGTGCCCCGATAGCCAGCGGCGAATAGAACTTTGCGGGCGTGCGGCTGGTGGCCATCGTGATGAATGCTCCCCGTGTTGCGTTGCGGCGCACTCTATTGGGCAGCGGACGCGAGTCAACGCCGCGACGCAAAAGGGCCGCGGCGGCATAGCCGGCGGCGCGCTCAGGCTTTCGCCGGCTCGAACGCCTCGACGATCGCCTTGAGATTGGAGACGAAGGCTTTGGCGCGCGTCGCCGGCAACGCGTCGATGAGCGTCGCCTCGATCTGCTCCACGATCGGCTGCGAGGTCTCGACGATCTCGCGTCCCGCCGCCGTTAGCGAGATCGAATAGGCGCGGGCGTCATGCCGGGTCCGGCGCCGCTTCAGCAGTCCCTTGCGCGTCAGCAACTGGACGACCTGCGAGACGGTCGACCGGTCGATGCCGGTAGCGTCGATGATGGCCTGCTGGCTAAGGCCATCGTTCTCCGCGGCGGCGACCAGGATCGTGTACTGGGTCGACGTCACGTCGATATCCGCCATGTGCTCCTGGAAGAGGTAGATCGCACACTGATGAACGCGGTGGAGCAAATGTAAGGTAGATGACTTCACGGCATACAACCCTGGAGAGTGTTTCTGGAGGACGCGACGGAGAGGCGCCGCAGAATGTTGGTGGACTGATTAAACTGCACGAATGCCCACGGCGCTTGACTGAACGGGCACGATAGATTGACCCTGTCGGCATATCAGGCCTCCAACGCAGGCTGCCGGCCATGACGATCGCCTTCACCACCGATACGCTGGCGCACCGCGATCGCATTCCCTACTGGGTGGACGTCGCCTCGAAGGCATTTTTCGAGCACGGCTTCAGCGCCAAGCCCTTGGATTTTTCCGGTCGCCTCGACGCGCGCCCGCTGGGCAGCATGATGCTGTCGTCGTGCGCGTGCGGGCCCTGTCGCGTGACCCGGACGCGGCGTGACATTTCCCGCGACGGCGTCGAGGATTTCATCCTGTGCATCCGCCTTGCGGGAAGCTCCGTGCTCACGCAGGGCAGCCGCAAGGTTCTGATCAATCCGGGAACGGTCGTGCTGCAGGATTGCGGTCGTCCGCTCGACGTCGAGTTTCTCGACCTGACGTCGTCGATATTCGTCTCGCTTCCGCGCCGCGAGGTGCTGACGCGCATCGGCGATGCCGGTGCCGAAAGGATCGCCTCGACCGGCACGCCGATGGGCCAGATCACGTCCGACTTCGTGCGCGCGCTCGCCGACAACATGCACGCACTCGATCCCGCCGCACATCAGGGCCTCGCGCGGCAGACGCTCGAGCTCGTCGCCTTTACCTTTGGGGCCGGCGACACAGGCGCGCCGTTGACGACGCCTCGTGCTGCCGCGCTTAGCCGGCTGAAGCAGGAGATCGAGCACCGTCTGGCAGACCCGAGCCTGACGCCCGCGGCGGCGGCCGCGGCGGCCGGCATCAGCGTGCGCTACGCCAACGTCCTTCTCGCCAAGGAGGGCTCCTCGCTGGAGCGCTACATACTGCGTTGTCGCCTGGAGCGCTGCCGGAGCGCTCTGGAGGATCCGCTGCAGTCGCATCGAATGATCGGCGAGATCGCTTTCTCGTGGGGCTTTTCCGACCACTCCCACTTCACGCGCCGGTTTCGGGCGATGTTCGGCATGCCGCCGGGCGAGTGCCGGGAGCTGGCCAAGGTCCTCAAGCGCTCGCAGATGCAATCGGGCGGCTAGAGAAGCCGGACCGGCTGAGTTACCCGGATCAATTACGCTTCTGTAATATTGTGGCAATCTCTGTGCAATGCCGCGAGCGTAGGCTGCCGAGAGCGCGGGAATCATCATCATGCGGATATTAGTCGTCGAGGACGATAGCGAGACGGGCGCGTACATCACGCAGGGCTTCGGCGAGGAAGGCCACGTCGTAGAGGTTCTCAGCGACGGCCGCGATGGCCTCACCCAGGCAATGGGCGAGACCTACGACATCCTCGTCATCGATCGCATGCTGCCGGGGCTTGACGGCCTTTCGCTCGTCCGTGCGCTGCGCGCTGTCGGCAATAAAGTCCCTGTCATCTTTCTGACCTCGCTCGGTGGCGTCGACGACCGCGTTGACGGCCTCAATGTCGGCGGCGACGACTACCTCGTGAAGCCCTTTGCGTTCTCGGAGCTGCTGGCGCGAGTCAACGCACTCGGCCGGCGTCCGCATCTCAAGGACGCGGAGACGGTGCTGCGGGTCGGCGACCTGGAGATGGATCTCATCGCCCGCACCGTGACGCGCGCCGGCGACAGCATCGAGCTGCAGCCGCGCGAGTTCCGCCTGCTGGAAGTGCTGATGCGCAACAAGGGGCGCGTGCTCACCCGCACCATGCTGCTGGAGCGGGTATGGAGCTTCCATTTCGAGCCGCGCACGAGCGTCGTCGAAACGCATATCTCGCGCTTGCGCACCAAGATCGACAGGCCGTACGGCAGCGAGCTGATCCATACGGTGCGAGGCTCCGGCTATACGATTCATGATCAGCCGTGACCTGCTGAAGCGTACGCCCGTACGTCTCGCGGGCGCCTTTGCAATCCTCTTCGCGCTGACGGTCGTAGCCTTGGTGGGCGTGCTCTACATCACGCTCGTGTCGGAGCTGGACAGCGCCATTCGCCAGCACGTCGAGGAGATCACCGACACCCTCGTCGCGATCGATCGTCAGCAGGGCTTCAATGATCTCGCCGCGGTCGTGACCGAGGAAGCGGAGTCGGTGCGCGACTTCGACAGCATCTTTCTCCTGCGCGCCGACGACGGCAGTCTGCGCGCCGGCAACGTCAAGAACGTGCGGCTTTTCGAGGGCTGGGGCGAGCTCGACCGCGCCTGGCTGCCGATGGTGGCGAGCAAAGGCAACCCCGACGATCGCTTTTTCGCCAAGTGGACACGCGTCTCCAACGGCCATCTGCTCGTTGGCGGCAGCGACCGCGAGATCCGCGAGGTGCGCCGCATTCTCCTGCACGGCCTCGGCTGGGGGCTGCTCACGACCGTACTCCTGGCGATCGGGTCGGCCGTGCTGCTGGCCCGTCGCGCGCAGCAGAAGATCGACGTGTTCGCAACGACACTGTCGAAGGTCAGCCGCGGCGCCATAGGTGAGCGCGTGCCGGTCACGGCCTCGCAGGACGACCTCGACCACGTCGCGACGCAGATCAACGCAACCCTGGCGCACCTGCAGAAGCTGATCGAGAACGTCAATCAGGCGTCATCCGACATTGCCCACGATCTGAAGAAGCCGATCGGCCGCCTGCGGCGCCGCCTCGAGCTGGCGCTGCGCAGCGCCGACGACGGCGAGGTGCGTGCGCAGGTGGGAGAGGCGCTGGGCGACCTCGATTCCATCGTCGAGACCTTCGAGGCGCTGTTGCGCATCACGCAACTGGAGGCGGGGGCGCGCCGCTCCCGCTTCAGCAGCGTGGACCTGGCGCTCCTGCTGGCCGACATCGCCGATGTCTACGAGCCGGTGGTGGAGGAGGAGGGCGGCCGGCTCGTCAATGCGGTGACGACGAGCGGCGGTGCGCGCATCACCGGAGATCGCGAGCTGCTGACGCAACTGTTCGCCAACCTCATCGAGAATTCCATCCGGCATTCGCCGCGCGGAACGCATATCGACGTGGGCTTAGAGACACGCGGTGAGCGCTATGTGGCGATCATCGCCGATACCGGTCCCGGCATCCCCGCGCACGAGCGCGAGAACGTCTTCCGCCGGCTCTATCGTCTGGAGCGGGAGCGCTCGACCCCCGGAAGCGGCCTTGGGCTCAGCCTCGTTGCCGCCATCGCAGACCTGCACGGCGCAAAGGTTGGGCTTTCGGATAACAGTCCAGGCCTGCGCGTCGAGGTCTCGTTTCCGCGCGGTAAGGCGGCGCTTTGAAAAGGGTGCAGTGCTCAGGCACTGCACCAAGTGGAGCGTCGGAGGAGGTAACCAAACTCAGTACGTCAACGGCAGTAGCGGTGGTGGTGTCGCCACCAGCAACGTCGGTGACCATGGCGCCACCAGCGGGCCTGACTCACCGCGGATGCGTGCGCGGCAGTGGGGGCGGCGGACTGCATTCCGGTGATGGCGGCTTGTCCGCCGGTGGCGCCAAGGGCGAGAAAAATTGCGCCGCCGACCAGCGACAGCGCGATCGATTGCTTCATGCCAGTGCTTCTCCAGAGTTTGTCAGCGAGCTAAGGGTGGTTGGAGTTTGCGGCGGGTCCGATGACCCGCCGCTCTCGGGTTACTTCTTCACACACTTGCTGGAGGCGTCGTCCCACTTCATCGTGGAGATCTTGGCGCACGCTTCTTTGGTCTTGGGGGCGCCCTTGGCCATGGCGATTCCGGGAGCGACGGCGCCGAATGCAACGGCTGCAACGATGGCAGTCGCCATAAGCTTCTTGGACATTTCAACTCTCCATTTCTTTATCGGGGGTGCTTCATGACCACCCGGGCGCGAAGCTGCTCCCGGATGTTTTCCGGCAGCTGGCGGGCGCCATAACTTTTCGTAAGATCGAGAACGTTTAACGGCTGCGTTACCATCGCCGCGCACGATGGATCGCTGCAGCGCTAATGCCGGAATTGACGACGGCCGTTCAGCTCCAGCGGCGGTTGCTCCACATCCACTGCTCGGGCGCTTCGCGTATCCACGCCTCGAACTGCTTCTGCATGTGGACCATCGTCCAGCGGATGTCCTCGGCCTGGTTTGCCGTACGCGGCACGCGCAGCTCCTTGAGCTCGATCTCGAAGCGGCTCTCTTTCCCGATGCGCTTGCATCGCGACAGCCAAATGCGTGCACCGACGCGCCGCGCGATCATTGCTCCAATGGCCTGCGTGCGCGCGTCCTTGCCGAAGAACGGCACCGGCATGCCCGTGCGGTCGTAGAGATCGCAGACGAGACCCAGCCGGCCGCCGCGGCGCACGAAGTCCATGATGGCGCGCGCGGTCCTCTGGTCGTCGCCGTGATCGCCGACGTTGCCGCGCCCGAACAGGCCGTCGGGATAGAGATCCTTGCGCTGGGCGCGCAGGTAATTGTCGACGTACGGGTTCGTTACCGAGCGATAGACCGCCGCCGGATTTGCGCCGGCCCAGGTGAAGGGCAGGATCGCCAGCTCCCAGTTGCCCATGTGCAGGCTGACGCCCACGGCCGGGCCGAGCTTGTCCTTGTAGCGGGTGAAGATGTTCTGGCTGACGATGTCGATGCGCTCGGGCTCCTTCAGGAAGCGGTCGATCCGCATCGTCTCGACCATCACGCGGCCGAGGTTCTCCCAGTGCGCGAGCGCGATCTGGAGCCGCTCCTTCTCGCTCTTCTCGGGGAAAGCGATGGCGAGGTTCGCCAGGGCGCGGTTATGGCGCTTCGGGTTGATGACCGGCGCCAGCCGACGCCAGCACCAGGCCGACGCGCCCGTGGCGAGGTTGAGCGGCAGAGAGCGAAAGATGCCCGCGACGAGGCGCAGGACCGCGTACTCGGCGCGGTACTGCAGGTCGCGGAGCCGATCCTTGGTCTTCATGTCCGAGGGAATCTCGCCTGCTGCGGAGCCTACTGCGCTCTTGCCGGGGCCGGGCAGCTTCGTCAAGGCGCCCCCGGCTTGCCGGCCGCCGGCTGCATCAGGCGCGGCGCTAGGAACGAGGGGCCCAGCCCTTCGCGAATGGCAAGCTGCCGCAGCGGCGCGACCGCCTTCAGGGCGTGCATGCCGATCCCGCGGATGGCCTGCACCGGAATGGCGCGCGACAGCAGCGTGCGGTTCAACAGATCGATGGACCAAACGCGCGAGGTGATATCGGTGCTGCGCATGCGTGCGTAGGCGTCGAGCACCTCCGGGGCGCCGATATCCCCGCCGGCAGCAACGGCGTCGGCGACGCAGTCGGCGATGCAAGCGACGTCCCGCAGCCCGAGATTCAACCCTTGCGCGCCGATGGGGGGAATGACGTGCACCGCCTCGCCGACGAGTGCGATGCGGGAGCGGCCGGCGGTCTCGGCGGACATCCCCGTTAGCGGGAACACGCCGCGCGGTCCGATGCTGCCGACGGGGCCGAGTAGTCCTTGCAGGCGGGCCTCCAAGGCCTGCCTGAATCCCGGCTCATCGAGGGCGGCGAGGCGTTCAGCCTCATCAGGCCGCTCGACCCAGACGAGGCTCGACGTTTGTCCGGGCGAGGGCACCACCGTGAACGGCCCCGTGCGGCGATGAAACTCCGTCGATATGCCGCCGTGCGGCCGCCCGTGGGCGAACGTGCACGTAACGGCGCTCTGCTCGTAGCGCCAGCTTCGCTCCGCGATGCCCGCACTCTGGCGGCAGAGCGACCGGCGCCCGTCGGCTCCGATGACAAGCCGCACCGCGAGCGTTTCTCCGCCGGCGATCTCTATCTCGACATGCTCGGGCTGCGGCGTCACGCGCGTCACGGCGGCGTCGATGAGGTCGAGCTGCGGCAGCTCCAGGCCTCTCGCGCGCATGGCGCCCGTCAGCACACTGTTGGGGATGTTGTAGCCGAAGCGCTCGAGGCCCACGTCGCGCGCGGCGAACGTCACCTCCGGCGCGCGCAGGAACGAGCCCATGTCGTCGACGATGCGGATGCCGGCGATCGGCTCACCGGCGGCGCGGCATTCATCGCCGATGCCGAGGTTGTCGAGCAGCGTGACGGAGCCGGCGAACAACGCCGCGGTGCGGGTGTCGCGTCCAGGCGGGATGGCGCCGATGGCGGCGACGCGCAAGCCGAGCCTGGCGATGGCCAGGGCCGCCGCCAGGCCTGCGGGTCCGGCTCCGATGACGGCGACGTCGTGTGAAAGTGCCTCGTTCATGACAGGTCCCAGCGGCCGATATCGCACGGCAAAAATTAGCTAGCACTTTCAGTGCGCGCGTGGCGATGGCAGCGCGCTCGTCTCTTTCCGCCACATCCGGGCGCCCGGCCCGTCCGAGGCCGTCAGGTCATGGCGACGGGCACGGCGATCAACTCTCTGCAGTTAAGGCGTTTGCGACCTAACTCCCTGCGACCGGGACCCATCGATCCGGCCACTGCTTTTTGTGGCGAATCTCAGCTTCTGAAGGGGCAAAACGGGGGTAAATCACGCTCATGGTGGATAGCCGTCTTGCTGGTGCGGATGTGCCACATGGCGCATGGAACACACCGCGGGGGACAATTGTTTACTGCAGCTTAACTGTGGCCAAAACATCCTTGTCAGAGAAGACGCGAGGCAGCATTTTCGCTTCGTGTGGCCTGTGACCTCGCGGGGTTTGGATGATCAACCGGTTCGTTGTAGCGCTGACGTTGGTGGCGGCACTTGCCGTCGGCCACGGCGCGTTCGCGTTCCAGGAGCAGAAGGGCGCCACCCCGCCGCCGGCCGCCACTGCTCCGGCACCCGATGCCGCCGCGCCGGACGATAGCAAAGCCGGCATCGTCGACGAGGCCGCGCCGCGTCCCGAGACGGGGACTGAGATCCGCATCCCGGGCCTGGGCAAGCTTGGCGTGCTCCCCAAGATGGACTTTGGCCTCGAGCTTCTCTACGGAGCGGCCGAAGGGCAGTCGCAATCGGGCCCGCCGGAGGGCGTCAAGCCCGAGGACGATCTGACCGTGCGCGGGTCCGTCAAGCACCGGTTCTGATGCGCCGCTCAACGGGGGGATCCTGATGCTTCCCCTTCGTCTCTCCGACTTAGCCGTCGCCAGTGTGCACCTGTTCACCGCGCTCGGAGCCGTATGCGGTCTCCTCGCGGCGCTCGCTGCGTTCGACGGCAACTGGGAGCGCATGTTCCTGTGGCTGGGCATCGCCCTCGTCATCGACGCCGTAGACGGCACATTTGCCCGCATGCTGAAGGTCGGTGAACGGCTGCCGCGCTTTTCCGGCGAGCGGCTCGACCTCGTGGTCGATTACGTCACGTATGTGTTCGTGCCGGTCCTGGCGATGATCCGCGCCGGCTTTCTCGGTGGCACCGGCGGCCTCGTGCTCGCGGCGCTCATCCTTCTCTCGTCGCTGTATCACTTCTCCGATCTTGCCAGTAAGGGCGACGATTATACCTTCATCGGCTTCCCGGCGATCTGGAACGTGGTGGCGCTCTATCTGTTCGCGCTCGCGCCGCCCGCATGGTTCAGCTATCTGGCGGTCATCGTCTGTGTAGGGTTCACCTTCGTGCCGATCCGCTGGGTGCACCCGGTACGGGTCGAGCGCATGCGCATGCTGACGGTGGTCATGACGGTGGCCTGGGCGGCGGCCGCGGTGGGCGCCGTTGCGGGCGGCTTTCCATCGGCGCTCTGGGCACAGGTGGTGCTGGTCGCGACGGCGCTCTACTACGTCGCCGTGACGGCAGACCTTTCGCTACGGGCCCGGATCTGACACACGGCCGCTGCTATTCCCGCGCGAACGCATCCCAGCCCGGATCATCGCCGAAGCGCGCCGCCAGGAAATCTATGAACACGCGCGTTTTCGCCGCCAGATAGCGGTTGGGGGCATAGAGGGCGAAGATGCCGAGCTCGGGGGGCGCTAGGTCGGGGAGGACCCGCCGCAGCCTGCCCGCCGCGATGTCAGGCCCGACGAGGAATGTCGGCAGAATGGAGATGCCGTTGCCTGCCAGCGCCGCCGAGCGCAGCACCTCGCCGTTGTTGGAGCACAGCGCCGCCGAGAATGAGATGGAGACGGTCTCCTGCCCCTGGCGGAGCTGCCAGCGGTGCGATGCCGCCATGTGTCCATAGGCGAGGCAGCGATGCATGCTGAGGTCGCGCGGCGTCGCCGGCGCGCCGTGCTGCTCCAGGTAGGCCGGTGAGGCGACGAGGGCGAGGCGCGCCGGAGCCAGCCGCCGGGCGATGAGGCTCGAATCCGCCAGCGTCCCGATGCGCACGGTAACGTCCACGCCTTCCTCGAGCGGGTCGATATAGCGGTCGTTCAGAACCAATTCGATGCGCAACTCGGGATAGCGCTGCATGAACTCCGCTACGGCATCGCCGAGGTAGAGGATGCCGAACGACATCGGTGCGTTGATCTTGAGGACACCGCGCGGCTCGTCGTGCAGCCTCGAGATCTGCAGCTCCGTTTCCTCGATGTCCGCGAGGATGGAGATGCAGCGCTCGTAGTAGGCGACGCCCGCCTCCGTCGGCGTCACGCGGCGTGTGGTGCGGTCGAGCAGGCGCGCGCCAAGTAGCTGCTCCAGCTCCATGACCGCCTTGCTGACGGCCGAGCGCGTAAGCCCGAGCCGGCGTGCGGCCTCGGCGTAGCTGCCCGAGGCAACCACCTTGGCGAAGGCGTTCATGGCATCCAGCTTGTCCATTGTCGCCAAAATGGAACCAGAATGGTGCAAATTTCATGGATTGAGCGAAGTCAGTCAACGCCCGATATTCCGGCCAACACGATGCCGGTCCTGGGCCGGCGATCTCTCAGAGGAGATGCAACCATGTTGACCCTTCGCAGAGCAGAGGAGCGTGGCCGCGCCAATTTCGGCTGGCTGGACAGCCGCCACAGCTTCTCCTTCGGCCACTACTTCGACCCCAAGCACATGGGCTTCGGCCCCTTGCGGGTGATCAACGACGACCGCGTCGCCGGCGGCGGCGGCTTTCCCGCTCATCCGCACGCGGACATGGAGATCATCTCGTATGTCCTCGAAGGCGGCCTGGAGCACAAGGACAGCCTCGGCACCGGCTCTGTCGTCCGGCCGGGTGACGTACAGCGGATGTCTGCCGGCAGCGGCGTGCGCCACAGCGAGTTCAATGCCTCGAAGACGGATCCGGTCCATTTCCTGCAGATCTGGATTCTTCCCGAGCGCAAAGGGCTGGCGCCCGGCTACGAGCAGAAGACGTTCACGGAGTCCGAGAAGCGCGGCAAGCTGCGTCTCGTCGGCTCTCGCGATGGACGCGATGGATCGGTCACCATCCACCAGGATGTCGATCTCTTCGCCACCGTTCTAGGAGAGGGCGACAAGGTCGCTCACGAGCTGAAGCCGGGACGCGTCGGCTGGGTGCAGGTCGCACGCGGCACGGCGAGCCTCGACGGCGAGCAGCTCTATCCGGGCGACGGCGTTGCAATCGAGGATGCCGGCAAGCTGGAGCTCGTCGGCACGTCCGACGCCGAAGTTCTCGTTTTCGACATGGCGCCGTAGCTGAAGCGGCCGGCCGGTACACACCGGCCGGCCAATCGCGAATTGCCGCTCACTTTACCGCTCAACCCGCATCATCGAGGGCATCACATGGCTAAGGTTCTGGTTCTCTACTATTCGAGCTACGGGCATATCGAGAAGATGGCGTCGGCCGTCGCGGAAGGTGCGCGCGAGGCTGGTGCAGAGGCGGTCGTCAAGCGCGTGCCGGAGCTGGTGCCGGAGGACGTAGCGCGGAAATCGGGTTTCAAGCTCGACCAGGCGGCGCCTATCGCCACCGTCGATGAGCTGACCGACTATGACGCGATCATTCTCGGCACGCCCACCCGCTTCGGCAACATGGCCGCGCAGATGAAGAACTTTCTCGACCAGACCGGCGGCCTGTGGGCAGCGGGCAAGCTGATCGGCAAAGTCGGCGGGGTGTTCACATCAACGGCCACGCAGCACGGCGGACAGGAAAGCACCATCCTGGCGACGCAGATCGTGCTCCTGCATCAGGGCATGGTCGTCGCCGGTCTGCCGTACTCTTTCCAGGGGCAGATGGGAGTGAAGGAGATCACCGGCGGATCGCCCTACGGCGCATCGACCATCGCCGGCGGCGACGGCTCGCGGCAGCCGGGCGACGACGAGCTTGCCGGGGCGCGCTACCAGGGGCGGCACATCGCGCAGATCGCGGCCAAACTGGCGGCCGGCTGAGCGTCGGGAGCGGAAATGCTGGACGACGTAATAAGCAATGCAATTCTTGTTTGTTTGAGCGGTGTCGCCGCCCGGCTAGCGTCGAGCCTATGCAACCGGCTCAGCCCCTTTCCGCATCCGCCTACGTCCGCATATGGCTCCCGTACCCGCTCGCGGATCGACGGGGCCGTGCCTACCGCGTGACGTTCCGGCTTGCCGAGGAAGCGACCTGGGATCACTGCTTCCACGAGCTCGACGGGCGACTGATCGACGTCGCGGACCTCGATCTGGCGCCGGCGGACCATGCGCACATTCAAGAGTGCTGCGATGCGAGCGTCGGCAAGTCGTTCGTCGTCGCCACCGTGCCGCCGGGCGCTGCGGGGTTTGCGTTGGCAGGCATGTTCGCCACTTAGCTTGCCACCGCCGCGCGCCGTTGCGGGACCTAAACCACCGCTGCATGATATGAATATGAAAGCCCCGCGCAGCGGTGACACGCTGCGCGGGGCTCATTTGTCTCGACTGTGCCGACCCTAGACGTACTCGAGCTCGGGCTGGCGCGCGGCCTGGCGTGCGTTGCTGTGCCGTGGCCTGGCGCCATGATCCAGCGCCGCCCGGTGCGCCGCCTGGGCGGTCGCGAACTTCTTGCCGTCGAGGGCACGGAAGGCGCTCAGCGCGGAGTGGAACTGGAACGCGGATTCCCCGGCCTCGCGAACGACGATGCCGACGGCATCACTGCCGATTTCGATGATGTATGCCTGCGAAGAGGACATGGGCTCACTTTGCGTCGGACGTTGCCGAACGCTCCCTTAGATTGCTTCGATGACGGTTTTAGGAAATGCGTGGGCGACGGCCGTGCCGTGCCCCGCGCGTCAACAGCACATACAAGAGGAGTGGCCCATCAGGCCGCCGGGACGCGACGCTGAGGTGATGGTCGAAAGCACGAAGCTTGCCATGGTGTTCTCCTTGGAGCCGAAGCCGTGCACTGAAACACGGCAACTTAGCGTTTGGTTTCGCGGCGCAAGCGTGCTCTGCAAATCACCGCGGCCGGCACCCGCCGACGGCTCATAGATGGGGCGGGTGCTGCCAATCGTCAAATAAGCAAATGCGCAAAGCAAATTCCGGGTCCCGGTGCGGCTCCGGAGTGGCCGGAAACACTGGCTTTGGCGGGCCGGACCGCAGTGCGCAGGCCCCGGCAACACGGGGCTTGAGAGCCTGAACGCCGTGCCAGAGTGCCGCTAGTGCTTGATGCGGAACTGGATCGGCAGCGAGAAGCTGATCGTCACCTGGGGCACGTCGTCAGGGGGCTGCGGGAAGGGACTGGCGCGGCTGATCACCTCGACCGCCTCCTGGTCCAGAAGCTGCGAGCCCGAGCTCTTGTCGAGCCGCGCCGCGATCACCTTGCCGGAGCGGTCGATCGAGAACGAGACGCTGGCCACGCCTTCCTCGCCGTTGCGACGCGCGTCCTGGGGATACTTCTTGTGCTTGTTGAGATGCAAAGCCACGGCCTTCTGCCAGCTCAGGGCCGCCTGCGAGGGCTTGGACGACAATCCCTGCTTGGGGGCGACGACCTTCTCCGACGGCGGGGCCTCGATGGGCGGCGGCGCGCTAGTCTCCTGCGAGGCGACCGACGCGACGGGAATGGCCTTCTGCTCGGGGCGCGGATCCTCCTCGGCCTTTTCCTCCTCGACCTCCTCGACCGGCTTTACCTTGTCGAGCACCACCTCGGGCTCGGGCGCCAGCGGTGCTTCCTCGACCTTCGGCATCTCGATCTCGGATTTCTCCTTGACCTCCTCGGTCGGCGCGACGGCGGCCGCAGCCTCCTCGGCGCGCGCGCCGATGGCGAGGTTGAGCTTCTCCATCTGCGGCGCCATCGCGGTCGGGCCTATCTCGAGCAGGAAGGCGCCCTCGGTCTCGTCGGTGGTTTCCTCCTCGGGCCAGCTCACGAAGGCGAGCGCGCCCGCGGCGGCGTGCATCGACACCATCAGCGCGGCGGCGAACGCCCAGCGGCGCATGCGTGATCCGGAGCCCTCGAGGAATTCGAGCTGGGCGCTTACGCTCATGGGGTGCTTGGCGGAGCCGGTGTGGCAGTCGGTTGTTGAATGGGGGCAGCAGTTGCGGGCACGCCGCCCGTGACCGGCGCCCCGGGCGGCGTGGGCGGCCCTTCGAGCCCGACGAATGCCACCTTGAGGTATCCGGCCGCCCGCAGCGTATCCATGAGCCGCATCAGCTCGCCGTAGGGCACGACTTTGTCGGCGCGCAGGAACAGGCGTTTGGTGCGGTCGCCGCCCGTCTGGGCGTCGAGCGCGGATCCGAGGTTGCCCCACAGCACCATGTCGTTGCCGACGGCGAGCGACAGGTCGGCTTTCAGCGTCACGAACAACGGCTTGTCCGGCTTTGGCGCCGGCTTGGCGGCCGACACCGGCAGCTCGACCGGGACATCGACCGTCGACAGGGGCGCCACCACCATGAAGATGATGAGCAGCACGAGCATCACGTCGATGAACGGCGTGACGTTGATCTCGTGCGTTTCCGAAATGTCGTCTTCAGCAAGACGTCCGGCCATGGGCCTACTCCGCCGCTCTCAGCTCGGGGCGAACACCGCGATCGAAATCGCGCGAGACGAGGCCAAGGACGGCGACGGAGGCATCGCCGACGAGTGCCTTGTAGCCGCCGATAGCGCGCGCGAAATGATTGTAGACGATCACCGCGGGAATGGCGGCGACGAGGCCGAAGGCCGTGGCGAGCAACGCTTCGGCGATGCCGGGGGCGACGATGGCGAGGTTCGTCGTCTGCGCTTCCGAAATGCCGATGAAGCTGTTCATGATGCCCCAAACGGTGCCGAACAGTCCCACGAACGGCGCCGTCGAGCCGATGGTCGCGAGCACGCCGGTGCCGCGGTTGATATCGCGTCCGGCGGCCAGCTCTACCCGGTCGAGCCGCGCCGAGATGCGTTCCTTGATGGCGTACTTGTCGGCGACATCCCAGGACGCGCGCGTCTCGGCAACGGCGGCGCGGATCATGGCGGGAACGGCGCCGCGCTTGGAGTTGATGACCGCGGCGGCCTCGCTGACCGAATTGACGTCGCTGAGCTTGCGGAGCTGCGAGCGCAGGCGCCGCTTGGCGGCCATCAGCTCGATGCTCTTCGCCAGCCACACCGTCCACGTGACGACGGAGGCGAACAGCAAGCCGATCATCACCGCTTTCACGATGATGTCGGCCTGCATGAACATGCCCCACGGCGACAAATCGCGTGGGAGCTTCTCGGCGTGCACCATGCCGGCGGGCGGAGGCGCCTCGCCGGTTGCTGCCACCGGCGGCAGGTGGTTGACGATGCCGGGTGCATTCACGTCGTGCGCATCGTGCGCCGCGTCTGGCCCGGGCGCCGTCGCGGGTGCTGCCGTCGTATCGCTATGCGGCGGCGCGAAGGATGGTGTCGTCGGGGTAGCAGCGCCTACTGCCGGCTGGGCCGGTGCCTCGGCGGACGATGCCGGAGCGGCGGTGGAAGCTTGCGGCTCCGATGTAACGGCCGGAGCGGGCGAAGGCTCTATGGCTTGGATGGGCGTCGAGGCAGCTGGCTCGGACGGGGCCGTCGCAGGCGCTGCGCTCGGCGGGCTCCCTGCCGCACCCGTACCCGGTGCGGTAGAGTCTTGCGCGCCAGCCGGAAGAGCCGCGAGTGTCAGAACGACGGCCAGGCAGCACAGTTTAGAGAAATTCAAAACTAGCGAGTGACGATCAGCCATGGCGCCGAAATCTGTTGCTTGGAATTTCACAGCCCATAGGTAATACCTTACTTTGCATGTCAAGTTTGAACTCAATTATACGACAATGCTGACCGCCGATTGCGGGGGATACGCCACACCAAGTGGCATCATTAAGGCCATGCTTAAGGACCCGCGCTGGAAATGTAGCGCGCGCAACTCGCGTGCCGGCGCGCGGGCGGCCCTTTAAGAGCGCCGCAGGCGTGCTATTTATTGGCCATGGCCGACAAACCGATGCCGATGGACGAAGCAGGCTGGCGCAAGAACTTGACGCCGGAGCAGTATCGCATCCTGCGCGAGAAGGGCACCGAGGCGCCGTTCACGGGCCAGCACCTTCACACGGATGCCGACGGCACTTTCGCATGCGCGGCGTGCGGCAATCCGCTCTTCTCCTCGGACACCAAATTCGACTCCGGCACAGGCTGGCCATCGTTCGACGAAGCCTTGCCGGGGGCGGTCGCGTATCACACCGACAACTCGCACGGCATGGTGCGCACCGAGATCACCTGCGCGCGCTGCGGCTCGCATCTCGGCCACGTGTTCGACGATGGACCGACCGAGAGCGGCAAGCGCTATTGCATCAACTCGGTGTGCCTGAACCTCGAGGGAAAGCCGTAGCTCCGTAGCTGCGGGGTCCTGCTAGCTCATGTAAATCCGCGCTGCGCTTGCACAACGCGCCGCTCAGGCGCTGCGCGCGGGGAGACGCGCGGCGGGTATACGCAGCGTGATGTGGCAGCCCGCCTGCGCCGGTTCGAAGCTCAGCGTCCCACCCCAGGCGTCGGCAATGTCGCCGATGATGGCGAGCCCGAGCCCTGCCGATCCAAGCGAGTCGAGACGGCCGCCACGCTGCAGGACGTCCTTGATGCGATCGGCGGGAATTCCCTGGCCGTCGTCGATCACCGAGACGGCGACAAGCCCCTCGGCGGCGCGCGCCGTAACCGATACGGCATCGCGGGCGTGGCGCGCGGCGTTCTCGGCGAGATTTCCCAAGGCCTCCGTCAGATCGTCGGGATCGATGCGCGCCATCAGCCCCGCGGGCACGTCGACCGTCCAACTGAGACGCCGTCCCTCGGGCGTCCGCTCGATGACGCGCACGACGCGCTGGGCGACGCTTTCAACGTTCGCCGCCGCGGCGTTGGCATTGCCGGCTCCGGAGCGGGCCCGCGTCAGCTCGCGCTCGACGTGACGCCGCATGGCGTTGGCTATGTCCTCGATGTCGTCGGCGATCTCGCTCTCGCCCTTCATCTTGAGGCGCTGAGCGTCATCGCCCAGAAGCTGCAGCGGAGTCTTGAGGCCGTGGGCGAGATCGGCAGCACGCGTGCGCGCCTTCTCGACCTGGCGGTCGCGCGCTTCGAGCAGCGTGTCGATCTCGTGTGCCAGGGGCTGCACCTCGTCGGGGAAGCCCTTGCCAAGCCGCGGCGCCGCGCCCGCGCTGACGGCAGCCAGCTTTCGGCGCATGGCCGCGAGCGGGCGCAAACCGACGGTGACCTGCGCCCACGAGGCCGCCATCAGCAATAGCGCGAGAAGGAGCAGGAAAGGTGCAAGCGCGCCGGCGAAGCGATGCACCGCCGCCGTCAGATCGGCACGGTCCACGGCGACGGCGAAACGCGCCGTCGTACCGCCGAGCCGAGCGGGCAGCTCGACCCGCCGCTGCAGCAGATACAGTGCCTGCCCATCGGGGCCGGGCACGCTGTACTCGTGCAGCTTGTCGTCGATATCCGCCTCGGCGGGCAGTGCGATCTCGAAATCCCACAGCGAGCGCGACCGCAGCACGGGGCCCGCGGGCTCGACGTTCACCTGCCAGTAAAGACCCGACAGCGGCTGCTTGAAGCGCGGATCGTCCGGAGAGCGTTTCAGGCTCAGCTCGCCGTCAGATCCGGTGCCCACGCCGGCGATGAGCTGATCGATGCGCGTCGACAATTCCGCGTCGATCCAGTGCTCGACATGGCGCTCGAAGAGATACGTCAGTCCGATGGCCGACAGCGCCAGGGCGGCGAGCACAAATGCCGCCGCGGCGACGAGAAGGCGCAGACGCAGCGAGCTGCGGCTCATGGTGCCAGCTCGTCGGCGATGAGATAGCCGAAGCCGCGGCGCGTCTCGATCGCCTGCGGGCCGAGCTTCTTGCGCAGACGCATGATCAGCGCCTCGAGGGCGTTGGCGTTGCGCGCGTCGTCGTCGCCGTAGAGGTGCTCGATCAGCTCGTGCGGCGGCACCACTCTTCCCTTGTGGTGCATGAGATAGGCAACGAGCCGGTATTCGAGCGGCGAGGCCTGCACCGGCTGGCCGGACGTGAGGATGCGCATCTGGCGCGTATCGAGGGAAAGATTACCCGCCTCGAGCACGGCGCTGCCCTGGCCGACCGAGCGGCGGATGAGGGCCCGCACCCGCGCCAGCAGCTCCTCGGTCGCGAAGGGCTTGGCGATGTAGTCGTCGGCGCCCGCGTCGATGCCTTCGACCCGTTCCGGCCATGCGCCGCGTGCCGTGAGCACGAGCACGGGCATGTTGCGTCCGGCCGCGCGCCAACGCTTGAGCACCGTCAGGCCGTCCATCTTCGGCAAGCCGAGATCGAGAATGATGATGTCGTAGGCTTCGGTGTCGCCGCGGAACCAGGCATCCTCACCGTCCCCGGACACCTCGCACGCGTAGCCCGCCGCGGTCAGCGCCGTCTTGATCGCGGCGCAGATGCGCGGCTCATCCTCGACGATCAGGATGCGCATCAATCGTCGTCCTCGATCTCCAGGATCTTGCCTGTAGCGGCATCGACCTCAACCTCCTTTACCCGGCCGCCCGGGGTAATGAGCTTGACGTCGTAGACATAGGTTCCGTGCTCAATCTCGAGCTCGATCTCGACCATGTCGCCGGGAACTTGCGCCTTCACGATATCGAGGATCTCGGCGAGCGGCCGGATGCGCCCCTCGCTCAGGAGCTTGCGCGCGACGTCGGGGCCGATGTCATCGGCGGCGGCGGTGCCGGCAAGCACAGATGCCAGCGCGCCAACGAAGACGCAGCGGCGGAGGGTGCGGAGTAGGATCATGGGCTCAGCATGCTGCGCAATTGCTGACAACTGACTGACGGCAAAGGTCAGATCGGCGTCAGGGGCCACCCGTCATGGTGCAGACAACCGGCACAGCCCGGTGCAACATGAAGGAGAACAACATGCGACACAATCTGAACGCTCTAATCGCGGCCCTGGCGCTTGGCCTTGGTGCGGCTGCGATGGCGGCGCCGTCACTGGCCGACCCGGCACCGGGCGCGCGGCTCAACGTCCCGACCGCGGAGTGGCTGAGCCCGGCGCAGATCTCCGACAAGCTCGCGGCGCAGGGTTACAAGGTGACCGAGATCGAGGTCGACGACGGCGCCTACGAGGTGGAGATGATCGACAAGAACGGAACCCGCATCGAGGGGCACGTCCACCCCGCGACCGGCGAGCTGCTCGTCGGCTACGACGCCGACTAAGCGAGGAGACGCCAACTAGGCAAGGCGCGGCGGCCGGCTTCTGTCGGCCGCCGAGCGCGCCCTAGGCGCTAGCGCCACAGCCCCAGATCTTCCCAATTGGCTTCGGGAATCTCCGGGCCGATCTCGTACGTGAACGAGACGGCGGTCATCTGGTCCGGCGTCACTTCGCATTTGAACTTTAGCGTGTACCAGTGCGACTTGGCGCGCACGGCCCCACCGGGCGCGGCCACCTGCGTGCCCGTGAACTTCGCCGGCTTGGTGATGCTGGTCTTCAGGCGATCGGCTTTCGGCAACTTGCCCTGATTGCGGATCGTGTCGATGCCCTTCATGACGCACACCTGATGTGCGCGCTCCTCGGGATCGAGCTTCTGGAGCTGCTGTTTTATCGTGCTGGCGTCGGCCGTGAGCGGCCAGAGCGCCAGGGCCATCGGCAGCCAAAGTTTCGACTTCATGTTTCCCCCCGAAAACAAGACCCTTGGCCTCATGCAGAGGAAATCCGGCAGCGATATGGCGCGCCGTGGTGCCGGGCTGGCCGCGTGCGAACGATCCTCGCCACCGGCATGTTGTGGCGATGGCCGTCGACTATGCGACTGGGTGCTGTCGGCCATCAACGGTTGAGGGCGACGACGAGCGCCTTCGGGTTGCCGCCGTTCTCGCTGATATAGTTCTGGAACAGGTTGTCGAGGAACGAAGTCATCCAGAAGCCGATGACCTGGGCGTCCCGCACCTTGTAGGTGTCGCCACGGCGCACGACGAGCCAGCGCACGTCATAGGCGTCGCCGCTTGCCAAAGTGATGCGGCTGTCGACGTAGGTGCCGCGCGGGTCTTCCTTCGACTGGGCGGTGACCACGAAACGGGCGACAGGATACTTCGGCGCCTCCTTCGTGGCGTAGCGCGCGATGAAGTTGACCATGCCGTTGTAATAGATCGGGCGGTCGGTCTTCGGCAGGCTGCGCGCGTAATCGCCGAGCGCGCTGAGGCCAATCGAGGGAACGTCGGCGTTGGAATTCAGCACCATGGCGAACTGCGTCGTCGAGCCGGAGCGCGTTGCAGCGAGCAACTCGTTGCCGACGCGCTTCATGTAGCCGGCCGGCGTCTCCGCCCTGACCGCGGCGCTCATAGCCAACAGGGCAAGGCCGGACAGCGCGAAGGCGCGCAGGAAGCCGGCCGTAACGGAGTATCCGGGGGCTCGCAGGACTGCGGTGGTCATAACGCGGTTAGGCTCCCTCCTGAGGGCGTACAAAACGGTGGCGGCGCTGAACGTGCGCTGCGCCGGTCCCCATGCTTGCAGCCTTATTAGCCATGTGAGGCATCTTTCAGTCAAAGGGTGGGCGACCGTAAGGTCGAATTTTTGGGCCACAGTGGCGTCAGGCATGGGCGGCCTCCGGCAGAGGTTCGGTGGCCACTCGCGGCCATAGGCCCTTGAAGCGATAGAGCTCGCTCGAAGGAATCTCGCGATGTCCGAGGAGGGTGGCGATGTTCTCGACGTCGGCCTGCGATGTCTTCGGCGCCACACACAAGAGGACCGATTTTTGCCGCTGCGCGTGGACGAGGATGATCTCGTGCCGCGTGCCGGAAAGCGAGGCGCGCACGTGATGGGCGACGCCGCGGTAGGAAGCCAGCGGCTCGCTCCATGTCCAGGAACGGAAGTGGCCGAATTCGGCGACCGTAACGATGCCCTGGGCGATGTAGATCTCGCGACGCGCGGCGAGCCGGTAGATCTGGCGGCGCGTCGGCAGCACAAGGACATAGAAAAGGAACGATACGGCGACGAGCAGCTCGATCGCGATCGCCGGGCGCTGGCGCAGCAGGCTGTGGGCGGCCGGGGCGGCGACGGCCTCGAAGGCGACGAACAGAATTGCTGCCGTTACAGCGATCGTTGCCGGCAGGGCGAGGGCCAGAAAGACCGATGCCGAGCGTTGTGAGCAAGCCTGGGTCAGACGGAGGGGCAGCGACGCGGGCGTCGAAGGCTCAACCCGATCATAAATTGCAACGCGCATGGGAGCTCGCAGCTCTAGGTGGCACAACCCGAAGGTAGACACGCGTCGTTACCGTAGGGTTAACCGGTGCTCCAATAGTGGACGGCGGGGCGCTCGTGGTCTGCTTGACACATAAACATATCTTTATATGATGCCATCCAACAGAAGCGGCTTCCCCGGTTTCCAGCGATGAGATTCGGTTCATTTTCCAGCGACGAGATCGTGGTGGCGCTGAAGGCGGCGGCCGAGCCGACGCGCCTTCGCATTCTGCTGCTGCTCGCCGCCGGCGAATTGAGCGTCAAGGACCTGACGCTGATCCTGGGTCAAAGCCAGCCGCGCATCAGCCGTCACCTGAAGCTGCTGGCGGAAGCCGGGCTCGTTGAACGCTTCCGCGAGGGAAGCTGGGCCTACTTTCACGTCTCCGACCGCTCCGCCGGTGGACGCCTCGCCATCGATATCCTGTCGCTCGTGGATGGCAGCGACCGCGTCATCGCACGCGACCGCGAGCGCGCGGACGCCCTGAAGCGCGAGCGCGAGGCGACCGCGCAGGCCTATTTCCAATCCCACGCCGCCGACTGGGACCGCATCCGCTCCCTGCACGTTGCCGAGCGCGAGGTGGAGCAGGCGATCGCCGATGCTCTCGGGCCGGGGCCGTTCAAGCTGCTGGTCGACGTCGGCACCGGGACGGGGCGTGTGCTGGAGCTGCTCGCCGATCGCTACGAGCGCGGCCTCGGCTTCGATATCAGCAACGCGATGCTCGCCTACGCGCGCAGCAAGCTCGCGGCTTCCCAGCTCACCCGCGCGCACGTGCGCCACGGCGATCTCTACGACCTCAGTCTGGGAGACGGCGTGGCGGATGCCGTCATCATGCATCAGGTGCTGCACTACCTGTCGGAGCCCGCGCTGGCCGTCCGCGAGGCGGCACGGCTGCTGGCCCCCGGCGGCAAGCTGCTGATCGTCGATTTCGCGCCGCACGATCTGGAGTTCCTGCGCGATGAGCACGCGCACGACCGGCTCGGCTTTGCGCCGGCGCAGGTCGACGGATGGATGAAGGAGGCGGGGCTGGTGCCGCGTCTGCAGCGCGATCTCGCGCCGCTCGCCGATGCCGGGCCACAGGCGCTTATCGTATCGCTGTGGCTGAGCGAGCGTCCGCTCGCCGCCGCCAATGAAAAGCCGGCGCGTGCGCGCGCCCTGCAGGAGACTCCGTGATGGTAGTCGGATCGGAACGCAAGAGCCGGCTCCTGGGGGCCGGCGAGATAGACGTCTCGTTCGAGTTCTTCCCGCCCAAGACCGACAAGATGGAGCAGGCGCTGTGGTCGTGCATAGAGCGGCTGGCGCCGCTGCATCCCGAGTTCGTGTCGGTAACCTATGGTGCCGGCGGCTCGACGCGCGAGCGCACCCATAACACCGTCGCGCGCCTCATTCGGGAGACGGACCTGAAGCCGGCCGCACACCTGACCTGCGTCGACGCCACCCGGGACGAGGTGGACCAGGTCGCGCTCGCCTATTGGGAAGCGGGCGTGCGCCATGTCGTGGCGCTGCGCGGCGATCCGGTGGGCGGCCCCGCGACGACCTACGAGCCCCATCCGGGCGGCTACGCGAACGCCGCCGATCTGGTGGCCGGGTTGAAGCGTATCGCGCCGTTCGAGGTCTCCGTCGCCGGCTATCCGGAAAAGCATCCGGCGAGCCCCTCGCCGGACGCGGACATGGACAACCTCAAGGCCAAGGTCGATGCCGGCGCGGACCGCATCATCACCCAGTTCGGCTTCGACAACGCGCACTATCTGCGCTTTCTGGAGCGGGCGCGTGCGGCCGGCATCTGGGTGCCCATCACGCCTGGCATCGTGCCGATCCACAACTTCAAGCAGGTGGCGGGCTTTGCCGCGCGCGCCGGCGCCTGCGTGCCGTCCTGGCTCGCGCATCGCTTCCAGGGCCTCGAGGACGATCCGGCGACGAGCCATCTCGTGGCGGCCGCCGTCGCCACCGAGCAGGTGATGGATCTCGTCGACGAGGGCGTGAAGAAGTTTCATTTCTACACGCTGAACCGGGCCGACCTCGTCTACGCCATCTGCCACCTTCTGGGGCTGCGGGCCCGCGGGACGGCAACGCAGGCAATACCGCAGACGCGCGCAGTAGGGTAAGGAGCACGCCATGCAGAGAAAACCCTCGTACGCGGCGCTCGAAGCGGCGGCCGCCAAGCGCATCCTCATCATCGACGGCGCCATGGGCACCATGATCCAGCGCTACAAGCTGGACGAGGACGGCTATCGCGGTGTGCGGTTCAAGGACTGGCAGCGCGATATCAAAGGCAACAACGACCTCCTGGTGCTGACGCAGCCGCAGATCATCGGCAAGATCCACGAGGAGTATCTCGAGGCCGGTGCCGACATCCTCGAGACCAACACCTTCAACGCCCAGCGGATATCCATGGCCGACTACGGCATGGAGGAGCTGTCGCACGAGATCAACGTCGCGGCTGCGAAGATCGCGCGCGCTGCTGCCGACAAATGGTCGAAGAGGACGCCCGACAAACCGCGCTTCGTTGCCGGCGCCGTGGGCCCAACCAATCGCACCGCGTCGATCTCGCCCGACGTCAACAACCCCGGCTTCCGCAACGTCAGCTTCGACGAGCTGCGCGCCGCCTATAAGGAGCAGATCCGCGGACTGATCGAGGGCGGCGTCGACATCATTCTCATCGAGACCATCTTCGACACGCTCAACGCCAAGGCAGCGGGCGTGGCGACGCTCGAGGTGTTCGAGGAAAAGGACATCGAGCTGCCGGTCATGATCTCCGGCACCATCACCGACCGCTCGGGGCGCACGCTGTCCGGCCAGACGGCCGAGGCGTTCTGGTATTCGATGCGACACCTGCGGCCGTTTTCCATCGCCCTCAACTGCGCGCTCGGCGCCGAGCTGATGCGTCCGTATCTCGCCGAGCTGTCGGCTGTCGCGGACGCGCGCATCTCGGCCTATCCCAACGCCGGTCTGCCGAACGCCATGGGCGAGTACGACGAAACCCCGCACGACATGGCTTGCGACATGGAGCCCTGGGCAAAGGACGGCATCGTCAACATCGTCGGCGGCTGCTGCGGCTCTACGCCTGATCACATCAAACACATCGCCGAGCACGTACGGGCGCATCCGCCGCGCAAGCTTCCGAGCATCGATCCAAAGATGCGCCTGTCGGGCCTCGAACCCTTCATCCACGGGTGAGCGTATGCAAGACACTTGCACAACGAGTCCCCTCTCCCCCTGGGGAGAGGGTTAGGGTGAGGGGCGCTCCTGAGCGACAGCCGATGCGTCAGCGTCTTACAGATTTCGCGCGCGCTTTGCGCCGCCGAGAAACGATCGCAGAAGAGAAGCTGTGGCGAGAGTTGCGCGGACGCCGGCTCGCAGGCTGGAAGTTCAAGCGTCAAGTTCCGCGCGGCCCGTATGTACTCGATTTCTATTGCGCAGATGCAGCGTTGGTCATTGAGGTTGACGGATACCAGCATCTGGAAGAGACGGCGGCATATGACGCAGAAAGAACCAGGTTCCTTGAAGGGGAGGGGTTGCGGGTCTTGAGGCTGACGAATGCAGATGTGCTCGACGACCTCGACGGCTCGCTCGAATTGATCTTCTTGACACTTGGGCAACAACCGGCCCCCTCACCCGGCGCTGTGCGCCGGCCTCTCCCCAAGGGGAGAGGCTATGGTGTGCAGGGGTCGAAAGGGTGGCGATGACTAAAGCAAACGCGGCGCAAGCCTTCATCAACGTCGGCGAGCGCACCAACGTCACGGGCTCGGCCAAGTTCCGCAAGCTGATCGAGGCGAACGACTATCCCGCCGCGCTCGCGGTTGCGCGCCAGCAAGTCGAGAACGGCGCGCAGATCATCGACATCAACATGGACGAGGGCCTGCTCGACAGCGAGATGGCGATGGAGACGTTCCTCAAACTCATCGCCTCCGAGCCGGACATCGCACGTGTGCCGGTGATGATCGACTCGTCGAAATGGAGCGTCATCGAGGCCGGCCTCAAATGCGTGCAGGGCAAAGCCATCGTCAATTCCATCAGCCTCAAGGAAGGCGAGGAGATATTCCTCGAGCACGCCAAGAAGGTGCTGCGGTACGGCGCCGCCGTGGTCGTCATGGCGTTCGACGAGCAAGGCCAGGCGGACACCGCGGACCGGAAGGTCGCCATCTGCGAGCGCGCCTACAAGCTGCTCACCGAGAAGGTCGGCTTCCCGCCGGAGGACATCGTTTTCGACCCGAACATCTTTGCCGTCGCCACCGGCATCGAGGAGCACAACGGCTACGGCCTCGCCTTCATCGAGGCCGCGCGGCGCATCAAGGAGAAGATGCCGCTCGTGCACATATCGGGCGGCGTGTCGAACCTGTCGTTCGCCTTTCGCGGCAACGAGCCGGTGCGCGAGGCGATGCACTCGGTGTTTCTGCTGCACGCCATCCGCGCCGGCATGGATATGGGCATCGTCAATGCGGGCCAGCTCGCCCTCTACGACGATATCGACCCTGAGCTGCGCGAGCTTTGCGAGGACGTCGTCCTCAATCGCCGCCCGGATGCAACCGACCGGCTGCTCGATGCGGCGCCGAAGTTCAAGGGCGACGGCAGCGGCGCCAAGACCAAGGAGAAGGATCTCGCTTGGCGCGATGCGCCGGTGCAGGAGCGGCTGACGCATTCGCTCGTCCACGGCATCACCGACTTCATCGAGCAGGATACCGAGGAGGCGCGCCAGCAGGCGGAGAAGCCGCTGCACGTCATCGAAGGTCCGCTTATGGCGGGCATGAACGTCGTCGGCGATCTCTTTGGCGCGGGCAAGATGTTCCTGCCCCAGGTGGTGAAAAGCGCGCGCGTGATGAAGCAGGCCGTCGCCTATCTGCAACCTTACCTCGAGGCCGAGAAGCAGGCTTCCGGGCTCGACCAGATGCCGGCGGCCGGCAAGGTCGTCATGGCGACGGTCAAAGGGGACGTGCACGACATCGGCAAGAACATCGTCGGCGTCGTGCTCCAGTGCAACAACTACGAGGTGATCGACCTCGGCGTCATGGTGCCGGCGGCGAAGATCCTCGAGACGGCAAAGAAGGAGAAGGCCGACATCATCGGCCTGTCCGGGCTCATCACGCCGTCGCTCGACGAGATGTGCTTCGTCGCCGCCGAGATGGAACGCGAAGGCTTCGACTGTCCGCTGCTCATTGGCGGCGCAACGACGAGCCGCGTGCACACCGCGGTGAAGATCAGCCCCAACTACGAGAAGGGGCAGGCGATCTACGTGCTCGATGCTTCGCGCGCCGTCGGGGTGGTGTCCAAGCTCCTGTCGGAGACTGACCGGGCTCCCTACATCAGCGGCATCCGCAGCGAGTACGTGAAGGTGCGCGAATCCCACGTGCGCAATGAGGCTGCCAAGCGGCGCATCTCGCTCGCGGCTGCCCGCGCCAACAAGTTCTCCATCGACTGGTCGTCCTACACGCCGCCCAAGCCCAGCTTCCTCGGCGCCAGGGCCTTCACCGACTATCCGCTCGCCGAGTTGGTGCCGTACATCGACTGGACGCCCTTCTTCCAGACCTGGGAGTTGACCGGGCGCTATCCGATGATCCTCAAGGACAACAAGGTCGGGGCCGAGGCGCAGAAGCTGTTCAACGATGCGCAGGAGCTTCTGCGGCGGCTGGTGCGCGAGAAGTGGGTGCGCGCCGCCGGCATCGTCGGGTTCTGGCCGGCGAACAGCTCGGGCGACGACATCACGCTATTCACCGACGACACGCGCAAGCACGAGCTGGCGACGCTGTTCACCCTGCGCCAGCAGATCGCCCGCGATCCGGGGCGCGACCGCGCGCATACGGCGCTGGCCGATTTCGTTGCGCCGAAGGAAACGGGCCTCGCCGACTACGTAGGCGGCTTCGCCGTCACGTCCGGTCTCGGCGAGGAGGAGGCGATCGCCAAGCACATCAAGGCGACGGACGACTATAGCCGCATCATCGTCAAGGCGCTGTGTGATCGGCTCGCGGAGGCGTTCGCCGAGTGCCTGCACGCGCGCGTGCGCCGGGAGCTATGGGGCTACGCACCCCACGAGAAGCTCGCCAACGACGACCTTATCTTGGAAAAATATCGCGGCATCCGTCCCGCACCGGGCTATCCCGCGCAGCCGGACCATACGGAGAAGGCAACGATCTGGCGGCTCATGGACGTGCATGCGGCGACAGGCATCGAGCTGACCGAAAGCTATGCCATGTGGCCCGGCGCTGCGGTCTCCGGTCTCTACCTCGCGCATCCCGACAGCCACTACTTCGGTGTCGGCAAAGTCGAGCGGGACCAGGTGGAGGACTACGCGGCGCGCAAGGGCTGGACGATCGCGGAGACGGAGCGCTGGCTGGCGCCGGTGCTGAATTACGATCCGCGCGCGGTGCGCGAAGCGGCCGCCTGAGGCGGTTCAGAAACGCAGAGAGGGCGTCCGAGGCGCCCTCTCGATTGGCTGCTGATGTCGACCGTGAAGGCCTTCGGGTGATCTGCCGCCGATGCGGTGGCGGCTACACGATACCGAAGACGATTGCCGCGATGAGACCGAACGAAAACAACGCGGCCAGTACGTTCAGTCGAGCCAGTCGTTCCATCGTCTCCTCCTTGAGATCAATTATTATTGCGGCTCGATTACCGACGTGAACAAACCGTAAGTGGCGTCGCGGTTCCCTGCCAAGCAGAATTTTTTTTGCGCTCGAGGGAACCGTTCTCGTTTGCATCGAATGCAAGAATGCCCTGCTGTGCGTGCGCGCAACACCCCGTGTGGCGGCGAAGTATTTGCTCTTGCCGTTGTTGCGCTTTTCGCGCCGAGCCCACACTTGCAATGCTGCATCAGTAACCAATGGTGCAGCTGCAGCAGACATTGGTGCGGTGCGAGACTACCCGTTCGATAATTTTTCCGGAGGCCAGAATGAGCGGCTATCGCGCTCTCGTTGTGGGCCGCGCCGATGGGGGCGTGACCGCAGCTTGGCAAACGTTGGCGGACGATCGGCTCGGCGACGGCGACGTGACGGTCGCCGTCTCGCACACCACGATCAACTACAAGGACGGCCTGGTGCTGACGGGCCGCTTGCCGGGGCAGCGCTTCCCGATCGTGCCCGGCATCGACTTTGCGGGGACGGTGATTGCGTCGTCGAATCCGGGCGTAGCGACCGGCGCTGACGTCATCCTCAACGGCTGGGGTTGCGGCGAGCGCCGTCCCGGAGGCTACGCGCAGCGTGCACGCGTGCCGGGTGAGTGGCTGATCGCGCGTCCGCAGGCGTTCACCAGCGCCGAGACGATGGCGATTGGGACCGCCGGCTACACGGCGATGCTGGCGGTGCTCGCCCTCGAGGATCACGGCATCACGCCGGACCGTGGCCCCGTGCTCGTGACGGGAGCGGCGGGCGGCGTCGGCAGCGTCGCCGTCGCGTTGCTCGCCAAGCTCGGCTACGCGGTGATGGCCTCAACGGGGCGGCCGGAGGAAGCCGGCTATCTGCGCGACCTCGGCGCCGGCGAGATCATCGCCCGCGCTGAGCTGGCTGCAGAGGGCCGTCCCCTTGGCAAGGAACGATGGGCGGGTGCGATTGATGTCGCCGGCTCCCGGACGCTCGCCAATGTGCTGGCGATGACGCAATACGGCGGCTGCGTCGCGGCGACGGGCCTCGCGCAGGGCCTCGATCTACCCGCTTCCGTGGCGCCGTTCATCCTGCGCGGCATCACCCTCTGTGGCATCGACAGCGTGATGGCGCCGCGGGCGAAGCGCGAGCGCGCGTGGCAGCGCCTTGCCGTCGATCTCGACCGCAGCAAGCTGGCGGAGCTGACGGAGACTCGGCCGCTCGACGATGTCATCGGCCTCGCGCCGCAGATACTCGCCGGCAAAGTTCGCGGGCGTATCGTGCTCGAGGTCAGGTGAGGCGCTTGCGGAACAGGATTTCCGTACGGCCGTCCCAGGCGAGATCTTCGAGATCGGCAATCCGCGTGAAGCCGTGCCGCTCATAGAGACGGATCGCGCCGTCATTGATTTGCGATGCCGCGACCCACAGGTTCCGCTCCCGTGCGGCGCGTGCCTCGCTCTCCATGTAGGAGAGGAACGCGCTGCCCATGCCGTGTCCCTGCGCTTCGGGCAGCAGGGCGAAGAACTGCAGATAGGGACCGCGCAGCCAGCCCGGCCGGACGACGGCGGCGCCGATGGCCTTCCCACCGGCGATGAACCCGATGCGCTGCGCGCCGGGCTCCTGGATCGCGAGAAACTTCGCCAGCGTCTCGGCAGCATAACCGTAGGTGGCCCACGGATCGATGCCCGCGAAAGCCGCGCCCAGACGATCAGCATCGTCGGACGCGAGCGGCGACACCAGGAAGCTTTCTCCGCGCTCAGTTGTCAGCTCCGAGCGACGCGAAAAATCGGCGACGCTCATTGCAGCCGCGTCTTTGGTTTCGGCACTGGCCGCAGGCTGCGCGCGAGGTTGTCATAGCGGTTCGTATCGCCGGGACGGTTGTTGTAGCAGTCGGCGGAGATCACGGGCTCGCCCGCCGCCAGCAGCTCCGACACGGTGACGAACTCAAAGCCCTTCTTGCGCAGCTTCTCGATGGCGAACGGCAGTGCGGCGGCCGTATGCCACCCGCGCCCGTTGGCGTGGTTGACGATGATCGCTCCGGGCTTGGCGCGCAGCATCGCGTTGAGAATGGTGACGGAGGATTCGCGCGGGTCCGGGTCGCCCGTCGCGAGGTCCCACTGAATGGCGCGCAAGCCCTGCGCTTGCAGCTCCTGCAAGGCGGCGGGATTGCATGCGCCGTAAGGAAAGCGGAAGAGCGTCAGCCGTGGCGCGATGCTCTGCATTGCGCTTGCCCCCGCAGCCGCAGTGCACTGCTTCTCGGCCAGCCGCGAGCGGATCGCTACGTAGGCGTCCTGCGGGCCCGCGACCTCGTCGTGCAGCTTCTGCCCTGCGAGAAGGCGCAGGTTGCGATGCGCCTCCGAATGATTGCCGAGCTCGAACAGCGGATCGGCCATGAGCTGCTGCGTGCGGTCCTCGTGCGAGCGCATCCATTTCCCGCCGGCGAAGAACGTCGACTTGATGTTCTCCCGGCGCAGATAGTCGATGATGGCGCCGTCGTAGCCGGCGATCTCGCCCGGCTGCTCGCACAGGTCGAAGGTGAGCGCGATCAGCTTGCGTCCGGGCGGCAGCTTCACGCTGCGGATGGCGCCGTACGGAATGGCCTCCTCGTGCGGTTCCGAAGCAGCGGTGCCCTGAGGCGGAGCGTCGAAACTGTGGTCGTGCTTGCGTGCAACGTTTTCGCCGGGCTTTCCCGCCAGAGCGTCCGCCGACCAGCACGCCCTGAGCAGCCCGGCATCACCGGCACGGGTGGGGCCAGCCGCGCCGGCCAACGCGACGGCGAAGAGAGCACACAGCACGTACAGGTTCACACGCATACCCTCCACTCCGTCACCGGCCCTTGAAGCGCGGCTTGCGCTTTTCCATGAAGGCCTGGCGCCCTTCGACATAGTCCTCGCTGGTGAAGCACGCGGCAACCGCCGCATCGAGGGCGGCAAGGTCCGGCGCCCCAGGGTTGCGCGTCAGCTCGTCGATCGTGCGCTTGGCAGCGCGCACGGTGAGCGGTGCGTTGGCGGCGATCTCGGCGGCGAGTGATCGCGTCCTTTCCTCCAGCTCCGCGGCCGGCACCACTGCGTTGACCAGCCCCATTGCCAGGGCCTCTGCAACTTTGAAGCGGCGGCCGGTGAACAGCATCTCCTTGGCACGGGCCGGCGGGACGGCCGCGAGCAGGGGGCGCACCCACCGGGCGTTGTAGCCGAGACCGAGCTTGGCCGCCGGGATCGCGAACTCGGCCGCCTCGTCGGCGATGCGGATGTCGGCGCACAGCGCAATGGCAAGGCCGCCGCCGAGGCAGAAGCCATGGATCATGGCGATGATGGGCTTGCTGCAGCCGCTTAGTGCCCTGAACGCGGCGTCGTTGAGCGCGTCGTAGGCCGCCGCGGCATCGCCGGCGCGCGCGCTCTCGAATTCCGAGATGTCAGCTCCGGCCGAGAATGCGCGCGTTCCCGCACCCCGCAGCACGATGACGCGGATCGCCTCGTCGGCCTCGGCGTCGGCGATAAGGCGCGGCACGGCCTGCCACATGCCGGCCGAAAAGGCGTTCATGCGCGTCGGGTTGCTGGCGATGACGAATCCGATGTCGCCGCTCCGCTCGAGGCGCAGCTCAGGTTTCTCGGGCGGCGCATCGTGCATGGGAGCTCCGTTCGGTTGAGCGTCATATACAGCAGGTGAGGCCGCGCGGCTGCAAGCGGGCAGGTCGTCTCAAGCGCGCAATGAGCGGGGCCCGCTCCGGGACTGTCGGTCGCAGCGCGGTAGGGCGTTGACGGGGCGGTGGCATGTTTGTACGCCCATCGAAGCCGGGTATGATGCCAGGCAAAGCGGCACGCGCGGCACGCGCGGGGAGTGCGACATGGCAGTCAAGACACGGTCGGCCGCCGAAGGGAAAGCGCAGACATACGATCCGATCTGGTCGGAGATCCGCCGCGAGGCGCAAAGCGCCATGACGGCCGAGCCGGCGCTCGGGACATTCGTCTACGCGACGCTCCTTAGCCACGACCTGCTGGAGGACGTGATCTGCCATCGGCTGACGCAGCGCCTCGACCACTCCGAGGTCGATGCGGTATTGGTCAACCAGACGTTTCAGACGGTGCTGCAGAAGCGGCCCGAGCTCGGCGGCATCTTTCGCGCCGATCTTGCCGCGGTGTTCGACCGCGACCCGGCCTGCAACCGCTACATCGAGCCGCTGCTCTACTTCAAAGGCTTCCACGCGCTCGTCACGCACCGCTTCGCGCACGAGCTGTGGAACGCCGGGCGCCGGGATTTTGCGCTGTTCCTGCAGAGCCAATCTTCGCGCACGTTCGGCGTCGACATTCACCCCGCCGCGCGCTTCGGCCAGGGCATCATGATCGACCACGCCACGGGTATCGTCATCGGCGAGACCGCCGAGGTCGGCAACAACTGCTCGTTCCTGCACGGGGTGACCCTCGGCGGCAGCGGCAAGGAGACCGGCGACCGGCATCCGAAGATCGGCGAGAGCGTGCTGATCGGCGCGGGTGCCAAGGTGCTCGGCAACATCACCGTCGGTGACGGCTCGCGCGTCGCGGCCGGCAGCGTGGTGCTGAGCTCGGTGCCTGCGCACGTAACGGTCGCCGGCGTGCCGGCGAAGGTCGTCGGGTCGGCCGGTAGCGCCGAGCCTGCACTGGACATGGAGCAGACTTGGGTCGACGATTTCGGCGGCCTCTGATTTTCAATCGCAACACTTGAACGGCGGCGGCCATCGGCGCCGCCCGGGAGGATGACGCACGTGGATCCGAAAGAAATCAGCCGCTTGCAGGCGTACCTGCGCAAGACGTTCGGCGCCCCTTCGCTCGAGGTGCGCGCGCGCCCGAAGAAGAAGGATTCCGCTGAGGTGTTCGTCAACGGCGAGTTCATCGCCGTGCTCTTCCGCGAGGAGGAGGAGGGCGAGGTCTCCTACCAGTTCCAGATGGCGATCCTCGACGTCGACCTCGAAGGCGTGTGAGGCCGATGCCGCTTTACGAGCTTGACGGCGTCAAGGTCGAAACGCCGGGGGAGGGCCGCTACTGGATCGCGCCCAACGCCGTTGCCATCGGCAGGGTCATCCTCGAGGAGGATGCCAGCGTCTGGTTCGGCAGCGTCCTGCGCGGCGACAACGAGCCGATCCGCATCGGCGCGCGCTCGAACGTGCAGGAGGGCTGCGTCCTGCACACCGATCCCGGCTACCCGCTGACCGTCGGCGAAGATTGCACGATCGGGCATATGGTCATGCTGCACGGCTGTACGATCGGCCGCGGCAGCCTGATCGGGATCGGCTCCATCATCCTCAACGGCACGAAGATCGGCGAGGAGTGCCTGATCGGGGCCAACACCCTGATACCCGAGGGCAAGGAGATCCCGCCGCGCTCGATGGTGCTGGGCTCGCCCGGCAAGATCATCCGCCAGCTCACCGACGCGGATGTCGCCCGCTTCGGTGCGGGCGCGGTGCGCTATGTCAAGAATTGGAAGCGGTTCGCCGCCGGGATGAGGCCGCAGGCGTAGGCCGCCTGCGGCATGCTCGTTATTCGGCGCTCTGGCGCTCGGAGCCGGAGAGCGCAGTCGCCAGCGGCCCCTGGCGGGTGTCGAGGGCAACCCAGACCTTCGGGTTCAGGTACGACTGGCGCATCACGAACTGATAGGGCGTCTTGGTCCAGAGGCGCACGTCCTCGCTCTTGTTGTCGAGGATGAAGTCGCCCTGAACGGTGCGTGCCGTGAGCACGGCGTGCCCCTCGCCCTTCTCGTCGCGCACGACCGTCATGAGCAGCGCGCTCACCGGCCAGCCCTTCTCGATCAGGTTGTGCCGCTTCAGGAGTGCGTAGTCCTCGCAGTCGCCGCGGGTGCGGGGGAGTGTCCAATACTCGTTCACGCCGTAGACCTCGAGGTCCGTCGCCGGCGCGATGTCGTGGTTCACCGTGCGGTTGATGTCGTCGAGCTCCTTGAGGCGCTCGGCGGTTGCGTCGAAGCGGGCTTCCTGGCCGTGGTCGGAGGCGCACTCCGACGGGTTGGCCTCGCAGAAGCGCACAAAGCCGTGCGGCGGCTGTGCCGGTCCGAAGATACGCATGAACTGGGTGCCGCGCGACGCGGCCTTCTCGGCCGGTGCGGACTTTTGGATGTTCGAGACGCTCTGAGCGCAAACAGCAGTGGTGGCAAACAGCCCCCCGATAAGAACGACAGCGCTCAACTTAACCCGTTGCATGACAGAAGACCCCGTTACTCTTCCTCTCCAAGCTACGCGACAGAACTCGAATTACGCTGAAACCACGGCTCAGGATTTGATCTGAAAAACTCGCCGTTTCTTCATCTTCGTGGCTCAGGCATTAAGGCGGCGGCACTGACGGGCGCAGCCCTGAAGCCTTCGCTAACAAACTCCACAGCGATGCCTCGCTCGTGGTGGCGGACGACGGTGGCGCGGCGCTTGTCGACCATCACCTCGGCGCCCAACGGCGGGCGTGCGGGCGTCACGATGGCGGCGCCGGAAAGCGAGACGTCGTGCAGCGGGCACACCATGGTGCTGCCGTCCGGGAGCACCAGCAGCGCCGCATCGTCAGCGGAGACGCGCGGATATTCGCGCTCCTCGCCTTCGGGAATTTCGGCCTGCGCCGCGAGGCGCGGGATCTGGATGGCGAGCTTGTCGCGCTTGCGCTGCGTGCCGCTGATCGACATGGCGAAGCTGCCGGGAAACAGACGCACGACCGTCCCTTCGAGGCCGCCCAGGTGCATCAGATAGACGATGAGTTTCTCGCCGAGCCGCAACGGCACAGGCGTCGTCATCGCAGCGCTTTCGACCGAGATGTCTATGAGGCGGCAGGGGTAATCGAGCTTGTCGGACCGCATGAAGCGGCCGGAGAGTGCGAGGGCGTAGCGCGGATAGCGGCGCTTGTTCTGCCCCTCAAACAGGGCATCGACCGGAGTAATTGGCCGATATGCATCCGCACTCGTCGACATAGCCGTTCCTGCCATCGGAACGCCGACGTGCGGCGGTCCCAGTTCTACGCGAGCCAGGCCAAAACGCAGACGTTAATGGCTCCGTTCCTGCGAGAACTATGCGGGGCACCGTTTAACGAAGGGCTAATCGACGCGTCATTTCTGTATGCACTTGCGCGTTGCGCACGCAAGCCGCCGTCGGACGTCGTCTGGAAAAGCGAGCAGTACCGGTAGCTTGCGCGGGTCAGACCTTGTCGCCGTCGCCGCGGCCGAGCCCGCCTTCGAAGACGCGGAACTGGCGCCGCTCGGAACGGACGATGCGCGTATGATCGGCGGGCATCAGCACGGGAACGTCCGCGCCTACGTCGGCATCGACGGGGCCATCGTTGCGCTGCATGCCGGCCGGCCAGGTCAGCTCCTGCGCGATGATGCGCTTGGAGTGGAGCGGCAACTCACCGAGCCAGTGCGGCGGATCGAGAGCCGCGATGGCGCCGAGCACGCGGTCGATCGCTTCACCCGTATGCTTGAGCGGAAGCAGCAGCACCTCGAAGGTCGTCGATGCACGTGCGACGGGGGCGGCCTCCATGTGGATCGTCTCGACGGCGCCCTGCTTGCTGAGGGCCGCCAAGTGGCGGACGAGCAAGCTGCGGTCGGAAGGCGACCATCCGGCTAGGAAGTTCGTGCCGCGCAGTTCGAAACCGAACATGTCGCAGACATGCGTGCCCGCGAGCCGGAACCGGAACGTGTCGGCATCGATCCGCTCGAGGATGAACGTCGAGGGCAGGATGGCAGCGATCTGCCCGGGATCGATCTCGAAGCGGCGCGGCGTCGCGCGGTTGCCCCGGACCTTGTCCCAATACGCGAATAGGATCTCGCTCGTCTTGTGCTTCAACTGCATTAGCGACCCGGTTCGCGGCACACCCTCATTGCCGAGGGAGCCGTTCATGTTCGTTCCGGATTGGGACAATCGACCCCAGATCCCACGTCCAACCTCCACTGGGAGCACCAACCGTGCCAGCATGGTGGCGCCGATGTGACCCGATGGGACGTTGCTGCCGGTGGGCGGCACCGTTAACTCTGCCCGCCCGCCGGGAGCTTCATAACGGGAGACCGCCGTGAGCCAACACGAGCCGATGTTCAACATTCACAGCAGCGTGCTGGCGCTGCTGGCGCTGCTGGCCGCCATGCAGCTGCTCATGCAGGCGGTGTCGGTGGAGTGGGCCAACTGGCTGACGCTCGCCCTCGCTTTCATCCCCGCGCACTACACCAATCTGGCGGAGCCATGGCCCGGCGGCGACGTGAGCGCCGTCACGTCCTTTGTCACCTACGCGCTCTTGCACGCCGACTGGATGCATCTCGGCTTCAACGCGGCGTGGCTCGTGGCATTCGGCGGCGCGATCGCCAACCGCGTCGGCAGCGTGCGCTTCCTGTCGCTGTTCGTGTTCTGCGCCGTGGCCGGAGCAGCCGTGTTCCTCGTCTGGAACATCGGATTGCCGGTGCCGATGGTCGGTGCCTCGGGTGCCATTTCCGGTTTGATGGGCGCCTCGATGCGCTTTTTATTCACCGCGATTGATGGGGATGGTCTTGCCGCACTGCGGGAGAATCCGCGTGCGGTGCCGTTGATGCCGCTGCGGCAAGCGCTTGCCGACCGGCGCGTTGTTCTCGTGACGGTGGTTTTTCTCGTCGCCAATTTGCTCGCCGTTATGGGGCTTGGCAGCGTGGGCGTCAGCGGCATTGCCTGGGAGGCGCATATCGGCGGCTATTTTGCCGGTCTTTTATTCTTCGGATTTTTTGATGCACTGCAAACGGAGCATTCATCCGGAAGCGCCATTTTGCATTGAGACATCTTGCGCCAGCGTCGCGATTAACGCACCATGATGCGACGCTGTAGTCAGCGGTATAAAAAAGCAGACGACTTTGCGTCGACTGCCGGATCGAGGCGAGCGGATCCGATCAGCGTCTCGCGCGTTCCGGACTTCGGCTGTCAGAGCGCAGTGGGAGGAGATGCAAAATGAATATTGCGCAAATTCTCAAGGCCAAAGGACGTGCCGTGGCGACGGCGCGGCCGGATACTACGCTCCTGGAGATCGCCAACAAGCTGGCACAAAAGAAAATCGGCGCGATCGTCGTCGTCGGCGATGGCGGCGAGGTCGCGGGCATCATTTCCGAGCGCGATATCATCCGCAAGCTCGGCGAGCGCGGACCGGCGGTGCTGAGCGAGCCCGTGTCCCAGAGCATGACCGCGACGGTTATTTCCTGTCAGGAAACGAGCACCCTCGACGAGCTCATGGAGATCATGACTCAGGGGCGCTTCCGCCACGTGCCGGTGATCGAGGACGGCGCGCTGGTGGGCATCGTCTCCATCGGCGACGTCGTGAAGAACCATATCGCCGAAGTCGAGATGGAAGTGACCGCAATGCGCGGCTACTTCGTCACCGGCTGAGCTGGCAGGCAGCGGCTTTTCTCATCAGGCGACTAGACGGTCGCAATACCCGTGTGCGCGCCGGGTGCGTGCTGGCGGGCGTCGATCTCGCGGTGCATCTCTGCAAGGTGCCGCTTGGCGGCTTCCTCGCCGCGCCGGATCAGCTCGTCGGCCCGGTGGAAATCGAACAGCCCGATATCGGACAGGCGCAGGTTGATCATCGCGTCCGGCGGATCACCGGCGAGACGCGAGCGGGCGATACGGTCCTGGACGATGTTGAAGGCCTCGACCATGACCGTCGAGATGCCGGGCGTCGCCTCGCTCTTGCCGAGCACCTGCCGCTTCAGCAGGCCGCGCATCGCCTTCCCGTTGGTCGCGGGCGGCGGCGGCGCTTCCGGCTCGGCCAGATCGGGCTCGAGGTGCGGGACAATCGTACCCCGGCCGCAGATATCGAAGTTGAGATTGACGGCGATGACGTAGCGGGCGCCGTGAGCGCGCGCTACCGACACCGGAATGGGATTGACGAGCGCGCCGTCGAACAGCCAGCGGCCATTGATCTTCACCGGACGGAAGATGCCGGGAAGCGCGTACGAGGCGCGCACGGCATCGGCAAGCCGACCGCGTGACAGCCAGATCTCGTGGCCGGTGCCGAGCTCGGTGGCGACGGCGGTGAAATGCGGATCCAGCTCTTCGATGTGCAGCTCGCCGAGCTGCCGCTCGAGCCGGTCGCACAGCCGCTGGCCATTGATGAGAGCCGTGCCGGCGAAATTGAAATCCAGATAGCCGAAGATGCGGCGGCGCGTGAGCTCGCGCGCGAACTCCTCGATGGCATCGAGATGGCCGGCGGCATAGCAGGAGCCGACGACGGCTCCGATGGATGTGCCGACGATGATGTCCGGCTTGATTCCGGCAGCTTCGAGAGCCCTGAGGACGCCGATGTGGGCCCAGCCGCGCGCCGCGCCTCCCCCGAGTGCCAGACCGATCTTCGCCTTGGCCATTTGCTCACCTGCCTCGCGCTTGCTTGCCGTCCCAGCCCCATTCGTCGCGCGTTCGATAACGTTTCGCCGCGCTGATTGTGCCGGCGCTGGGCACATCGTGGACAAGGTGCCGCGCCGATTCCCATTAGATATAAGTGCGCAAGATTAACCTTGCACTATGGGGCGAGCTGTCTCGCGCCGCAGCACCGCGTGATGCAACGCAGCAGTACCTATTGGTCGGCGCTGTGCCTAAGGCTGGTTGGCGTCGGGCGCGAATGCGAGTTTCACATCGCCGGCGCCCGAGCCCTCGCGCGACAGAACGCGATAAAAGCAGCTGCGGCGGCCGGTATGGCAGGCGACGCCATCGCCGGCGATTTCGACACGCAACCAGACGACGTCCTGATCGCAGTCGGTGCGCATTTCGACAATATTAAGCACGTTGCCGCTTTCGGCGCCCTTCTTCCAGAGCGCCGCGCGCGAGCGGCTCCAGAAATGCGCGATGCCCGTCTCGATGCTGAGCGCCAAGGCTTCGGCGTTCATGAAGGCGAACATCAGTACCTCGCCGGTGCCCGCATCCGTGACGATGGCGGGGATCAGCCCGTCGGCATCGAATTTCGGCGCGAACGTCAGGCCGGCTTCGATGTCCGCCTTCGTGCCACGCGCGGCAAACGTCATTGTCCTGTCAGCGGTCATCGGGCACTCGGCGTTGAAGCGGCTGTCACGCGCCGGCGGGCGCGCGGATTGCATCGAGGAAACGGCGTCGCCAGTTCTCGTCGGTGTGAAAGACGCCGGTGAAGTGGCTGGTCTCCATCACCGCGTGCGGTTGATTGACTGCCGCCAGCGCCATGCACTGGTGCGAGGCGCGGATCATCACCGCGACGCCGAGCGGGGCCAGCGTCTCCTGGATGGTCTCGCCGATCTGTGCCGTGAGCGACTCCTGCACCTGCAGCCGCTTGGCGAAGATATCGACGACGCGGGCGAGCCGCGACAGGCCGACGACGCGCCGGTTCGGCAGGTAGGCGAGGTGGGCAACGCCGCTGAACGGCGCCACGTGATGCTCGCAATGGCTGTCGAGGCGCACATCCCGCAGCAGGATCATATCCGAATAGCCGGACACGTCCTCGAAGGTGCGGGCAAGCTCGGCAGCGGGATCCTCGCGGTAGCCGCGGAACTGCTCCTCGTAGGCGTCGACGACGCGCTTGGGCGTGTTGGCGAGACCGGGGCGCTCCGGATCATCGCCCATCCAGGCCAGCAGCGTGCGCACGGCCTCTTCGGCCTCGGTGCGGGTCGGCCGGCGGCGCGAATGGGCTTCCGGCTTGATGCCCGGGACGTTGATCAACGGGGTGCTCCTGTCGGCGGTTCGAGCGGCAACGGCGGCTGCGCCGGGATAGGCCATGCTGCGCCGGCCCGGCGGACGTCCTATATTATCGGGGTCGCCGGCATGCTTGGGAAGGCCGGCTGGACTATTCTGGCGACCGATCGCTGCGGGAGATACATGGCGGACCTCGACGAGATCTACAACTCGAAGCTTCTGGAGCTGGCGGCGCATATCCCGCATTCCGAGCGGCTGCGCGAGCCGGATGCGAGCGTTACCGCCCATTCGAAGCTCTGCGGGTCCACCGTCACCATCGACGTCACCATGCGCGATAACGTGGTGACGGACTACGGTCAGACAGTCAAAGCCTGCCTGCTGGGCCAGGCAGCGTGCTCGGTCGTGGGCTCTCACGTCATCGGCGCCAGCGCCGACGAGGTGCGTGCGGTTGCCGGAGCCATGCGCCGCATGCTGAAAGAGAACGGGCCGCCGCCCGCCGGCCGTTTCGCCGAGCTCGCGATCCTCGAGCCGGTGCGGCACTACAAGGCACGGCACGGCTCGGTGCTGCTCGTGTTCGATGCCCTCGAAAAGGCCATCGGCGAGATCGAGGAAAAACGGTCGGGCGCATCGGCAAATGCTGCCACGGCCTAGGAGACAGGGTCGTTCATGGCGGTGATCCGCGATCCGATGAAGCTGGCCGGCCGGCGCAGCAGCATCTACCCGGCCGAGTTCGCCGGGGGTTTCGACAAGCGCCTGAAGCGGCCCCTGGGCGACGCCGGCGGACTTACCCAGTTCGGCGTCAACCTGACGACGCTGGAGCCGGGCGCCATGTCCGCCTTGCGCCACTGGCACAGGCACGAGGACGAGTTCGTCTTCATCCTCGACGGCGAGTTGACGCTGGTCACGGATGCCGGTGAGGAGGTGCTGACGGCCGGGATGGCGGCGACGTTCCCGGCCGGGGAGCCGAATGCGCATCATCTCGTCAACCGCTCGGTGGCTGCCGCCACGTATCTCGAGATAGGGACGCGCGCGCCGGTCGAGGACGTGTGCTACCCCGACGTCGACTTGCGTTACTTCAAGCATCAGGATGGGCGCCGGGGCTTTGCGCGGAAATCCGGCGAGCCGTACGAATGAGCCTGCCGCGCGCCCTGTTGAAGGCGCCGATACACGTCTACCGCTGGACGCTGAAGCCCTACGTTGGGTGGAATTGCCGCCACTCGCCGACGTGCTCCGAATACGCGCTCGAGGCAATCGACCGGAACGGCGCGTGGCGGGGTTTCTGGCTCACCCTCTCGCGCTTGTCGCGCTGCCACCCGTGGGGTACGCGGGGGCACGACCCGGTGCCCGACATCGCCGGCGAGCGGCACGCGCTGGCACCCTGGCGCTACGGGTGCTGGAGCTGGAGCTGGAAGGAGCGGCGCTAGCGCATTCCCATGCAGTGGACCGATGAAGGCATCATCCTGTCGGTGAAGGCGCACGGCGAGACGGCGGCCGTGGCGGAGATATTCACGCGTGCGCACGGCCGTCACCTGGGGCTGGTGCACGGCGGGCGCTCGCGCAAGCTGCGGCCCGTTCTGCAGATCGGCAATCACGTCGATGCCACGTGGAAGGCGCGCCTCGCCGAGCATCTCGGCCACGTGCTCGTCGAGCTGAACAAGGGCTATGCGGCGCAGGCGATGGAAGAGCCCTTGGCGTTGTCGGGCCTGTCATCCCTGTGTGCGCTCGCGCGCCTGCTGCCCGAGCGCGATCCGCATCCCTCGCTGTTCGAGGTCGCGTTGTTCGTCCTCGGCTATCTCGACGAGCCCGAGGTCTGGCCGGCGCTCATGGTGCGCTGGGAGCTGGCGCTGCTCGACGAGCTTGGCTTCGGCTTGGATCTGTCCGCCTGCGCGGCGACCGGAATCAACGACGAGCTCATCTACGTGTCGCCGAAATCCGGCCGCGCCGTCTCGGCCTCGGCGGGCGAGGAGTACAAGGACAGGCTGCTGCGCCTGCCGCCGTTTCTCACCAAGGGGCGGCAGGGACCAACGACGCTGGCCGATGTCGTCGCGGGGCTGGAGCTTACGGGGCATTTCATCGAAAGCCGCGTGCTCATCCCGCGCGGAGAGCCGATGCCCGCCGCGCGCGTGCGCTTGGCGGAGCTGATGCTGAGGCGCGCCGCCGAGACCGCATAGGGGGGCGCCGGAGCGAGAGCCTGGGCGCACTCTAGCGTCCGTCGCCGACCTCGACGGCGACGCCGCCGGTGCCATCGGATTTCAGCGAATAAACCTGCCCGGCGCGCGTCACGTAGCGCGCTGCTGTCTTGGCGTCCGCGTCGAAGGCGATGGTGCCGGGCATGCACGCCGTGTGGGTGATGATCTCGCGCGGCGATACCGTGCTCTGCTCGCCGTCGAACCGATAGACGACCGCCCGTGCCGTGCCGTTGACGACCTTGAAGCTGTACTGCGCCGCCTCCGGCCGCGCGAAAAGCTGCACGGCGATATACTTCGGCTGCGTCGGCGAAGTCTGCACGATGCCGACGCCGGTCTCCGTGACGTGGGGCAGAAGCATGTTCTTGCGGTGTCCGGGGGAGTTCTCCCAACCGTCGACGGCGCGCGCCGCATAGCTCTCGGCGGTGAAGCCGCGCGTATCGAGCAGCGCGGCGAGGTTCTCGCCGATCTGGCAATACTTATAGCCGCCGGCGGTGACGCGCTCGGCCGGCGTCGTCCCGTCGGCCGTATGCGACAGGCCGCTGTAGCCGGCGAGCTTGCGCGCATAGGCACGCGCCGCCGCCGTGAGCTGCGCATTGGGGCGCACCGGCGCCAGCTTGTTCTGCCGCCGGAAGTCGTTGGTCTTGGCGATGATCGCGGCCTCGGCCGCCGGCAGGTCGAGCGGCACCGGCATCAGTCGGCCTCGCGCGCCGTTTCGACGTGGAACTTGTGCAGAACGCGATGGAAGATCGGCGCCAGCACGAAGCCTGTGGCGATGACCACGATCAGGCCGGAATAAAGCGCATAGCACCCGGCGAAGACCTTGCCGCCCTGCGTCTTCAGCACGCTCGCGGGGCCCATGCTGGAAAGGATCATCGAGGCGTTGAGAAACGCGTCCGTCAGCGACATACCCTCGAAATACATATATCCGGCGATGCCGAACACGAGGCTCGGCAGGATCAGCAGCAGGGCGACACCGATGGCGCGTGCCATGCGCTCGGCAAACATGATCCGCGTCGCGACCTTCTGATGCCGCTTCTCGAAGTTGGTGAGGCTGATACGGATGGGGTGTCTCCTCCCTCGCGGGCTCAAATCTATGCCTTAACCGTCGATGCAACAATGCGGGCGCCGGCGTTATGCTTCTGGAGGCGCTGGTGCGTTATGCTTGGATTCTTGTGCCGGTTCGCAGCCGGCCGCAACTTACGATCAGGCCAGGGAGTGATGGAATGAGCCGCGCCTTCGTCAAGGAGCAGGACGGCGTCGACGAGCTGCCCGAGCGCCTGATCTCCGAGCATCCTAACCTCGTGACCGAGGCGGGGTACAAGCAGATCGAGGCGGAGGTGGCTCGTTTCGATTCCGCCCACGCCGCGGCGCAGGTGGCGGGCGACCGCGAGGCCATGGCGACCACGGCGCGCGATCTGCGCTACTGGAGCGCGCGGCTGGCGAGCGCGGAGCTGGTGCCGCCGCCGGCCGACACCGCGCAGGTGCAGTTTGGCTCGACCGTGACCATCGCCCGCGAGGACGGGCGTACGCAGACGTATCGCATCGTCGGCGAGGACGAGGCCGATCCGGCGAAAGGCTCGGTCTCCTACGTCTCGCCGCTGGCGCGGCAGCTCGTCGGAAAGGCGGCCGGCGACACGGTGCGCGTCGCCGGCATGGAAGCCGAGATCACCGCGATAGCCTAGGCGGTCAGCTTCCCTGGCCGATGGGGAAGTCGCGCGCCCAACTGGCGCCGTCGCTGTCGCGCGCCTCGATGTGCAGCGCCGTGGCGCCGTTGGTGCGGTAGTCGAAGTCGATCACCGGATCCTGTGCCAGCGTCATCGAGCCCTGCATGGCGAACACGCGCTCCTCGCCCTGCTTGACCTCGAGGTCGGTGAGGATGCGCAGCGGCACGTACAGCAGCGTCAGCTGGTCGAGCACCATGCCGGTATGGTTCGGATGCATGATCTTGAGGCGCGCGCGCGGCTCTATCTCGGTCGCGGCGGCCTGCTTCTTCGACAGCGGCTCGAGCGTCATGTTGCCCATGGTCGCCGCGATCTGCTCGGGGCTTCCCGATGGCGGCGCCGAGCAGGCGGCCTGCCCACCGGCGAAGCGCACGAAGCGATCCGCCATGTAGAGCTGCCCGTCGGACGCTTCGACGATGGCGCGCACGTCCGTCCCGGCGTTGAGGCGCAGCTTGGTGGCGATGCGAACGTGCTCGCGGTTGCCGCCGAACTCGAACCGCGCCGCAACCGGCGTCGGGTTCTCGTCGACGATGAGAGTGATGGCGCGGACGCCACGGCCGTCGGCGAACCTCGCCTCCACCTCGACGGGCACCGCGCGCTGGTCGAGCGGACGGAACGGCGCGTCGAGCTGCACCACGTCTCCGGCAGGGGCGATGGTGCGGCCGGCAAAGACGCCGGCCTGGATCTCGTCCCATGCCTTGCCTGCCGAAGCGGGCGGTCCGCCGACAGAGGCAACTCCCAGGACTGCGGCGAGGGCGAGCAACGGAGCGGCGCGGCGCATGGGGCGATTCCCTCGTTCTTTTATGCCGCCGATTATGCCTTCCCGCGCGCATTGCCACAATAACCCGTCGGCGGCGATGCGTGCGCGATGGCGCTGGCGTCGATCCCGGCCTGCGCCGGGACGGCGTTTCGTCCCGATGGGCGCTGGGGAAGAATAGACCGCTAACCCGCGGACAGTCTTGGTCATTTGCCGGGAGCGCGCGGATGAGCCCTGCGGCTTGCGGCTCTGCCGCTTAGAGCCGGCCGCGTCCTCAGCTCGCAGCCGAGAATCTTCGCCTCGGCGACGATTGATTTCAGCGCCCGCGCCGCCTTCGGCAGACGGTAAGTGCGCGGCTTCGTCATGCGGGCGCGCATGTGGCGGAGCTTGCGGCGGGTGAGGCGTGCGAGCCCGTCACGTATTTGGCGTTGCGTCTGCCGAAATTCCTCGTCGCTCATCGTTGGCATGCTGGCTCTCCTTTGTTGGCGCCTTCCAATTGCTCTCCTCTGGCGCGCGGCGACTCCCCTGCGGGGAGCCGGTCGCCGCGCGCGTCCGGCCGGAAGGCGCGAGCCGGCCGGTTGGACTGTCATCCCGGGCAAGCGAGGCGAAGCCGAGCGCGACCCGGGACCCAGCGGGAAAAGCATCTTCCGTTTCCATCTCATGAGCTTCGCTCGCCTTGCGCTGGATCCCGGATAGCCCCTCGCTGCGCTCACGGCTTCCGGGATGACAGAAGGACGCCGGAAGGCGCGCAATTTTCCACGTGCCCACCGGCCGGCGCTTGTTGTTGGCGCCTTCCGACTCCGCTGCGCGGAGCCGGCCGGAAGGCGCGCAGCGAATCAGCCCGGGCGGCCGGCTCCCTTTTTTCCTGGCAGCGCGCGACTGCCCTTGCGGGCAGCCGGCCGCACGCTGCGAAATTCCCACGCGCCCACCGGCCGGCGCTTGTTGTTGGCGCCTTCCGACTCCACTGCGCGGAGCCGGCCGGAAGGCGCGCAGCGAATCAGCCCGGGCGGCCGGCTCCCCGCAGGGGAGTCGCCCGGGCGAATAGAGAAAGGCTGCGGGGCGGGAGGCGCCGCTGCTTATTTAGTTTTTTGAAGCGGCGTCTGCCGCCCCGCGCAGGATTTGGGGCCTACCCGCGGCATTTCAGGGGTTTCCCCCTCCCGGACTCTCACCGGGTGGGCGCGGCGAGCCTCGGATAGTCGT